>OJPD01000301.1_pt1 | contig 39800 bp, 65 predicted proteins | sample 1598371 | NCBI WGS metagenome assembly OJPD01 (sample SAMN03922478, study PRJEB24848) | human gut metagenome | isolation source: stool sample | host: Homo sapiens | place: Germany | collected 2010-11
ATACAAGTGTTCTATCTGCCGGGTATTAAGGAGCCGCCTCCGCAGAGGCGGCATTACCTTTTCAGTTGAGACATGCGGGGGTGCAATTGGGCATTGATTTTGATCCTGCCTATTCGAGGCCAAACTGTGCTTTAGAGACAACCTTTCCGCCTTGGGTCATCACATTTGCATTCGCCCCAAGTTGTCCATTGCCCTCCCACGAATACATGGTCGTGCGTAGAGATGGATCACCCACATCAACATCGGAAAGGACGGTCCCTTGAGTTCCGACTAGGTTAACAACCTCTTCATAAGTCATCCCGATCTGGATTTTGTTGAATATCTCAAGGGTCATATAGCCAGGGCCGTAGGTGCTTTCCGTTCTGGCCTCCATCGCATCATAGAGGACAGTGTCACCCGCGATGGTAAGGTAGATCTCTCCATCGGCTGATTCCATAAGATAGAGCATGGCACTAGAGGTATTGGGCAATAGCGGCAGCGCTGCGACAGTAGTGCACAGCGCATCCTTCAGTTCTGACCAGTTATCTGGGGCGGAGGCAGAATCCTTGGCCGCTAATACCTCGGCTGTAATTTCGTCCGAATAAGCATTAACAGTCGTAACTCCAGACAGGTTCGCGACATCCAGATTATCTGCTGGGAAATAGTCAGATAGTGCCTCGACAACAGTCTGCCGCGCAATTTCATTCTGATTCTGGGTGGGAGACGGTACTTGAGCGGATTCAATCACAGGTGATGCAATCGGCTCATGTGATGTTGTTTTTGAGCAACCAAGTAATATAAGCGGAAAGGAGAAGCAAGCCAACACAATCGCAATGCAGCGCTTCATTTACATCGTCCTCTCTCCACAAATTGGTGTGTCGGTAATGCATATATCAGGCCCCGGCCTGCATGCGGTAGTATGCCACGGCATCCCGCAGGAAAGGCTCGGTAACACCAAAATGGTCGGCCAGCTCCCACGGCTCACGGCAGCCCTGGGCCACGGCCCTCATCAGCTCGTCCTCCGGGACGAGCTTTTTGTATGCCCACCGGTTGGCATGGTTTTCGTGCTTCTGCCGGACGTCACACGCCGCCCAGCGATTGTAGAAGCTCCCGGTCTCACAATGTCCCAGCTCATGGCCAAGCTTCACGGTTTCCTCTGGAAGCGTGCCCATAAACCAGGGGTCCATTGCTATATAACAATCCCCATCGTCATCCATGTAAGAGAGGGATTCTGCCATCTCCATGGTATACCAGTACACGCCAATGCCCTTTTCGGCGGCATACTCGTACAGATCAATGAGATCAGCCATCCTGTTGTTTCTCCCGCTTTTTTTTCTCGGCAACAAACGCCGCAAAATTTTTAACGTCGGCCCACATTGCATCCAGATCCTCCTGGGACAGATCCTTGTCTCCGCCCCAAAACGCTGCCTTAAGCTGTTGCTCCGATGCAGGGGCGCTATTGCTGGAGGAGTCGGGGGGCTTTTGGTCTAGGAAGTTAATTTGCTTAAGCATAGAGTCCTTAAATTCGATGGTGACTTTCGCCGCTGAATAGATTTCTGGGATGTTGTCCTTTTTTTGAAGTTCCACTCTGGAAACATTTGCAAAAAACCATCTGATTAAATCAATCTCATCATTTCCAGTAATACCATAGCACATACGACGGTCCAGCCAAGGAATAAGCTCAGTATCCTTCCCAAGTCCAAAATCAATAAATCCGGGTGGTAGCATGCTTCTAATTTCTTCAAAGACTGAAATAGGGTATTTCATGATTAAATCCCAGTTTTCGAATACTCCTCTGCCTAGAAAATAATCGGGAGAGATACCAAAATAACCGACAATTTCACGCAAGTATTTTGTGTAAGAACGTAGACGTCCTGTCTTCCATTGACTTACAACCTTATTAGTTGTCCCGATTGCCTCTGCAAATTCCCTTTGCTCAATGCCCAAAACGTCTAATAAATGAAAGATACGAGTTGGAGTGGACATAGCTACACCTCGAATTTTACAAAATGAGGACGGTGGAATTGTATAGAATCACAAAATTTATAAAATATTGAATAACGGCTTGACAATCTGCAATTTATTGACTTATGATTAAACCACAGGTAAACCCATCCGCCGCAGACAATCAAAACAGTTAACAGATGCCAACTAGAGAGGAAGTGAGTATAGATGAACATCCAGAAAGCAATAACAGCGGCAATGGCAATCGACGCCCTGATAACCCGAACAGCGTGGAAAGGGCATCTGCACATCAAGCCTACAAACTGGCCTGAATGCTGCATTTTGCGGGCAAAGGGACGAGCACCCGGCCCCAGATGGCAACCGAAGGCAGAGGACTTAATGGCAGACGATTGGGAGGTCACCACAGAAGAATTGATTTGATTTTTTCGATGTACCCCAATACATCGGAAAGCCCGCACTTAAATCGATTTTCCATGTAAATGATTCCTTCGTCTGCAAGAAATGCAAGGTAAACGGTATCGTCAGCAGGTTGACAAACAAGCAGCCCAGCGCGGTTCAGTTCCCACAACGTTTCTTCCGTGTCTCCAAGCGACCATTTTGGGACAATTGTCTGTTGAATGTGTTCTGCTCCGCCAAGGAACTTTGCGCCACCTTTCGGCTCCCCATCTTTGCGCCTTTGAAGGTATTCCTTATAAAGAGCGCAGATTAAAGCGTCAGCATCTTTTGTTAGTCTGACCTCAGACATGACTTCACCTCCATTCTGCCCTCATCCTCCCACGCGGGGGGAGGATGAGGGCAAGGTCACAGCTACCAGCAAACAACAGGGCGCAGCAACACCCAAGGAATCGGAAGGGGGTGGTGGGTTGTTTTTACACCATGAGCATGACGTGCCGATTCGAGTCCTTGATCTGGGATTTGCGGTTAGACACTCTGATGCCGACCCCGCTGGGATGCAGAATAAGCGACATCTCGGTGGAGACGGGCAGAAAAGTCGGCAAGATACCCCGTCAATTCATGTATGTCTGGGGTGCCGGTCTGCCAATAGGAAAGAGCCATCTTTGCACCTACGGTTAAATCTATAATACCACATCGAACACTCTCGAACAACACCAAATTTAGAAGGGGGTGAAGTGGTGAGAATCTGTGAGCTGATGGAGCAGAGGGGCATCCAGCGCATCCAACTGGCCGATGCCATGGGGGTGTCGCCTTCCTGCATTACCAAATGGGTGCAGGGAACGGCACTGCCAAGCGCCGACAAGCTGCCCCGGCTGGCCACAGTACTTGGCTGCACCATCGACGAGCTGTATGACCGGGAACCGCCTGGCCATTCCGAAGCAAGCTGAAAGGAGGTCCGTCCAGTGAAAACCAGAGAAGAGCGCAAACTGTGCCGGGGGCGTTATCTGCGCGTCGGTCTGATATTCGGCCTGCTGCTGTTTTTGTGCTTCCGGCTCCCGTCCTGGGTGGAAGCAATCCTGATCTGAGAGGAGGAAATATCATGACGCCAGAACAAGTCGAACTCCTGCGCAGCGTATCGCTGCTGCTTCCGGGCACGAAGCTGGCACGTGTGGAGCCGATGGAGCGCAACTCCATGCGCATCACCGACCGTGACGGCGACCTTTTTTATGCAACGCTGTCATCCGACGGGACGGTGGAGCTGCTGCCCATCGACGAACCCGCCTAAGATAAGTTTACCCCAGGAGAGGAGAAAACACCATGCCGCAATGTGAGCGCAATATCTACAAAACCGCCCGTCAGGCGAAGGGTTTGACCCAGGAATCCGCCGCCGAGAAGCTGGGGATCTCCGAGACCAGTTTGCGGGCCTATGAGAGCGGCGACCGCGTCCCGCCGGTTGAGGTGGTAGACCTCATGGTCATCGCCTACGACAGCCAGCTGCTTGGCATCCAGCACCTGCGGGCCAGCGCGGAGATGGCGAGGAGCATCCTGCCGGAGGTGCAGGCACTGCCGCTGTCGGAGGCGGTGCTCCAGCTGCTCAACCGGGTCTACGCCTTTGCGGATAACCACCGGGACCGGCAGCTGATGACGATCGCGGCGGATGGCTGCATCGACGAGGACGAGCAGCCCCTGTTCCGGCAGATCGTTGAGCACGACCTGCAGGAGATCATCGAGGCCGCCATGGCGGTCCGATACGCCTCCGGCTGCCACGCATAGGACACGCCGCCGGCTGAATACGATGCAAGGGAGGTGAGCGCCTTGGCGGTAGATGTGACAGTCGAGCAGAAAAATGTCATGGTCGGTGGCCGAGAATATACCATGACCACGACCCGGTATGTGGGCCTGTGCGAATACCAGGGCATGGGTGGGGAGCTGATCCTTGCGGATGAGGCAACCTGCGTGGACTTCATCGACGTGAAGACCGGAAAGAGCCAGGGGCCGGGTTGGAGCTACACAATCCATAAGGACGTCACCCCTGATGAATTGGCCGAGGCGCGGCGCCGGATCATCCAGATCGCTACCCAGGCCATGATCGACCAGGGAATTTGGTAGGAGGTACCCACCATGTGCTTACAAAAAAAGCAGGCCCCGGGGCAACCGGCTGCCTGCTGCTGGAAAATAGGACGAGCCCCTGCTCCTGCTGGCACAGGACACAAGGGCTCTGGTTCGCGCATCAAAACCACATCCATCATAGCAGATACAGATCCAATTTGCAAGGGGGCAGGTTGAGTGAGTGAGAGCGTGATCCGTCTGGAGCGGAGGCAAGGCTACACAGTCCTCCAAAATGAGATGCTGCGGGACAAGCGGCTCTCTCTCAAGACCAAGGGATTGTTTGCCGTAATGCTCTCCCGTCCGGGCAGTTGGCAATTCAGCGTATCGGGCTTGGCGGCGTTCACCGGCGCAGGCCGGGATGCCATCCGCACCTCCCTTAAGGAGCTGCGTGAGGCCGGATACCTGATCATGGAGGGCCAGTCCCACGGTGAGCACGGTAAGTTTGCGGGGAGCATCTACATCCTCCGCGAGGAGAGCATATCACTGTGTGCGGAAAACCCGGCCACGGCGGAGGAAGCGGCACCGCAGCCGGATTTTCCGTCGACGGCTGAGCCGTCAACGGAAAATCCGACACAAGTAAATAAAGACTTAATCAAAGAAAGACCTAGTAATCCCCCCATAGCCCCCCAGAAGGGGGCGCGGCCCAAAAAGTATGAGCTGACCGATGATGCCAGGGCGCTGCTCAATGCTTATGTTGGCCGCGACCGGGCCTTGGCCGATGCACTGGCCGCCTACATCGAGGTGCGGGAGGCCAAGAAAGCCGTCAACTCGGGGCGGGCGATCCGCATGCTGCTGACTGAGCTGGACAGGCTCTCCAAAGGGGACCGTGAGGCCAAGCTCCTGCTGATCCGCCAGTCGGTGGCCAACAGCTGGAAGGGTATCTTCCCTCTGCGGGATGGTGCGCCACCAGCCGTCTCCGGCCGCATGCAGGAGCGTGAGGAGGTGCCCACATGGTAAACGGCGGAGACGTCGAGCTGGCCCAGGCTGCAGTGCTGGGGGCGGCCCTGATCGACGAGAGCCTCGTGGGTGAGCTGACGCTCAAGGTGGAGGACCGCGATTTCATAACACCCAAGTGCAGGATGGTCTACCAAGCGCTCAAAAAACTGTTTCTCGCCGGGCAGCCGACAGACCCCGTCACGGTAGTCAACCAGCTGAGCGGAGGCGGCGAGGATGGTTGGCGTCCGTATGTCATGTGGGCCATGGACGTGGCCTCAACAGCGGCCAACGTATGGGAGCATGTCAGGATCATGCGGGAGCAGGCTCGGCTGTGTCGCCTCCAGGAGCTGGGCGGCCGGATGCAGGCGGCAGGGAGCCTTGAGGATGCACAGAGATATGTCGCAAAGGCATCCTCGGAGCTGGTAGACAGGCCGGGCGTCAAATATGTCACCATGGAGGCAGCCCTGCAGGATTTCTTCGCCCGCCATCGTGAGCATCATGAGTATTACTCCTGGCCCCTGGACAAGCTCAATGACCGGCTCTTCGTCGAGGGCGGCGATATGGTCGTGCTGGGCGGGTATCCCTCCGCCGGAAAGACGGCGCTTGCGCTCACATTTGGCTGGCATCTGGCTAGTTTGGGCAAGCGTGTCGGATTTTTCTCGCTGGAAACGGGCTATAAAAAGCTGCATGACCGGCTTATTGCGACTGCCATGCGCATAAATTTTGCAAAAATCAAGCGCAGCGAGTTGGCCGAATCGGACTATCAGGCACTTTCCATCGCATCCAAGCGGCTGATCAAGCCGGAGCTGGAGTTGATCGAGGCAGCCGGCATGACCGTAGCGGATATCCAGGCATTTTCCCTGAGCCGCCGGTACGATGCCATCTTTATCGACTACCTGCAGCAGATCCCAGCACCACAGGAGCGCAGCCGTTACGACGATGTAACAAACGTGAGCATCCGTCTGCACCAGATGTCCCAAACGACGGGGATCGCGGTTTTCCCGCTCTCCCAGCTCGCCCGGATGGATAAGGGACGGGACGGCCTCAAGGCGCCCACCATGGCGTCACTAAGGGAGTCCGGGCAGATTGAGCAGGATGCAGATGTGATCATGCTGCTGTACAAGGAGGACCCGGATCGGCCTGACAGCCGCCGAGTGCTTAAGATCGCCAAAAACAAAGAGGGCGAGGTGGGGCAGATCTATCTCACCTTTGACGGCAACACACAGACCTTCCGCGAATCCGTCTATGATGCCCCGGCACCAAAGACGCGATCCCAGCCGGAGTATACACAGGTCAAACTTGGAGATCCGCCGCCGGAAGGTGATCCCTGGCCACAGCAAGGCGCATCGTAAGGAGGACAGGACGTGCAAATCGGAGATGCCTATACCTGGACACCGACTGCCTTCGAGGGCGACAAGAGCACCCGGGAATACAGTCAGCAAGTACGGCAGAGGGCTGGCCGCGTAACGGGCCGGGTGGTATACATACACCCCAAGCGCCGGTATTTCACGGTTGAGGCCATCCTAGCCGACGGCGTAATCCGTGAGTCATTTAAGATCAAAGTACGATAAGGAGCACAATATGGACAAGCTGCTCAAGGTAGCCGTCATCACATGGGCGGCATTTCTGGTTTTGCTGGCCGGCATGCTGCTGCCGGCAAATAGACAGGAGGCGGGAGCTGATGCAACCACATCATTACCGGCATATGACGCAGGCAGCGGCGGAGGCCGGGACACTTGGATACCCCTGGGCCTATGGCGTACTGCGGAGCATACTGGCCGGGGAACACAACGAGTGTCCAGCACAGAGAGTGGACAAGGCAATTTCCTTCATGATAGCGTTCGATGCAGAGATAGACGCGGCGAAGACCCGGACGAGGACGCCCTGATCACCGCCGCGCTGGAGGAGCAGGGGTACTTCCGGGCGGACGTGCCTCTGGAGTACGAGCTGCAGGATGTCTTACATACGGCAGCAGAGGCCAATGGGGTGCCGTACCACGTGGCGCTGGGGCTGATCTACGTGGAGTCCCGGTTTGACCCGGAGGCGGTTAGCCCGGCGGGCTGCTACGGCCTTACCCAGCTTAATCCAAGGTATTTTCCAAGCGGCCTCACACCAGCCGAAAATATTGAGGCGGGCATGGAGTACCTCGGGGGCCTGATCGAGCGCTGCGGAGACCTGAGCGCGGCGCTGACCGCCTACCATGCAGGGAGCGATACCGGGGACAGGGCATATGCCGATCAGGTGATGCGGGCCGCTGTGGTGTGGGATGCGCAGATGCATACAGAGGCCGAGGACTTCGGGGGAGAAATTTTGCAGAAGGAGGCGGGAATATGAATGCGAAACCTGATCTTGCAGCCGCCATGGATGTAAGTCTTGCTCACGTACAGCCGCGTGATATCGGCACCATCACGCAAGAAATATTGGATTGTAAAGTGCGGGCCGGGGAGTCCATCCTCCAGATCGGACGCTGTCTGATCGAGGCCAAGGAATTGCTGGAACATGGGGAGTGGCTACCTTGGCTCAATGAGCGGGTGGAATTCTCTGAACGAACTGCCCGAAACTTTATGAGGTTGGCAAGAGAGTGGACAAATCGGCAGACGCTTGCCGATTTGGGAGCCTCCAAAGCCTTGACGCTCTTGGCTTTGCCGCCGGAGGAGCGGGAGCAGTTCATGGAGGAAAACAACGTCATCGAGATGAGCGCCCGCCAGCTGGAGCAGGCCATCAAGGAGCGGGACGAGGCCAGAGCCGCCGCCGAGCACGCCGCTGCGGATCAGCGGGCGGCGGAGCAGGCCCGGGACAAGATGGCGGAGGACATGCAGTTCCTCAATGTCCGCCTGACCGGGGCCAGGGAGGACCTGGAGCAGGCCATGCAGGACGTTGCACGGCTGGAGGCTGAACTGGCCGACCTGAAGGCTCGTCCGGTGGATGTGGCCGTGGAGACGGTGGTGGATCATGCCGCCGTGGACAAGGCCCGGGCAGATGCCATTGCCGGGATGCAGGCAAAGCTGGACAAGGCAAAAGAGGCGGCTGCCAGGGCCAGGGAAAAGCAGAAGCAGGCCGAGGCCTCGGTGGAGATCTTGAAGCGCTCCCTGGAGGAGCGGGATAAGGCGGAGAAAAAGGCCGCCATGGCGGGGGACAAGGAGCTGGCCCAGTTCGAGGTGCTGTTTCTGCAGTGTCAGGAGCTGGCCAACAAGCTCCACGGTCTGCTCCTCAAGGCCAGGGGCCGGGAGGACCCTGCTGCCGCCCGGGGGATGGAAAAGGCCCTGCGGGCCCTGGCGGAGGCCATCGGGAGGTGTGCGGATTGAGTGCATGGTACGAGCAGGCGGAGCGCCGTTTGAGGGACGAGTACGGCAAGGTCACCGGGCAGAAGGAGTCCACCATGAAGTCCGCTGTCCAGGGTGCCCTGCTGGAGTTCTGTCGGCAGAACGAGGAATTTGCCCAGGCGGTGGTCCAGGGCGGCTCCTTCAAGGACTGCATGGCCGCTGTGGCCAAGGGAGTGGGAGGTTCTATCTCCGATCTGGAGGCCTACCGCCGGGCGGCGGCTTTCTACTTCGACGGGGCAAAGGTCAACTTCTCCATAGCCATCCAGATGGAACCGGCGGCAACCGAGCCGGACCGAGGCATCCTGCTGGATCTGGCCGACTTCTTCTGAGGGGGCGGGCAGCATGAAGTACACAGAGCAGGAGCGGGAGCTCCTGGACAACTGGCCCACCGTCACCGAGGAAGATCTCATTCGGATGAACGACCTGTTCCCGCACTATCTATTCTTCCGGCGAGAGGGGGGCCTGATAGGCCTGGGCGGGGTAAAACTGTACGCCTCCTGCTGCGGGCATAAGGAGTACCGGTCCTATCTGCCCCGGACAGAAACGTCGGAGCACCGGGAACTGATGGCCGGACTGGAGCACAAGACGGCATGGATCTGTCCCTGGTGTGGCTGCAACGTGACGGTGATCGACCTTGCCAAGGCCAAGAAGCGGAAATCCCTGTTCCGGCGGGAACTGATCCTGCTCCTCCACGCCAGGGACGACGCTATCTATGCCGATGCTCTGGAGCTCATCAAAGACTACGAGGACGAGGCGGCCCTCACCGCCCGGCCTGAATGCTGGTGCTGCAGTGGGTATTACTTCACTTCGGGTGAAGTGATGCAGGTAGACCACCAATTCCCGGGCACGGTGGACAGGCCGGTGATCACCTGGGAGCGGGAGAAGCTGTGCCGGAAGAAGCTGGTGCAGGAGCCATTCAAATCGGGCTGCATCTCCTACTACCGCCATGAGCCCTACTTCGTCCTCAACCGGGAGGCGTTGGAAGGGCACCCATTCTTTCGGTACTGCGGTTTCTTCGACCGCTGGCAGTACCGGCCAGGTGGGGCACGGGGCTATGCGTCTAAGTTTGATAGCCTGATATCCTACCTCACCGCCTACTCTATTTACCCCAGGCAAATGGAAATGCTCTCCAAGGTGGGCTGCTGGGAACCTGTCTCGGATCTGGTGTTTGACCGGAAGAAAAACGCAGGCGCTATGTGCTGGGAGGAGCCAGACCCGAGGAAATCCTTCGGCGTGAACCGGCGGGAGCTGGCCTGGATCATGGGGGCCCATCCGGCCATGGAATCCCTGACAGTGCGGAACTATGTGCGAAAGCACTGGGGTGAGACCTGGGACCCGGCTTTCTGTGAGGATTTTCGCAACCTGTGGGGGATCCACCTCTCAGCCATGACGGTGCTCCGGTTCTTGGGGAAGTACCGGCTGGAGCCGGGGCGGTTCCTGGGATACCTGGATCGGCTCTTCAACAGCACAGAGATATATTTCTGCGATTTGTTTGAACTCTACCGGGATTACCTGGATGCGGCCTATGAGATGGGCTATTGCCTGGAGCACCGTCAGGTGCTGTGGCCGGAGGACCTGGGCGCGGCCCACGACAAGGTCACGGCGGAACTGACGGCCAAGCGGGCCCGGGAGGAGAAGGAGCGCCGGGAGGTGTCGATGAAGGAGCGCCGGCTCAAGTATGAGTTTGAACTGGACGGCCTGAAGGTCGTGTTCCCGGCCACAGGGGCGGCCATCCGGCGGGAGGGCAAGGTTCTGAATCACTGCGTGGGCGGTTATGCGGAGCGGCATCTCAATGGGACGCTGACCATCCTGTTCCTTCGGCACAGTGATCGGCCTGGGATGCCCTATGTCACCATTGAGATGGACGGCAATCAGCTGCGGCAGATCCATGGATATGACAACGAGCGGCATCCATGTGCGGATAACCCCAATCGGGTCAGCCCGAGGAAGAGACATAAGGGCTTCTTAGACGTCTGGCTGCGGTGGCTGAAGGCTGGCAGTAAGCGTAATAAGGACGGGACTCCCTGCATTCCCAAGAGACGGGAAGCTGGCGATGCTCCGGCGGTTCGGACAGCATAGTATGGGAGACTGCGTCCGTATCGAGGCGTACATGCGCACCTGTACTAACTGCTATTGGCACAATGATGCCCTGGGGGCGTGCGAGCATCCGGGAGGCTGGGAGTGGGATAATCGCTTTCATCGATGTGCTACGTTCCGCTGGCGGAACGGACGACCGGGAACAGGTGGAGCGCACGGCCTGGAAAAACGTACATGATTGGGTGCTTGCCCTGAACCGGAAAGGCGGTACCCATGAGTAAGCAGATCACCACCAAACAGCTCCATCGCATCCGGGAACTCAACCGGGAGGGACGCAACGACAAGGAGATCGCGGCGGAGATCGGCATCTCGGATAGGCAGGTGTTCTGGTGGCGCAAAAAGATGGGCCTTCCAGCCGCCGGGCTGCACCGGCACAAACGGACGGTGCACTACACGGTCTACGACGGCGGCACGGACGAGGTGCTTGCCTCCGGCACGGCTGTGGAGGTCGCGCGGCAGATGGGATGGTCGCCAAACTCGACCTACAGCATCATCTGCAAGGTGCTCAAGGGGCGATACAAAAAATATGCGGTGGTCAAGGAGGGATTGCGATGAAAGATTTACATACTCTGGACAAATACCGCATGAAAGACCATGAAATACTCAGTTACGGCACAGTTGGGAATGGCGGGAACGGCTGTTTTAAGGTCTATATAGGCGGGAAATCATTTTTCATCATCGCATCCAATGGCGGCGGGTGGGATCATGTGAGCGTATCACCCGGAAGCCTGCGGAGACTCACCTGCCCGACCTGGGAGGAGATGTGCGCAATCAAGGACATGTTCTTCTACCCGGAGGAGTGTGTCGTACAGTATCACCCACCTCGGAGCCAGTATGTCAACAATTATGGGTACTGCCTCCATTTATGGAGACCAAATGACGGTACAGAGATCCCAGCTCCGCCGATGGACTATGTTTGAAGGAGGACAATGATGGATCACATCGACACACTGGTTAAGCGTCTGCGTGCGTACAGCCAATCGCTGGTCGCCTACAAGCTGGATGCGGATTTTGCGGATGCGTGTGCGGAGGCGGCGGATAAGCTGGAGAAGCTACAAGCCAAACTGGATCGCGTTACTCGGGAGCGGAATGCTGCTGTGGAGGACTTGCGGGTTGCCTCAATCGAAGGCTATATGGACTGTAACTGGTGCGCAGGGAAAACAGACCAGACACAATGCTATAATTGCAGTTTTGCGAACAACTGGAAATGGCGCGGCACGATGGAGGGGTGAGCAATGAGCTGTGACTGGTGTGAAGGTGGAGCCTGTGACCTTGTATGGGGAGATGGCTTCTACGCTGAAATCGACAATGGGGAGTTGGTAGTCTCTAATTCGTTCGCTGCTGGCGAAGGTCGTAGGAAGATCAATTTTTGTCCTATGTGCGGGAAAGCGCTGGAAGGAGAAAGCTGTGAAACCGATCCTGTTTAACACCGAAATGGTGCGGACAGAAGGAGGCGTGAGCAATGGAAATCAAAAATTACACCTGGCTTTGGAGGAGGGCATAAAAAAGTGAATCGACTGACAAGCAACGATAAAGACTATATCTTTGCATCGCTCAATCTGTTCTACGTAAAAGATATGGAGGTATGGCTTCGAGGCGGAGGACCGGAGCCGAACTATGACGATACAACTCTGGTTGAGTTGATCCGTCGAGCATCCAAAACGCACAACCTTAACATCGAGGCAGAGGATGCGGAGTCCCTTGGCGATGAGATGTACGATGCCATGTTTTATGGTGTGGACACAGTAGAGGGGATCGTGGCTCTGCTCCACACGGCAGCCATACAGGCCGCAGTGATGAGAAACCGTCTCGCTGCCTACGAGGACACCGGCCTGGAGCCGGAGGAAATAGCCAAAATCCGCGAAGATGTGGAGAACGTCTATTTGAAATCTACCGCACGACGGTACGGAATCCCGGTTGACCGCCTCCGTGAGCTGGCCCAGGCAGACCGGGAGGGGCGCGTAAAAATCGTAAAGAGAGCGCCAGAGGGAGCGAACTGTGGGCACTGCGCTGACTTTATCCGCGAGACGGGAACGGCGCACGGTATGTGCCGAACACAGAAGCGGAAACGGAATAAGAACGGAGAGTTTCGGCACGTGAGCCAGAGCACGAAAGCGTGTTCGGAGTACAAAGAGGAGGCCGAGGCGGCGGAACAGGCGTTAAAGGAGGCGGAGAGGGACGCCGACACTCTCTAATTGCACCAAGAAGGACCTACTTTCAGGGCCCATAGAAACCGGCTATGCCGTGGGAGGAACAACATGGCATGTAAAGCAAAAGAGTGCGGAAAGGTAGCAAGGCGCGGTGACCCGTCCATCGAATGGTATAAGGACGGAAAACCGCAGTATTACTGCTACGGGTATATAGACAAGCGAACAGACGAGCTGTTGCCGGAGTGCAAAGAGTGTCGCAGCCACGTTGACAAGGCGCAGAACGATTTGGATGAGTGGAGGGAGCATCATGGATGAATTGAAGCCTTGCATGACTGACAAAGAAGCCTTGGGAATAATGGAAATGCAGCTGAGATTATGTCGCAGAAGTCCGACTGTTGCGGAAAAGACTTTACAGGCAAACGAAATTGCCACTGCTTCCATCCGTGAGCGCATCGAGCGGAACATCTGGATTCCCGTCAAGGACAGGCTGCCAGAGAAAACAGGAAAGCAGAGAGGATTTTACCTTGTTGCGCTATCAAACGGAGTCGTAAAGGAACTCGCCTATGAATTTGAGCATTACAACAATATGCTGTTTGATGTTGGATGGCACGAAACGGCGTACCCAGTCACCCACTGGATGCCATTACCGGAACCGCCGAAGGAGATAGATCATGAAACTGATTGACAAAGTGATGATAAGTACAGGAGCGTTTTTCCTGATTGTGTGTGGTGTGGTTACTCTTGTCATTGTATTGCAAAGGATGTAGATCATGATTAATTGCATCGAAAATGAGGCAATTGAGGAGGCGGAAGATGGCTAAACGTAAATCAAAGCCGCTGAAGACCTGCGCTGACTGCATCCACGAATTTGCCTGTGCCATGTGGAATATCGGAAACATCCACAACATGGATGCAGCCAACTGCACAAACTATGAGACGGTCAAGGATTCGATGCCTTATCTCATTGGCTTGCTGGATGGACGGACGGGGGTGCGGATTGAGAATCAGACGGAAGAGATAGTCCGGGAATGTGATGAGCGATGCATCGCCAATGTGGATGGCCTGTGTGCCGTGAAATCCTGCGATGGGCCTATCACCAGGATCTGCGATAATACCAGGTGGGACATTGCTACTGCCGCGAAAATGTACGGGATAGCGAGAGAGTCATTCCGGGATTATTTTGGGGAGGAGGCGCAAAATGAAATTCCGAGACACGAAGAAGGGAGAAGTGTTTGAAGATTTAAGCGCAGCAAGATTTGCTTTTTGCAATCAGAAGTGCAAGAAGTGCCACTTATCGTGCTGGAATAATGAAGATAAACTGCGCTGCGATCTGTACTGCAGACACAATCCAATCGAGGCCGCCCACCTGATGGGCTATGAGGTGCTGGAGGATGGCTAAGAACGCATATGCCGCCTACATACAGCGCGCGGTCTACCAGCAGGTGGTGCAGGCGCGGGCAACGCACACCCAGATGTGCCTGGATGCCGCGCTTATCGCCGCAAACGATGTTTTGCAGCTTGGGCCGGGCCGGGCGAAGGAGTTTACGGATGCGTACTCACAGGCGTTGACCGAGATCGCCAACATGGCGGTCGATGACACCAGAGACCTGGAGTACAGCAAGGCCAAGCTGGACGAGCGCCTGAAACAGATCTGCGGCGAGCATTTTGTGCCGTGGGAAGGGAGATATCGCGGTGATGGGGCCGGATGATGTGTTTGCTATCCGGCAATGACCTGACGCGCCTCTCGCGGGCCATGAGCGGCATGTATGAGGACAGGGTGGTAATTACCCTCGGAGGGCGCAAAGTGGCCGCCAGCGTCGTCCCTGCGTCTCCTGCGTGGCATGTGGCCATGCTCGTCCGGCTGGAGGTGTGGTGGCCGGGTGGATACGCATCGCAGTATTTTGAGAGCGTGGAGGAGATGAGACGGAGCGTTGGGACGCAAAAAGCCGCCCCGTGAGGGGCGGCATGCGCTGGGCGTGGCTGTGACGCTTATCCGATCAGGTCGCGCACGTCCACGCCGAGGGCGTCGGCAATGGCCAGAAGGTTTTTGACCGTCATGTTGCCGGCCTTGATTTCGCCGCTCTCCAGCTTCTGGACCTGCCGGATGTTGAAGCCAGCCCGTTCCGCCAGGGCGGCCTGGGTGAGCCCGGCGGCCTTACGGGCCGCCTGCAGCGATTCCGGGCGCACCCGCTGCAGGGGCCGTCCGCCAAAACCGGCAAAGTATCCAAGCTGCCAGGAGCTTTGCCGGTCCAATGGCTGCACGGACTCGGAGCCGCCGTCCAGGGGAGGCTCCACGCTGGTGATCTCGTCCATCGCCAGGCGGATATCGTCGTCCAGCGCACCCGTCAGGATATGGGCCCTGGAGGCGCTCGTGATCGCGCGGGCGCTGGCGGAGTAGGGACGGGGGGCGGCCAGGCTGATAGCGGGGAGGCGTTCCCTGCCGCCTTCAAGCGCGGCGGAAATGCGGCCGTACATCCAGCCGAAAACATAGGCTTCACGCGTCGTCATGATGATCCCTCCTCACTGCACCCAGTCGATGTCGATCTCGCCGTTGACGTACTGCCCGGCCAGGATCATGGCATCCTGATAAGTTGTGGTTGCGTGGGCCAGCCCATTCATGTGCACTCCGCTGCTGACATTAAGCACTTCCCCGGTCTCCTTGTCACAGATCATGCTTGATCTGGCTCTAACAGCAGTCCCGTCCGGGAGGCAGAAGACTTTTTCAGCGATGGTCTTGCACTCCGTGCTGGTCCAGTCCTCGTACATCTTATTGAGCATATTCATTTTGATCTCCTTTCCGTCAGGCGGCGACGAACGCGCCGGTCAGGTTGTTGACGTAACCGATCTTCTCGGTGCGCTTGCGGTTCCAGGCGTTGGTGTAGACGGCGACCTCGACGTAGGTGCGGTTGTGGCCGCTCTTGGCCCAGTCGTTGACATGGATCTTGGTGTTCCAGTCGATGTCGGAGGCGAGGCGCTCGGCGGTCTTGATGGCTTTGGCCAGCGCCCAGGCGGCTTTGAGCGCGGTGGACATGGGCACGTGGGCGCTGCGGCGGATGCGCCAGGCGTTAACCATGATCTCGTGCTTGTTGTACATACTCGTTACCTCCCTGGGGTCGCCCCTTTGTGATGGTCTTAGTATACGCCATTATTGGCGTAATGTAAATGGGCAGAATCCACAATATTTACGCCAAATTTGGCGCATTATGCACAAAGGGAGGGAGCCATGGAGCGACAGGAGCAGGATGCGATGACCGGTGTGCCGAGAACCCCCAAAAATAGAAAAGGGATGGCGGGGCAAACGCCCCGCCATCCCTGCTGAAAGGAGAGATTGATATGTTAAAAAAGGAGGAGAGTCCGTGGTATTGTGTCCGCCAGCGAGCTGGGCCTTTGGTCAAGGAGTGCCGGGCCATAAGGCCCAGGCTCTCCAAGGATGACAACCGGGCAGACCGGCGGGAAAAACAGGAGATCATCCACTCTCCTCACTCCGCTGTATGCCGGACACAGGCCGATCGTCTGGAGCTGCGGCTGGCCCTATTTTGGTATGAGGGTTTACACCACACTTTGACCTATGACTCTACCCATCTGCCGCCTGATTTTAAGGCTGTGCGGGCAACCCTGCGGGCCTTCATGGGCCGGGCCCGCCGGTTTAATGAGGGTGATCCGTTTGATTGGATCTACTGTATTGAGGGCCTGCACGGCGATCACCGCTACCACATCCACATGGTGCTGCGGGATAGTGATTTCCCGCCAGCTGTAGTGCGGCACCTCTGGACGGCTGGGGATGCCTGGGACGAGCCGGTGCTTATGCCCACCGGAGGCTACCGGCGTCTGGCGGAGTATTTCAACAAGGAGCGCACAGATGGCGTTTGGATCCCGATAGGCCGGCACCCGTGGAGCTGCTCCCGCAGCCTATCCCACCAACTGCCGCCAGCGGAGCGGTGGAGGGACAGCAACGGAGTGGTGGATATCCCGGACAAGGTGCTCTGGGCCCGGCGGGGACAACAAGAAAATTCGTTTGGAGCGTATAATTATGCAAGTTATATTGAGCAAAAAGAAAAGGTTTCTTTTTTTAATGTGTCGCGCGCACGCACGCACGCGCACGTGCGCGCGTCAATCTTGAAATCTAGTGGAAAGATAGACACGTTTGATAGAATTGGAGGCGAACCACTTGCGAAGAACATGTGAATATGGTAAACTAATCACGAAAGACGGATGGCTCCTATGTCCGTCCTGCCGTAAGCGGCTGCTCCGGGTAGGGCAGAACACTGCGGCGCAAAATCTCATCGTCTACTGCCGCAACTGCAAGCGCACGCTGACGGTAGACATCGACAGAGGCCAGTGCTTTGAGAGCCAGAGCCCGACATGATCCCAACATGGGATGTGGTCGGGCTCTGGCTTTTTGTTTGGCCCGGAGGTGATAGCCTGTGGCGCTAAAGCCGCTCCGACCATGTAGGCACCCGGGGTGCCCGGAGCTGACCCGGGAGGGATACTGTCCCAAACACAAACTCAAGCCGGCGGCTCGGCGGGCCTCGGCGGAGTACCACGCATGGTACGGCCTGGACATCTGGACCGACGATCTGCGGTCCGCACAGCTCCTGCGGGAGCCGTTCTGCCGGGAGTGCGCCAAGCACGGGGAGCGGGTGCGGGCCACGGTGGTGGATCACGTCAAGCCCCACAGTGGGGACTGGGCGTTGTTCGTCGACCCGGCCAACCACCAGAGCCTGTGCAAGCATCATCACGACCAGAAGACCGCCCGGGAACAGGCGGAAGAACGAAGGAAAACGGCGAGAATTTGAGCCCGTCCGGATGCCGCTGGCTACGTCCGCGCCCCGGCGCGTGAGAGCGCGTGGGCGTGCCCACGGCCGGGCGCGTGCAGGGGCAAGCCTATGGCTTGCCGACCCTCCCCCCGCCCCCAAAAAGTTTCGGGCGAGGGGGCGGAAGACCCCGCGGCCCCTCAAATGTAAGAAAATCTCCCCCATCAGGATACCGGCCCAGCCGGGCGGGGGGGCAGGAGGTGAGAGAGATGCCCACGCCACCCAAGGCGCTGGAGAACATGAGCAAGAACCTGACCGAGGAGGAGCGGCAGCTCCGTGAGCAGGCGGAGGAGGGCGTAATCCCCGACCGGGGCCGTCTGGCCCAGATGGAGAAGCCCGCCCTCATGACCAAGAACGCCGCCGCCGGCCGGTATTGGAAGAAGGTCCTGGAGCGGATGGACGGCCTGGTGATCTTGGACGACCTGGACAGCGACGCGCTCGGCGTATACTCCGTCATGATGGCCCGGTATGAGACCCAGTGCAGGCTCCTCTCCCTGGCCGCCAGGCAGCTGAAGGACGCCAAGGACGACCCGGAGGCGGTGGCCGACGCAGCGGCCAAGTTGGACGTGGTGAGCGGTAAGATGCAGAGCCTGGAGCGCAATATCCTCCAGTACGCGGAAAAGCTTGGGCTCACCCCCTCCGGGCGGGTGCGGCTGGCTCAGAAGCGGGCAGCAGCGGCGGCCGGGGCCAGCGCTGATCCGGACGGTGATCTCTTTGGCGACTAGATGGCAAAGCGGCCTGCATCACCCTGTCTCTGTCTACGCCAAGCAGGTGGTATACGGCAAGCTGCGGCCCCTGTGCTGCAAGTACGAGATCCTGGCCTGCCGGCGGCATTTGGACGACTTAGCGCGGCAGGGGACGGATGATTTCCCCTATGTGTTCGACACCACCCGGGCGGATCGGATTATCCGGTGGTTTGGGCAGTGTATCCAAGTGCGGGGCGTAGACGCGGGAAAGCCGATCCAGCTGGAGCCATGGCAGGTGTTTGACCTCGGCTGCGTCTACGGATGGGTCAATCGGGAGACGGGCGCCCGGAGGTTTACGCATACCTACAATAAGCGCTCCCGCGGTACTTACAAGAGCACGGAGAAATCCGGACAGGGACTGTACCATATGTGCGGTGATGCCATCTATCCGCCCTACCGGCCGGAGCTGGCCCGGTTTGAGCAGGAACCTGAGGTGGAGTGTGCCGCTGTGGACCGTGGCCAGGCCATGCGGGTGCTGGGCGACGCCAAGAAGATCGCTCTCAACAGCCCAAGCATCGCCAGGCGGCTGCTGGTCCCCCGGTCTAACCCCATCGTCCACCGCACCCGGGGCGGCTTTATGCGGGCCCTGTCCAAGAACACGAAGAACAAGGACAGCGGCGCCCCCACCTACTTCGTGGTGGACGAGTACCACGCCCACCCGTACTCGGAGATCTACGACCTGGGCACCAACTCCTTCGGCAAGCGGGCCCAGTCCCTGCTGGACGTGATCACCACGGCGGGCGATGATGCCGGCAACAAGCCGTGCTATGAGGAGGAGCTGTATGCCAAGCGGGTCCTGGAGGACCCAACGGTCACAGACGAGAGCTACTTTGTGATGATTCGGGAGCTGGACGAGGGGGACAGCCCTCACGATGAGGGGGCATGGGCAAAGCCAAGCCCCTGCCTGCGGTATCCCAGCCAGTACAGTGAGATCCTGCTCAAGCAGATCCGGGACGAGCACAACACGGCCTACGCCTCCAACGATCCGGACAAGATCCGCAAATTTTTAACCCGGCGCATGTGCGTCTGGCAGACGGGCAGCGTCAACCGCTATCTGGATGAGCGGTGCATGGCGCTTGTCAAAACAGCCATGAAGCCCCGGGCGGAGTTCGCCGCCCTCACAGACGGACTGCACTGTCACTGCGGGTTTGACCTGGGCAAGCGCATCGACCTGTCCGGTGCAGGGGCTGTGTTTGACCTGGAGGACGGACGCATCGCCATCAAAATGCATGCCTTTATGCCCGAAAACGGGGCGGAGCGGCACGAAAAAACCGACCGGGTGCCATACCGATTTTGGGCCGGGGGAGGCTATTGTACGCTGACGCCAGGCGATGTGACGGACAACAGCTATGTCTATAACTGGATCTGTGCCGGCGAGCGGGAACACGGCTGGGCGGTGGACGAAGTGGATTATGACGGCCACAACGCTACCGATCTCGCCATCCGCATGAACGAGGACCGCAACCGGGAGGATTTCTGCGTGGAGGTGGCACAGACCTGCGCCGGACAGAACCTGGCGGTGAAGACCTTCCGGGAGCTGCTGCTCCAGGGGCGTTTGATTATTGAGGAGAATCCGCTGGCCTACTGGTGCCTGAGCAACGCCATCGAAATCCAGAACAACTATGGAGATATAAAGCTCTCCAAGCGGCACAAAGACGATACAGAGCGCATCGATCCTGTGGCCGCCGTTATGAACGCTTTGGCGCGGGTGCTGGTGATGCGTACTCCGGGCAGCAACATCAACGACCATGTACTCTCCGAGGATTGGGGGATTTGAGATGAAACATCTGAAGGCGGCCGGGCGGAGGCTGGCGCTCTACCTGGACGATCTGCTGCTCCTGGCCGGCGGAGCCTGCTTTGTGCGGGCGGCCTGGGATCTGGGCGGCCGCCCGGCGGCACTGCTCGTGGCCGGCGGGTGCCTGGTAGCCTACGCAGTGGTCATCGCCAGGGCGCGGAGAGGGGGAAAACGATGATCTTTGACCGGGCAATCAACGGCCCCAGGGCGTCGATTGAGACGCGGACGCTCTCCTCAGAGGAGCTAGGGCGGTTCTTCAAGGACCTGTTCCTGTCCGGGGAAGACGTGGAAACGGGCCAGGGGACCGCGGAGCGGCTCTCCCCAGTGGCGGCCGCCCACCGCATCCTCAGCAACTCCTTCGGGCTGATCCCCTTCGCCACCTACACCAAGGACGGGGACGCCCGGAAGGCGGTGCATGACCCGGCGCTGGACCGGCTGCTGAAGGTGCGGCCCAACGAGCGCATGTCCCCCTTCCTGTGCCAGAAGCTCATCATGTCCAACGCTTTCTGGAACGGTTTCGGGGCCTGCTGGAACCGGCGGGACGAGGGCGGCCGACTGGTGGCCCGCATCCCTCTGCCCACGGAGTGCTGCTCCATCCGCAAGGACCGGGAGAGCGGGCATTACTGGTACGACTACAACGTGGACGGCTGGCAGCGCACCTTTGCCCCCTATGAGCTCTCCTTACTGTTTTTCGAGACCTATGACGGCACCCGGGGGAGGGGACTGTTGGAGCTGGCTAGGGAGACCATCGCTATGGACGCCATGGCACAGCGGTACGAGCGGAAATTCTATCAGAACGGGGCCCGCCTTTCCGGTGTGCTGGAGGTGGACACCGACGCCAAGCCGGCCACCCGGCAGAAGCTTAAGGACGAGTTTCGCGGCTACGCCTCCGACGACGCCTTCGCGGTGGCGGTGCTGGACCACGGCATGAAGTTCACCCCCCTGGGCCTCTCCCAGAGCGACGCCCAGTATATTGAGAGCCGCGCATTCACGGTGGAGGAGATCGCCCGGTTTACTGGCATCCCCAAGCACATGCTGCAGACCGGCAAGGAGAGCTATGACTCCAACGCCCAGCAGCGGCAGAACTACGTCACCGACACCCTGCTGCCCTATGTGGTGCAGTGGGAGCAGGAGGACGGCTATAAGGCCATTCCCCCGGACAAGCGGGACGGGGAGGGCTGGTACATGCGGGGCAATGTGGCGGTACTCCTACGGGGTGACGACCTGACCCGCAGCCAATTCTATGAGCGGATGGTCCGCAACACGATTTACAACCCGGACGAATGCCGTGCCCTGGAGGAAAAGTCACCCATCCCCGGCGGCCTGGGCCAGGAGTTCCTGGTTTCCAAGAATCTGGCCTCTCTGGGGGCCGTGCTGAAAGGAGAGAAATAGATGGATGTAAACCTGAGAGGCGAGCTGTGGGACAACGACTCGGCCGACATCCTGCGCTGGTGGGGATGGAGGGACATCACGGCCCCCATGGACATCCAGGCCGCGCTGGACGCGGCGGACGGCGAAGAGGTGACGCTGCTGATCAACTCGCCCGGGGGCGACATGAGCGTGGGACTGGAGATCCGCTCCATGCTGCGGCGGTATACCGGCAAGACCACCGCGCTGTTCCAGGGCCTTGGGGCCAGCGCGGCCACCCTGGTAGCCACCGGCTGCCAGGTGATCCAGAGCGAGCCGGGGGCCCTCTTGTGCTACCACAACCCCGCCGGCGGCGCGGAGGGGGATTACCGGGCTATGCGTCGGTCAGCCGAGGCCCTGCGCAACGCCCGGGACTGCATCCTGGAGGTCTACACCGCCCGGGGCGGCGGCAAGACCCGGGAGGAACTGGTCTCCCTCATGGACAAGGACATCTGGATCACCCCCACCCAGGCCAGGGAGTACGGCCTGATCGACGAGATTGTGGGGACAGCCCAGGAGCCGGAGGAGGACCCGGCGGCCTTTGTGGCCGGAGCAGGGCGGCGTATCCGGCTGACGGCGGCCATGCGGGAGCAGTACCAGGCCCATGTGGCGGCCGAGCGGGCCGGGACGGCCCGGAAGGAACAGGCGGAGCGTACCCTGGCACGGCTCAGGGTGCTCGCAAATTATTGAGTGAACCGGAAAGGAGAAACAGCATGGATTTTATGGAGAAGATTACCGAGCTCCGGGCCAAAAAGAAGGCGCTGAAGGACCAGGCCGACGCCCTAGTGGTGGAGGACAAGCTCACGGAGGCGACCGCCCTGGCCGACCAGATGGAGGAGATTAACCGCTCGATCAGCGGCCTGGAGGCCCTGGCCAAGGCCAGCCACGAGGAGGCGGAGCCTGTCTATGACGGCGTGCTCCACGGCGGCAAGCCCAAGGACGGGGGCAAGGGAGAGGACAAGCCCTTTGCTTCCCTGGGCGAGCAGCTCCAGGCCGTCTATAACTTCCGCAAGAACCACGTGGAGGACAAGCGCCTCCAGAGAGTGAACAACGCGGTGCTGGGCGCCAACGAGGCCAGCGGCGCCGACGGCGGCTTTGCCATTCAAACCGACTTCGCCGGGATGATCCTGGAGAGCGCCGTCCATCAGAGCCCCCTGCTCAACCGGCTGGACCGCTACACCTGCTCCAGCGCGGCCAACTCCATGCGGTGGATCTCCGCCGACGAGACCGACGTGAGCAAGAGCGTGTTCGGCGGCATCCAGATGTACTGGGCCGCCGAGGCGGCCACGGTGGCGGCCAGCAAGCCCCAGTTCCGGGAAATGAAGATGGATCTGGAGAAGATGATGGGCTTCCTCTACTGCACCGACGAGATGCTGAGCGACGCCGCCTTCATGTCCAGCTTCGCGGGCCCCTCCTTCGCCCTGGCCGGCGACCGCCTGCTCACCGAGGGCGTGATCTCCGGCGACGGCGTGGGCAAGCCCCTGGGCCTGCTCCACTCCAAGGCGCTGATTGAGGTGGCCAAGGAGGCCAGCCAGGAGGCTGGCACCTTCGTGGGCGCGAATGCCATCAAGATGCAGGCCAGGGCCATGCCCAGGGGCCGGGAGCGGCTGGTGTGGCTGATGCACCCCGACCTGGAGGAGCAGCTCCCCTACCTGTCTATCCAGAGCGGCGAGGCGGCCAAGTTCCTGTGGAACCCCGAGGGCGGCCTGGGCAACTTCGACACCCAGCGGGTGCTCAACAAGCCAGTGCTGTTTGAGGATAGCTGTTCCGCCCTGGGCACCAAGGGCGACCTCCTGCTGGTCGACCCCTATATGTATATCCTGCTCACCAAGGGCACCGTCAAGCAGGACTGGTCCATCCACGTGGAGTTCCTGACCGATCAGAACTGCTTCCGGGTGGTGTTCCGCTGCAACGGCGCGCCCAAAGTTAACAAGCCCACGACCATCAAGAACAGCAGCAAGGCCCGCAGCCCATTCGTGGCGCTGGCAGACCGCAAGTAAGGAAGGAGCAGAGCATGAAGCGTATTTCGGAAGCACTGGCGTTTCAGAACGTCCTGGCCCCCCAGAGCGTGGCGGCCTCCACCGACAAGACGACCGCCTATGTGGATGTGTCCGGGGTGGAGGAGATTGTGTTCCTGGTGTCTGCCGCCGCCCTGGGCAAGGGGAAGGGACTGACGGTCTCCCTGCTGGCCTCCGGCGACAGCGGCGGGGCTGGAGCGGAGGAGATCGGCAAGGCTACCTTCACCGACGGCGTGGGCACCGCCCCCCAGCTTGCGGTGGTGACGTACAAGGTGAGCGCCCTCAATGGGCGGTATGTAGCTGTTAAGTTCCGTCATGACGCGGCGGACGGGGTGGTCTGCGGCGTGGCGGCGGTCGCCTCCGGGCTCTATCTGCCTGCGGCCAACGGCTGGAGCCTAGTGGTTTAATATGGATTTGACGGAGGAGCGGCTGGACAGGCTGCTGGCCTACTGCCGCATCGAGGAGCCGACGCCGGAGGAGCTGGCCACCCTGGAGGGCCTGTATGACGCGGCGGTGGGTTACCTGGAGGGGGCTGGGATCTCCCAGCCCCCCGCCGGGACCCCCAGGGCCGCCCAGTACGACCTGTGTGTCAACTGCATGGTCCTGGACGGCTTCGACCAGCGGGAGGCCAGGACGGCCACGGCGGGGGACAACCCGGCCTTCCGGCGGATGCTCACCCAGCTCAAGCTGTCCGAGCCGAAGGAGGTGTGACCCATGGCTAAGAGCGCCCAGGCGGGAGAGCTGCGCACCAGGATCATGGTCTTCGACCTGCCAAGGAACGAGCGCGGCGAGGTGCTGAAGGACGCCGACGGCTACGAGGTCACCGAGCCGGTCAATGTGTTCGGCAGCGGGGCCACCAGGCAGTGCAAGTGGGTCAACGCCTGGGGCAGCGAGGTCTATGCCGCCCGCCAGGCGGGGGTGACCGAGCCGGCCACCCTCACCCTGCGGTACACCCTCAGGCTCACCACCACCTGCCTGATCTACCGGGGGAAGGACCCCAGGCCCTACGAGGTGATCTCCGTCAACGATGTGGAGGACCGCCACACCTGGCTGGAGGTCAAGGTCCAGCGAAAGGCGGCGGTGAGATGACCCTGAACCAGCGCATCATCGGGGCCCTGGAGCCCCTCGGCCTGCCCGTGGTGCCCGACGTGGACACCCTGCATCGGGATCGGTGCTTCGTCTTCCAGTACGACGAGGGCCCCACCGCGTTCTGCGACGACAGACCGTGGCTGCGCACCTTCCAGATCCAAGTCCACCTGTTCCTCCCCTTGGGGGAGAACGGCCTGGCCCTGGTGGAGAGGGCGGCACGGGCCCTGCTGGCGGCGGGCCTTGGCCCTGTGGACGTGGTGGACGCCACCGACGATGGCGGCCAGCACAAGGTGCTGGAGTGCGAGGCCCAGGCCGTGGAGACGGAGGAGGGGCTAGCATGGCTCTGATCCCCATCGGCGAGCTGGCGGGCGCCGTGGCCGACGCCCTGGAAGAAGAGGGCGATGAGATCCGGCAGTCCCTGGACGAGATCCTGGCCCATGCCGCCAACGACCTGAAGAAGTTGCTGACCGCCCGCAGCCCCAGGGACACCGGGGCCTATGCCAGAGGCTGGCGGCGCAAAAGCGAGACCCGGCGGGGGAAGAAGGTCTGGGTGGTCTATAACGTCGCCAAACCCTGGCTCACCTGGGTAGTGGAGTACGGCGATCGCACCCGGGGCGGCAAGAACCTCATCAGCCGGTCCATCGACGACGAGGTGGAGAAGATCACGGCCGAGCTGACGTCGAAGCTCGGGAAGTAAGAAAGAGGTGTGACAATGCCCACGAACAAAGCGAACAAGGTCAAATTCGGCCTGAAGAACGTCCATTACGCCCTGCTGACGGCCGGAGAGGCCGGTGAGGTCACCTTTGCGACCCCTGTCCCCATCCCCGGCGCGGTGAACCTGTCCATGGAGGCCCAGGGCGAGACCAGTACCTTCTACGCCGACGACATGGCCTACTATGTCACTGCCGCCAACGACGGCTACAGCGGCGATCTGGAGATCGCCGTGCTCCCGGACAGCTACCGTAAAGACGTGCTGGGGGAGAAGGAGGACGAGACTGACAAGATCCTGGTGGAGAACGTGACCGCTGAGCCAAAGCCCCACGCGCTGCTCTTCGAGTTCGCCGGTGACCAGAAAGCCGTCCGGCACGTGCTCTACAACTGCGCGGCCACCCGGCCCGACATCACCGGCTCCACCACCAACAAGAGCAAGGACCCCACCACTGAGAAGATCACCCTCACGGCGTCGCCCCTAGCAAATGGGAATATCCGGGCCAAGACCACGCCGGACACCCCGGACGAGAAATATAGCAACTGGTACAATGCCGTGTGGCAGCCGAAGACGCCCAGCGTGGGAGGCTGACCATGGAGCGGACGATCCATATCGACGGCCGTGACGTGCCCTTCCGGGCCACGGCGGCCATCCCCCGGCTGTACCGCATCAAGTTCGGCCGGGACATCATGCAGGATATGAAGGCCATCCAGAAGGCCGTGGACAAGGCGGAGAAGGGTCAGGGGCCCATCCCGCCCAAGCTGCTGGAGGTCTTTGAGAACGTGGCCTATCTGATGGCCCGGCATGCAGACCAGGAGATGAAGGAGCGCACGGTGGAGGACTGGCTGGACGGCTTCGATACCTTCTCCATCTACTCGGTCTTTCCGGAGCTGATGGAGCTCTGGCGGGCCAACAACCAGACCCTGGTGGAAAGTAAAAAAAAACACGCCCCGTCGACCGGGAGATGACCACTGCGCTGTTCCTTTTGAGGGCAGCGCAGTTGGGTATCCCCATGGGCGACCTGGAGTTGCTCACCATCGGCATGGTCACCGACATGCTGGTGGAGGCGGGCAACGATGAGTGTGACTATGAGCAGCTGGCTACGCAGGAAGACTTTGATAAATTTTAGGAGGTGCGCGCATGGCAAATCGGGTAAAGGGCATCACCGTCGAGATCGGCGGCGATACCACCAAACTGGACAAGGCCCTGGCGGGCACCAATAAGCAGCTCACCACCACCCAGAAGTCTTTGAAGGACGTTGAGCGACTGCTCAAGCTGGACCCAGGCAACACCGAACTGCTGGAGCAGAAGCAGCGGCTCCTGGCCCAGGCGGCCGAAGCATCGGCCCAGAGGCTGGACACACTGCGCCAGGCCGCCCAGAGCGCGGACAAGGCGCTCCAGCGTGGGCAGGCGTACCAGGAGAAGTATGAGCCGCTGAAGGCAGAACTGGACGGGGTGGCGGCCTCCATGAAGGGCCTGGAGGCCAACGCCGCGTCCATGCAGGCCAAGCTGGAGGCTGGGCAGATCTCCACCGAGCAGTACGACGCCTTCAACAAAAAGCTTCAGGACACGAAAAAACGGCACAAAGAGCTTCAGCAGGCCGTCAAAGACCTGGACAATGAGTTCAAGGGAGCCCGTATGGACCAGAGCCAGTACGACGCGCTCCAACGTGAACTCGCGGAGAGCGAGAAAAAGGCCAAGGACGCGGAGGATGCGTTCCGAAAATGTGCCAGCGGGATGGATGAAATGGGCCGAAAAGCTCAGCTTGTATCGGATAAGACGGCTGAATTGGCATCCTCCACAAAAGGCATATCCGTTGCAGCTGGAGGCGCTGTCGGAGGCCTCGTTGCGATGGCTGTTAATGCAGGCAAAAGTGCAGATGATATCAACACGCTTGCAAAGCAAACCGGGCTGTCTACGGAACAGATCCAGAAGTTCCAATATGCGACCGACATTATCGATGTATCGATGGATACGCTGACTGGAACGATGGCGAAGCTTATAAAAAACATGGCGAACGCGCAAAAGGGATCGGGTGACGCTAAGGCTGCTTTTGATGCGCTTGGAATTTCTGTTGTTGATCAGAATGGGGTACTACGCGATAATCAGGAGGTATTCGATCAAGCGATAGAAGCGCTCGGAAGGATGAACGACGAGACTCAGCGTGACGCCTACGCGATGCAGATATTCGGGAAGAGCGCACAGGACCTGAACCCGCTCATTCTGGGCGGCGCGGATGCCCTTAAGCAGCTTGGGAAAGAGGCGGAAGATGCAGGGTTGATCCTGTCACAGGATGCCCTGGACAGTGCGAATGAGTTTAATGACGCGATTGACAGTCTGAAGGCGACTGCTACAGGAACCTTTGCATCCGTAGGAACCGAGATCGCCACTATGCTTATACCAGTTATGCAAGATTTGGGTGACGGGTTGAAGCAAATTATGGAGTGGTTCAGGGGGCTGGATGAATCGCAGTTAAACATGATTTTTACAGTGGGGCTTGTTGTTGGTGCAATCAGCCCGGCTCTATCTCTTATCAGTAAAATATCCAACGCAATGTCCGGATTACTTGACGTGTTCAGTAAGTTGGGCGCAAAGGGTACAATCGTACTTTTTGCAATCGGCGCAATATTAACCATTGTTACGCAGCTTATGAGTGCTTGGGATGATATGAGCCAGTTTGAAAAAATCGTCTCTGTGCTCGGGCTTATAGCTGCGGCAGCTATTACGGCAGCGATTGCGCTTGGCGCATTCCAGTCCGCCGCGACGCTCGGTATTGCGGCCGCTGGGATCGTGGCCGGAATAGTGGCAATTACAGCCGCAATTAACTCTGCCAATAAACGAGCGGAGCGTGCCGCCGCCTATAACAAAACAATGGGTATCAGGTCTGAGTCGGGCGTACCCGGTCTCGCAAATGGCGCTGTCGTACCTCCTAATCAGCCGTTTCTCGCCATGCTTGGGGACAACAAGAAGGAAACGGAGGTTGTGTCCCCATATTCTACGATCAAGCAGGCGGCGGCTGACGCTTATGCGGAGCGCGGAGGGACTGGGGATCTCCATATCTATTTGCATAAGGGCGGCGGTTTTATGCGGGAGTTTAAGTTCTCGCTGGACGGTGAGGCAAAACGACAGGGCGTGAAGCTGACGGAGGTATAACTGTGTCTGTTTTGATGGATGGCGTCACCTACAAAGTACGCGTAAAGGTCAATACGCTCCGGCGATCATTCCATATTGATGACGGGGACAATGCCGGGACCCTTATGTCAGGCAGATATGCGCGTGATATTGTGGGAACCTACTACGACTATTCGATGGAGGTAGAGCCGGACCCTTCGAGCCCGGGCGACTATGATGCGTTTTACACGGCAATCAGCGCACCGGTAGACAGCCATATGATCTCCGTCCCGTTCGGGCAGGAGACCATGCAATTCGAAGCGATGGTCACATCCGGCTCGGACCAGAAGAAGGACAGGGTGGGCGGCATAACACGCTGGACGGGCCTGTCCGTTAACTTCACTGCCATAGAGCCAAAGAGGGTGCCCACATGAGGAACAGGATAGAGTATGCCGGAAAGGTGTTCTCCGATGCGATGGATGCCGCTTACCACCTGACATCCGGAGACTGCCTGCTGTCGCTTGCGGCCATGTCTGATTCCCTGGCGGCGGACGCCTTGGAGTTTGACGTGATGAGCAGCGACACAACCCTGATCAACTACAGCCCGAATGCGCAGATGGCCTATCTGTACCGCGATGAGCGCGTCGGCACGTTTTACGTCCAGAGTGTCGCCCGGACCGGCGTAGTTACCTATCATTTCACGGCGGCGTCTGCAATGGGCCTTCTGATTGGCAAGACGCACTACGGCGGGATGTATACCGGCCAGACGGTAGAGGAGGTCGTGGCGGATATCGTAGCCGGTACCGGCGTGACCGTCTCGATAAAGACTGTATTCCGGGCCTACAAGCTGTACGGGTGGCTGCCGGTGGCGACCGCGCGGGACAACCTGTCCCAGGTGCTCTTTGCCATCGGAGCGGCCCTCAGGACCAACGCCGACGGAGTGCTCCGTGTGACCAGCCTGTTTGCCGAGCCAAGCTGGGCGCGCGACAGCGGAAAATGCTTTATCGACGGCTCTGTCGGCTACGGCACTCCGGTCTCCCGCGTGATCGTCACGGAGCACAAATGGGAGACGGGCACGGAGACGGTGGAGCTGTTTGCCGGGGCTGCCGGTCAGGGTGATATCATCCGCTTTGACGAGCCTATGCACAGCCTGTCGGCCAGCGGGTTTGCCATCCTGGAGAGCAACTGCAACTACGCAAGGCTGTCCCAGGGCACGGGTACACTGACCGGGACCAAGTATGTACATAACATGAGGGACATCGTCCGCACAGTATCTGAGACCGAAGGCAACGATGTGACCGTCAAGGAGGCGTACCTGGTCTCCCTAATGAACTCGGTTGGTGTGGCGGAACGTTTGGCTGGCTACTACGCCAACGCCGAAACCATTACCCAGCGGGCAATATGGGCCGGAGAGCACGCGGGCGATGTGGTGCGCACGGCCCATCCTTACGGCGGGTACGTGGATGTGATGCTCACCAACGTGGATATCTCCATGAGCGGCGTCCTGGCTGCCGATGAAGAGGGTGTGGTCGGGTACAAGCCGCAGCCGCCGGAGAGCCAAACGTACTATGACCACGTGGAGCTTTTGACCGGCAGCGGTGTATGGATGGTGCCGGATGGGGTAACAAGCGTCACGGCAGTGCTGATTGAGCCGGGGGCAGGAGGAAACGGGGGGCAGTCCGGTGCAGCTGGTACAAAAGGCAGCACCGGCGAGTCATCGGACATGCTCGGCACCTACTATTATCGGACGGCCGGCCTCGCCGGTGCTGGAGGAGAACCTGGAGGCCCTGGATCAGCAGGCAAGGTATTTCAGGCGACCATTGATACGACCGGGATCGGGTCAATCCCATACAGCTGTCCAGACGGAGGGGCTGGAGGCCAAACGGGTGCGGCTGGATCTCCTGGTCAACCCACAACATTTGGTACGCTCAGCTCAGATAGCGGTACAGTGCCGGAAGATGGTTACACCGATCCTATTAACGGAGAGGTATATGCCAAGCCGGGTATATCCGGCATTCCGGGCGGGAAGGGGACTGGCGCTGATAAGCTGGCTCTCGGTTCGCAGCTCATTACCGGCGACACAGTGACCTACAAAGGTGCTGATTATACCCCCGGAGCAAATGGCTCCCGCACAGGCGCTGCAAATGGCGGATATGGCGGCGGCGCTGCAGCTGGCGCAAATGGACAGCCTGGGCAGGACGCCCCATCGTCTCTTGTGGGCGGCGGCGGAGGAAATGGCGCAGATGCTGTCGCACCGGACGCGAAGCAAATGATAGGCGCTGGCGGAGACGGAGGGAACGGTGGCGGCGGCGGTGGGGGCACCGGCGGTGGAACGAATGGATCGCTCACCCCAGGCGCAAATGCCCCTGGCTCTGGCGGTGCAGGCTCACTCGGCGGGCAAGGTGGGCCTGGTGGTGTCCTCCTATATTATCGTATCCCTGTCGCAATCAAATCCGGTCGCTTCCTGGCCAACGGCAAGCCGTTTTTCGCCAGGGGACGCCGTACTCTTGCAGTGTGAGGTGGGACTATGGCAATACAAGCAACTTTGCAGGCGTCAGCCTGGGCGGGTACAGAGGCCCCGTACACACAAACCGTAGCGGTAACGGGGCTTGTGGCTGCGCTGGATTGTGCGATCCGCCCATCAAAGACCGCCACAGCAGCGCAGAGGGCTGCGTACCGTTCAGCCCTGGCCTGCATCACAGGGCAAGCCGACGGGGCCATTACGGTCACGGCAGACGGGACAAAGCCTGCGGCAGACATCCCGATCGAGGTGATCCTGTCCTGTGATGCGCGTGTGACTGCGCTGGAAAACATCCTGCAGGGCAATGGCTCCTATACCAGCGATTACAGCGGCGAGGAGATTGACGCGATGCTGGCGTGGGTGGCCACACAGATGGGAGGCAGCACATGACGATCAACGGTACTGACATCACTATGATCCGGGGCGATACGGAGTCCCTGACGATCACCTGTGAGGATGAGGACGGCGTCCTGCGCCCCTTTGAGGCGGGGGACCGGGTGACCCTCACCGTGGCCTTCCGGGTAGGCGGCGAGGCGGTGCTGAAAAAGACGGCGGAGACCTTCCTGGACGGGGCGGCTGTCTTTTGCATTGCCCACGAGGATACCAACGACCTCCAGGCGATGGCGTACCGCTACGATGTACAGCTCACCACAAAGACCGGCGTAGTCAAGACCATCATCCCGCCCAGCGAGTTTAGGTTGGAGGGGGATGTGACCCGTGAGTAACCTGGTTGGCAAGATCGGGAGCGGGGACGGGCTGCTTGGAGCCGTGTCGCCCAGCCGGGATCTAAAGGGTGCATTTGGCGGAAGCTCCGGTGGGATACAGTACGAAATTGGCCCGGGCCTGAAGGTGGAAGGCGGCGTACTGAGCGTCGATACCGCTGATAAGGTGGAGCAGGATAACACCAAGCCGGTCACCTCGGCGGCAGTCCACGTAGAAGTCGGCAATATCGAAGTGCTGCTTGCAGCGCTCTAGAAGGGAGAACATTATGAGTATTGCAACCCAAATCAGAAGATTGCAGGATCTGCGGAATACCCTGCGTATCAAGCTGGTCGCGCTCGGTTTGGTACAGAGCTCCGCCAACCTGGAGGACTGTGTTACGGCGGTCGACGGCCTTGTCAACAACGGTGCAGTCAGCGGATCTATCGCTGCAAAGTCCCAGGAGTATACTGTCCCAGCCGGATATCATAACGGCTCCGGAAAGGTAGCCATCTCATCCACGGAACAGGATAAGATCATTCCGGGCAACATCAAGAGCGGAGTTACCATGCTGGGCGTGGAAGGAGCGTATACCGGCGAGGGCGTCACCCTGCAGACCAAGTCCGTTACTCCTACCAAGTCCGCACAGGATGTGACAGCAGACGATGGATATGATGCCTTGTCCAAGGTGACGGTTGGTGCTATCCCGGACGCCTATCAGGATGTATCCGGCGTGACTGCAGTGGCTGCGGACGTGCTGGCCAACAAGATCATCGTGGGACCGGACGGAAAACAGGTAGCAGGCACCATGCCGAACAATGGCGCATTGGCGGTGACAATCGACGGCCTTACCATTACCGAGTACACGGTCCCGGCTGGTTACCACTCGGGTGCAGGCAAGGTCGCTCTGACCAATGATATCGAAACGGCTCTGGCTGCGATCTGAGGTGGGCTATGAGCGTACAAAGCGAAATTGACCGGCTCAATGCGGCCAAGACCAGCCTTGCTGCAGCTATAGCAGATCAGGGTGTGGAGGTACCTGGCGATGCCGGGTTGGAGGATTATGCTGCTCTGGTCGCCAGCATCAAAACCGGCGGCATCCCCGTAGTGACCACGGCAGGAACGGGAGCGGCGTATACGGCTACTGTGAATGGGATTACGGAATTATACAATGGGTTGACACTGATCCTGATTACGCACACGCGCAGTACCACGTACGCGCCTACCTTTAACTTGAACGGGCTTGGGGAGAAGCCTCTGAAGCGATTAATGGCGGACGATAGCTCTGGAACTGCAAGTGGAAGTAGCACATATTGGCTTTATAGATCCGTTCCGATGTTGATCTCTTATTCCGAACCCCATTCAGCATGGATCATACATACGATGCCGAAAACGTCTGCAGATGATATACTCGGTGCTGTGCCGGTTACTAGCGGCGGAATTGGAAAACAATCATTGACCTCCGGCTCCTACCTTGTCGGAAACGGCACCGCCGCCGTCCAGCTGAAGACCCCTGCCCAGGTGCGGGAGGATATCGGGGCGATCTTCACGGTCACGTATGGTACCACCACTTACGCCGAAGCGCGGACTGCTGTTCTGGCTGGACAGATACCGATTATCCGCAGTGGCACTACGATCGGCGTGTGTGTACAGGCACCGAACTCCGAAACAGACGAAACGCAATTTGTCTTCCTGATCCAGCATAGCGCGAATGGCGGAGACTATTATGTTTTGACGTCAAGTGACTCCTACGCCTATTACAGAAAATCGTGGCTGCCCATTACAGGTGGAACACTGACGGGGGCGCTTTTCGCTCAAAACAACACCAATTACACCACAAAACAAGTACGCAACGTTACGATCTCTACCGCCGAGCCGACCGCGTCTGATGGCGGTAACGGCGATGTCTGGATTGTATACGAAGCGGCAACGTAGGTGATGACATGGCCACATATGACATAACTACGGGCATTCCATCCAGCATTGCTACCGGGGATATCCTGAATTGCCCGTATAAAGGCAAGGCTATTAGTTTGACGTTGCCAAAAGGCCAGTATCAGTTGGAATGCTGGGGAGCGCAGGGCGGGTCATATTCTTCCTATCCGGGAGGCTATGGCGGATATTCAGTTGGCACCATTACGCTAGCAAACGATACGCTCCTATATTGCTATGTTGGTGGTCAGCCCGCCACGATATCGTCCAGCAGAACGACGGTACCAGGCGGTTTCAACGGAGGCGGAAACGGGCAAAACCGTGCCTACGGCGGTACGTATACGTATGGACAAGGCGGCGGCGGAGGCACCGACATAAGGATTGGTCAAAATTCGCTTTATGCCAGAGTGATCGTTGCTGGAGGCGGCGGTGGTTCTGCGTCTGTTAATGCCGCGACTACAAAATATGGAGGGGGACTAACGTCTGGTAGCCCCAGCATCTCGTATGCAGCAACGCAATCCGCCTCGACGACGACTACAAACGGATCTGCTGGATTTGGCGTAGGCGGAAATGCAAGCACCGACGGGAATAACTACAAATATGGTTCCGGTGGAGGAGGCGGCGGCTGGTACGGAGGAGGAGCCTGGAAAAAATATAGCGATACCGATTCTTCCAGTCGAGGATATAATGGCGGCGGTTCTGGTTATGTCTATACTGTCGATACCGCGGTAAATTATCCTTCCGGGTGCCTGCTTACTTCTGAGCATTATCTTGCAGATGCTCAAACGATTGCTGGAAATGAGACTATCACTCGTCCCGATGGAACCAGTGCAATCGGAAATACTGGTAATGGCTATATCCGTATCACGGCGATAAAGGTCGGCGGAGCACTTCCGGTTTACGTGAAAGTCGATTCTGTTTGGCATCAATCAACTGCAATGTATAGCAAAGTTAACGGCGTTTGGGTTCCTGCCACTGGTATTAAGAGTAAAGTGGACGGTGCCTGGGGATGAAAACAAAAAGCCGCCCCTGCGGGCGGCGAAAAGTAAGATAAGAAAGGAAGATCATCATGAAAAACACCATCAACTGGAACACCCTTACCCCCACCATCTTTGCAATCGGCGAGAAAAACAATTGCGACCTCGGCGTCGCCGCAGACCGGTGCATGCAGAACATCCGGGAGGGCCGTGCGGTCAACGCCATGGGTGAGCTGCCCATCGCCCATCAGGTTGATTGGGATCGGATCGGCAAGGCTTACAAGGCCATGACCGAGGAGGAGCGCAAGGCGGTCAATGACGGCCTCAATGCCTGGCTGCGCACCATGCGGGGCAACTACAAGGCCCTGACCGGCCTGTGGCGCGCCAAGGACTACGACGCCATGGTCAAGCTGATGGAGGGCGCGTCCGACCCCGGACCCATCAGCGGGGACAGGCCCGGTGACGGCCAGTAAGCTGCTCTCCGTCGCCCGCTCTCAGCTGGGGGTCACCGAGTCCCCGGCTGGGAGCAACCGTGTGAAATACAATGAGGAATACTACGGCAGGACGGTCAGCGGGCGGCAGTACCCGTGGTGCGTCGTCTTCCAGTGGTGGTGCTTCCGGGAGGCGTGCGCGTCCCGCCTGTTCTACGGCGGGGGCCAGACGGCCTCCTGCACGGTCCTGTACAGCTACCACAAAAAGCGCAGCCAGGCCGTCACGGACTACAGGCCCGGTGATGTTGTATTCTTCAATTTCAGCGGCGGCACGGCGACGGAGCACGTAGGCCTCTGCGAGAGCTATGACGGCGTTTATATCACCACCATAGACGGGAATACCGGGACGGGCAATGAGGCCAACGGTGGGGCCGTGATGCGCCGCAGACGGCACAAGAGATACATTGTCGGGGCGTACCGTCCCGCATACCAGAAGGAGACTGCAATGACTACGGAAGAAGCCAAGAGCACATTGAAATCCAAGGCCGGTCTGAGCGATACCACAATCGAGTACCTGTGGAGCTACCGATGGGGCGATGAGCTACTGGTCAAGCTGGCCGAGGCGATGGAGGGCACATGAGAGAAAAGATCGTAGATCGCATCCTGAAGCTGTTCGAGGTCAAGAGCCTCGTTACCGTCGGGCTGACCGTCTGCATGGCCCTGCTGCTGTTCGGGCCGTATGACCCGCCTGCGGAGGCGCTGGGGCTGTTCTGTACCAGCTACGGCGCGATCATCACCTATTTCTTCACCCGCAAGGAGGGCTGACGTATGGAGGACATCGCTGTCAAGGTGGCCGAGATCGACCAGCGCAGCAAAAGCAATACGCACCGGCTCGACAAAGTAGAGGAGCGGCAGGACAACCTTGACAAGCTGGTGTCCTCTGTATCAGCGCTGGCCAACGAGCAGGAGCACATCAAAGAGGATGTCACTGAGATCAAGACCGACGTGAAGAGCCTGACAGAGCGGCCTGGGAAGCGCTGGGACAGCATTGTGGGGGCCATCATCACAGGCGTGGTGAGCTTCATCGTCGCCTGGGTGCTCAAGGGCGGGATATGACTACAAGACAAGCCCGGACGGCATGGAGTGATCCAGCCTTCCGGGCTTTTTTGTTTGCGGGGATCAGGTGTGGACGACTTGCAGAGTACAACCGAGGGCGGCCAGTATTTTGTATAAGGTGTCAATCTGAGGGCGGGCACGCTTGCTCTCAATGCGGGCCACAACAGACTGTGTGAGGCCGCAGGCCTTTGCAAGTTGGGCTTGGGTCATGCCCACCCGGTGGCGCTCCCCGATGATCTGGTCAATAAGGGCGACGCATTCATCCGGCATCCCGCACACCTCCAGAGGGGACACTGTCCACATAGCAACTGTCAGGAGAGAGGTCAACTTTGTTGCTCCAGACGACCTCGCTGTTGATGGTCGGATCAATGTCCCAGGCCACACAATGGTCGCTGTCCAGGTAGACCCGGCGGAAGTTATCAAGCTGCAGGAAGGGGGCAAACACCGTGCCCTCCTCCAAGAAGGGCTTGCAGTCCAAAATCCGCGTCTCACCGTTGTCGAAATCAAGGGTCAACGTAAAATCATCGTTGGGGGCGACGGCGATGATGCGCTTGCGGCCGGAGGCAAAATACTCCGCCATCGACCGGTCAAAGCCTTTGGAGAGGTAGTAGGCAACGTCTTTCGCCATGTGGGAACACTCCTTTCTAGTACGTCCCATCGAGCCGCCTATTTCAGCGGCTCGATGGGGAACAACTCTTGCTTATTCTCTGCTAATCTCCAGTTTTCCATTAATTCCTCCTGATGGAAGGCTGCCCAACCCAAGAGCATCTTGAGCTGCTTGTTCGGCATGGAGCCTTCCAGGGCTTCGAGGTCGTGGATGGAAACGATGACTTCCTGACCTGCGTAAGTGGCGTGGAAGTGAGGGGGTAGGTGATCCCGCCAGTTAATGTAGATTTTGATGCCCCGGAACATACAGATGGTCGGCATGGTGCTCAACTCCTTTTCTATGATTTAATTATAGCAAATTAGCTATTAAATGTCAATAGCTAATTTGCTATTTCTGAAAATTGAGGGAGGTAATATGTAGTGGATTTTGATGGAGTATGTGCAGGACAACGAGTGAGATGTCTACGTTGCCTGCGTACTTAAAACATGAGGATATTTAGATTATAAAGTGCTAATTCTTTCTCGGAAGACTTAGCACTTTTAAAGTCGAGAAAATGTTAGGCCCTGCAATGGTTTGCGGGGTCTAGTTGTATTTCAGGTCGATAGTCAACTGGAAGTCTGATGGAGCGGTCTTCTTTTTTTTGCGATACCAGACCGTCTGAATGACGCCCTTGAGCAGGGCATTGCGATGTGCCGCATCCGATGTGTCATAGGCATCCAGCACGGCCTTGATCCGACGTGCCAGCTCGGCGGGGTCCGCTGTGTGCGCCTGATCGATGACGCGCAGCAGCTCCGCCTCCTTTTGCTCCAGTGCCGCGATTTTGTCTTTGACCTTGGCCATGCGCTCCCGGAATGTCGGGATATCATACTCGCCCATCTCGAGCAGGTCATATAACCGTGACTTTTGGGCATCCGCAGCCTTTTGCTCCTTGCGTATGACGGCGAGGGACGCCTCCTGAGCGGAGGTGTCCTTGATGCGGACAGCCGGCGTCTCTATGCTCAGCTCCGCCAAGGTACGCTGCAGGTGCTGTAGGATGCGCAGCTCCACAAATGCGAGCTTTGCGCCCGCGCAGCAGCCCGGCGTGTTGCAAAGCAGATAGAGGGTATCCGTATTCATTCCCATCCGCTGCATGTTGCGCCCGCAGACGGCGCACTTGACCAGGCCTGCCAGAGGGCTTTTGATCGTGCCGTCATTGGCAGGCGGTATATAGCGCCCTGCCATAATGTCCTGCACCTGCCCAAACAGCTCCTTATCGATAATTGCGGGGTGTAGCCCGTCCACAATGACCCAATGATCGCGGGGCTGCTGGATGGTGATGTGTTTGGGGTTTCCGCGGGCGCCTTTGCGGACATGCTTTGTCCGATCCCAGACTACCTTGCCGATGTAGACGGGATTTTTGAGGATGAGGGCCACCGTAGACCGGTTAAAGGCATCGCAGCGGCGGGGCTTTGCACCCAGCGTGTTGATGTGGCGGGCAATGGCAACGCAGCCATATCCATCGGCGTACATCTCAAACATCATACGCACGTAAGCGGCCTCGCTCTCCACGATCTCCAAGGTCGGCTTGCGGTCTATCGTTACCTTGCGATACCCATAGGGGGCATTTGCCACGTAGCAGCCGTCCCGGATGGTCTGGGCCTTGCCGCGCTGGAGCCGCTTATTGATGATCTTGTACTCCCGGCGGGACATGAAGGTCTTAAATTCGGCCAGCTCGTCGTCAATCTCATCGGAGAGATCATAGGTTTTTTCCGGCGTGACGATCAGCGTCCCGGAGTCCTTAAATGCGTCCAGGATGATGCCCTGGTCTTTCATGCGGCCACGGGAGAGACGATCCAGGTCCATACACAGGACGGCGTCATATTTGCCGTCCTCCACGTCTTCCAGCAGACGGAGCATCTCCGGCCGGGCATAGAGGCTTTCGCCGCTGACGACCTCATAGTAGGTCTCAATAATGTGGATGCCGTGGGCAGCGGCATATTCCGCGAGGGCCTTACGATGCTTCGCCAGCACCTCTTCCGTGTCCATGCCCTCCTCCATGCGGGATTTGCGGAGGTATTGCGCCGCATCCATAAGATCACCTGCCCTGAAAACGATAAAATAATACAAGTGTTCTATCTGCCGGGTATTAAGGAGCCGCCTCCGCAGAGGCGGCATTCCCTTTTCGGCTGTGGCAAATCCGACAGCGCTGTCGGATTTGGGGTGGTCAGCCCACCTTGGCCTTGAGCTTGTTGATGTCGATGCTATGCTTCGAGACCACGGAGTACATTACATCTACAGTCGCCTTGGTGTCCTCAGACAGTTCCTTTACCTCGTCCAGTACGTCCAGACGTTCCACGAGGCTTTGGTGCCCCTCGGCCAGCAGATTGAGCTGTTTGGTGATATCCACATCCAGACGGGTCTTAATGCCGGATACATCGGCCTTCAGAGCGGAGACGTCATCCTTCAGGCCAGAGACATCCGCCATTACCTCCTTCATGTCGCTCTGCAATTGCACCAGGATCTCCAAAATTCTTTCATCATTGGACATATAAATATCCTCCAAGCTTACTTAAGCCGAAGCTGAAGACTCATTCTGCTGTGTAGATTCAATGCGTAAAGTCTCTCTATATTCAGTTGCATCAGGAATATCGACAAACTGGACTGTAGAGTTATGGTTTTCGATAATCAGTTGCTTAATACTTTCGAGAGCTACACGGAAGAATTCCTTGCGCGGATTGACTTTGTTGACCTGCTGATCCTGGAAATGATGGTGTAATAATGTTTCAAGCGAAGGAGCGTCTTCTGAGAAAATCAGCGCATGAACATCAAAGGGGAAGGGGACAGAGGCGCTGCTTAATTCGTTAATACGATCCATTGGCTCCAGTCGTCGGGTC
>OJPD01000304.1_pt1 | contig 39619 bp, 14 predicted proteins | sample 1598371 | NCBI WGS metagenome assembly OJPD01 (sample SAMN03922478, study PRJEB24848) | human gut metagenome | isolation source: stool sample | host: Homo sapiens | place: Germany | collected 2010-11
TCACTTGCGCAAAGCGCAAATATCACTGTTGCCATAGGCAACAATATCACGCACGCTTGCGTGCATATCACTTGCATCGCCTTGCGGCTCGCACTTCGAATAAGCACATTCCGTTAATAAGTGCGCCTTGAATAAGTGTTGGATGCTTAAAAACCGAAGTTGCCGGGAGTGATGAACAGACCGCTGATAAGGCTTAAAATCGCAGCCAGCATCACCACGTGAACGACGTAGACGATGAGAGCGTGCTTGCCGAAGAAACAAACCGCTTTTTCTATCGCTTTTGCGATTGCCGTCGTAACCTTGCCTGCGCCGAGCATGAACTTCAAGGCGTCTATCGAAAAATCGCGCAGGGATTTCTTTTCCGCTTCGACGTTTGCGTAAAGGGCGTCGCAGGTTTTTTTGTAGAGAGCTTTCGTCAGGTCGAAACGCACGAGAGAAAGACGTTCGTAATAAAACAGTTCGCCTACGAGCACGCCTGCAAAATAGAAAGCGGTGTAGGGTATCATGGTGAACAAATCGCCGGGTGAAAACTCGTATTGAGAGTAGAATAAGGACGGGTTGCCCCAAAAATCGTGAGGCGGGAAGATAATCGCAAAGATTTTCGGTGTCGTCGCCGGCGGTGTGTAGCAAAAATACAGACACAGCGTAAGCACGATTAGCACTATGCTTGCGATAATCATTGCAAGCCGATTGTCGCGCGTCAGAAAGGAAATCAAAGCGTATAAGAGCATGGATACGGCAAGGAAGTCAAGCACGCCGAACGCAACGAATACGCCGCTTATTCCCATTTGGTTTTGTGCGATATACGAGCCCAACGTGTAAATCAATGCAACGACGAGCAGTTGAAATCCGCGCTTTGCGTTGTTGCGCGAAAAAGTGCAGGATATGCCGGATATGGAGAAGAAAATAAACAGAACTATCGGGTGTATGACATCTCTCACGCTGCTTGCGCTTCCGTTTATCCAGTTGTAGCAAAACGTGGTGAAAGAGTCCCCGACGCCTCTTTGGGCAAAGCCGAATCCGTACCATTGATTGCCGAAATACGACCCCAGCAAGATTGCCAGATGGTCGAGAATCATAAGGATGACGCACACGCCGCGAAGGAAGTCGATTTCCCAGATTCTGTTGCGCTTGCGCCTCGGTGCGAGGGTGATTCGAGCGTCCTCGCTTATCAACGGATTTTTTTCTAAGCTCTTTTGCATAAAATGAATATAGCACTATTGTTTTTCAATGTCAAACGACGGTCTTCACGTGAGGACGGATTGTGAAAAACGATAGGTTAGATACGCTAAATTGATTGAAAAACGAAAGAAAACGTCGAAAGAAAAATAAGTTGCGAAAAACCGCTCCGAAAACTTTTTTCGCGGATTCTATCCGCATAAACTCATTTTGAAAAACTTTGGAAAATTTTGTAAAAAACACGGTTAGAATGTCGAAAAACACGGTATTTGTCTATAAAATCAGCGGCAATCGGGAAAATATGGCAAAACGTTAAATTTTTGCGATTTTGGATGCGAAAAGGGCTGAAAATCGGCATTTCCCCCAACAGATTGTGCTTTGAAATCAAGCACACCACAAGGTATTGTTATTGATATTCTAAACATATAAGTATTGACAAATAGGCGAAAAAAACGTATAATTGGACTGTATAATAATCTACACGCATGCGTTACACGCGTAAAGCATGCGTTTCGGAGGAGATTATGAGAATGAGAAAGTTATCGCTCGTATTGTTGCTCGTGCTGGTAAGCGTTATGCTTTTCGGCATGGTTGCATGCAATCCGACAAACAACGGGAACACGGATACCCCCGTTATTCCTACGCCCACACCCGATCCGGATATCGACAACTCGGAATATCTCGGCTCTCAAGAGGCGTGGAATATCTTTAAAGAGGCGGCTCTTGCAGAGGCTCACTCGGAGAAAGACAAACGATACATAAACGTCGACACGGCTTTTGTGCTCGGTTTCTCCAAGGACTCTTACGATTCACTCATCGTGGCGCGCTTTGCAAGCAAGATCGATTCGCAAGACGATTCCAAGAGCCAAATCCTCGTCGAGTTCCGCAAGCTCACGTCCGAAATCAACGGCAGAACCGTCGACAAAGACACCGTCTGCACGATGGCGAAAAACGGTGAAGGCACATTGCTTTTCGGCGCGTACTACTATGAAGGCAAGCTGGTTGCCGACATGCGCGGAATAAAGAAAGGGGACGGCGTGCACGTCGTTTATACCGATACGATCGATATGACGAAGTTTGTGTCCAGATTTGCGGACGCTCTCGATCAACTCGATCTCTCTTCCGTTCTTTACGACACCCTTATGGGTTATGACATCGGCGGACTCATCAACAGCCTTATCAAAATCGATTTGGCTCATTTGACGGTTGAACAATTGCTCGTCAACGTTTTGTTCGGCGCAAGCAAGAGCACGATCGTGGACTACGGCAACGGTCATCAAGTGTTGCGTATGCCTTGCGATCTCGGTCTTATCGTCAGCATTATTCCGCTCGTTCAAGGTCTTATCCCCGAAAACATCATCAATCTCGTAAAAGACGTGCTCGGCCTCGATCTCGGCAAGCTCGGCGCACTCGCGGGTATGGCTCTTTATTTGGAAGCCGACATCATGAACGGTGCGCTCAAAGGCGTCAATTTCAACATCGACGTCAACCTCAACTCTTACGGAGTTGAAGGCGTCGAAGAAAAGTACGGCACTTTCCAATCCGAATTCGGCATCGATCTCGGACACGCAAAAGCGGACTTCGCAGGTACCCCCGACCTCGACGTCGTTGCGCTTTTGAAATCTCGCAACGAAAACAACACCGCCATTCAGGACGGTGAAAAGTCCCTTTACGATTCCGTCAAGGAAAGCGAAAACAAATATTCCTTCCTCACTCTCGACGGCGCGATAACTCTTTCTCTCGACTTCAACAAAAAGACAGTGTCGATTGACAACGTAATCGGCTCTTTCGGCACTCTCATATCAAATCTTCTCACCAAAAATCTCAAACCCGAGATGCTCGAAGCTCTCAAACCGCTCTTTGCAAAGGAAATTAACTTCGAAAAAGGTACGGTTGAGTTGACGATCAAGCTCCAAGGCGAAATCAACACCAGAGATTCCAAAAAGACAAGACTCGCTCTTGAAATTCTCGGCAGAAACGGTGCAAAACGCGTCACGGCATACTACACGGGCGCAAGAGAAGGCGTATATCTTGACGCAAGCGGTTTGCTCGGCTCGAACGGAACGAAGTTTAAAATCGACGACATCAACGTCAATGACCTGCTCGGCGAGCTTGTAGACAAAGCGTTTGCCGCAATCAAGGGCGCACTCGACGGACTCAAGGGCGGAGCAACCACTCAAAATATTCAACAAACCCTTGTAGATAACGGCGAAATCGTCATTCAACACGGCGCGTTTGCGGCGGCGGATTCCGACGGCAGCGTGGATGTTTTGGCATTGATCAATATGATACTCGACCATATCAATCTCGATATGGACGGTGACATCTTCAATATCAGAGGCATCGAAGTTCAACTCACCAAAGATTTGCTCGACACCATTTTCGGTATGGTGTTCAAGGGCGAGAACGCAGGTGCGAAAATTCCGATTCAGGATGCGTCTTTGGTTTATAAGAATCTCGGCGCACAACAAGAGAAGACTCTTACGTTGTCCGCAAATCTCGGCGTAGAAAATGCGGAACCGCTCGTCGGACTTGCTCTCGGCGTCGGAGTTACCTTTGGTAAAATCAACAATTTGCCCGGATTTAACGCAACGTTCGAAAAACTCGAAGAAGAACTCGAAGCAAATCCCGACGCATATTTGCCCATCCTCAAAAACGGCAAATTTAACACCGATTTGCTCCACGTAAACGTTTCGACGGGACTCACCGTTGACGTCAATACACTCAAAGGCGAACTTGCAAAGATCACCGTCGACATGCCCAATCAAGACATCGGAACGATGTTCAAGGGCGTTTTGCTCACCGCATTGATCGAACTCGGAAACATCGACGGCGGTCTTAAACTCGACATCAACGCGGATATCGACCTCACCGGCGGAATTAACGCGGACGCAATCCTCGATATGCTCCTCAAATCTTCCGCGAAGATTGCAATATCCAAGCAATCCAACAACGAAGAAGTGCTTGCGCTCTATTTGCAAGACGGTTGGATTTATCTCAAAGCGGACATCCTTTGCATAAACGTCAAAGAAATCAAAGTTAACGCAAAAGAGCTTCTTGCAGCTCTCGGCGTGGGCGCAAGCGGCTCGGGAAGCGGACAAGCTCTCACCGCAGACGACACGACGGGCGACGGCATGGATATCAACGCCGTGCTCGGATTCGTTGCGGGCATCCTCGACGGTTTCAATCTCGGCAATCACGCTCTTGAAATCGTGCTCGCGTCCAACCTCTTCGAACAAGTGCTCGATTTGCTCAACATCGACGGCGTTAAAATCGAATTTGCAAGCACCGACTTCGACGGCGGTATACGCATCGCTCTCAACGACGGACTCAATTTGCCCGAACTTCAACTGGGCGTGTTCATGTCTTTGGGCAACAACGTCAACCTCAACGTCGCACTCAGCGGTTTGTCTGCCGGTTTGAACGACAAGGCGACAAACTATCTTGCAAACGACGGACGTCAAAGCGAAGATTTCACCGAAATCCTCGAATATCCGTTCGTTGGGATAGATCTTACGCTCGGTCTTGACTTCAATGCGGACCAAGGCGCAAAAGAACTCGTGTTCGGCAAGGGTACACACTATCTCAAAGACGGAAAATACGTTGAAATCACCGACTCGAATCCCGTCCCCTCGGACTACACGGGCAAGCTCTATTATAAAGATTCAAACGGTACTTACCAAGAAGAGAATATAACCAAAGCAACGCTCGCATTTGACGAGAAGATGTCGCTCAACTATGAGTTGCGCATTGCCGGTCAACTCGATTTGTCGCCTATCATCGACTATTTGTTCGGTGCGCCTCAAATCAATACGAAAGGCAACGTAAGCGAATTGCTTGTCGAACTCACCGGCAAGAAATTTGCCGAAGAACGCAAAGTTTTGCTCGGCGTTTACTACACCGGCGGTTCGCTTTATATCGACGCAAAGAATTTTGGTCTTGACAAAGTAAAAACCGACGTTGACCTCTATGAGGTCATTCTCGCATTGCTCGCAAAAGATTCCACCGTTATCGTAAACGGCGGCACGAATGCGGACGCAATGACCGCCGAGGAAGGCGACGCAAACGATCAAGCGGCGAAAAAAGCCCTTGCTCTCGACATTATCGCAACGCTTTCTTCCGACAATTTGAAACTTCAAATCGCAAAGGGATTGACGGACATCATCTATCAACTCCTCGGTTTCGACGCAAACGAACTCACCGCATGGGCGCAAATCGCATGGGCAAACGTCAAAGACAAATACGACAACAAACCCGTCAGAGTTGCGGTTGACGTAAACAACGACGCAGGTCAATCTGTCGGCGGAGCGGAAATTTATATCGGCACGACCGTCAAAACGGCGGACGGTTCTATTCTCAATCCCATCAACATCACGCTTGGCGGCGACTCCGTAGAACCCGTTAAAATCGTGCGCAACAACAAAGAAACTCAAACGATGGCAGCCTATTTGCAAGGCGACACAAGCGACGTGTTCGAAGACGTGACGCTCTTCAACGCTTACGGCGACATAGCATTGCCGTCGATCTTTGCCGAACTCAAAGGCACGTTTACCGTCGGTGCGGAAGCGGGCAACAAGTCCTGGACGGTGGGCGAGTGGATTGCAAACTTCCTCGACGACAGCAATCCCGAACTCAACTCCTTCATCAGACAACTTCTTCTCACCTATAAGGTGCCTGTAGAAGCAGGTGCCGAAATCGGATTCCGTATCGCACTCAACGCACATCTCAATCCGAACGTTCCCATTGACTTCACTCAAAATGCGGTATTTGTCAAATACGCCGCATCCGAACTGGCAAATCTTGCCAAATTCGTCGAGGTGTACAAACTCAACGGCACAAAATACACGCTTCTTACGGACGAAGAGCGCACTTCTTACGAAGGCGACGTGTACGTCAAACAATACGTTGCAGGCGGAATTGCACTGAGCGAAGTTTCCAAATCGAATTATCGCGGCGAAGGATATGTTCTCGTCGGTGAAAACTACGTCAAAGTCAACGTAACGGACGAAAACTCCGTGTTGTTTGAAAACGACAAACTCTATACAGCGGCAAGCCTCCTCGATATTGCATACATCGCTTCTCACAGCGATATCGCTATCGAAATTTACAACAAGAGCATCAAAGACGTAGACAAGATGACCAATGCGGAAAAAGTGCAAAGCGTCATCCTCGCTCTCCGTTTGCAAAGCACGGGTGAAAACGCACAAGGCGACGCAGTCAGCACGGTATATCTCGATTTGAGCAACGATTTCCACATCGCTCTTGCCAATATCAACATAGGCGCATTGCTCGGCGGTTTGCTTAAAGGCAAAGGCGACGGCGGCAACGGTGGCACAGCGATGACGGCGGATGACGGCGGCATCGATCTTATGGGCGTGCTCGGCTCGGTGCTCGGCGGAATTATCGGTTATATCGGCATTGACTCGAAGGGCGTGCAAATCAACTTTGCTGAAGCTCTTGTCGTAACGCTTGTACAAATGCTTGCCGGAAAGAAAATCGATCCCGACAAGTTTATCAAGCTCAATCCCGACAGAAGCTATCTTGCTCTTACGTGGAAGTACAATCTTGCTCTCAATCTCCAAATCGATCCCGTGTATCTCGGCTTGGAAATCTCTGAGATCAATCTCGGACTCGGCAAAGAGGACGGCGTTATGCCCGACGATTTTGACAGCTCCATTTATACGACTGCCGAAAATCTCGATACGCTTTCTCTCAACGTCGAACTCGGACTTGACTTGCAACTCAAAGGACAAGAAGAGCAAGTTCGCCTTGAAAAATACCTCGATTTGTTCCTTGCGGATCTCGGTTTGAAACTCGGTTTGGATATGTTTGACAACATCGATTATCAAATCGGAATCAGCGTGGGCGCAAACCTCGCTCTCAACGAACCCAACGACAGCAATATTGTTCTTGAAATAAAGAATAAAATAACAAATAAGAATATAATAGCGATTTACGTCAACGGCGGCGACGTCTACGTCGACCTCGGAAACCTCGGCAGCGATCCGTTCTACATCGAACAAACCAACATCAGCGAGATCATTTGCGACGCAATCACCAAACTTTTGGGTGATCTCAATTCGTCTGCAAGCAAGAATTCCGGCGCATCGACCGCTTCGGACACCGTAAACGCTATGAGCGCAGACGAGCAAATGCAACTCGTGCTTGACATCGCCGACGGCAAACTCGGCGTTCTCGTCATGCAAAACGTGCTTGTCGGACTTATTGCCGCACTCACTTCAAAGGGCGAAGGCAGCACCGACATTGCAACCATCATCGAAAAACTCGACCTCGACATCTCCGTCGGCGTCGATTTGCAACTCGATCCGTCTATCGCAATCAACGTCGATATCGACAGTAATCTCCTCTCTCTCGGCGTGAGCATCGACAACATCGATCTCGCAACGGGCAAGAGCAGTAACGCTTTCAACACCATCGATGCAAAAGCGAAAGAGGGTATCGACAAATTCGTGGAAATCACCGACTCTTCCTTCTCGGGCAAGAAATACAGTCTTGTGGACGGCAAGTACGTCGAATCTGCGGACGGCAATTTCAGAAGATATTATCGGGAACTCAACAACGCGCACATCGTTTCGCTCGACCTCAGCCTCATTGTAGACTACTATGCAAGCTCCACATATGTGTACGTTGACGACGCAAAGACGCTCGAAGCGTTCTCGCCCAAGGACAGATACTCTCTCAACCTGTATGACAACAGATTCGTGCAAGACGACAACGGACATTATATCCGCGAAGGTTTTGAATTTGACGAATTGCTCAACGTCATTCTCGGCATGGACGGTTTGAAAGACGTGCTTGCAACAATGCTTCCGCAAATCAGAATCAACACCGACAACGAGGAAATAGGTTTTGACGTGATTAAAAACGCGTTCAGCGTCGGCGAATTGCTCGAACGTCTGGGACTCAACCTTATGCTCTCGGACAAGATGGACGACGGCTTCAAACTCGACGTCAAGGCAAGACTCAACTTGCAAGAGATGGGATTGGAGGATCTGTCAAAGTTCGATCTGAGCAAACTCAATCTCAAAACGTTGCTCAACGGCATCGAAGCAAGCATCGGCATCGATTTCGACTACGAACATCCGGGCAGCAACACCAAGATAAATATTTATCTCATCAAAGACACGGTTTACATCGACATGAACGGCGTTGGCGGTCCTCGCGTTCAAATCGGTCTTATCGACGTGCTTGAAAAATTCGGCGTGGAACTTTCTTCTTCTAGCTCCGACGCTCAAACGGCCGCGGACGAAAAGGACGAAAGTTTGAATATCGCAAAAGTCGTGAGCGCAATCGTTTCCAAGCTCGTTCTTGCCGCAAAACCCTGGGAAAGCGGCTCTCTCAACAGAATAGATTATCTCGGCGTATTCGTGCGTTCCAACTTTATCAACGACGTGCTTTCGATGCTCCTCAAACAAGTCATCGATTCTCAAAACGTCGTGGTTGACGAATCGCAAAGCGGCCTCTACCTCTATCCGCAAACGGATAAGTTTGCATACTGCGGATTGAACGACGCTCTTGCGTTGCAACTTAAACTCGCTCTTGCAAACAAGAAAGATCCGATCAAAAAGAACGAGGACGGCACGAACAAACAATACACCATCGATCTCAACCTCGGTCTTGACGCGAAAGTCGATCTCGAAAGCGTCGATACGTATCAAACTCTTCTCGACAACGACGAAAGACTCGAATTTATCTCTCTTGACGATTACATCGCAAATATCGTTGCAATCATAGGCGGATTCAGAGGCGAAAGCTATCAAAGAGAAACCGAACCGAAGAACAACGGCATTTACTACACCTTCAAAGAGGACGCAAACGGCGAATACTTGCTCAAAACCGGCATGTATCGCAAGCCGAACTTCAATATCGACGCAGAGGGTGCGTACGTGTTTGACGAAACGACTGGCGAATACAGACTTATCGCAGACGGCGAAGTCTTGCCCGAAGGCACGGTTCGTTACACCAAAGAAGATTTGAGCGGCGTCAGCATGTATTCTCGCTCATTCGCAACCGTAAAAGCAGGCGAGGACGGCAAGCAATACGCATATTCCGTCAGATACGACCTCGATCCCAACGGCGAATACGTTTACGACTCCGCAAGAGATCTCTACGTCAACCGTAACGATGCGGACGCTCCCATAAGCACCGAGTATTACACCAGAGTCGACGACAATATCACAATCACGGAAACCGACGCGGACGGCAACACCACAACGCGCAACGCTCTTGCAAGCGAAGTAAAACTTTATGCAAGATGCGGTCAAGAAACCTATCAGGATCAAAACGTTTCGTTGAGCGTGAGCGGTTTGATTTACTTCAATTCCGCAAGTGCGGAAGTCGTCAATGCGGGCGGATTGCTCCCCAGCGTATTCCGCGATATGATAATCAACTTGCAAACGATGTCCGCATTCAACGCGGGTATCGGCCTCAAAGTGTCGGCAAACATCGACCTTGCGGCTCTTGATTTGCAAGGACTCGCCGCGGGAGGCGCAATCGACAGCTTTATCGCAAACAGCGATTTGAGCAAGATAGAACTCGCAATCGAATTTATCGAAGTCAACCCAGACGGTTACTTTGCAAAATACGACACGGCAAGAAGCACGAAAGACGGCAACGACAAGGTGCTTGGCGGTCTGTATTTGAGCGGCGGTACGCTCTATCTCGACCTCACCAAAGTCGTATCCACTGCGGAAAACTATTCCAAGATCGAAAACTTTGTTGACTTTGCAAAGAAAGTTGCAGATAAGTTCGGCAAGAAAGACGACAAAGAAAAGAACGGCGCACAAACCGCAAGCGACGATGTACAACGCTCTGCGGAACGCGACGCGGTTCTCCTTTTGGCTTACAGCGACGCTCAATTCCAAATCCAAATCACAAGAGCGTTGATCGCATTCGTGCTTGCAACGTTCATGCCCGACCTCGGCTCGCTCGAAGACGTGTTTGACGTGTTCAACATTTCGCTCGGTATCGACCTCGGCGAACCCGTCTACAAGTTGATCGACGACTTGACGGACGCAACAGAAAAAGCGAAGTTCGACAACGAGTATAAGAACGACAGATACACCTACTACGAGAACGAAAAATTCGACGGTATCGCAAACGACGTCTACTACGTCGCAAACGGCGAATACTATGAGGCAAGCACCACCGACGTTTACGAAGTTATCGCAAGTGAAGATGGTACGTCCTACGGCAACAAGCAAAGATTCGAGAACGGCAACCTCACTGAAGGCAAGACCTTTGCGGTGCTTTCTCTTGGCGAATATCACAACATCACCAACAAAGCGGAAGGCAAGTACGTGCACTCCAACGCAAACTACTATGCGAAGATTGCCACGAGCGAAACACCTATCAGCTTGCGTAGTTACAGAATGTACAGAAAGGACGCAAGCGGCGACGAAATCGTCACCGATACGTATATCAAAGGCGACACTTACATCCGCTACAACGGCAACGAATGTCCGATCGAAGAAGTGCAAACTCGCAAGTTCGGTTACGTCAAAGACGTAAACGGCAAGTACTATCGCACCGTCAACCTCTATTCTGCAATCAACGAATACTATCTCGGTCTCGACATAGCAATCGGTTGCGTCAACATGGGACTTAAACTCGGCGGCATCAATATCGGATTCGGAGCAGGCAACGAATTGTTGCCGGCATACATACGCGACGGTAAAGAACACTCTCGCCTTGTTGACAACGGCGACGGCACAAACAGAGAAATCGAATACACCGACGCACTCACCGATGACGAAAAAGCGGCGTATCAAGACGTGCCCACCAACATGTTCTACGACACCGTCATCACCGTCGGTTTCTCCGTCGAACTCGAACTCGGCATCACCGAAGGCACGCTCGATTTCGGCAGAATTTTGAGTTCTATCATAGGCGACCTCACGGGTATCGTGGTTGAAATGCCCTCTACGACGAAGGGTTATTCTTCCGCACACTTCAGACTTGACGTGTCGCTCATGGTGGATATCTACGACCTCACCAAGTCCGAACTCAAAATCGAGCTTATCAACGTCACCGAAACCGGTTACGAAAGTTTGTGGCTCGGCGCATATTACGTCAACAACACGATCTACCTCAACCTCGAAGATGCGTTCAACATCCAAAAGGTTGCAATCGGCGGACTTAATATCGCTGAAATTCTCAAAGATTACATCATCGAATTCGACACCGAAAAAGCTCTCTTCACGGCAGGATCTTCCGCACAAGCGGCGTCCACCGACGAGGCGTTTGTCGCAAGCGACGCACAAACGAGCGATATCAATCTCAGCGACAAGGAACTTGCGCTTTCAATGCTCATCAACAAAGACTTGTTCACCTTGAAGCTCGGAGACCAACTCTTCGACACGATCCTCGAATACATCCCCGAAGATTTGCTCGGATTCGATATCAAAGACTTGTTCTATCAGGAAATCAACGGCGGCGTGCAAGTCGAACTCAACACGTCCGACAGCATCAACCTCTCCGTTGACGTGGCTCTCGGACTCGACGGCGACAGATACAACAAAGATTCCGTCTATACGGCATCCGAACAAGACAAAGAAGCTCTTGTCGGCAAGCTCAAAGATACGAACGCAGCGTACTACGTGTTCAGAGCGGACGAAAACGGCTACTACGTCAAAGAAAGCAACGGTAGCTATGTGCGTGCAATCACTCCCGACATGAGCCTTGACGGCGTAACTCGCTATGCAAAATACAGAGTTATGCTCGACGAAGCCGCAAACAAACCCTATGCGATGAAAGTCGTTGACAACGGCAAAGGCGACGGCAGCGAAGTCCTCGGCACGACGAAAGAAGAAGTTATCGTTTCGGGCGACGACGCAGAATATATCTACAAGCTCGTTTCGGGCGCACTCGCAAACAAATCCTTCGTTTCGGACGGCGCAAAATACGACACGACGCTTACGCTCGGCCTTGCGATCAAGAACCTCGATATCGCATTCACCAACTCCCGTACGTACGTGCTTAGCGGCGACGAGCTTGCAGAGTACACCAATATGGACGACGTCGATAGATTTACGCTCAGCGAAACCATCGACATCACCACGCAATTCAAGGCCGGCAAAGAAAACGACATCGATTTGAGCGCAGTGCTTAAAGCGTTCCTGCCCAGCCTCACCGACGAGCAACTTCTCGTCATCAAGGCGCAAGCGGACGATGGCGGCGACGTAAATCGTTCCGTCCAACTCGTCGTTGACGCGGATATTCAGATTGCGGCACTGCTCAACTACATGCGCACGGAGCTTGTCAAGTACGCAGGCGACGATGACCAATTTGACGGCGACATGGATTTGTTTACCGTCCTCGAATTGCTCAAAAAGGTCATCGAAAACATCAAGCCTTCCGAACTTGTCAACCTCATCGCAGACATTGCAAGCTACGTCAATCTCTCTGTTAGATTGCAAACCAAGGGCGGCAACGACAGCGAATATCACGATATGCTCGGCATCTACATGGTCGGCGGCACGTTCACGCTTCTTACCGACGAGGAGAGAAACAACGTTTACAGCGAACACTACGTCGATCCGAGCGAGAGATACGATCACTATTTCGAAACCAAGAACGGCAGCTACTATCTTGCAGAGGACGGCACGTACAAATACATCAGCGCAAGCGAGTTTGCAGGCACAAGATACTCCTACGATTCAAGCTATTGCTACAAGAACGAAAAGGGTAACTACAAGCGTGAAAACGGCGGCTTGTTCGTGGATTTGAGCTACTTCAACATCCCGTCTTTGCGCATTGACGCAAACGAAATCCGCAAGCTCGTGAGCAGCATCATCGCGGCAACTTCCCAAGAAGCGATGACGGCGGCTGACGATAACGACGGAAACGGCGAAGAAGACAAGAAAGACAAGATTTCTTTCCCGCTCGTCAAAGACGATTCTATCCTCGGATATATCAGAACGTTTGCATACGGTTTGCAAATTACGTCAAGATACGTCAAGGTTCTTGCGCAAGCAGACTATATCAACAGCATTCTCTCACTCGTGATGGGCGAGAACGCTATCCAATTCGACGCGGACGAATTCAAGAATCAATCCAACGTTACGCTTTACACCGACAACACGAGATACTCCTATGCACAGGCAAACGTGGTCGTGGACGAGTTCAAGAGCAGTGTAGCGGGACTTGACAAATCTTCTGCGGAATACAAGAAACTCGCAAAAGATCTCAAAAACACGCTCACCAAGTCCAAGTACTTGTTCGACATCACCGAGTACAGCGGCGTCGGCGCGCAAAACAAGGGCGTGTATTATAAGGATGCGGACGGCGCATACGTGCAAAAGTCCGAAATGTCCCAAGTCGAGCGCGAAGCATACGACAAGAAAGTCGTTGCAGGCACGGCAAGCTATTACGACGTAAAGAAAGTCGAAGTTTTCGTCAAACTGCAAAACGGCGGCGCATACGTTCTCTATGCGGACGCAACTCAAACTCAAATCAACAACTGCGAAAAGGTTGAAGAACTCAAAAACGATTACTTGATCAGAGTGCCCAAACTCTACTTCAAGAACGCAAGCGGCGAATACGAAGCGGTCAATTTCACATACTGGCTTGTCACACCGCTCAAATCGCGCAACGAGTTTATCTCGATCAACCTCTATTTGTGGAATCACAAGGTTTCGCTTGCTATCAACGCACCCAAGGTCGGCGTGACCAAGTTCAATTACGTCACGGGCGAAGACGCAATGAGAAATCACGACATTTCCAACATCGCGTCCGGCGCACGCTACGTCAACACGAACGAGGACATCTACACGAGCGTTGACAAAGCGACCGACGGCACTGACAACTGGGTGTTCGATTATTACACCGCAGGCACGTTCGACACCGCAAAATACGCAGCTTCTCCGCGTTATTACGAGTATAAATCGAAATACGTCCCAATCGACGAGGACACTTTGTTCGTCAAAGACGCGGCAGGCAAGTATCAAAAGGCGGCGGCAAGCGCAGCAGAACTTCCCGACTTCATCGGCGAGATGGAAAAGGGCAATGCAGAGTACTACGTGTGGACGGGCACCGCATACGTGCGCATCCAAAGAACGTTCATTTACAAGAAGTACACCTACAACACCGAAAAGAAAGTGCTTCTTGCGCACGACGACGTCAAAGACGATGATCAATACTTCGTCAAGGTTCAACAAGAAAGCTCTGTCAAACAACCCGATTTCAGCGACGCCAAGTACTCCGATTATCAATACAAAGAGTACGTAGACAGCGACAATCTCTACTACATCTCGCTCACGCTCAGCGGAAGACTCTTCCTCGAAGCGGGCAAGATTTATCTCCCGTACGACGTGTACGAGGAGCTTTACAAGAGCTTGCACGGCGGAGTTGCACCCACCGAAGATGTCATCAAGAGCATTGCATACAAGAAATTCCAAGGCGACTACGTCAAGTTGGCGGCTACGGATAATATATCAACCCTCAAAGCAAACGGCGGTTTGTATGTGTGGGTAAACAGCACTCTCGACGACAAATACAACGGAGTCAACGAGGCACTCGGCGACGTGCTGGGCAGCATCCTCGGCGCAATGAAGGGCAAGTTCCAAATTGCAGAGGATATGTCCTTCAACATCTACTTCTCGCTTCGTCTGAACCTCGGCTTCAAGCTCTACATTCTTCCGTCGTTCAGCATCGACGTGCGTGACCTCGACGTCGCAATCGACGTTTGGGGCGAACAAAACGATTTGCTCGAAAACGGCAACTACGTCACGAGTGCAAACAGAGATGCAAACAACTATGAAGGCAAGTTGCTTGACGGAACCAAACCGCACATTCTCGGCATCTACTACGACAACGACAAAGACACAAGCAAAGCAGGTCTTTATATCGATGCGGAAGCGTTGCTCGGCAAAGACGCAAAACTCTTCGTGGATATGAGCGAGTATCCTCTTGAAGACGTGCTGACGGGAATTGTCGGCAAAGCCATCCAAGGCGATGCGTCCGACGCATCCGTGGCATCCGACGAAGTGACGGACAAGAACCCCGACAAGCAAAGCTCGGCATCCACGAGTTTGTTCCTCAACATATTCACAAACGCAATCGCAATAAACGTTACGTCCGGATTTGCGAAAGTTTTGCTTGCAGAACTTTTGCCCGACAGTGCAAGCATTGCGGATATGTTGCCCAACCTCAAGGTTTATATCAAACAAAATCTCAATCCGTACGACATTACGATCGGTGCAATTCTCTTCAACGAGAAGGGCGACGTCCCCATGTTCGACCTCGGTCTCAACATCCAAGGTTTGAACGGCGTTGCAGGTGAGTCGTCATCCATAGACTTCGGCAGAAAAGAAGACATTTTGGCAATGCAACAAGGCTCGAACGCTATCTTCTACTATGCAAGCTTCTATCGCGATAACGACAACAACGATTACACCAACTACTACGGAAAGAATTTCCAAAACGAAGATTACGTGCGTCTTTACAAAGGCGTTGACGGCAACGAGTATTACGCAAAAGAAAACGGCGGATACGATTTGTCCGACAACGGCGACGGCACGTACACCGCAACGGAAAACGCAAGCGGCAAATATGCAATCTACAAGAGCAACGACGGCTCGATTGCGGGTCCGGAAGACAGATATATGTTGGCTGCGCCCGTGTATAGCGAAGTCGTAAAAGCAAGACAATACGCATACGACGGCATCGTTTACACTGACGTTGACGGCATCTATATGCCCGTCCACGAAAGACTCAACGATATCGCGGGCAACAATAACGTCAAGAACAGCAGTTACAGAGAACTTGTCAAGACCAATCAATTTACAACGTTCACCGGCACGCTCTACATCGTTGACAGCAACAGCAACTACGTCAAGACCACAAAGGACAATTTGCAAGGCTTCACGGGCGAGGGCAATTTGCAATACAAGAAGCTTGCGGACGGCACATACGAAGCAATCGACGCAAACGGCAACGGCTACACCGATATGGAAGAGGCCGACACTTACACCGGCACGGTGTACAAGAAAGTCACCGATTTCACCAACTACACCAAGGCACTTTCGCTCAATCTCGGCGATTTGCTCGGCGGCGGTGAGTTTGACGTGACAAGCGTCCTTGCGGGGCTTGACAGCGTTGAACTCGGTGCAAACCTCAACATCGAGATGACGCTCAACGACGTCATCAACTGGACGTATCAATTCACCAAATTCATTGGCAGCGACCAGATTGCAGAGTACCTCTACTTTGTTGCGACGTCACTTAAAAACAACAAGGAATTCGAGAGCTTTATCGGCTTGAACGTCGATCTCAAGGCGTATCTCAAACTGGCAAATCTCGTCAAGATGATTGCGGGCGACAAGAGCGTCGGCATTTTGCAAGCTCTCGAAGGCGCAAAGATTTATCTCGAATTGACCTACGTGACCAACTTCCACGGCGACGCGCAACCCAAGGCGTTGTTGTGGGTGGAAATCAGAGAGGGCAAGCTCTATCTCAACCTCGACGCAAGCGAAATCGGTGACATCGTGGGTTGGGGCGACTTCTTCTCCTACGGCGTTATAGAGGGACTCGATCTTTCAAGCATTCTCGGTTCGAGTGCGACGACCGCTTCCGCACAAGCGTCCGTTGCGGCAATGGCGGCAGACGAGGAAGTCAACACGGGCATGATTCCCGCAAACATCTGGAGCGTTCTCAATGTCGTGCTTGGCAGATTGCTCATCGCAAACGACTTCATCACCGTCGGCCTCAACGAAACTCTCATCGCAGACCTCATCGGTATGCTTGCCGACAGCGACAGCGCGGTTCTGCAAGGCATAGGCGAATTCTTGCCCAAGTTGCGCACAACAGACACCAAAGACACCAGCGGCATCACAATCAACTTCTATGGCAACTCGCCCAGCGTCGACATAAATCTCGGTTTCAAAGTCGGCACGCTTGTGTATGAAACCGTCGCAAACTTCAACGCTATGTACGGCGAAGAGGGCAGGTACTTCAAGGGAAGCAACTGGTCGGGCACGACGTTCACGACAGACAGCAACGGCAACTACACTGTCGGCAGTGGCGCAGACAATGACCACACCTACGTGCTTATGTCCACGGACGATTACGCTCTCGTTGCGTATGCATATCCCGCATGGGACGGCGACACCTACGACTACGTTGCGGCAAGCAACACGTTTGTCAAACACGAAGGCGCAGGCAAGGGCGCATACCTCAAACAAGGCGACTTTGCAATCGCGATTTCTCTGGGCAAACTCTACGCAACCGTCAACAAAGACTTCTCGGTTGACAAAGACAGCAAGTTTGCCGACAAGAATGCGGACGGAACAATCAAATACGTCGAATCTGCAACCGGAAAGTACGTCAAGGACGGCGAAATCTATCGTCTTGCAACCGAAGCGGACAAAGATTTGACTCATTATGCCGCATCATATTCGAATTACGTGAGATTGCAAAACGCAACCGCACATCTTGAAATGTCCATTGACGTATCGTTGTACGGCAGCGGCAAAGCAGGCGACGCAAACATTATCGATTTGAGCGAAATCCTCGATATGATTATGGGACTTATCAGCCCCGACAGCGCAATCAGCGGATCTACGCTCAAACTCAACATCGTCAACGAATTCGGCAACGACCTCGGTGCGTTCCTCACGCTCGACCTTGTTGCGAACATCGATGTCAAAAACTTCAAAGTCGAACTCGGCTTGCAACTTAACAAGAACGCAAAGGGCACGGACGGCACGTCTGCGAAGAAGACTTTGCTCGGCGTTTACCTCATCGAAAACTCCGTGTACGTCGACCTCAGCGGCATCCTCGGCAACACTGCTAAGATTGCGGTGACCGACCTCAATCTCGACGGATTGCTCGAAGGCGTTCTCGGCAAGTTCCTGAACGGCAGTGAAGAGAGCGGTGCCACGGGCGCAAGCGTTGCAAACAGCTCCGACATCAAGACGATTGAAAACAACAAAGATCATTTGAGAGATTACGCATACTTCATGATCAACGTAACTCCTCAAAAACTCTTGATGCAACTCAACGCAGACCTCATCAACGCAATCTACAAGAAGATAATGCAAATCCGCGGTCTCGAACAAAAAGATTTGCTCCCCGACATCGGCGATTTGCTCTTCAGAATGGATTCGCTCGGCGGAAAGACGGAGTTCAGCCTCAATCTGAGATTGAGCGACGGCTTGTACTTCTGCCTCGATATACCTGCGGCGCAAATCACCAAAGATATAAGCAAGGGCATTGCGGAAACCTTCAACCTTTCGACAGAGAGAAAGAACTTCTACAAGGCACTCACTTCCGACGAACTTGCATCATTCACGGGTGACAAATACGTTAAAGACGCAAGCGGCAACTATGTTGTGGACACGGCGGCGGTCGATTCGAGCAAGACTTACTACAAACTTGCAAAGACCGCAAACGTACCGCAAGGCTACATCGAAATCTTGTCGCTCGACCTCAACAGCCTGATCGGCGGTACGGGTACGTTTGACATCTCGTCTCTCAAGCTGCCCACAATCGGTCTTAGTGCTTCTTTGGAACTCACAATGACTTCAAAGAACCTCAAACCCGGTGACGAAGGCTATTCGGATTCGCTTGCAGGCTGGGTTATCTCCTTGTTTGAAAACCTCCTCGGCGGACAATCCATGTTCGGCAAGTTCACCGCGCTTACGCTCAGCAACGGCGCGCTCTACGACGGCGGAACTCAATACGAGGGCAAAGTCTACGTCAAGAACGGCGACGCATACGAGCTTTACACGGGCACGACCTACTCGGCAGCTACGACGTACTATAAGTACACGCTTGCGGATATCAACATCACGATGGCAAGCGAAGCCATAAACTTCACAATCGACATTGCGGCGAACATCAATCTTGCGCCTATCCTCGCATACGGCATCGGCGGCATCTTGTTCAGTGACATCGCAGTCGACATCAAGGAAGGCGATCCTATCAACTCAACCATTCTCAGCCTCTACTATCTCGGTTCTTCAAGACTTATGAAGCAATCGGACGGCAGATGGGAACTCGGCGCGGCAACAAGCCCCGTTTACACAGAGAATGAAATCTATTCGGATGCAATCTACATCGACGCAACCGGCTTGGGACTCGGAAAGATCAAGTTCCAAGGCATTGCGGGATTGCTCGGCGCAACTCCGAGCTATGATGCGGCAATCGCATCCGGCGCAAGCGTAAGCTCCGACGCAACGACTTCGGACGCAGACGCAAGTGCGGAAGCAAAGGCGGCGGCAGGCAATGCGTTGTATTTGCAAGTCGATATCGAAAACGGACGTCTCGGCATGTCCTTCGACAGTGCGTTTATCTCAACGCTCATCGGCATGCTCGGCATTGATCTCGGCGACATAACGCTTCCGCCAATCAAGTCCGTCAAACTCGATATCAATCTCGGTGAAAGCGGATTTGAATCCATCAACCTCAACGCTCAGCTCGACAGCGTCGGCACGGGTGCTAACGTTGCAATCAAGAACGTGTCTCTCGGCTTCGGCGAAAGCAAGGTTGACAGCGAAAAACTCATCAATTCGGTGAAGACCGGTTATGCAGGCTTGACGTTCTCCAAGACGTCCGGTTTGATGTCCCTTGTCCAAAACGCCATCGACAACCTGAAGCCGGGCTTGAATATCGAAATTCAAAACAAAGTGTGGCAATTGCGTCAAGCAAGAAACGTATCAACGGCATACGATCATTCGACCATCACGCTTAACGGCAGAAAGGTTCTCACGGCAACCAACCTTAAAGAATATACGGACAGCGATAGAAACTACAACATTCGTCTTGACTTGAAGAGCAACAATGCTCAAACGGGTCTTTCGGCGATAGTGGGCGGCAACAACATCTTTGTCACCAACCTTTCGCTCCCGACGGGCGGTTTGGTCGGTGCGATTGTCCCATTGATTTCCGCACTCAACTGCCTCGATCTCGGTGGTATGATGGGAAGCTCGCCGCTCCTCCAACTCGTCAGCGGAACGGACGGCGACGATTCAACCTATGAATATCCGTCCGCAAAGACTGCGGCAGACAACGTTTCGACGACGGCGGCAAGCGGTTGGAATTCGGATAAGACAGCGTATACCTATCCGCTTAAACTTGAAAACCTCATCAAGAGTGTTGACGTCAACCTGTTCAACGACCACGAATATTGGCCGTACTTTGACGGCGCGACGCAAGTGTCAAACGGCGCAGGTAAGATATCTCTCAAAGTCAAACTCAACAAAGATGCCTACAACGAGCTGATGATTATGGTTACATCGATTCTTATGGGATTGATGAAAGACAAGATCGACAGCAATGATGGCGAGCCGTATTTCGGCGATGTCGACAAAGTCGGAGACGGCGGAAGCAAACTGAAGTCGTATCTGATTGATGGAATCGGCGATACAGACGAAATTACAAAGTTCTACAACGGACTCGACGAGTTGGTGAAGAGAGACGCTTCTACGCAAGAAAAAGTCAAATATGTCGAACCCTTTGCAAGATCGCTTCCTGTCACACTGACCAAGTGGGCGCTGATGTTCGCTCTCGACGCGGCAAAAGTGTCGCTCCCGTGGGGAACGATCCAAAACCTTGCAAGTGAAATCGTCCAAGACCTCAACAAACTCATCGGCGGTATCCTTCCGATTCCGTTCGCAAGCGGTGAAATCGATCCGTCCATCAACATCTACATCGATCTCAATCCGACGGCAAGCGAGTACGGTTTGTCAAGCGACAAAACCGTAAAACCCGGTATTCAAGCGATTGAAATCAAGGTCAACGGCGAAAAGAACGGTATCGGCACGGCAATGAAGTACAACCGAGCCAAGACCACCGACAAGAACAACATGAAGACCGTTGCAGGCGGTGGCGGTGCAGTTGCGGCAGGCAGCTCTAACAGCACTACGACCGACATCAACGAGGCATGGGACTTCTTCATGATTCGCATCACGCCGTACAGCTTCAATGAAAGTTCGTTCACGTCGGGCATGTTGCAATTCGACGACTCCGAAAGTGCGGCAAACATCGGCGTTGAGCCTCCGACGGAAATCGTTATCGAAGATCCTGCAACCAGAAAGGGATATGCGGTATCAGGCGGCGCAAGAAAAGACTTTGAACTCAGAGACAGCTTCTTCTTTGACGCAACGCTCTTCCCGCAAAAAGCAACCGTAAACTTCCCGATTTGGATTGAGGACAGACAAATGACGTCCTACAACGCGGGTAGTCAATATCAGGACGCAACGGGTACTTATATCGTTTGGGATGCGGCGTCCGTCGATTTGACGGCGGCAAATTCCGAAACGGCGGACGAAAACGGCAGACGTCTTGCAGGCTACGTGTACGGCTATGCGCTCAACACGGTGCTCTACGCAATCCCCGTCTACGTCACCAACGACAAGGAATTGCAAACCGTCAAAGGATTCTATAGAAACAACGACGGTTCGTACAGCGAAAAGGCTCTCGGCGTGGATATCGACACGGAAAGCTCCAAGTATATGGCAGAGCTTCCCGACCTTGTGAGAATTGCCTTCTCCAGCGGCAAGTACACGTTCGGCACCTACATGACGGACAGCTTGGGCAACATGGCATACGCGGTTATCAACCCGATAAGCGGCGCTCCGAGCGAGAACGGATATCAGATTCTCACTCAACCCACGCAAGCGGAGATCGACAAAGGTGCGACAGCAAACCTCAACAAAGACGGCAACAAGTACGTGCTCTATCCGGCGTATATCGCAGGTCTTGTGACCGAAAGCAAGGATGGCAAAGACGTCTACAAGACGATCACCGTCGGCGACGCAACGTATTACGTGCTCGACCGCAGCAAGTTGCCCACCGGCAGACAATTCCCGGCAGGCACGATCGAGTGGAACACCGACGACTTCAAGTACGATTGGCAAGGTTCGACGTCTTGGAAGAGCGGTGACGAAAGCAACGTCGTCAAAGTCGGCTTCACGTATCAATGGGGTCTCGGAAAGGCTGTTGAGGACACTATTGCGCTCACTGCAAAGAACTACAAGATTTCAAGACTTACCTCGATGAGCACGTCCAAAGATTCGTCCGCACCGCAAGTGTCCTTCAAGAGCGAGCGCGACAGCAACGGCAATTACACGACGATCTTTGAAATCGACTCTATGTCCGTCGACGCAAGCACGCAAGATCTCGTTGCATATCTCAACTCCTTCAAGTACGTCAACGGCAAGTTTGTCACCGAAAGCTCGATGACGGGCTACGACGTCGAGTGGGATACCACCGAACTTGCAAAGGCAATCGATGCGATTAAGCAAGATGGAAAAGTCAACTTCTACAAGGGCATTGACGTCACCGTCAAGGCAAAAGTCGGCGGCGAAAGATTCAGCATCTTCACGTCGGTGACAAAGAATCTCACAACGACAGACAAAGTCGGATTTATCGGCAAGAGCGAAACTTATGTCGGCAAGTTTGCACAGGAAGTCAATGTCAGAATCGTCGTCAAACCCTTCGTGTTCGATTCCATGGTCAGCGAAGTGACCTTCGATCAATATCAATACTCGACGATAACGGCAGAATCTCTCGGCAACAGTTATCAGATTTACGTCAAAGACGCAAGCGGCAACAAAGTCGCAAAGACTTTGAGCGTCGGCAGTGCGCTTCAAGTTGAAGCTCCGTTCATCAAGGCGGGCGAAACCTACTACGACGCGTACAACAACGGCGTGCACAAACTTACGTCCGACGAAATCACGTTCAACGGATACAGCAATTCCAGAAGCTATCCGCTCTACGTCAAACTCACGATAGGCACAGAGTTCAGCGGCAAGCAAGAAGTTTACGTGCCGCTTGCGGTCAACGCGCTCTCTCCGTCCACGCTCAACGTGACGGTGTCGCACGAAGATACGCTCAACCCGACTTGGGTCGAGAGTGAAGAGCACGAGAGATATCAAGTGTCTTTCGGTTCGGCAACGCACACCATGTACCCCGATTGGAGCACGGTGACGTACTACACCAACGCGGCATGTACGAAGGTGAAAGCAGAGCAAAATATCTTTGACGGCGGCACGATTTACGCACAAGTCGAAGCAAGAGTCAAGGATGCGGACGGCAAAGATCTCGCACTTGTCAACACCGGCAAAACGGACGAAAACGGCAATGCGATTTACGAAGCTCAAAAGATCACGCTCCGTTTGAGTGTCGAACAACAAACCGTCAAGAGCGTCAACTTCTTCTATGACGAATCAATCGGCGACCTTGCTTCGTACATTAGAGTGAACGGCATGACGGCAGAGCTTAAAGCCAAACTTGCCGACAAGAACAACTACACCGGCAGCGTATATCAACAAACGCACGTCATTGACGGCGAAGCGTTCGGTATCGATCCTATCAACTTTGCACAAAATCGTTCCGACTACTTCAAGACGAGCGATTGGGGCGACGTTGCAAACGGCACTCCGGTGCTTGTCAACCTCGTCAAAGGCGACAGCTATATCGCATACGTCAGAGCGTTTGAATCCGTCGTGTCCGATGCAAACTACAACGGCATCTCGCAAACGATCTACGCATTGATCGGCAACAACAAGGTTGCAATCAACGTCAATATCCCGTCTTATGCGTTTACGGGCGGCAAGCTTACCGACAGAGAAAGCAAACTTACGACCCTCGGCGGCAGAGTGGCAGGCGAAGGCGCAGAAGTTTTGAGCCTCGGCTACAACGTCTACGACGAGTGGAAGTTGCCTGCATCCGCAAACGTACAGACTGCGGAAGGCAAGGGCGCAATCGACGTTGCAATCAAGTGGATCGATTATGCGGCACCGAGCAAAGACGAAATCGTCACCGACGAAAGCGGCTCTTACGTCGAACGCAAGTACTTCTTCTTCGACGGACTTGCAATCCGCTATCCGCAAGCCGACGGCTTCACTGCAAGAATTTATCTCGACGGCTTCAACGCAGCGGCGGATATAGTGCCCGACGGTATGAGCAACGAATACGACGTGTTCGACAAGTTCACGTTCGCAACGACGGCAACCGTCACGGTGGACGGCACGACTTATCACAAAGTACCGCTTCATTGGCTCGACACAAGCATGCCGACGGCAGAAGAGATCAAGAATGGTTCGTTCACACGCAAGGCGTACGTGCTCGGCAACTACGTTGCAGGCAACGACATCACGTTTGACTACACCGTCACGATCAACAACGACTTCACGCTCGACGGTATAAGCGGAAGCTATAAGGAAGGCTTCGCGACAGACTTGACGGCGGACAACTTCTATAAGGGCTTGCTCAAATCCACGACGCTCCGCGTCAACGGAAAGGAAATCCCCGTCACGCTTGCTTGGAGCAACGATTACACGGCTCAAAGCGGCTACAACGGCGAGATGACGCTCACAATCACCAGCATGGACGGCGACAAAGTCGCACTTTCAAGCAACGTGGTTGCAAACGTCACTGTTGCGACGACAGGCATCGAAGGACTTGCAAACGGTCAATCTTACAGACTCGATCCGTATGCGAAAGCAAGCACGCTCTTTGCAAACGGCAGCGTACAAAAGGTCAAAGTCGCAGGCAGCGAAGTTTTGCAAGACGTCAGAGTGGAATACAACTTCGACAACGAAGAGTTCTACGCAAATATCTCCAAGTATTTCGGCAAGAAGTATAAAGTTGCCGTAACTTACAGATACAACGCGGGCGCTCACGAGCAAACCGAAACCGGTGAAATCGAAGTGTACGTCGTCGATAGAACGATCATGTACATGTCCGATTACGAGAATCGCTCCATCGTGGTTGACACGTTCCTCCACAAAGACGCGTCTTACCTTGCAAACGTGATGAGAATCACAACCGTCAACGGCGACACGTTCGATGCTTTCTTCGACTGGTCAGACGTTGACAAGCTCATCAAGAGCGGAACGAGCAACACCGCATACATGGCAACGGCAGTCATCGGCATCGAAAGAGCGGACGGCGGCTACGTCAAGGCTGACATCACCGGCAGCGGTATCCAATCCTACGTCACCATCGAGGACTACGTTGACTTCATGAAACGAGACAACAAAGACTTCAAGTTGACGGACGAAGCAAGATATATGCTCGCAAAACAACGCGTCAACGTACCCGTCACGGTGCTCGATCGTACGATCGTTGACGCAGAGCTCATGCTCGACGGAACGGGACTCGAATACTTGTACACGGAAAGCAAGTATTCGACCGTCACTGATACGCTCGTCGGCATGAACGGCGGCGTGGCGGACGGCAGGTATATCGACATCGTCTACACCAAGGCGACCGGTATGCCCGAAGAATACGTCTATTACAACCACTTTGCATACGCAGGCGCAGACAGACTCCCGTCCAGAATGACGCTCACGTTTGCAAACGGCGACAAGGGCAACTACTTCATTTCGTACGAGAACGCGCCCACGGCAAGAGATCTTGCAAACCTCAGCGCAACGCTCGACAGAAAGATGACCGTCCACGTGTGGGACAGCGAAGAAAAGAATTTCGAAGTCATGCCTTCCTTCGAGATGACGATCAAGATTCGCGTATCCAAGGTTACGCTCACCAACAGCGACCTTGCTTACAACGATATGTCCGTCGGTTCGTACAAGTACAACAAGGACGTGTACACCGACAGTGAAAACTCCGTCTACAACACGGCGAACTACGACAAGACGGCAACCTTCTACGTCGGCGCACAATTCGTAACAGCATATGCGTGGTGGAACGAGGGCAAGGAAGCAATTGGCGCAAATCAATACGATTACAACACCACCTACAAGAAACGCCACGGCTTCACGGATACCGACGGAACGACTTATCCCGGCATCTACAAAGTGTACGGCGGATTCGAAAACGAGAAGGATTACGCAGGCGTCAAGTTCTACGTCTACAACCAAGACACCAAGAACTATGCCTTGTTCGACGGCGATGTAAGCACTATCGGCGAAAACTTCAAGACTTCGGACGGCAAAGACCTCTACTTGCTCGTCTACGTGACGACGCAAACTCTCAACGTGTCCTGGAACGCACAAGACGTTAAATACACGTTCAGAGGCGGCAACGTTGCGGTTGAAGCAACGCTCACCGGCGGAGTTAAGGACAACGACGCAAGCGCAAAGGTTGACGTAACCGTTCACATCAACAACAGCAGAACGGAAAGCGCAACGCTCGTAACGGGCAACGGAGACGCTCTCTTCAAGAACGGAGAATTTGTCATCGATCCGTACTTAAATGCAAACGTGTTTGCAAGAAAGAGCGGATATAGCGGAGATCGCTACGAGAAATCGAGCACGGCAATCGGCGGATACGTCAAGAACAACCTTGACGGCACGTACAAGCTTGTGAACGGCGAATACGTCGCAATGACGGCGGCGGAACTCGACAGAGATTACGTCAACTTCCCGACAAAACTCAACGTTACGCTTGCAAACGGCGCAACGGTTGAGTTGCCGGTAACGTGGGACTTCAGCGGCGTCAACGTCACTTATGCGGGCGGAGAATACACCGCATACGCAATCGTCAACTACGGTGGCGAGTACAACTACGGCACCAACGAAGTAGGTACGCAACGCATCAGATTCACCGTCAGAGTGCTTGACAGAAGCGTTGTGAGCATTGCGGACGAGAGTGCGCTCAAAGCCCTCGTCGGCTATGCAAACGGCACAAACAGCGGCGTTGAACAATACGTCAATCCGTACGAATACGTCAAACCCACAATGCCTACCGAGCTCAAATTCAACGAGCGCACGGGCAACGGCGACGCAACGCAAGTCGTAACCTACACGACGAAAGACGCAAACCACTTGCTTGTTTGGAGCTTTGACGAGTTCAGACCGACATACAACGGCGGATTGATTTATGTCACCGCAAAACTCATCGGTGTTGACGGAAACGTACAATCCTACAAGATTCCGTTCCTCGTCAAGAAGATGATTGTCAAAGAAATGACGTCCGCAACGACGACAAAGAGCGGAAACAGCACCGTTTTGAAGACAACGGACATCTATACGTCGTTTGTTGACAACAGCCTTGCCAAGACATCGTTTGTCATCGATCCCAACGATCCGTCAAAATTGACGATGCCGTTCGCCTACATCGTGACGTTCGGCGTATCGACTCCCGAATTCGATGCGACGACCGGAAAGATTAAGCTCGACGAAGACGGTAAGGAAGTGTTCAACGCTGTCATAGACGAAACACTTGACTTCTTCTACGCAATCGTTTCAATGCCTGCAGACACGTCTTACACCGTGAAATCAAGCGGTATTACGACAAATGCCGATGGCAAGAGCGCAATAGTGCAACTTGCGGATCAAGAGCGTATTTCGGTCGGAATCAAGCAAATCAATTCCTCGATTGCGCCTACGGGTATAACAGCTGATTCGTTGAGAAGCGGTAGCACGCTCAAGACGGTTGCTACGGTAAGCTCCGTAAAACTCAACGTCGTATGGTTCGGCACGGCATATGTGTATGCGTCCAACGATCCTTCGAGATCCACGCCTATCGCAAGCTATGCGGTTATGTTTACGTCTGTTGACAGCGCAAGATCATTTACTCTTCCGACGTCGTCCAACCGTAAGATAACCTACAAACTTCGTGCGGCAGTCGGCGTTGTCGTCGACAACAACGGCACGGTTATTACATCGAAGGTTGCAACGAGCGCAGACGCCGTGAGCGGTGTCGTAAAGGCAGGACAAACAATCCCCGACGCGCAATTTGTTACCGACACGGTTTCTATCGAGATCTGATAAGGTATTAATCGAGCTAATTTACACAATCGCAAAAAGCCTCGCAAAAGCGGGGCTTTTTCGTTAAATCGAAAAGCGGGCGATTGCGGCAAAGTTTGTCGCTAAGCAAAAATCATTTGCAAAATTGCCGAAAATCACAATGATTTCGGGTGTGTTTTTTCAAGGATGCATAGTTATAAGAAATTTTTATTGAAAAAATCATCGCTTGTGATATAATACATATAATAAAACAAAAATCGGAGGGCCCTATGGGACTTATCAAAAGACAACTCCTCAAAGTCATTCAATGGGAAGACAGTTCTCAAAATACTATAGTGAAAAAATTTGAGTACGACGACAGATATGCGATCATGAAAGGGTCGGAACTTATCGTCCGTCCTTCGCAAGCGGCGATTTTCGTGTATCGCGGAAGCGTATGCGACGTGTTCACCGAGGGCAGCTGGAAACTCGATGAAGGTTCAACCCCCGTTCTTACCGCAATCGCAAACTGGAAATATGCGTTTGAAAACCCCAAACAAATCGACGTATATTACGTCAATTTGCGCAGATTTACGCAAATGAAGTGGGGTACGCCAAATCCCGTTATGATGCGCGACAAGGATTTCGGAATGATTCGTATCGCAGGCCACGGCGAATATTCCTTCCACGTCATGAACCCCGAATTGTTTATGAAAGAGTGCTTTGGCACGATTCATTCGTTCAAGACGGAGGACATCGAGGAACATCTCAAATCAATCGTGCTTGCGCAACTTACCGACATGCTCGGCGAGTGCGAAATCCCCGCGCTCGAACTTGCGGCAAACTATCTTGAAATCGGCGACACCGTTTGCACTCAAGCAAAGCCAAGATTCAACGAGCTCGGTCTTGACATCGATTCCGTGCTTGTGCGCAATTTCAAATTGCCCGAAGCGGTCGAAAAGGCAATGGACAAACGCACAACGCTCGGTGTGTTTGACGGGAAAATGGGAGAGTACGCTCAATACGAATCCGTACAGGCAATGCGCGACGCGGCAAAGAACCCCGGTATGGGTGGTATGTTCGGCGCAGCAGGCATAGGTCTCGGCATGGGCGCAAGAGTTGGCAATCAGTTCGCTCAAAATCTCGATGAAGCGCAAAGCGCAAAAATCAAATGTGCAAAATGCGGCGCAAGCGTCAAAGCAGGAGCGAAATTCTGTCCCGAATGCGGAGCGAAAGTGGGCGGCGAAGCCACTTGCAAATGCTCGAAGTGCGGTGCCGAAGTTCCTCAAAATTCGAAATTCTGTCCCGAATGCGGACAGCCCATGAGTGCAACATGCCCCAAATGCGGAGTCAAAGTCAAATCGGGCATGAAATTCTGTCCCGAATGCGGAGCAAAAATAGACTGATAGACAATCAAGAGTGTTTATTATATGGCAGACGTTTTCAACTACAACAATACGGCGGTCGTCAAATGTACAAACTGCGGCGCGGATATGACATATGATCCCGAAAGGGGCGCACTTCATTGTTCATATTGCGATGCAACTCGTTCGATCGATAAAAAGATAAGTTTCAAACGCGATTATCTCGCGTCTGTCAAGGACGGGGAAGTGAAGTTTGACGATTCGACATACAAATGTCCGAACTGCGGCGCAGAAGTCAAACTTTCGTCGTTTGATACGGCAATCAAGTGTCCGTATTGCGGAGGGACGAATGTTGTTGAGATAGATGACATGAAAGGTTTGAAACCGGACAGCATCCTTCCGTTTGCGCTCTCGCAACAGCAGGCGTCAACCGCAGGCAAAAAGTGGATAAAAAAGAAACTTTTTGCGCCGTGGAATCTCAAAAAAAGTTTCAAGGTTGAAAATTTCAAAGGCGTTTACATCCCGTCTTACGCTTTTTCGACAGATGCTTTTTCCACTTATGACGGAAGAGTCGGCAAAAGACGCACAAGAACGGTGGGCAGCGGAAAAGATCGCCGCGTGGAAACGTACATAGAATGGTACAACATCAACGGCAATACGCAAAACTCTTTTGAAAACGTCGCCGTCGAAGCAAGCACTCAACTCAACCAAAAAGAACTAAACAAGATTTTGCCATACGACACCGACAATCTCGAATCATACAACAAAGACTACATCGCAGGCTTTGTGGCAGAGAGGTACGACACGTCTTTGCAGGACGGATTCGGTGTTGCGAAAGGGCAAATGGACGATACGATTCGCAAACGCATTATCGATAGCTATTGTGCGGATGTCGTGGAGTATCTAAACGTAAACACCACCTATTCCGGCACACAATTCCATTATATGCTTCTGCCTCTTTGGGTTTGCGCGTATATGTATCGCAAAAAGGGTTACCGCTTTATCATCAACGGAAGAACGGGCAAATCCACGGGCAAATCCCCCGTGTCGCCGATCAGAGTTGCGATTGCGGTGCTTCTTGCGCTCGGCGTAATCGCTCTGCTTGTGTGGGCTTGGTTGAGCGGACAATTCGAATAATCAAAATTTACATATCTTTCAGGAGGTAACAACCATGGTAACAAAAGACATGCTCATCATCGACGTACTCGCACAAGGCGATCCCGATAAACTCGCAGAAGTGTTGCAAGAGAGTGGTATGCACTGCTTGCATTGCATGCTCGCGCACGGCGAAACTCTCGAAGAGGCAGCTGCGGTGCACGGCATCAACGTTGACGAACTCGTTGAAAAGCTCAACGCAGTCATCGCAAAATAATTTAGTGCACAACAAAAAGAACGCCTTGCAAAAGGCGTTCTTTTTTACATAAAACGGCAGAGTGCGCAAGCAATCAAAGCTCCCAGCAGCGTGCAAAAAAGAGACACGGGGATAGCGTAACGCAGTTTTTTCACCTTACAAGCGGAAAAGTACACCGCGCAAATATAAAATATCGTTTCGCTTCCCCCTGCAATCACGGCGGCGCATCTCGCTATATACGAATCCGCGCCGTATTTTTGAAATATGCCGTCCAAAAGGGCAATCGTGCCGTTGCCCGAAAGGGGAACGAGAAGTATGATTTCCGTCACTTCGCTCGGTATGCCGATATACGAAAGCGGCTTTGCAAGCCAAGCGGAAATCGTGCTTGAAAGTCCGCTTGCCTTAAACAGTTCGATACACACGAATATGGACGCGATATACGGAAACACATCTATAACAAGGTTCAATCCGTCCTTCGCGCCGAGCAAAAAGCAGTCGTACACTTTCACCTTTTTGACAATGCAAACGACGATAAGCGCAATGAGCAAAACCGGCAATACGTACGTGCTTACGTTCATTTTGCACCTCGACGAGATTTTTTACTATAACCGCAAAAAGAGGGTTTTATCCTCTCTTTTGTTGTAAATAAAGTGCTTGTTTTGTTGGTTTTGTTAAAATTGCTTTTTTTCAACGAGAGCACCTTGCACATTATTGCGCCGACAAGCGTTGCTATACCGCTGGATATCAGAGTGGGCAAAATTATGTCCGACGGACTTTGAGAATTTGCACCCGCGCGCATTGCTATGACGGTTGCGGGAATAAGTTGGATCGACGTTGCGTTTATCACCAAAAGCATAATCATGTTGTCGCTTGCTCTATCGCTACCGTCGCTCATTGCGCTCATCGCTTTTATGCCGGCAGGCGTTGCGACTCCGCCCATACCGAACATGTTTGCCGCAAGATTTATCGAGATATAATCGTACGCTTCGTCGCTTTCGTTTTTGAAAATTTTGCGCACGATCGGGCGGAGAAGTTTGGAGAGTTTTTTGTCAAGCGAAGTCGCTTCGACCATTTTCAAAACGGACAGCCATACCGCATATATCGCGCAAAGTTTGATTGACAATTCGATTGCGTGCGTAACTCCGTCAATCATTGTCGGGAAGGCGGCTTCGGGCGCGCGGGCAATCATCAAGACGACGGATATTGCGCTTATTATCAAAAATGCGACGTTCATACGATATTGTATTTTTCATTTTGCGTGCGTATGCACTTCTTATTTACTTTTATAAATAAAAGTTGTATAATGTATAAACTCAATTCAAAAGGCGGCACCATTAGCCTGCCAAAGAGGTGGCATCATGCAAGAAAAAAAGAAATTTTATATGACTACGGCAATTGCCTACGCATCGGGCAAGCCGCACATCGGCAACACATACGAAATCGTTTTTTCCGACCTTATCGCAAGAGCGAAGCGCATGGAAGGTTACGACGTGTTTTTTCAAACAGGTTCGGACGAGCACGGCGAAAAGATCGAGCTCAAAGCGCAAGCCGCAGGCCTGACGCCCAAGCAATACGTCGACCAAAGAGTTGCGGACATCAAACGCATTTGGGATTTGATGGACACGACCTACGACAAGTTTATACGCACAACCGACGCAGATCACGAGAAACAAGTCCAAAAAATATTTGAAAAGTTCTATAAACAAGGCGATATATACAAAGGCTCGTACAAGGGCTGGTATTGCACTCCGTGCGAATCGTTCTGGACGGAGAGCCAACTTGTCGACGGCAAATGCCCCGACTGCGGAGGCAAAGTCGAAATGGCAGAGGAGGAGGCATACTTCTTCGATATGAGCAAATATGCCGACCGCCTTATGAAATACTATTACGAACATCCCGATTTCATCGTTCCGCAATCGCGCAAAAACGAGATGGTAAACAACTTCTTGAAACCCGGTTTGCAAGACCTTTGCGTTTCGAGAACGTCGTTCAACTGGGGTATTCCCGTGAGTTTTGACAAACGCCACGTCGTTTACGTGTGGCTTGACGCGCTCACCAACTATATTACGGGCGTAGGCTACGACGCCGACGGCAATTCAAGCGACCTCTACAAAAAGGAATGGCCGGCAGACGTGCATATCATCGGCAAGGACATCGTGCGTTTCCACTCGATTTATTGGCCGATATTCCTCATGGCACTCGGCGAGCCTCTTCCCAAACAAATTTTCGGACACCCGTGGCTGTTGCAAGACGGCGGCAAGATGTCAAAGTCCAAAGGCAACGTCATTTATGCCGACGATCTCGTGGACTTTTTCGGCGTTGACAGCGTAAGATATTATCTGCTTTCGCAAATGCCTTTCGACAACGACGGCATAATCAGCTGGGATCTGGTTATCGACACCATCAACAGCGAGCTTGTCAACGTGTACGGCAACCTCGTGCAACGAACAATCGCCATGAGCAACAAGTATTTCGGCGGCATCGTTTGCGACAAGGGAGCAAACGAACCCGTTGACGACGAGCTTAAATCGCTTGCAAAAGCGGCAAGAGACAAGGTGTTTGCAAATATCGACGCATATCGCTCGGCAGACGCGCTTTCGGATATATTCACCGTGCTTAGAAGAGCAAACAAGTATATCGACGAAACTATGCCGTGGGTGCTTGCAAAGGACGAAAGCCAAAAAGACAGATTGGCAACCGTGCTTTACAACCTCACCGAAACCATCGTGATTTGCGCAAGTCTGCTTTCTCCGTTTATGCCGTCCACCTCTCAAAAAGTGGTCGAACAATGCGGGACGACAATTCGCTCGTTTGACGATCTCGACAAATTCGGACTTTTGGCAAACGGCACGAAAGTTGCGGAAAACCCCGCGCATTTGTTTGCAAGAATAGACGCCGACAAGGTGAAAAAAGAGCTTCTTGCAAAGGGCTTGGTGAAAGAGGACGCCGAAGAAGAGGAGAAAAAAGAGCAAAAACAAGCTAAAAAAGAAGAGAAAAAAGAGGACAAAAAAGCGGAAAATATTGTTGATATAAGCGAAATTACTATTGACGATTTTGCAAAAATTCAACTTCGCGTGGGCAAAATTCTCACTGCGGAAAAGGTTGAAAAAGCGGACAAGCTCCTCAAATTCTCCGTGCAAATAGGCGGTGACGTGCGCACAATCGTGAGCGGAATCGCAAAACATTATACGCCCGAAGAAATGCTCGGCAAAAACGTTGTTGTCGTGTACAACTTAAAGCCTGCAAAACTTCGCGGAATAGAAAGTCAAGGCATGCTCCTTTGCGCTTGCTACAACGACGCAGACGGCAACGAACAAGTCGTGCTTGTGTCCCCCGAAAAGCCTGTCGACAGCGGCAGCGTGGTGAGATAATCGCAATATGCTTATAGACACACACTGCCACCTAAACGACGAAAAACTGCTTTGCGACATTGACAGAATCGTAGGCGATTTCGACAAGGACAGGATCGAGAGCGCGATTTGCGTGGGGTACGATATGCCCTCGTCGGAGCTTGCGGTTTCAATTTGCGAAAAGTATGACAGGGTGTATGCCGCAGTCGGAGTACATCCGCACGATGCCGATACGTTGGACGATGAAGCATGCCAACGCATCCTCGAACTTGCAAAACGTCAGAAGGTTGTCGCAATCGGTGAAATAGGGCTTGATTACTACTATGATTTGAGCGAAAGGGAAGTGCAAAAATCCGCTTTCGCAAAGCAAATCGAACTTGCAGACGAGGCGGAATTGCCGATTGCGTTGCACGTTCGCGACGCATACGAAGATACTAGAAAAATCCTTTTCGATATGCAAAAGTATATCAAAAACGGATTGCTGTTGCACTGCTATTCGGGCTCTGCGGAGTATGTGAAAATCTTTGATAAACTCGACGCGTACTATGCTTTCGGCGGAGCGATAACCTTTAAAAACGCAAAGCATAATCTCGAATCGCTTGCCGTCGTGCCAAAGGACAGATTGCTTTTGGAAACCGATTGCCCGTACATGACTCCCGTGCCGTTCAGAGGCAAAACAAACGAGCCGAAATACGTAAGCCTTGTCGCGCAAAAGGCGGCGCAGGTGCTCGGAGTGAGCGAAGAAGAAATTGCGGATTTGACAAGCAAAAACGCAAAACGATTGTTTACACGCTTGAAATGAGCGGATAAAACCTCGATTTTGCACAAAGAAAAAATATAAAATAAGTTTTTAGAGAATATATATGACCAACAACTACGTTTATGAATTTGGCGACAGTTTGTATCTCAACATCACAAATCGTTGCCCCAACAACTGCGAGTTTTGCATACGCAACATCAAGGACGGCGTGAGCGGAAACGATTTGTGGCTGCTCAAAGAGCCGACTTTTCAAGAGCTTGCGGACGACATCGCTTTGTACGATTTGTCAAAATACAAAGAGATAGTTTTTTGCGGATTCGGCGAGCCTATGTGCAATTTGTCCATGATTTCGCAAATCGCACCGTACCTTAAAAAGAAGGGTTGCAAAATCCGCATAAACACCAACGGACTGGGCAATCTCATCAACAACCGAGACGACGTTGCAAAACTTATCGCGCCGTATATCGACAGTGTGTCCGTATCCCTCAATGCGTCCACAAAGGAAACCTATCAGGAGATTTGCAGAAGCAAGTACGGTGAGGCGGCATTCGACGCAATGCTCAAATTCACCAAGGATTGCGTGGATGCCGGCATCGACACCACCATGTCGGTTGTGGATTTCATAGGCGAGGACGAAGTGAAGGCTTGCGGCGAGCTTGCAAAAAGCGTCGGCGCACATTTCAAGGTGCGCGAAACCATAAGAGAAGACACCGAATATTAAGAAAAAACAGCAGCCTACGTTTTTTGACTCCTGTTTTATCTTTTGTACTTTGGATATTTCGTCTTTTGTGCTTTGGCGTTTTATCTTTGGTACGTAAGTAGTGTGTGAACGAATCGGCGGTATATACGCCGTTTTTAAAGGTAATAAATGGAAAACAACGGCATCAAAGACATTATTCGCGGAGTTGATTTTCACTTCAACAAGGCTCTCGGACAAAACTTTATCACCGACGCCAACTTGCTTGACGCAATCGTTGCAGACAGCGGTATCACGAGCGACGATACGGTTGTGGAAATCGGCACCGGAGCGGGTACGCTCACGCGCGCGATAGCAAAGGTTGCAAAAAAGGTTTATTCTTTCGAGGTGGACAGAAATTTGCAGCCCGTGCTTGCGCTCTCCCTTCAAGGCGTAGACAATGCGGAAGTTATTTTTCGCGACGTCCTCAAAATGAAGGACGACGAGCTTAAGTCCGTTGTGGGCGATAGTTTCAAAGTGGTTGCAAATTTGCCGTACTACATCACCACGCCGCTTGCTATGCGCTTTATCGAAAGTTCGCTCGACGTCAAATCCGTTACGATTATGGTGCAAAAAGAAGTTGCGCTCCGTTTCGTTGCAAAACCGAATACGGCGGATTATTCCGCAATCACTTTGGCAATCGAGATGGCAGGCAATGCGCAAATCACCAGAAACGTGTCTAGAAATATGTTTTTCCCATCGCCCAACGTTGACAGTGCGGTGGTGCGCATAGATATAGACCGCACGAAACTCGACGGTGAAAACGCGCCTCTTTTGCACAAACTCGTGCGTTCGTCATTTGCAATGCGCAGAAAAACGCTTGCAAACAACTTGTCGGTTGCGTTTCAAATCGACAAACAAGAGGCTGGCAAACTTATAGAAGAAGCAGGCTTTTCTCCTATGGTCAGGGGGGAAGCGCTCTCGCTTGACGACTACAAAAAACTGACAAAAACGCTTGAAACACGCATAAAATAAAAGACTGTATGATCAAACAAAAATCTCACAACTTAACCGGAATTCTATTTTGCTCGCTGTGTGCGCTTGTGTGGGGCTTTGCATTTATCGCTCAACAAAAAGCGTCGTCCGACGTGCCGACTTTTACGTTTAACGCTTTGAGATTTTCTCTTGCGGTGGGAGTGATAGGCATATTTATCCTCATAAACATGCTCATCGACAAAAAGAAAGGCACAACGCGTATCGGATGGAACAAGGCGACGTTTGTAGGCGGTGCATTGTGCGGTTTGAGTTTGTTTGTGGCAAACAACTTGCAACAGTACGCGATTGCGCAAACAACCATTGGGAAAACGGGATTTATCACCGCTCTTTACATCGTGTTCGTTCCGCTCTTCAACGTGCTTTTGAGAAGACGTATTCCTACCAACGGCAAATTTGCCATCGTATTTGCCGTGCTCGGCTTTTACATTATGTGCATCAACGGCGATTCCGGGCTTACTTATGCGGACGCATTGTTGCTGCTTTGTGCAATAATGTTTTCTCTTCAAATTATGTTTATAGACATATTTGTAGATGAAGTCGATCCTCTCAAAATAACATTTATACAATTTGTGGTGGCGAGCCTTCTGAGTTTGCCGGCAATGGCAATCGAGGGCTTTCCGCCGGTGAGCGCGATTCAAGCAAACATTATGCCGATTCTGTATGTCGGCATCATGTCGGCAGGCGTCGGATTTACCTTCCAGACAATCGGTCAAAGATACGCTCCGCCCGAGCTTGCAACCCTCATCATGTCGCTTGAATCCGTCATTGCGTTTATTGGCGGCGTTGCGTTTTTGCACGAAAGTTATTCGACAAAGGAGTTTGTCGGATGTATCATCGTATTGCTTGCCGTATTCCTTGCGCAAATCAGTATTCCGCATACGATGTTGAAGCCCAATTACAGCAAATATTTCATCGACTGATTTTTCAAAACATCAAAAACGCACACATGACGTGTGCGTTTTTGCATTGTAAAGTGTGATTTTTGTCAGTTTAAATCAAATTTCAACGCAATCGGCAAGTGTTGCAACACCGTTTGAAACGGTAAATTTAATGTTGTGATTGCCGTATATCATACCGTAAATTCTGCCGTCGTTCTGATATGACGGACGTGGGTCTTGCGCAATGCAATCGACGATGTTTTGCTTTTCGCAATCGGGGAGGTCTTTCAAAATTTCGACGTTTTCAACCTTTAAAACATGTCCCGAGCACTCGTCTGCAAATCCGCAAATCGCGTCGGGGATACAATCGGATTTTAGATACGGTTTTATATCGTATATCGGCGTACCGTCAAGCAAATCCGCACCCTCGACAACGAGAACTTTGCCGTTTTCCGTATCTTCCGCTTTTACAAGTTTCACACAGCTCAATCCGAGAGAGTTGGGGCGGAAAGGCGACCTTGTCGCAAAAACGCCCGCCTTCTCGTTCCCGCCAAGACGCGGCGGTCGCACGGTCGGACAAAAGTCTTTGCGATGCGCTTTTGAAAAATCGAACACCAACCACAAATGCGAAAATCCCTCGATGCCTCTTATCGCGTCGGGGTTGCGATATTCTTTTTCAAAGACGATTCTTCCCTCCGTTGCGACTTTTCCGCATTGGCGAGGGATGCCGAACTTTTCTTTGAAAGGCGTAAAAATGTGTGCGATCGGTTTGATTTCCATAATTGACTCCGAAGAAATCATAGCACTTTTTTTACGTTTTTCATAGATATTTACGACAATTCGGCGATTATTTTTATTACGCTAAAAATCGAAATATCGTACTTTTGTAAAAAATCGCTCTTGAAATGAGCGCATTTTTGTTTTATACTTTTCGTATAATCATTATATCTTTTAGATATAAGCGGAGGGAAATTATGAAGAGAACTTATCCGAGTTGGTTGGAAGGTCAACTCACAAGCAAACAAACGGAGTACACCAAGCCGACCAAACTTCTTGCCGCTGACGGCAAATTGCTTTCGCCCGGTTGGGCAAGACACAACGTGTTCGACTACGAGCGCGACAACGCAAAGCCCGCTTGGCGCAAAAAAGAATGGGATTTTTATCAGATTTCCAACGGTGAATTTATGGTGCAAATAAGTTTTGCCAATATATCCATAGGCGGATATGCGCAAGCGTCCATCACGGATTTGCACAACGCTCAGCAAAAGAGCAAAATTCATTCGGGCACTATTCTCGAATCCACCGCGCTTTTCCTCGGCGGCAACAAATATATTCTTCCACCCAAGGGCGACGAGCCTAACGTCGTGGATTTCACCGTTTCGGGCACGCAATTCAAAGCCGTAACCGAAAAGAGAGTGCGCACTCTTTATTTCAAGGGCAAGTTTAAAGGCAAAGAGGTCGAGGCAAACTTCACAATGGACATCATGGACGGGCTTGAAAACATCACCACCGTTCTTCCTTTTGCAAACAAACCCACAAGATATTTTATGACCACCAAGCAAAACTGCATGCCTTGCGCCGGCACGTTCCGCTGGGGCGAGCAAGTGTGGAATTTCGACAAGAAAGACACATTCGCGTTTCTTGACTGGGGCAGAGTCAACACTCCCTACAAAATGGTTTGGTACTGGGGCAACGGCTCGAAAGTGGTGCAAGGTCCCGACGGCAAAGACCACATGTTCGGTTTTGAAATCACGTGGGGCATCGGCGACGAGTCCAACGCAACCGAAACGGCAATTTTCTGGGACGGCAAAGCGCATAAGTTCGGCCCCGTCGACATCGAAGTTTTCCCCAAACCCGACAAGTTCGAAGAGCCGTGGCACTTTGTTTCGCAAGACGGCAGATTTGATTTCACCATGACTCCGTTTTACGACCATCACGGCGATCTCAACGTTCTCAATCTTTTGCGCATGCACTGTCATCAAGTCCACGGCATCTGGAACGGTACTGCAATTCTCGACGACGGCACGAAGGTTGAGGTGAGGGATATGTACGCGTTCTGCGAATACTGCGAAAACAAGTGGTAAAAATGCGCTATTGAGCAAATAGCGTCGTCAGGACGCTCATTCACAAGTCACGTAAGATTTAGTACGTTCCTTGTTTCAAGACGGAATTGGAGTCGCAAGGCGACGAGACACTTACACCCGATTGAATTACATTCTGCCCCTCGTCATTCCGAGCAACGCCGAAGAATCTAGGCGTAAGCCGCATTTCGCTACGCTGGATTCTTCACTACGTTACTCGCAACAACTATGCTTGTGCATAGAAACCTACGGTTTTCGCCTTTAAAA
>OJPD01000308.1_pt1 | contig 39371 bp, 41 predicted proteins | sample 1598371 | NCBI WGS metagenome assembly OJPD01 (sample SAMN03922478, study PRJEB24848) | human gut metagenome | isolation source: stool sample | host: Homo sapiens | place: Germany | collected 2010-11
TGTACTCGTTGGTCAGGATCAGGTCCCGCTCGCTCAGGGAAAAGCTCTCTGCAAATTCCTTGCAGGTGCTGTACTTGTACAGCGTGGGTCTCATAATTACCTGGATCATGTTCTTGTCCCTTCCATATTCTTTCGTTCGTCTTGCCCTTCGAGAAAGAGGGCGGCGTCCTCCCACATTCCATAGGAGCCGCCATGGTCTCATTTCGTGCAGAGTGCGGCAGACGGATAAGTCTGCCGCACCCAAAATCAGTGACCTCATTGACTTGAAACGCCAGCAACGGTCCACCTCGTTCGGCATGTCCCCCTTTGGGACAGCGGCATAACGCACATCAGCTATGCGCCGGCGGCACGGCCTCTTTTCCAAGAATGCCTGAGGCACCGCCTGGAGGCCGGAGCGTTCAAAGCAGATCCGCTGTCATCACGCCTTGTAGCCGGCGGGAGGATCGATCAGCTTGGCGGCCAGAGAGCACCAGTCGCCGGGGTGGATCACGGGCACGCTCCAGAAGCCAATGACCACGCCCTTCCACGGCGCGTAGACTTCCTCCACGCGGCGTCCGAACAGGTCGTCGATGACGCAGAGCAGATCGCCGGCCTCGAAATACTCGCCCTCTTTCTTCACGGGGGTCATGAAGCCGCCGTTGCGGGAGTGGAGGTAGTTCAGCTCGATATGCTCCATGGAGACCGGCTCCTGCTTGGTATCGGGGATCATGCCGAGATAGGCCATGACATTTTTGATGCCGTTGTAGGAGGTGTTGATATCCCGCTGCCGGTTGTGCAGGCGGCTGCACTGAGACCCGATCTCGGGGATGATGGAGGGGGTATTGAACGCCTTTCTGTACTCCAGAGAGGAGATGCCGCTGAAGGGCAGGTTCTGCTGAGACCACAGGAAGGGCACGTTGAACGCCTTGGCCATCTCATAGCTGGTCTTGGCCACCTGATCGTCAGCACTTTCAAAGGGCAGATACGCGCACAGGGGCTCCAGGTGCAGGACGTCGCCGCCGCCATGGAAGCTGATGACCGCATCGGCAAACTGCACGACACGCTCCATATAAGTAGCCGCCAGATAGTGAGTGGTGTACTGGTCCTTTCGGCCCGGGAACACACGGTTCAGGTTGAACTCATCCACCAGCGTGGATCTCCGGATGGTGGTAAACGCCTCCATGTTCAGGGCGGGAACGCCCACGAAGGTGCCGTTGAACTCCTTGCCCTCCAGCTCGCCGGCCAGACGGATGATCGCCTCGGAGCCCTCGGTCTCGTCGCCGTGGGTCGCGCCGTCCACCAGCAGCGTCTTGCCGGGCTTGCCGCCCTCAATGATGATGACGGGGATCTGATAGAAGGACAGGTCGGCTTTCTGTCCATAGTTGATGAAGCCGTTCGTGCGGTTTCCAGACTGACTGACGATGACATCCAATTTGATTTGAGACATGATAGCACCTCTTTCAATAAAATATTTGAAACGATCGTCGTTTCGGACAATGGTCGCTACAAGGTAAACAGGGGAACCGGTGCGCCGTCCTCAGGCGAGCAGGTTCACAAGTCCCATCGTGAGCACGGGAACCGCATTCACCAAAACAAGGACCAGCACTTCCGCCAGCAGGAAGGGGACCACCTCTCGGGCGATCTTTTCCATGGGCGTCTCGCCAATGACGGTGGCCACGAAGAGGCACGAGCCCACCGGCGGGGTGATAGCGCCGATACTCAGGTTCAGGCAGACGATGATGCCGAAGGTGATCGGGTCCACGCCGAAGGCCTGTACCACCGGCAGCAGGAGGGGCGACAGGATGACCAGAGCCGCGCCGCCGTCCATGATGCAGCCCACGATCAGCAGCAAAATGTTGACGAGCAGCAGGGCCACGAAGCGGTTCCCGGCAATGGACAAGATCGCGTCGGAAAGCTGCTGAGGCACCTGAGCCAGGGTCAGCACCTTGCCGAAGATGCCCGCCGCCGCCTGCAGCAGCAGCACGGTGGCCGCCGTCACGGCGGACTCCGCGGAGCAGCGGACCAGGCCCTTCAGATCCAGCGTCCGATCGATGAACAGGGCCACGATGATGGCGTACACGCACGCCACCGCGCCGGCCTCCGTGGGCGTGAAGATGCCGCAGTAGATGCCGCCCAGGATGATCACCGGCACCAGGATCGCCCACTTTGCCTTCCACATGGCGGCGCCAAATTTCCTGATGCTGAACGCTCCGCCGCTGCCCTGCAGTCCCGCCTTCTTCGCGGCGAGGTACACTGTCCCACACAGGAAGACCGCCATCATGACGCCGGGGATTATGCCGGCGATGAACATGTCGCCGATGGAGACCTCACAGGTCACGCCGTAGAGCACGAACATCACGCTGGGAGGGATCACCGGCCCGATGACGCCGCCCGCGGCGGCGATCGCCAGGGCCTGGGACTTGCGGTAGCCCTGCTCTTCCATCTCCGGCACCATCATGGATCCGATGGAGGCGGTGGTGGCCGAGGCCGAGCCGCTCAGGGCCGCGAAAAACGCGCAGGACACCACGGTGACCATGCCCTGGCCGCCCCGGAAGCGGTTGAAGATAGTACCGATCCAACTGCACAGCTTCCTGGAGATACCGCCCCGGGTCATCACGTTGCCCGCGAAGACGTAAAAGGCGATGGCCAGCAGGGGATAGGACATCAGGGAGTTCATTGCCGCGGAGGCAATGGCCGTCAGAGGCGCGAGGCCCAAGATGTGACAGCTGACGACCGAGGCAAGGATCATGGCGAACGCGATGGGGACCTTGAAGATGACCAGCGCAAAAAACACGCCGAGAATGAGAGCGGTATTCATGTGGCAATCTCCTCCTCTACAATTTCCTCTTGAGAGCGCGTGTCACTTTCGCCGTGGAAGGTCTTCACGATCAAGATCGCGACCCGGATAATGACCAGGAGCATCCCCACCGGGACCGCGATGGACGCGATCCAATAGGGGTATTTCCCGCCCAGTGTTATCGCATTCCGGGTAATATAGTTCTTGGTGACGATATAGCCCAGGTACACCATGAAGAAATCGCAGATCACCCAGATCAGCTGGGACAGTATGGTGAATATCTTTCTAAGCGGACCGGGAAATGAGTCCACGATTATGCTGACCATGATATGCTTGCGCTCCTCCGCCGCACTGCTGGCTCCCAGGTAGGTCACCCACACCAGACAGAACGTCATCAACTCCTCGGCCCAAGCCAGGGGGATCTCCAGCACGAACCGGCATATCACCTGGGCCAGACCCATAAAGATCAGCAGCAGCATGATGAGCCCGATGACGAATTTCTCAAAGTTGTTGTATGCCGCATAGAGTCTCTTCATAGTATACCTCGTTTCTTCCTCCGATTTAGTCAGAGCGCCCCGGGCCGTTCCGGCCGCCGCGCTCTAAGAGAGAATCAATGGTTGGCGCGGTACTCCTTCAGCCAGTCCACACAGAAGTCCCAAAGCTCGGGGCCCACCTCTTCCCGCAGGTCGTCGTAGCAGTAGTCCTCGACCTTCTTGACAAAGGCCTCGTACTGCTCATCCGTCACCTCGTTGATCTCCACTCCGGCAGCGGCGATCGCGTCATAGGTCTTGGCCTTGGTCTCGGGGCTGACGACCTCCTGGCAGTAATTCTCCGTCAGCTTGCCGGCCTCAAACAGCGCGTCCTGCACATCCTGGGGATAGCTGTTCAGAGAGCTCAGGTTGAACATCATGGTCATGCCCAGGCTGGTGATCTCCATCTTGGTGTGGTATTTGCAGACCTCGACCAGCTTCTGGGGCACGTAGTTGGACGCCGTGGTGTACACGCCGTCGACCGCGCCCTGCTGCAGGCCGGTGTACAGCTCGGAGAACGCCAGGGCCACAGGCAGGCCGCCGCAGGCTTCCAGGAACTTGAAGGGTCCCGGGGAGTCGTAGCTGCGTACCTTCAGGCCCTTCACATCCTCGGGGGTATAGATGGGATTGCGGTTGTTTTCGATCTCCTGGCCCATGATATACTCATAGAAAATGGTGGTATATCCGTAGGGCTCGCCCTCTTCGTTGATCTTGGCGTTCATCCACTCCGCGCCCGCGGCGTAGAGCTCCTCGCCGCTACGGAAGAGGAAGGGCATGTCCTGAAGGCGGACAGCGTTGGAGGGAGCGACAGCCGTAATGTTGGACGGGCCCACCAGGGCGGCGTCCAGAGTGCCGTCGATCACCATCTCGATCTGCTCGCGTTCGTTGCCGATGGAGGCATTGACGAAGTTCTCCCATTCCACACGACCGGGGAGAAGCTTGTCCACCTGCTCCTGCCAGTAGTAGACCAAGTCGGTCATGGGGTTTCCGTCGGAGGAAGACATGGCTACGCGGATCTTAACGGTCTCCGCGCTTCCGGAGTCTGCCGGCTGTCCGCTGGACCCGCCGCAGGCCGCCAGAGACAGGATCATCGCCGCGCAGAGCAATAGTGCAAATAGCTTCTTCATCGTATTCTCCCTTTCTTTCAAAGCATAAGTTTACAGTCCTTCGGGGCAATGGGGCTGTTTGGATATCCGCCAGCGGCCTTACAGCAGCTTGGCGAACAGGGACCACCAGTCACCGGGGTGGATGACAGGCACGCTCCAGAAGCCGATGACGACACCGGGCCAAGGAGCTTTCAGTTCCTCTATCACATTGCCGTAGACGTCCTGCATGATGCAGAGCGTTTCGCCCTCTTTCACGATCTCGTTGGGCTGCTTGACAGGAGTCTGGATGCCTCCGTTGTAAGAGTGGATATAGTGCAGCTCTATGAGCTTCTTCTCCACCGGAGCCGTAGGAGCCATATCCAGCATCTTCATGGCGATCATCACATTGCGGATACCGTCACAGCTCATTCGGATGTTCTTCTCCCGGTCATACAGGCGGCCGCAATGGGACCCGATCTCCGGTACGATGGTGGCCACGCCCCTCGCGCAGTACTCCGGGGCGGAGCTGCCGCTGAAGGGCAGATTGCCGATCTTCCAGACATAGGGGAAGTTGAACGCCTCCGCCAGGACCCGGCTCCGCTCCTCGACCTCGCCGCCGCAGGGCATATAGCCCACCAGGGGCTCCAGGTGGAGCACATCGCCGCCGCCGTGGAAGGTGATGCAGACGTCGACGAAGGGGATCACACGCTCCAGGTAGACCGCAGCCAGACGATGCGTGATATAGGTGTCCTTGTTCCCCGGATAGATCCGGTTCAGGTTGGCCTCGTCTACCATAGAGGTCCGGCGGATGGTGGTAAACGCCTCCATGTTCAAGGCAGGCACGCCCACAAAGGTCCCGGCGAAGTTTCCGCTTTCAAGTTCTTTCGCCATACGAAGGATGGCCTCCGTGCCCTCCGTCTCATCGCCATGGGTAGCGCAGTCTACCAGCAGTGTCTGTCCCGGCTTTTTGCCCTCGATGATGATCAAGGGGATCTCATAAAAAGAGCCGTCCGCTTTTTGTCCGAACTGGATCGCGCCGTCCGTACGATTTCCGTTTCGACGAACGATCTTGTCAAGCATAATTTTTGTCATAGCAAGCCACCTCATACTTTCAATGTGATTTCTAAAAGCCGAATGTGCGCACCTATCCCGCTTTTATAACGGTTTTCGTCATTTTTCTACACCGTGCAATTGCATTGTAGTCCGAAACTGTCGAATTGTCCAACACTTCCTTTGTCATGTTAAAGTTGACTTTTTTGTTAAGTTGTAATAAACTGTAAAAAAGATTTCTCTATTTCGGTCATCACGCAGGATCCATCATGCAGCGCTGCCTTCTGGTCATGCTATGTCACAAGGAGAAAATCGATGAACACAAAAGATTGTTGGTATGTCAGCAACATTGCGGCCAGCAGAAGCTTTTCTAAAGCCGCGGAGCTTCTTTACATCGCTCCCTCCGCTTTAAGCCGGTATGTTTCAAACCTGGAAGACCGCCTTGCCGTCAAACTCTTCGACCGTTCCACTACGCCCATTTCTCTGACCCCGGCAGGAACGCTCTATCTCTATTATGCTCAGCAATTTTTAAAGCTTGAGGAGAAATTGGAGATCGAAATGGACTCCCTGCGGAGTCCGGCAAAGACGGTGATCTCTCTGGGCGTCCCCCTCATCCTGGGAGACTATATCATTTCCCGCTTCCTCCCCCGTTTCTGGCTGAAGGATTCCGCTGTCACGATCAACATGGATCAGGACAAGCTGCCCTATCTGGAGAAGAAGATCATTGGCCACAACCTGGACATCGCTTTTCTATGCAAGCCCGTGTCCGCACCCGGCTACCGTTCAGAGCTCATCACCAAGGAGAAGATCATCCTGGTCACCTCCCGGACCAATCCGATCATGGAACGATATCAGTACGGCACCTACGACTATCAGCACCCCCTGGAGCTGGACCTGAGCTCTTTGAAAAATGTAACGTTCCTCCACGCCAAGCCCCACTCCCTCCTCTATATCGAAGCGGAAAAATGGTTCCCCCAGCTGCACTTCACGCCCCGTTTCATGGTGCAGATCACCTCGCCCACGCTGGCGATGAACCAGATCACCCAAAGCAACAGCTTCACCTGTGTGATGAACAGTCAGCTCAAATACGGGAATCCCGAGATCGTCAGCCATATCCTGCCCATTGCCTTTGGCGACGCATACCTGCCCATCTATCTCGTCTACGCGGAGGAGCAGTACCGCAACTGTGAGGCTTACCGCCAGCTCGTCATCACGATCCAGAACGAGTTCCAAGACTACGCTGAGATATAGGCGTCGATCGGAAAAAAGCACATGCCGGACGGAGGAGATCCGCCCGGCATTTTTTTGCCCCTCCGGCATATCCATGGACAGAGGTGATGCGATTTGGAAAGCGCGCGGTGGGAACTGATCGGCGTCCTGCTGGAGCATGTCCGCTCCCTGGGCCTGATATCGGATCTCACCTATTCCAGGGCCATGGACCTGGTACATTCCGCGGCAGACTTCCCGGACCTCTTCCAGGTCCCCGTGTGCTCGGAAGAGGAGGCGAATGGACTTGAACGTGCTCAGGATACGCAATGAGCTGCGCAGTGGGAAGACCATCTTCGACCTGCCCCTGCGGGTGACCTTCTACGCCCGGGTCTCCACCGACAAGGACGAGCAGCTGAACAGCCTGGAAAACCAGGTGCAGTACTACACCCAGTTCATCCAGGAAAAGCAGAATTGGACCTACGTCCCCGGCTACGTGGACGAGGGTATCTCCGGCATCAGCACGAAAAAGCGGGACAGCTTCAACCGGATGATCGCGGCCGCCAAGGCGGGGCGGTTCGACTTCATCGTCACCAAGGAGATCTCCCGTTTTTCCCGTTCCACGCTGGACAGCATCCAGTACACCCAGGAGCTGCTGGAGCACGACGTGGGGGTCCTGTTCCAGAACGACAACATCAACACCCTGGACTCCGACAGCGAGTTCCGCCTGGTGGTCATGGCCGGGGTGGCCCAGGACGAGATCCGCAAGCTCTCCGAGCGGCTGAAATTCGGCTTCCGGCAGGCCATCAAAAACGGCCACGTGCTGGGCAACGACCAGCTGTGGGGATATGACAAAAAGGACTGCGTCCTGACCGTCAACGAGGAGGAGGCCCGGGCGGTGCGGCGGATCTTCGACCTCTACGCCAACCGACAGATGGGCATCCGCCGCATCTCCCAGGCGCTGTACGACGAGGGCTTCACCAGCCGCAAGGGCGGCCCCTTCAACGTGCTCACCATCCGGCACATCCTGTGCAACCCCAAGTACAATGGCTGGTACTGCGCGGGCAAGTCCCAGACGGTGGACTACCGCAGCAAGCGGAAAATCTTCCTGGATGAAGACGAGTGGGTCACGTACCCGGACCCGTCCATCCCGGCCATCGTGTCGGAGGGGCTGTGGGACCGGGCCAACGCCCTGTACAAACGGCGAAGCAAACAGATGATGTCCCACCAGAGCGGGGCGGCGTTCCACAACCGCTACCCCTACAGCGGGAAGATCGTCTGCGGGGAGCACGGGACCAGCTTCCACCGGCAGGTCTTGAAAAGCACCAGGGGGAATCAGGAGGTCTGGCAGTGCCGGGTCTACCGGGACAAGGGCCGGGTGGCCTGCTCCGCGCCCCAATTGCGGACGACAGAGCTGGACCGGATCATGGCGGACATTTTCAACCAGTTGGCAGAAAACAAAGAGGCCGTCATCGACGCGGTGGTGACCGTCCTCCAATCTGTCCCCGACGAGCATAGCCGACGCAGGCATCCAAAGACCACTTGTGTTCTTTGACCTGTTCCATTATCCAGCGAATGAAGCGAGTGCAGTGACAGATTCGGTGTGGTTTCCGAGAACGCTTTCTGTTCGCTTTGTAGGCCGCTTCTCCACGCCTTGCCGAGTATCCGGGCTTCCTGCCCTTGCTGCTCTTTCGGGGCGGTGTGCCGCGCTTTAGCTCATTTCCAACGGTGGTTGGTGAACATCCGATTGCTCTGGCAATGGCTCTGTTCGTGTAGCCTGCGTTCTTGAGCTGCTGGATCGCTCCTCGTTCCTCTCGCTGTAAGTGCTGTCCCTTCTTGCGTTCTACCGATTCTGTGATATAATCTTGGCAGTCCATAGTGATTGCCCTCCCTTGGAAGAAGTTGTGTGCAAACTTCATTCTACCATGTGGGGAAAATCACTATGGATTTTTTCTTAGGTGTCCAACTTCATTTTACAATCGACCGCCAGAACTTTTTGCTGATCTTGAAAATAACCCTGATATGATAGTGTCTTTAATGCTATTTGGCGAATATCCGCAAAAATCCGTTGTTGATGCTGCCGTAAAGTTCTCCCCACAGGCAATCGAGGTAGGACACATTTTTAGAATTGGTGCAGATCATCAGTGTCCCCTTCCATATGGAAGGGGCACCCCACGGCGTGGGATGCCATAATCAAAGATTACCGACAGCCGCAGGCTATCGCACCGGATGGCCTGCGGCTGCTCCCGCGCTGACAAGGAAATCTCGTAAATTCTCGAAACCAGGAGGTTTTACGAAAAGGATCCTCCTCTTTCCGCTTTGCACATTCGCCGCCATTAGGACATTGTTTTAGCGGCATCTCTTTCTCACGACTCCTTCAGCCAGCGGGAGAAATCCTCCGGTGTGATCGTGCCGTTGTCGCAATCCTCTTTCTTCTTTCTGGCTTCCTCACTCCAGGCGTAAAATACGCTCTTGGTCAGCTTGCCGGCGTTGATGCGGGCGAAACGCTTTTTGTACTCTCTGCGATATTCCTTGAACACCTCGTCGCCCTGCTTGTGCTGCGTCCATGTGTTGATGGCCCCGATCTCCCGGCAGGTGCGGCCCTTGCTGTCGCAGATCCGGCCGCAGTACTCCATGCTGGCCTTGCCCGTCACGGCGAAGTAGCGCAGGCAGTTCTTGCACACCCGCATCCTCACCTCACGCTTCACGCACTCCCGTATATGGTGGTCGATGAGGTCATAGATGTCCTTGGGATATAGCACCTCGGCAAAGATCCGTCTGTCGATGACCTCGAAGTTGACAGGCTGTGGCTGGAACTGGAAAGTGTACAACGTGTCGTTGCCCTCGGCGTTGTAGTAGGCTACCATCTTTTCAGATACGGATTTCTTCTCGCCGTCCATGTCCAGCGCATGTGCGATTAAACTAATGATCTGTCGCTGCATGGTATCGATGTTGCTGTAAATGTGGCTGATTTTTTTATGCGGCAGCAGCCGAAGGTACTCCTTGGGCGTGACGCGCTCCGCCGCTTTCAACCGCTCTGTCCAGTCCAGCCGCAGCAGCTCAAAATAGACGTGTCGGGATGCAAGCTCGTCCAGTCCTGCTGCTACGACCTGCAGGTCATCCTTGGCGCCGGACTGGTAAAAAGCCAGCAAGGCTTTGTCCATTTTCTTGGTGATGGCTTCCAGCTCCTGCGTATCCATATACAGCAGCTCCATCAGACTTTCCGGGAACGGAAAGTCTTTTTTTATGGTCTGCTCTCTATCCGTCACAGCGGTGTACTCGTAGTACTCCCTGCCGCTGTCAATGTAGGTTTTAAAAATATAGTCTGGCATAATATGTACTCCTTAAATTAGACTAATGAAATATACTGTTTTCACTAAGACTTGACAATAGGGTGTTGACATGGTATAGTATGCTCAGAAGTAGACATAGAAAACATCTTTTATAAAATAAGTCTAATCCATTAAGGCGGATATGTCAACCGTTATTTTCGGAACCTTGAAAAGTGAATACCTGCCGCCGCAGCCTGGATGCTCCGGACGAGGTGACGCCACGATCCCGCAAAGGGGGAGCGCACCAACGGAGCAAGAGCGCGGCGTACAGTAGAGAAAAATCATGGGAGGTGAGATCAGACCTACACCATCGCTAAAAAATGAATACGCTCTACCAACAAAGCTACAAGGAGGACACGATTTGAAGAAAAGCATTTATACCAGCTATGACGAACTGCCCCTGCTGCTGAATGTGAAGCAGCTGGTGGATCTCATGGGAGTCTCGGACTCCAGCATTTACGAACTCATTCAGGAGGATGATTTTCCCTCTCTGCGGATCGGCAAGCGCATCGTCGTTCCGAAGGAGGAACTGCGGAAATGGATTGCCGCACACACGAAAGGGGCGTCGGGATGCTGAACACGCCCTATGTGAAGAAGGACACCATCAAAAACTTTTTCCCCGTTCCCAACGCAGTCTTTGATCTGGGACTGCACCACATGGAGATCAACATCTACGCCTATCTGCTCCGCATTGAGGATCGACGAACCTACCAGTGCCTTGTCAGCTATCCCACCATCGCAAGGAAGCTGGGTATCTCGGTCAACACCGTGGCAAAGTATGTTGCCGCGCTGGAGGAGCATGGGCTCATCCGAACAGAGCGCACGGAGATCATCACCAAGGACGGTCTCAAGCGCAACGGCTGTCTCAGGTACACCATCCTGCCGATCAAGAACGCTCTCGCCCTCTGCTATGAGCGTCAGCTGGAGAAAGCGGGACAAGCCATGGAACGGCAGCGGGCACAGGCAAGAGCCGAAAAGCTGGGCGCTACGTTCACTCCGGCAGCAGGGGAGCGGAGCGCGTAAAGTACCGCCATGTACACCGCTGTAAGCCGCCGTGTGAGATTTTACGGTCGAAGGCAGCAACAACAGCGAGGGCAGTTATGTGGGGGCGTTCAGGGCAGAAATGCCCCGTAGGGGCAAAGTTCCCACCCTTCGGTGGGGCAAGCATAGCGTCCGGCTATACGCCGGACGCACTCGCCGGGGCAAAGCCCCAGCACCCCCCAGCCCCCAAGGGGGAGAAAGGAGTTTAATGCAGAGAAAGAAATCAGCGATCATCACCGCAAGAATGACACCGGGCATCAAAGACCTGATCCAGCATCAGGCTAAACAAGCCGGAATGACCGTCACCGATTACATCATCACCTGTGCACTGGGCAAGGAGATCGTCCGGGTGAACGGACTGGATGAGATCCTCGCCGAAGTGAAAGCCCAGGGCAGGAACCTCAACCAGCTCACGACACTGGCAAACATGGGACGCATCCAGATCCTCAGAAGCGACGAGCTCATAGACGGTTATGCAGATCTCTGCCAAAAGCTGCTGCGCATCAGCCGGGAGGTGCAGTAATGGCCATCTTCACCGCAGTACGCAACAAGAAACAGACGGCTGGTACGATGATGGGCGTGCTGAAATATGTGACGCAGGCCTGCAAAACCATGCTGGACGACCAATGGATGGTGACGGGACACAACTGCGTGGCAAGGGCATCGTACCTGGAAATGATGACAACCAAACAGCAATTCCGAAAAACGGATGGCAGACAATTCTATCACTTCGTCCAATCCTTCCCGGCGGAGGACGGGCTGACGCCACAGCAGGTCAACGCCATCGGCGTGGAGTTCGCGCAGAAGCAGTTCCCAGATTTTGAGGTAGTCGTGGCAACACACTTGGACACAAACCATCTTCATAACCATCTGGTGGTCAACAGCGTGAGCTGCAAGGACGGCAAAAAGCTGCACCAGAACGCCGCAGATCTCCAGCGGCATCGGCAGGTCAATGATGAGATCTGCATGGCGCACGGGCTGCAGGTGCTGGAGCCGCCAAAAAAGCACACTCGGAAAAAGCAGATGCGCCCCGGCGAGTACCAGGCGGGACTGCGGGGCGATAGCTGGAAGCTGGATCTCATCCAAGCCATCAACGACGCACTGGAATATGCCGATGACCGGGAGAGCTTCGTCGAAAACATGGAGTACGAGGGCTATGAAGTTATCTGGACGGACACACGGAAACATATCACCTTTGTCTGTCCTGACGGTCGGCGGTGCCGGGACAGCAGCCTCCACGATGAAACATTTCTGAAGGAGAATTTGGAAACGCTGTTTGCCTACCGACAGGCGGTGGGCTTCCGGCCCAACACGCCGGAGCCGGAGGAGGGCTGGATGGGAGAACTGGCAAGCGAGCTGGTTCGGCTGGGTCGGTCCATAGAGGAGGCAGACGATTTGCCGCCGCTGCCTGCGCCGCCGGCATGGACGGAGAGCAAGCAGCGGCATCGAGAGGCGCTGAAGAAACTGGCCTTGGGACAAAAGCTGAGCCGGGGGCAGAGCTGGCAGCAGACCATGTGGTGAAAGCTATGGGCGCGACTGTTGTTGCTTTCGTAGAAAGTGCGTCGACATCGATAATTCTTCTCGCTTTCGCAAAGGGTTATCGGTATGGTGTGTTTGTAAAACAGGTTGCAGGCCACGCAGGAGCTGCTGCGCCTAATCAAAGAAAAATCCTCGGAGGTAAAACCACATGGCGAAACGAAGGCCATCCGGTGACGGCATGGTACGCAAGCGTGACGATGGTCGCTGGGAAGGGCGTATTGTGGTCGGACACAAGGAAAACGGCGACTCGATCTTCCACTATGTATCCGCGAAGACGCAAAAGGCTCTGATGGAAAAGATGCATCGGTGCATTGTCGAGTATGACGGTGCCGAACTTACGGAGGACAGCCGCATGACACTGGGGGAGTGGCTGGACATCTGGTTGAAGGAGTGTGCCGAACCGTCGGTCCGGCCATCCACATACAAGGGCTACCGGGGGTATGCAGAGCGAAATATCAAACCCTCCCTTGGCAGCAAACAAATCAGCAAGGTGACTGCTGCCGATGTTCAGACCTTGTATCGAAAGCTGCAGCGGGAGGGCGGCGTGGACGGCGGGGCGCTGTCTCCCACCACGGTCCGCAGGATACACGGCGTCCTGCATCAGGCGCTGAATGCGGCTGTTGACCGCCACCTGATCGTAAAGAACCCCACCGACGATGTGACACTGCCGAAGAAAGTGACTGCCGCAAAAACTATCCTCAATGACAAACAGCTGGAACGATTCATGGAAGCTATTAAGGCAGATGAGCACTGGCACGACTTCTTCTATCTGGAGATCACCACCGGCCTGCGGCGGGGTGAGCTGTGCGGCCTTATGTGGACAGACTTTGATGCGGAAAAAGGAACGCTGACCGTCCGCAGAACACTCCACAACAAGGAGGGCGGCGGTTACTATGTGGGCGAAACGAAAACCGGTGCGGGACGCAGGATCATCAAACTACCGCCCAGCACGGTGCAGCTGCTGTCCGAGCGAAAAAGGACATCCATCTCCCAGTGGATATTCCCGAACCCGATCCACCCGGAAGACCCCATCATGCCGAACAGCGGTTACACCCGCATGAAAAAGCTGCTGGCGGAAGCAGGACTTCCGGATATGCGCTTTCACGATCTCCGGCACACCTTCGCCACTCACGCGCTGACCAGCGGCGTGGATGCCAAAACGCTCTCCGGCATTCTGGGCCACACGAAAACCTCGTTCACGCTGGACACCTACACCCATGTCACAGGGGATATGCACCGCAAAGCGTCGGGAATTGTGGGCGAGTTCATGAGTGACTTTGTAGTGAAGGGGTGATCACATGGCAAGGAAACGCAAAAACGGTCAGGGTACTGTCCGCTTGAGAAGCGACGGACGGTGGGAAGGCCGTCACATCGTGGGCTACGATGAAAACGGAAAGGCAAAGCAAAAAAGCGTCCTGGCAAAAACAAAGGCGGAATGCGTGGAAAAGCTGAAAAGGCTTCGGGAGGAGTACACCGAGGTCGCCCCCTTCAAGGTAAAACCGGATATGCGGTTTGGGGATTGGATGAATTACTGGTATGAAAATCACTGCAAGCCATCCATCCGCCCCACTACGCAGAAGGGCTATGAGGAGTGGATCTATGTCCACGCCATCCCCGGTCTCGGGCATATCCCACTGAACAAGCTGACGCAGGCGGACTGCCAGAAGTTTCTGAACGAAATGAAGGCCAACGGCAGAAAGACACATCGGGATACCAAGGGGGCGGAGATGGCGGAGCGGTCGGTGCGAAGCTGCTATCATGTAATACGGATGGCGCTGGACAGGGCGGTCAAGGATGGCTTGATCAAGAAAAATCCCATCCTCGGCGTCAAGCTCCCGCCGCCGGAGCCGAAAGAAATGAAGGTGCTGTCCAAAGAAGAAATTCAGCGATTTCTGATACAGGCCAAAGCGGAGGGGATGTACGAACTCTTCCTGCTGGAGCTGACCACAGGACTTCGCCGGGGTGAGATACTGGCACTCACATGGGATGACCTGAACTTTGAGACAGGGGAACTCCATATCAGCAAGCAGGTCACACCGGTTGGCGGTAAGAATATCATCAGCGAGCCGAAAACAAAAGCAGCGTTTCGCACGATCATCCTGCCGCCAGTCATGGTAGGACTTCTGCGGGAATATCGGAAAGAAGTATTCTCCCCGCTGATGTTCCCGTCCCGCATCAAGCCGAACCAGCCCATCGACCCCAGCTATGTCCGCAAGCGGCTCCAGCAGATATTGGAACGGGCAGACTGCAAAAAGGTGCGCTTTCACGATCTGCGCCATACCTTCGCCACCATGTCACTGGAACACGGCATGGATGTGAAGACACTGTCCGCCATCATTGGCCATGTCTCCGCCAAGACCACGCTGAATATCTACACCCACATTACCAACGAAATGCAGGAAAATGCCGCAGCCAGCATCGACCGTGGCATCGCAAAGGCAGAAATATCCCGACAGAAAGCAGAAGCTGCATCAGAGGCGCAGAGGTTTGAACCGTACACACCGCCGCGCCGCAGACCCGGCACGGGCTACATCAAGCAGCTCAAGGAGGATCTGTGGGAGGGACGGTACTCGCCCGTCTGGCCAGACGGCAAGAAGCACTCCCGCAATGTATATGGCCGCACGCGGGAGGAATGTGAGGAAAAGCTGGCGAAGCTGATCCTGCAAATGAAAGCGGAGATCGCTGCCCTGCGGAATGGGACGGCTGCGGAGTATCCAGACGGCGTCAGCCCCAAGAAAAAGCAGCTGGCGGAGTACCTGCGCCAGCACCCCGGCGTGAGCAATAAAAGCTATATCGCACGGGAAACAGGCATGGACCGCACCACGGTGCAGAAATACTACGATGAGGTCAGAGCAGAACTTGCCGCACCGGCAAACACATAAAACGAAAATCCGCAGGTGGTGAGGGGCTGCCACTCACCGCCTGCGGATTTCAAAAGCGGTCAGAATTTTCTGCCGTCTGTGGTATTATTGTGGTCAAACGAAAAATCACCGCCAAAATGGCGGTGATTTTTCTCGAAATGGTGGACCTAATCGGGATCGAACCGACGACCTTACGGATGCGAACCGTACGCTCTCCCAGCTGAGCTATAGGCCCATATTGCCGCTTTTTGCGGGTTTTTGCAACAAAAAGCTGATTTTCAAGTTTTCCGATTTTAGAAGAATTCAGAGAAAAACCTCTCCGAAATCATGGACTGAAACTCGCAGGTCGATGTGCGACCATACGGATGCGAACCGAACGCTCTCCCAGCTGAGCTACAAGCCCATAACGTACCATATCATTATACACATCCTGCCGCAAAATGCAAGAGGTTTTTCCCGTGTTCTTCTCTGCATAAGTTCAGTTTTGCTAATGGTCAATATAAATATTTTTTATTTTACTTATGGCAAATCTGTGCTATACTAAGCCTGTTGTGCGGCGGCGCCCGTCTGCTGCGCGGCCTGAAACTTTGATCACAAAGGAGCATCCGCTATGAGCAGAACACTGGGTACCGTAGTGCGGGGTGTGCGCGCCCCCATTTTCCGCGAGGGTGACAATGTGGTGCAGATCACCACCGACACCGTTCTGAACGCACTGAAGGACAACGCCATCACCGCCCGGGACGGCGACATCGTGGCCGTCACCGAGTCCGTTGTGGCCCGCTGCCAGGGCAACTACGCCACCGTGGAGCAGATCGCCGCCGACGTGAAGGCCAAGACCGGCGGCCAGACGGTGGGCGTCACGTTCCCCATCCTCAGCCGCAACCGCTTCTCCCTGCTGCTGCAGGGCATCGCCTCCGGCGTGAAGAAGGTCGTGCTGATGCTCAGCTACCCCTCCGATGAGGTGGGCAACCACTTGGTGTCCATGGACCAGCTGGACGAGGCCGGTATCGACCCCTGGCACGACGTGCTGTCTCTGGCCCAGTTCCGCGCCGCTTTCGGCGCCGTGATCCATCCCTTCACCGGCGTGGACTATGTGGACTACTACAAGTCCATCATCGAGTCCGCCGGCGCGGAGGCGGAGATCGTGTTCGCCAACCGCGTGCAGGCGGTGCTGGACTACACCGATACCGTCATCTGCTGCGACATCCACACCCGCAAGCGCAGCAAGCGCCTGCTGACCGCTGCCGGCGCCCGTGTGGTGCTGGGTCTGGACGACCTGCTGACCTCCTCCGTGGATGGCAGCGGCTACAACCCCCAGTACGGCCTGCTGGGCAGCAACAAGGCTGACGACGACCGGGTGAAGCTGTTCCCCCGGGACGCCAAGTCCGTGGCGGAGGCCATCGGCAAGGCTATGTGCGCCGCCACCGGCAAGCGCATCGAGGCCATGGTCTACGGCGACGGCGCCTTCAAGGATCCCGCCGGCAAGATCTGGGAGCTGGCCGACCCCGTGGTATCCCCCGGCTACACCGCCGGTCTGGTGGGCACGCCCAACGAGCTGAAGCTGAAGTATCTGGCGGACAAGGAGTTCGCCGGCCTGTCCGGCCAGGCCCTGCAGGACGCCATCTCCCAGAAGATCCGGGAGAAGGACGCCAAGGTCAGTCTGGTGGGCAACATGGTGTCCGAGGGCACCACGCCCCGGAACCTTACCGACCTCATCGGCTCCCTGTGCGACCTGACCAGCGGCTCCGGCGACAAGGGCACCCCCATCATTTACATCCAGGGCTACTTCGACAACTACACCAACGAGTAATTTATCTCCTCCCAAATAAACAGACAGGCGCGGGCCGTTGGCCCGCGCCTGTCTGTTTATTATTCCGCGGCGTAGGGCAGCTGCACCAGCGCGTCATCCGCCCGCTGGTAGAGTCTGCCGTCCCGGGCGTAGTATGTCTCGTTTCCCTCGTCGCACGTCACCGTCCACACTGGGGTGATGATATAGCTGCTGATATCCTTCTCGTAGCCGAAGTAGCCGGTGGGCGCCGGCAGACTGCCGTCCGCCTCGATGCTGCGGACATGGCGGCCGATATGGATGTGTACCGGCAGCGTGATCTCCACCGCGTTGACGGGCATGGTGTACTGCGCCCGCTCCGCACCCCGGTACCTCTCCGGCATGTTTACCGCCAGCCCCGCGGCGGGCGCCTTCTTCAGCCCGCCGGTCAGACCGCCGATGGCCGTGACCTTCACGCCCTGCACCGTATCGGGTATGACGTAGTCGACGGCATCGCCGCTGCCGTCCCACTGATAGGCGCCGGCAAATGCCTCCCCGCGGTCCTTCCGCAGGTAGAACCGGACGCCGCCTTCCTCCACGGTGTCTGCCGCGTCGTAGCTCCGACGGCTTTGCAGCCACAGCATGCCGGCAGCCAGCACCAGCGCCGCCGCGATGCACAGCAGCCCTCTTTTCATGGCGTGACCTCCACGATCTCCGAGCGGTCACCGATGACCTCGTTGAACGTCAGTCCGGTGATGAAATCCCGCATACGGGTGCAGTAGCTCATCATGGTCAGGCTGTGCGCCTCATCCTGCTCCTTTTCACCGCCGCCATAGATCACCACCTGATAGCGGTACATATCCCAGTCCGTGTCGGCATCCGCCGTTTTCCCGTTATTCGACAGCATGGCGTCCAGCACATCGGTATCGCTGCCGTCCGCGGCATCCTGCTGCGCCAGACGGCACAGTTCCACCGCCTGCTCCCGGGTCAGGCTGACCTCGGCATCGGTGTAGCCGTCGCGAATGTAGCCGCCACGGATGCTGTCCAGCCCCGCGGTATCCAGCCAGCCCAGCCCCATGGCACCGCTGCGGAACCGGGGCATGTTCAGAAGCTGGTTGGCCAGCCGGTACATCTCCGAACCCTTCACGCTGATGATGCTGTAATCCCGCCGCATGGAATCGCCGTTCTTCAGGTCATAGAACAGCCGTATCTCCATCCAGCCGGCGCCGTTTTCGGGGGCGTTCTCGCCCTGGGCCAGAATGGCGCGGTGCAGCTCTGTGGCCATCTCGATGATGGCGGGATCGTCGGTGTCGCAGTATCCGCCGTCGTAATAGGTGATCCGCAGGGTCACGTTTTCTACGCGGGACGGGTCAGGAACGCGCTGCTGCACGCCGAAGATGTCCGCCTGGATGGCCAGCGTCAGCGCTGTCACTGCCAGTACCAGCGCCGCAGCCTCCTTCCAGCTACGGCGGAACACCCGGAACGTCTTTTGCAGCAGCATCTGCACGGCGAAGAAGCACAGCAGGCCCATGAAGATCTGGCACAGGATGAGCTTCACGATGCCGCTGCCGAAGCCGCCCAGCACGATGGTGCTGAGGAACACGCCCAGCCCCAGACCGCCGCACAGGCCCGCGATCCACCGGACGATGGGCCGCAGCCAGCGGAAGGCGATGGCGTCGCCCGCCGCCTCACTGGGCCGCTTACGGTACAGCAGCCAGCCCAGCGCCAGAAGGACCAGCGCCGCCGCGGCGTAGACGGCCAGCACGGTGACAGCGCCCTCCGGCAGGGTGCGGAGATAGACCTCCCGGTCGTCCCGGGCCACCCAGTCGCCCTGATAGCTGCACACCGCGTCCGCCAGGGTGATGATGGGCGTCAGCCACTCCACAAAGCCCGGGTAGGTGGTGCTCTCAAAGCCGAAATAAAACAGCCGCTGCAGATACTGCACCACCATGCACAGCAGGATGGCGATGAAGTTCACTGCGCCGTACAGCACCGGGATGGCCAGCAGCCAGCCGGTGGCCATGGCGCACAGGGTGCCCAGCGCCAGGAAGAACAGCTCCAGCAGCTCCGTCACCAGCAGCCACAGGCCTGCCGCCGCCCAGTCCGCCCCGCCGTAGGGCAGCTGCGCCAGCACGGACAGCAGGAAGATCAGCACGTTGCCGCCGGTCAGCAGGCCGAAGCCCGCCGCGAAGTGGGAGATATACTGGGCGGTGCGCTTCACCGGCAGGGCGTGCATCAGCCCCACAGACCGGGGCGTCATCAGATAGGCGTACACCGCCATGGGTATCACGATGCCGCTGAGCACCGCCAGTACCATGGAGCCGGTCATGGCGCCGTAATAGGTATTGTGCAGCTCCGCCGCCAGCAGCCCCGGACGATCCGGCCAGCTGTGTACATAGTCAAAGCCCGTCTGCAGCAGGGGGATGGGCAGCACCATCAGCCACACCAGCACATACAGGAACCCGGCGGGCCAGTAATGGCGCAGATCGCTGCGCAGCAGCGTCCCATTAAAGAAGGATGTCTTTCGCGGCATATTCCACACCTCCCAACTCGTAGATAAAGATCTCCTCCAGCGTCAGCGGGATGGACTCCAGCAGCACCGGATCGGTGATCTGCATGCGGCGCAGGATCTCCTCCCGGCTGCCCCGGACGATATAGGTGTACACCCGTCCCACATGGCTGCGGTGCAGGATGTTCAGCTCCGCCGGCAGCACCGGCTCCGTCACGCCCTGATAGGCCACCTGCAGCTTCACCGTGTTGTCCTGCAGGTCGGACAGGCTCCGCTCCAGCAGCACCCTGCCCTTGTTGAGGATGCCCACATGGTCGCACACGTCCTCCAGCTCCCGCAGATTGTGGCTGGACACCAGCACCGTGGTGCCCCGCTCGGCCACGTCGCCCAGCAGCAGCGACCACACCTGCCGCCGCATCACGGGATCCAGTCCGTCCACCGGCTCATCCAGAATGAGGTACTCCGGCATGCAGCACACCGTCAGCCAGAAGGCCGCCTGCTTCTGCATGCCCTTGGACATGCGGCGCAGCATCATCTTCTCGTCCAGCGGGAACACCTGCTTCAGCTTCTCGTACCGCTCCCAGCTGAAGGCCGGGTACAGCCCCGCGAAGAACCGGGCCATCTCCCGGATGTTGGCCTGGGGGAAATAGTACCAGTCGTCGCCGATCACCGTCATCCGCTGCTTCACGGCGGGGTCCTCGTAAACCGGCTGCCCGTCCAGCAGCACCTCGCCGCTGTCCTGCCGGTAGATGCCGGCCAGATGGCGGATGATGGTGGACTTGCCCGCGCCGTTGGGGCCTACCAGTCCGTAGACCGCGCCCTTGGGCACCGTCATCGTCAGACCGTCCAGCGCCCGGAAGCCGTCAAAGCTCTTGACCACGTTTTTTGCCTCAAGCATGTGTCTCTCCTCCTTCCCAAAGCCGCAGGAGGTCCTCCTGCGTGCAGCCCAGCGTTTTCAGCTCCTCCAGCACCGGCGCCAGCTGCTGCGTCAGCTCCCGGATGCGCCGCTGCCGCTCACCGCCGCCGGCGGCGGCAAAGCTGCCCTTGCCCGCCACGGAGTAGATGTATCCCTCCGCCTCCAGCTCGCTGTACGCCCGCTGGATGGTGTTGGGATTGATGGCCAGCTGCGTGGCCAGGCTCCGCACCGACGGCAGCTTCTCGTCCGGCGGCAGCAGCCCCGTCAGCATCATCCGCCGCAGGTCGTCCTTGACCTGCTGGTACAGGGGACGTCCGTCCCGATAATCCAGGGAGATCATCCCGCACTCACTCCTTCCCTGCATAATGTGTGCCAACTGTATTATGCGTGTTAGTACAGTTAACATATCATAGGACAGTCCTCCTTGTCAAGCATATTTTGGCAAAACGGAGGTGCGGCCCCGGCGCCTCCGTTTCCCGCATACTTTTTCCGGTGCGGGGCAAACTGCCGGTATCCCGAATTTTTGCTTATGGAGGAAACTTTATGGAAGCCATCGTTCTGCAGAAGGCCTGCATTCAGTGCGGCCTGTGCCCCACCATCTGCCCGGAAGTGTTTTCCCTGACCCCCGGCGAGCCGGCCCAGGCCATCACCGGCCCGGTGCCTGACGACCAGAAGCTGGCCGTGCAGGAGGCGGCAGATTCCTGCCCTGTGGCCGCCATCGAGGTGCGGTAAACGCCTGCCGCCGCACCGCGCACGCCGCCTGAAAGCCGCTTGAAGAAACCACATTTCTTTAAGTTGCTTTTAGGCGGCGTTTTTATATTGGTATCATCGGGTGCAGGTTGCATTTTTTCGGTTTTTTCCGTATACTGCACCTATATTGCAGGAGGTGATGACGATGCGTCTTTTGATTGCGGAGGACGAACTGGATCTGGCGGAGGCGCTGACGGTATTTTTCGAGAAGAACCACTTCACGGTGGACGCGGTGCACAACGGCTTCGACGCCTACGAGTATGCCGCGGCCGGCGGCTACGACGCCATCATACTGGACATCATGATGCCCAAGCTGGACGGCATCCAGGTGCTGGAGCGCCTGCGGGCGGAGGGGATCGGCACCCCCGTCATGATGCTGACAGCCAAGGGCCAGAAGGACGACCGCATCACCGGCTTCAACGCCGGCGCCGACGACTATCTGCCCAAGCCCTTTGATCCCGACGAGCTGCTGAGCCGTGTCCGGGCCATGCTGCGCCGGGGCGAGACGTACCGGCCCACGGTGCTGGCCTATGGCGACCTGACGCTGGACCCCGGCTCCGGCCTGCTGACCTGCGGTGATGCGTCCCTGCGCCTCAGCGGCCGGGAGTTTCAGGTGCTGGAGCTGTTCATGCGCTCTCCCCGGCAGGTGTTCTCCGCCGAGCGGATCATGGAGCTGGTCTGGGGCTGGGACAACGAGGCGGAGATCAACGTGGTGTGGGTCAACATCTCCAACCTCCGGAAAAAGCTGCGGAGCATCGGCTCCCGCGTGTCCCTGCGGGCCAACCGGGGTTTGGGCTACATACTGGAGGAGGATGCCGTATGATCCAGCGACTGCGCAACCGCTTCATCCGCATCGCCACGCTGTCCGTAGCGGCGGTGATGCTGCTGCTGACCGTCATCCTCAATGTGGCCAACTACGTCTCCACCGATGCCGACCAGCGGGAGCTGCTGGCGCTGATCGCCGGGAACCGGGGCACTATCCCCGTGTCCGACACCGCGCCCGCAGACGTGCCGGAGCCGCCGGACATGCCGGAGGGCCAGACGCCTCCCGATGCCGGGCAGAGCGCGGATACGCCCCCCGCCCCCGATGCGGCAGATCCCGGACTCCGCGGCGGCCCCTTCACGGCGGAAACGCCGTTTTCCACCCGCTACTTCGTCCTGCGCTTTCAGGCCGACGGCACGCTGGTGCAGGCCGACCTGACCAAGATCGCCTCCGTCACGGAGGACGATACCGCCGCCTATCTGGCCGCCGCTCTGAAAAAGGGCGAGGGCTACGGCTACTGCGGCAATTACCGCCTCTATGTCACCGCCGCCGACAGCGGGGAGCACATCGCCATTTTCCTGGACTGCTACCAGTCCCTCCGGGCCGTGCGGACGGTGCTGGTGTGGTCGCTGGCGGCGGATGCCCTGTGTACGCTGCTGGTACTGCTGCTGGTGGTGCTGCTGTCCCGCCGGGCCATCGACCCGGTGGTGCGCAGCGCCGAACAGCAGAAGCAGTTCATCACCGATGCCAGCCACGAACTCAAGACCCCCATCACCGTCATCGCCACCAGCCTGAAGGTGCTGGAGATGGAGGTGGGGCAGCAGAAGTGGATCGACAAGGCCCGGGCCCAGACGGAAAAGCTGACGGCGCTGGTAAACTCGCTGGTAACGCTGTCCCGCATGGATGAGGAGACATCCCCCCTGAAGCGGGAGCCGTTCCCCATCAGCGACGCGGTGCGGGAGACGGCGGAGTCCTTCACGGATCTGGCGGCCTCCAACGGCCACACCCTTACCATGGACGTGTCGCCGGATCTCACCTGCTGCGGCGATGAGTACGCCGTGCGCCAGCTGGTGTCCATCCTGCTGGACAACGCGGTGAAATACGCCGCGCCGGACTCCCCCATCCGTCTGACGCTGGCCAAAAGCCGCCGGGGCGTGACGCTCACCGTGTCCAACCGCTGTGAGGACGCCGGGCATATCGACACCTCCCGGCTCTTTGACCGGTTCTACCGGGCCGACCCCGCCCGCAGCGGCGGAAACGGCTTCGGCATCGGTCTGTCCATCGCCCGGGGCATTGCCGAGGGCCACCGGGGCAGCATCACTGCCGCCGTCACCGGCGATACCATCACCTTCACGGCGGAGCTGCGCTGACGCGGCCCCGTACACATACGCAGAAAGGACGCCGCAGCGCTGCTGCGGCGTCCTTTTGTATGTCTTTGCGCTGTCAGCGGGCCTCCCGCCCGATCTGCAGCCCTGCCTCAAAGGCCCGTTTGTTCAGGGGCAGCAGGGCGGGCTTCCTGCCCAGCTTGTGCTCAATGGTCTGCCATACCACGTCCTCCGGCACCACCTGTGTATAGCCCACATAGGCCCCCAGCATGATGATGTTCAGCACCTTGGCATTGCCCATATCCAGCGCCATCTCCGTGACCGGCACCTTTACCACCCTGATATCCTCGCGGGTGATCTCGCTTTTCACGATGGAGCTGTTGATGAACAGCGTACCGCCGGGCACCAGTTTGTAGAGGAACTTGTTGAGACTGGGATCGTTCATGACGATGAGATCGTCCATGTGATCCCCCAGCGGCGCGCCGATGTCGTCATCGGAGATGACCACATAGCAGTTGGCGGTGCCGCCCCGCTGCTCCGCGCCGTAGGAGGGGAAGAACGTCACATTCTTGTCCGTCGAATCGCAGGCGGACTCCGCCAGAAACTTGCCCAGCGTCATGACGCCCTGCCCGCCGAAGCCGGCTACCATCAGATTCCGTTCCATCACACGCCCTCCTTGTCCTTATCCCGGATAACGCCCAGCGGGAACTCCCTGAGCATTTTCTCCTCCAGAAAGTCCAGCGCCTCCAGCGGGTCAAGGCCCCAGTTGGTGGGACAGCTGGTGACGATCTCCACCATGGAGAAGCCCTTGCCGTCCAGCTGGTTCTGGAAGGCCTTGCGGATGGCCGCCTTGGTCTTTGCCACATTGGCGGGATTGTTGCAGCTGGTGCGCTCCAGATAGTAGGGCGCCGTCAGCTGGTTGAGGATCTCACACATATGCATGGGATAGCCGTGCTCCCTGGGATCGCGGCCGTGGGGCGCAGTGGTGGCCTTCATGCCCACCAGCGTGGTGGGTGCCATCTGGCCGCCGGTCATGCCGTAAATGCCGTTGTTCACGAAGATAACGGAGAAGTTTTCGCCCCGGTTGGCGGCACTCATCGTCTCAGCAAGGCCGATGGAGGCCAGATCGCCGTCGCCCTGATAGGTGAACACCAGCGTGTCGGGATTGCTGCGCTTGGCGCCGGTGGCCACAGCGCAGGCCCGGCCGTGGGCCGCCAGCAGATAGTCGTATGTAAAGTAATCCATGTGCAGGCCGCAGCATCCGACGCCGATGGCGCAGGCAGCCTTGTCCAGCATCCCCATCTCCTCCAGCACCTCACCGATGAGCTTGACGATGGTGGAATGCATGCAGCCGGGGCAGAAGCCGGATACCATGTCGGCCTTGATGCCCTTTGTTCTCGCGTAGACTTTTTCCATTCTTCCGGCACCTCCTTTATCGCGCCAGCAGCGCCCTGGCGGCGCTGATGACCTCGTCCCGTCCCATGATCTCGCCGCCTGCGTGGAGGCAGGTGCGGATGGGGCAGCGGTCCATGACCGCCAGCTGCACATCGCTGACCATCTGGGCGGGGATGGACATTTCCACGTCCAGGATGGCCTTTACCCGGCTGAAGTCCAGCCCGGCGTATGTCTCATAGGGGAAGGGCGACACGGTCTTGGGCCGGATAAGGCCCACCTTATACCCCTCGGCCCGCAGCAGCTTCACGGCGCTGCGTGCGATGCGCCCGCAGATGCCGTAGCCGGTGAGCACCAGCTCCGCGTCCTCCAGGAACAGCGTCTCCACCTGCACGTCCTTCCTCCAGCTTTCGTACAGCGCCTCGGCGTCCCGGCAGCACTGTTCCTGCTCCTTGGTGGCCCAGCGGCCCGCCGCCACGATGCCCCGCGGCTCCTTTTCGGCGTCGTGGCCCACGGCGGAGATGGGACGCAGCGCGTCCTTCAGCGCCCTGACCTTCTCCTCGCTGCGCATCTCCGGCAGTTCCACCGGCTCCATGATGGTGCCCATGACGCCGTCGGTAAGGATCAGCACCGGGTTGTGGTCCCGCTGTGCGTAGTCGAAAGCGGCGTAGGTCATGTCCACCGCCTCCTGCACCGTGGCGGGGGAGAGCACCATCATCCGGAAGCCGCCGTTGCCGCTGGCCTTGGTGGCCTGGGTATAGTCCTGCTGCGCGGGCTGGATGGTGCCGATGGCGGGGCCGCCCCGCTGTACGTTGACATACACCATGGGCAGCCGGGCGCTGGCGCAGAAGCTGATGCCCTCGCTCATCAGGCTGATGCCGCAGGAGCTGGAGCTGGTCATGGCCCGGGTGCCGGTGCCGGCGGCGCCATACACCATATTGATGGACGCCACCTCACTCTCGCCCTGCACAAAGCTGCCGCCCACCTCCGGCAGACGGCGGGCCATGTACTCCGGGATCTCGTTCTGCGGCGTGATGGGATAGCCGGCAAAGAACCGGCAGCCGGCGCGGACGGCGGCCTCAGCGATGGCCTCGGTGCCCTTCATGAATTTTCTTGCCATATCCGCACCTCCTTATCTGTATACTTCGATGGCCGCGTCAGGACACATGCGCCCGCAGATGGCGCAGCCGATGCAGCTCTCGGGATGGACGGCCACCACAAAGGGATAGCCCTTGGAATTGACCTCGTGTCCCACGGCCAGCACGCCCTTGGGACAGAACTTCACGCAGTAGCCGCAGCTCTTGCAGCTCTCCGCGCGGATGGTGACTTGCGGCATAAGTGTTTCCTCCTTTTTATTCGTCAAGTCCCGCCTCCGGGACGGTGATACGGGGCGTGATGCGCAGCAGCGGCAGATCGGTGCGGTCCCGCACTTGCCGGTACAGGGCGTCCTGCACGGCGGCGGCCTCCACGGCGACGTAGGGCGTCAGCATGGCAAGGCCCTGTGCCAGCCCGTCCAGATACTCCTGCGCCGTGGTGTCCCGCCCCAGATTGGGGTTCAGCAGGAACCGGGGCGTCCGCAGGCGGGAGACCCGCAGCACGGCGCTGAGGGTGCCGTCTACATGCTCCACCGTTCCCGACCAGGGCCGGTAGGGGTTCACCACGAACCACACGTCGGCGTCACGCAGCAGATGGGCGTACCCGCCGATGAGCTTCGCGCCGGTGTCATTGCCGCCCACATCCAGCAGGACGGTTTTTTCTTCGTCCAGCAGCAGCGGCACAAGACCGCCTGCCTGCGTGGGCGCGTCGGCATATTGCTCCGCGAAATGGACAGTGACACCTGCCTGCTCCAGCAGCGCCGCCGCGTCCCGGCCGCGCATCAGCGGCTTTGTCTGATCCAGATCGAAGAAGTGAACGGCACGGCCCTGTGCCGCCAGCTCCAGCGCCAGCTGCACCGCGATCTCCGACTTGCCGCAGCCCGCCTCCCCTAAAAAGACCAGCTTCCGCACCGCCGGCAGAAAAACGCCGCTCATGCCTGCGCGGCGGAGAGGTCCAGCACCTTCAGACGCTCCCGCCCCTCCAGCACGCGGCAGGCGCCGGCGGCCAGCGCCTCCAGCTCGAACTCGCCCGCCATGACCTCCACCGGCGCGATGAAGGACAGCTTCTTCGTCAGATAATCGGCCACATATTTGGAGTGGGCGATGCCGCCGGTGAGGATAACCCGGTCCACCCTGCCGTCCGCCCCGGCGGCCAGACCGCCGATGGCCCGGGCGGCGCTGTACAGCATGCCGTCATAGACCAGCTTGGCGTGGGTATCGCCGTCAGTGATGCGCTTTTCCACCTCCCGGGCGTCGGCGGTGCCCAGATGGGCCACAAGACCGCCCTTGCCCCGGATGAAATCCATGATGTCCTTCTCCGTGTATTTGCCGGAGTAGCACAGGTGCACCAGCGGCTGCAGCGATGCACCGCCGAAGCGCTCCGGCGCGAACATCCACTCGTCGTCCCGGACGCCGTCCACCATCTTCCCGCCGATGAACAGGCGGGCGGACGCGCCGCCGCCCAGATGCAGCACGATGAGGCGGCAGTCCTCCAGCGGTCTGTGCAGCACCTCCTCGGCGCAGCGCCGGGCCATGGCCCGGCAGTTCAGGGCGTGGCCCAGCATGGTGCGGCGGATCTCCGGCAGGCCGGTGATCCGGGCCTCGTCCACCATCTCGTCCACCGACACCGGGTCGCAGATAAACGCCGGGATCTTCAGGCCCTGGGCCAGCCCCAGCGCCAGCACGCACCCCAGGTTGGAGGCATGGGCGGCGTTCTTCACGGTGTACATATAGTCCACCATGGCCTGATCCACCAGATAGGTGCCGGAGCCGCAGGGCGGCAGCTGTCCGCCCCGGGCGCAGATGCCGTCCAGCTCCGTCAGGTCGAAGCCGTGGGCGGACAGGGCGCTCTCGATGGCGGCGCGGCGAAAGTCCACCTGCTCCATGACCCAGCGGAAAGGCGCCAGCTCCTCCCGGCTGTGGCGGATCGTCTCGTCAAAGAGCTTCTCCTCCCCGCGGAACACCGCGATCTTGGTGGAGGTGGAGCCGGGGTTGATGACCAGAATGCATTTGCTCATGGGCGTGTCTGCCGGACGCGGTGCGCCCGGCGCTCCTTTCCTGTAAAATTCAGCTTGCCAACAGCATTTTGCTATGCTATAAAAGAATTATTCAGAATAAATACAGCGGGGGTGAGACGATGGATATTGAAAAGCTGCGGGCACTAAAGACCGCCGCCGACACCGGCAGCATCACCCGCGCCGCCGCGCGGCTGGGCTACTCCCAGCCCGGACTCACCGGCATGCTCAACCGCTTGGAGCAGGAGATCGGCTACCCCCTGCTGCGCCGCGGCAGCGGCGGCGTCTCCCTGACGCCGGAGGGCCAGGCCCTGCTGCCGTACATCGACAGCCTCCTGCGGGAGAGCGACGCCTTTGACAGGGCGGTGAACCGCTGCCGTCCGGCGCGGCAGGACGTGCTGCGCATCGGCTCCTACACCAGCATCTCCAAAAACTGGCTGCCCCGGGTCATCAAGAGCTTCTCCGGGAGGTATCCCCACATCCGCCTGACGGTGAAGGACGGCTCCTGCATGGACATCGAGCAGTGGCTGGAGGCGGGCACCATCGACGTGGGTCTCCTGAGCAACTGCTTCTCTGCCCGGCTGGACTTCTATCCCCTGTTCCGGGACCCCTACTACGCGGTGCTGCCGCCGGACGAGGAGCCGGGGGAGACATTCCCCCTCACAGCCTTCACCGGCCGGACGTTCTTCGTCCCCTCCAACGGCGTGGACACGGAGGTGCTGCGTCTGCTGGAGCGCAGCGGCGTGACGCCCCGTTTCTCCCACATCGCCACGGAGGACAGCGCCGTGATCAAAATGGTGGAGCAGGGTCTGGGATGCAGCATGCTGTCGGAGCTGATCCTCCGGGGCAGCACCGACCGGGTCAGCCTCTCGCCCATCGACCCGCCCTCCTGCCGGGAGATCGGCATCGCCGTCCGCGACCGGAAGCACGCCGATGCCGTGGTGCTGGACTTCCTGCGCTGTGCCCGCCAGATGACGGAGCAGGCACGGTGACCTTTTCTGCTTTATAGTATAAAAGCTGCGGCGCCCCGGCGGAAGTTCCGATTCGTTATGTTCCCATAGCGTAATGCTATGGGAACATTTTTTCCGCCGCGCTGAAACATTTTGCTGTTCCCATGTGTATTCCCAGTGAAGGGCCTTTCAAAACACAAGGAGATCGATCCATGACAGAGCAACAGTTTTCCCCTCTGGCGGAGCGGTATATGGACACGGTGTTCCGGGTGGCGTACAGCTATCTGCGCTCCCCCGCCGATGCCGACGATGTGACCCAGGACGTGCTGATACAGCTGTACAAAACGGACAAGGCGTTCGATGACGACGCCCATGTGAAGAATTGGCTGATCCGCGTCACGGTCAACCGGTGCAAGAACGTGCTGCGCGCCCCGTGGCACAAGACGGAGGACATCGCCGATTACGAGAACAGCCTCACCTTTGAGGAGCCCCGGTGCCAGGAGTTGTTTGACGCGGTGATGGCGCTGGACCGGCGCTACCGGGTGCCGGTGCTGCTGTACTACTATGAAGGCTACCGCCAAAAGGAGATCGCCGGCCTGCTGGACGTACCGGAGGAGACGGTGCGCACCCGGCTGGCCCGGGCCAGAGAAAAGCTGAAACACATTTTATCGGAGGTGCCGCAGACATGACGGAACACGAGCTTTTCCAGAAGACCTTCTCCACCCTGCACGCCTCCCCCGACACACTGATGGAGGTTCAAAGGACCATGGAGAACAATAAAAAGACCCATCGCACCCTGCGCAAGGGCGCGGTCATCGCCATTGCCGCCGCGCTGACGCTGACGGTGGCCGCGGCCGCCGGCGTGGTGACGCTCATCAGAGCCAACGTATCCCCCGCCGACAAGGTGGACGACACCACCTACCACGCCTTTACCGACGACATCAACTCCCCCACGCCCACCGTGGAGGACGGCAAGGGCAACTATATCACCGCCGCCGACATGGAGCGCATCCCCGGCGATCCCGCCGTCACGGAGCGGCTGGTGGGCCAGTACCTCAGCAAGTTGGACGCATCCATGACCGTGGCGGGCAACACCTATACAATGGGCACCTTCCTGGTGGATGAGACGGGCTGCGGCATCCTGACCTTCTCCATCGAGAACCCCGAGGGCTTCGAGTACGGCGATATGGGCTACGGCGAGACGTGGGTGGACTCCGTCCGCGCCGACCTGTCCTTCGGCAGCAAGGCCCCCGAAGACCCCAACGGACAGGACGGCGGCTATCTCTTTGCCGACATGAAGCTCTACGCGGATGAAAGCACCAGTACCAGCACCTGCCTGCAGATGGTGGCCTACTTCATCACCGGCAAGGGCTATGAGACCGGCACCAGCTTCTACTTCACCGTCCGGGGCGCTGACTACCAGCCCTATTCCATTGCCATCCAGCCCCATGCCTATCTGCCGGCCAAGACCCTCACCGCCGAAAACGGCCAGCGCCTGACCCTCTCCCCGCTGGGTATGACCGTGGTAGACACGCAGTACAGCGACAGCGAAATGCTCATCGACGAGCTGATCGTCCACTATCAGGACGGTGCCGACTTCGCAGTGGACAGCGCCCAGAGTAACCTGCGGAACTGGGTGGTGGGCCTTATCTCCAGCGGCCGCGACACCGACGAAGCGCTGCGGAACGAGCTGGGCATCACCGATCCTCCGGCGGGCGCCTATTACAGCTACGCCTTCAACCGCCTGGTGGACGTGGACACCGTGACCTCCGTCTCGCTGGAGGGCCGCTGGTACGACTTCAACAACGAGCAGCCCGTGGCGGTGCAGCAGACCTACCTGCCCTGACCGGCGCGGTTTTTCCGGAGCGGAGCGGCTTTCGCCGCCCCGCTCCTCTTTTTTGTCATTTCCCTATTGACAAGGTAGGCTGTTCGTCCTATAATCCCCAGTAGATTGGTAGGTATATTAGTCACAGGAGGCAACGAACATGAAAACACCGCTTCTTACCATAGAGAACCTGCACGCCGGCGTGGAGGGCAAGGAGATCCTCCACGGCGTGGATCTGACCATCGGCGCCGACGAGACCCATGTCCTCATGGGGCCCAACGGCACCGGCAAGTCCACGCTGGGCTGCGCCATCACCGGCAGCCCCGCCTATACCGTCACCGCCGGGCACATCCTGTTCGGCGGCGAGGACATCACCGCCCTGCCCGTCAACGAGCGGGCGAAGCGCGGCATCTTCCTGTCGTTCCAGAACCCGCTGGAGGTGCCCGGCGTCACCCTCAGCGCCTTTATCCGCACGGCGCTGGAGCAAAAGACCGGCAGCCGCCTGCGGCTGTGGGACTTCAAGAAAAAGCTGAAGGACGCCATGGCCATGCTGGACATGGACGAGAGCTACGCCGACCGCGACCTGAACGTGGGCTTCTCCGGCGGTGAGAAGAAGAAGGCCGAGATATTGCAGATGCTGATGCTGGAGCCGCGTCTGGCCATTCTGGACGAGACGGACTCCGGCCTGGACGTGGACGCGGTGCGCACCGTGTCCCGCGGTGTCCGGCTGTACCGGGAGAAGCAGCACGGCTCGCTGCTGATCATCACCCACAGCACCCGCATTCTGGAGTCCCTGCCGGTGGACGCCGCCCACGTCATGGAAAACGGCGTCATCGTGAAAAACGGCGGCGCGGAGCTGGTGGACGCCATCAACGAGCACGGCTTCACCGGCCTTCAGCAGTGAACGGAGGTGCCGTCATGCGCGAAAAGACCTATGTGGACGACATCGACCGCAGCGTATACGACATCCGGGACGCGGAGCACGACGCCTACCGCATGGAGGCGGGCCTGACCCCCGCCATCGTGGAAAAACTGTCCCGGGAGAAGGACGACCCCGCGTGGATGCAGCAGTTCCGGCTCCACGCCCTGCAAATCTACAATGAGACGCCGCTGCCGGATTGGGGCCCGTCGCTGGAGGGTCTGGACATCGACCACATCGCCACCTACGTCCGGCCCAACACCAAAATGCAGAACGACTGGAAAAACGTGCCCCAGGACATCAAGGACACCTTTGAGCGGCTGGGCATCCCCGAGGCGGAGCGCAAGTCGCTGGCCGGCGTAGGCGCCCAGTATGACTCCGAGCTGGTGTACCACAACGTCCGCGCCGAGGTGGCGGCACAGGGCGTGGTGTACACCGACATGGAGAGCGCCCTCCACGGCGAGTACGCCGACATGGTGCGCAAATACTTCATGAAGCTGGTGCCCCCCACCGACCACAAGTTTGCTGCGCTCCACGGCGCGGTGTGGTCCGGCGGCTCCTTTGTGTACGTCCCCAAGGGCGTGCAGGTGTCCATCCCCCTGCAATCCTACTTCCGCCTGAACGCCAAGGGCGCCGGCCAGTTCGAGCACACCCTCATCATCGTGGATGAGGGTGCCAGTCTCCACTTCATCGAGGGCTGCTCCGCCCCCAAGTACAACGTGGCCAACCTCCACGCCGGCTGCGTGGAGCTGTACGTCAAGAAGAACGCCAGACTGCGCTACTCCACCATCGAAAACTGGTCAAAGAACATGTACAACCTCAACACCAAGCGCGCGCTGGTGGAGGAGGGCGGCGTCATCGAGTGGGTATCCGGCTCCTTCGGCTCCCACACCGGCTGTCTGTATCCCATGAGCGTCCTGAAGGGCGACAACGCCAAGATGGAGTTCACCGGCGTCACCTTCGCCGGCGCCGGGCAGGATCTGGACACCGGCGCCAAGGTGGTGCACATCGGCAAAAACACCAGCTCGTATATGAACACCCGCTCCATCAGCAAGAGCGGCGGCGTCAGCACCTTCCGCAGCAGCGTGGTGGTGGAAAAGACCGCCAAGGGCGCCAAATCCTCGGTGTCCTGCCAGTCCCTGATGCTGGATTCGGAGTCCCGCTCCGACACCATCCCCGCCATGGATGTCCGCACGAAGGACGCCGCCATCGGTCACGAGGCCCGCATTGGCAGCATCAGCGGCGACGCCGTGTTCTACCTGATGAGCCGCGGCCTTTCGGAGGAGGACGCCCGCGCCCTCATCGTCAGCGGCTTTGCCGACAACGTATCCCGTGAGCTGCCGGTGGAGTATGCCGTGGAGATGAACAACCTCATCCGTCTTGAGATGAAGGGCAGCATCGGCTGAGCGGGAAAGGAGTTTTGACAATGGATACCATTCTTGTGAACAAGCTGCCCACCCGCACATGGAACCGGCTGGGCGTCAACGAAACGGCCCTCCTCTGGGACGAGACGGGCACCATGGACGGCGGCACGGAGGTGCTGTCCGCCGATGGACGGCTGTCGCTGTCCGCCGGTGCGCCCTATGCCCGGAAAACGGTGGAGATCACCGCCGCTCCCGGCCAGCGCGTCACGGTGTACGAGACGTTCCGGGGCGGGGAGCATCTCCACGTCCGGACGGTGCTGCGGCCCCAGGAGGGCGCGGTGATCCGTCTGGTGCAGGTACAGGCCATGGACGCAGGCGCCGTCCTGCGCAGCGAGGTCACGGCCCGCTGTCCGGCAGGCAGCGCTGTGGAGCTGTACCGCCTGCTGCCCGGCCGGGGCGACACCTACGCCGACGACCGGCTGACGCTGGCGGACGGTGCGTCCCTGAAGGCCGCCATGGGCTATCTGGGCCGGGAAGAACAGGTCATCGACCTGAATCTGACGGTGGACCATACAGGGCAGAACACCCGCAGCGACATCGACGTGTCCGGCGCGCTGTCCGGCAGCGCCAGAAAGGTGTTCCGCGGCACCATCGACTTCAAGCACGGCTCTGCCGGCTCCACCGGCAGCGAGCAGGAGACGGTGCTGCTGCTGGGCGACGATGTGGTGAACAAGACCGTGCCCCTGATCCTCTGTGCCGAGGAGAACGTGGAGGGCACCCACGGCGCCACCATCGGCGCGCTGGACGAGGACACGCTGTTTTACTTTGAGAGCCGGGGCTTTGACCGCGCTGCGGCGGAGGACCTGATGGCCCGGGCCGCTGTGGAGCGTCTGGCTCATGACCTGGGCGACGACGCCACGGCGGAGACGGTGCAGCATGAATTGAACGGAGGCATGTGACATGACCAACGCATATCGAAAGGATTTCCCCCTGCTGATGGCGCAGGATATCGCCTATCTGGACAACGCGGCCACGGCCCAGCGGCCCCAGTGCGTGCTGGACGCGGTGCGCCGCTTCTACTGCGAGCAGAACGCCAACCCCCTCCGGGGCCTGTACCCCCTGAGCATCGCGGCCACCGACGCATACGAGAACGCGCGGGAGGCGGTGCGCCGGTTCCTGAACGCAAAGAGCACGGCGGAGATCGTGTTCACCCGCAACACCACCGAGGGCCTGAACCTGGTGGCGTACAGCTACGGCCTCAGCCATATCAGGGCCGGGGACGAGGTGGTGGTATCCATTCTGGAGCACCACAGCGACCTGCTGCCGTGGCAGATGGTGTGCCGCCAGACCGGCGCGGTGCTGAAATTCCTGGACTGCGAGCCGGACGGCAGCCTTGATCTCAACAAGGCCGAGGCCCTCATCACCGATAAGACGAAGCTGGTAGCCGTGACCCATGTCTCCAACGTCATTGGCCGCGTCAATCCCATCCGCCAGCTGGCGGACATGGCCCATAAGCACGGCGCGGTGCTGGTGGTGGACGGCGCCCAGAGCACGCCCCACATCCCCGTGGACGTGCAGGCGCTGGACGCGGATTTTCTGGCCTTCTCCGGCCACAAGGTCTACGGCCCCATGGGCATCGGCGTGCTGTACGGCAAGCGCGCCCTGCTGGAGGCCATGCCCCCGTTCCTCACCGGCGGCGAGATGATCGAGTCCGTCAGCCGGGAGGGCGCGGTATTCGCGGAGCTGCCCCACAAATTCGAGGCCGGCACCGTCAACGCCGCCGGCGCGGCGGGGCTGCACGCTGCCATTGACTATGTGCAGTCCGTGGGCTTCGATGCCATGCACCGGCAGGAGCTGGCCCTGACGCAGCGGACGCTGGCGGGCATGGCGGACATGCCCCACATCCACGTCATCGGCTCGGATAAGCCGGAGGAACACAACGGCATCGTCACCTTCACCGTGGAGGGCGTCCACCCCCACGATGTCAGCGAGATCCTGGCCTGCGACGGCGTGGATGTCCGGGCGGGCCATCACTGCGCCCAGCCGCTTCTGCAGCATCTGGGCCTGAACGCCACGGTGCGGGCCAGCTTCGCCTTCTACAACACGGAAAACGAGGTGGACCGCCTGCTGCAGAGCCTGTCCACCATCAGGGAGCGTATGGGCTATGGAAACTAACCGCTTTTACAACGAGATCCTGACGGAGCACAACCTCCATCCGGAGTTCAAGCACGACCTGCCGGACGCCGACATCGAGCTGGCGGGGGTCAACCCCAGCTGCGGCGACGAGATACGCCTGAAGCTGAAAACCGACGGCGATACCATCACCGACGGCGCCTTTGTGGGCAGCGGCTGCGCCGTGTCCCAGGCGTCGGCGGACATCATGCTGGGCATGGTCATCGGCCGTCCCAAAGACGAGGCCCTCCACCTCTGTGACCTGTTCCAGCGGATGATCCGCGGCGAAGCCACGGAGGATGAGATCGACCAGCTGGAGGAGGCCGGCGCCCTGCGGGACGTGGCCCACATGCCCGCCCGGGTGAAGTGTGCCATGCTGGGCTGGCGGACGCTGGGCGAGGCCCTCCGCGGCAAAAACGACAAGACCGATTGACACCACTGTTTTTCTCTCATCATACAGCAAGGGACGGATATGCGTAAAACGCATATCCGTCCCTTGCTGTTTCTGTTCAGTTTTCCATCATGCTCCCGGCGAACCGTGCCGCCTCCTCCGCGATGTGGGGCAGCTTCACAAGGCTGCCCCGCTCGTTGGCCGTCTCCAGCAGACAGAAGTGGGGCGGCAGGAAGAAGGACTTGTTCATATTCAGCGCCGAGATCAGCTGCCGCGCCAGCAGGTCGCCGCCGGAGTATCCGGACACCACCAGCCCGAACAGCCGCTTGTCGTAAAACCGGTTCTGGCGGAACAGCGCCGTCATCCGGTTGACGCAGGCCGTCAGGTTGGCCGCCAGCGCATCGTTGTAGTTGGCGCACAGCATCACCAGCGCGTCGCATCGCCGGATGGCGGGGTAGACCTCCTCCACCATCGGGCCGCCGTAGAAGCAGCCGCCCTGCTCCCCGAAGTGGAGGCAGGCGGTATAGCTGCATCCGTTGCAGTCGGCCATGGTGCCGTTGCGCAGGCAGATCTCCTCCACCTCCACCGTGTCCGGCAGGGCGCTTTTCACCAGCTCCCACAGTGCCAGCGTGTTGGAGGTGCTGCGCTGGGAGGCGTGGAGCGCCAGGATGTGCCGGATGGGCGCGGGCTTCTCCCAGCCGGTGAGCCGCCCGATCAGCTCGGCCACAGCGGCGTGGAAGGCCGTGACCTCGTCGGTGCCGCCGATCTGGGCCTGCGTCCGGAAGTTCCGCAGGGAGCCGGTGGCCTCCACCAGCGGCCGCCCGATAAACGCGCAGCCGGACTGGTTGGCGGCGAACACCATGTCCCGTGCCACGTCCTTGGTGTAGAACTCCCCCACGCCCGTGACCACCAGCCCCGCCACGCAGCCCCGCAGCAGCGTCAGGCTCCGCCGCAGGCGGGAGAGCATCCGGTAATACGCCTCGTTGCAGCCGCCCTCGTCCAGCGCCACGGCGAACAATAGCCGCCGGCCCGTCAGGCCCTCCAGCCCGTGATCCGGGTCGCGGAACTCGCTGCCCGCCGGCAGCAGCGGCGTCAGCAGCGCCCGCAGCGCCCCGCTGTGGCCGTTCTCCGGCAAAAGTACCGTCAGCATGGCCGTCCCTCCTCAGTCGATGGCGCGCAGCCGCGCCGCCGTTTCCTGAATGCGCGCCTGCAGCGCCGCCGGCAGCGCCGGCTGCTCCACCTCAATGCCCGCGGGCGTCAGGCGGCTGCGGCAGCCCATGAAGATGCCGTCCATATATACGGAGGCGTAGTGCCACTGGCCCCGCAGCAGCGCCAGCAGCGTCAGCGCGCCGGAGCTGAGGGCCGGGGCCGCGTAGGGCTTGTAGCCCAGCCGCCGCATGTCCAGATTGGCGTGAGCCACCTTCTCCGTCAACTCCCGGGACAGGGCGTCGTCGTAGTGCTCGATGGAATTGGCCAGCACCAGATCCTCCCCGTGGGGCCCGAAGGCCCGCCCCTCCGTAAGATAGGCGGCAAAGCGGGGGTCCTTCCGGGCGAAGTACAGCGCCCGGGCGTGCATGACGCCGAGACCGAAGCCCCGCACCTGACAGGGCCGCAGACCCCTGCCGTCCGTCCTGCCGTTTTCGTCCCGGCTGCTCTCCCGCAGCACCGCGCGGCACAGAGGGTCCACAGGGTCGCTGACCACGCAGAACAGGCCCTGATAGCCCTTTTCCCGCGCCATGCGGGCATAGACGGCGGCCAGCTCCCGGTTCAGGCCGTACTGTGCCATGCGCACGTCGCCGCCGGTAACGGAGGTATCCGGCACCATCCGGGAGGCGCAGAACAGGAACACGTCGCCGTCAAACAGCTGCTCCGGCCCGATGATGTCCACCGGCGGCAGCGCCGAGCCGTCCGGCGGCTGGATCTGGTTCAGCTCGAACTCCCAGCGCTGGGCCGCGCCGGGGCGCACGTCGCAGATGCCGATGGACGTGATGACATCGCCGCCCATGAGCCGCAGGCCCAGCAGCAGGGTGCTGCCCACATCGCCCAGCGCCAGCAGCGTGACGCGGACTCTCTCCGGCAGGTGCAGCACGCCGCCGGATGCATTGTCAAACCCCAGTGTAAAGCCGTTCATATCGTTTCTCCTTTCCCGTCAGTCCGCCGGACGCATCCGCTTGAGCAGCTCGATGTCCCCCTCCAGACAGGCGGAGGCGGCGCGGCTCACGTCGTAGGTGATGCAGCCGCCCTTGTCGGGGCACAGCGGCAGCACCACCGCCTCGCCAAGACGGTTCAGCGTCAGGTTCCGGGCATACAGGCTGCGGAACTCCGTCTCCAGCGCCAGCAGGATATCCCGTGCGTTTTCCAGGCAGCACAGGCTCAGCTCCCACGCGGTGCGGCCGTCCATGGGGGCGAACTCCGGCGCGGCGTAGGGCAGGATGCGGTTCACCGAGGGCTGCAGCCCGCCGGGCAGCCGCTCCGCGCGGCGGACGGTGTCGCCGCCGATAAAGGGATACAGCGTGGATTCCACGAACCGCATCCGCAGGTTGGGCAGGTAGTAGATGCCGTCCACCGGATAGCCCAGCTGCTCCATCAGATCCCGGCCCACGCCGGTGAGATAGCCCACCAGCACCTGATCCACCGGGGTATGCGTCTCCTCCAGCAGCGGGGCCAGACGCCGGATGCGCTTGCCGTCGTGGAGCATGTCGTCCACCAGGATCACCGGCCGGTCAAAGGCCCGGATGGTGCGCACCTGGTCGGGCAGCGGCGAATAGTCGGGGTATGCCTCGATGGAATAGGCGCTGAGATCCGCCTCGTACACCTTGTCGGTGCGCAGCGTCTTGGTGACGGTGTTGGGCACCGCCACGCCCCGCAGGATCTTGCCGTAGGGCACGCAGATGTCGGGCCCCAGGACCCGGGGCGTCACAGGCTCCGACGGCACGCCGTTGCGGGCGGTGATGCGCTGCAGCAGCCGGTGGTAGATGACCCCGGCGGACAGGCTCAGCACCAGCGAGCCGGGCTGCAGCTTCGTCAGCGCGGCCTGCAGGCGCCGGTGGGCGCTGGCGATGGCCTCCGCCACGCGGGGCGATGTGCCCAGCGGCGCCTTGATGGCGGTGTCCACATTGCGGCTGAGGACGATGGGGCGGCGCATGTCCACGCCCAGCACGTCATAGCCCTCCCGGTGCTGGACGGGCACGAAGCCCTGCAGCTGCGCCAGCTGCCGTCCGTAGCCGGACACCGCGCCCTCCAGCGGGCAGTACAGCGCGTAGGTATACTCCCGGCTGAGGGCGGTGGTCAGCACCTCCGTCAGCAGCAGCTGACCCAGATCCAGCTGCCGCTCGCCCTTGGGGACGAACAGACCGCTGAGCAGCAGGGTGTGGCCCCCGGCGTTCTGGCGGACGATGCCGCTGAGCGCCGGGTCATTCAGCCGGGCAAACAGGTGCTGGGAGTCCAGGCACCGGTAGGATGCCGCGCCCAGCACATCGCCGCTGACGCCGTCGCACAGCAGCATCATCTGGTCGCCGCACTCCTCCAGACGGCGGCGCATGACGGCGGCGGACGCGCCGAAGATATCCCGCAGCAGGCTGTCCGTCCGCTCCTCCGGGCCGGGGCAGCTGACGAACAGCAGATCCTCCGTCCGCAGCACCGGCTTGTCCTGCGGCTCCCGGAGGTACAGGCCCTGCCGGTAGATGAACTCCTGGGCCATGGGGTCGATGAGGTTGGACACGTCCCGGTTGGCGTCCACCGCCTCCCGGATGCGGGTGGAGCTGATCTCCTCCAGCTGGGGCGGCAGCGTCAGCTCCACCA
>OJPD01000313.1_pt1 | contig 39179 bp, 35 predicted proteins | sample 1598371 | NCBI WGS metagenome assembly OJPD01 (sample SAMN03922478, study PRJEB24848) | human gut metagenome | isolation source: stool sample | host: Homo sapiens | place: Germany | collected 2010-11
GGGAACGGATGCCAAACCCTTCACCGTTACGGTGACCGTGAAAGCGGAAAAATATGTAGAGCAGTTCAACAATGAATTCTCCGAAGCAACCCACGAGATTGTTGGTGATAATGCGAAAAACATCACCTTGAAGTTTGTGGGCGGCAACTGGGTGATTGATGGTACCTCTGATGTGACCTTTACCGTTCAGGAGAAGTCCGACAAACCGGAGCAGCCTGAGACGCCGACGTTCGAGCAAATTAGCGATGCGCTGTTCGTGGAACTCATCTGCACAGAAAAGGGCGAAGCATCCGGCCACTCCGCAATTTTCGCAAACGATAAATTTGAGAACAGCCAGATACTGGAAGGCACTCTCTTTGAGAACAGCATCACGCCGGGCAATGTGGAATATGATGCCGCGTTAGGGAAATGGGTCTGCAACATCACTGTTGACTCCACGCCCTATCTCGCTGCGATGAACAAGAACCACCCCAATCCCCAGCACCGCCTTGCGGCCGGCCAACCGCAAAGCGAAACTGTGACACTGGTATATGATAACTCCGCCAGCACTATGCCATGGTACCTCCCCGGTACAGAGCGGTTGAGAGTAGAGCATCATATAGCAAACCCCGTCAAGTTCCGCATCACCTGCGAAACTTTCACCCCGGTTTACCCGAAGGAATACTGCTACATTGACGCTACCGCGACGGGCGGTGGCTCCATCTCCCCCAAGGGTACCGTGCGCGTCCCGGTCTATGACGACCAGACCTTCTACATGCTTGCCGAACCCGGCTACGCCCTCGTAGACGTGCTGGTGGACGGCGTGAGCGTCGGCGCGGTCGGAAGCTACACCTTCCGGTCCGTGACCCGCCACCATACCATCCACGCGGTATTCCAGCCCCTCTCCGCCCTGCCTCCGCAGACGGGCGGCGACTCCACCGCAGTTCTGTTCCACGGCATGGGTCTGATCCTCACGGCATGCGCCGCGTTTGTCTGCCTGCACCGCAGGAAAGAGAATTAACCGGAATACACCTGAAACGAAAAGCGGGGCGGCAGTTTGCCGCCCCGCTTTGGCTGTCGCCGCAAGGCATAGGGGAACTCCCTCCGTCAGCGCTTGCGCTGCTGGAATACGGCGATCCCCCGGCATGCTAACTCATGCCACCCCCTTTCAAAAAGGGGGCGTTTGGGAGTGATGAACTCCAACGGATTTCGTATTCGGGCGGCGTGCGGGAGCGCACACCCCAAAAGGCTCCTTTGGCAAAGGAGCTGTCCGCGAAGCGGACTGAGGATTGTCCTTATTCGCGCGGCCATTGCGAACTGTGGGCCTGTCATGGCGTAAGCCATGACTGAGGATTGTTCCCGCCGCTGCGGCGTGGGTTCATCCCTGCGCCGTAACGATTACCGCCGTCCGGTCGTCCATCCAGCCTTCCGCCTTTTCAAATGCCATTGCCCGCGCGAGCAGCATGCCCGCGTCCATGCCGGCAAGCTCCTCCGCAGGCGTTGCCGCGAGGAACGCGTCCAGCCCGTCCGTGCAGAGCAGCACGCGGTCCCCGGCCGCAAGCGGCAGCGCCCCCATGCGCAGGAAGCGCATCGCGCCCGCCTGCCCGTTCCAAACGCCATACCCGCACGGATGTTCCGCGTTGTTGCAGATATGCAGGCGGATCTCATCGGAGGTGAACTCCTTCCGGCGGCGGTGTACCTCCGCCGTCTGCGGCACGGTGAAATACGCTGCCGCCCCGCCGGAAAGCAGGAGCCCGTTGGAATCCCCAACGTATGCATAATGCAGCGCATCGCCGCAAAAGAGCGCCAGCACACCGACCGTCCCAGGTAAAAACGCAGAAGGAAAGCCTGCGTTTGCCTGCGCGACGGCAGCGTTTCCCGCCTGCGCCGCGCGCAGCAGGCGCGTTTGCGGTGTTTCCCCCGGCGCTGCGGAGAGCGCCGCCCGCGCCGCGTCCGCGAACGCCTCGCACGCAAGGCGCGCGGGGCTTGGATTCGGGTAGCGGCCGTTCTCCCGATCCCGCGTCACGCCGTCGAGCACTATGGCCGCGCCCTGCGCCGGGTCAAACCAGAAATAATCCTCGTTGGGCTTATCCGCATAATGGCTGTTGCGCCGCGTATCCCCAAGCATCGTAAACTGCATAAAGCCAATCTTCCCTTCCCCGTTTTTTATTTATTCTAGCGCCCTCCCCACCGTATGGCAAGCCGGAAGTGCCTTTCTTCCCGCAGCGCCCGCGCCCTGCAAATGGAAATGCTTGTAAAATTCCCGTTCGGGTGATAACATATTTATAGAAACGGCAGTAAGGCGTGCGGGCGCACCCCCTGCCAATTTATGCGCCCGCGGCTGCTTTACCCCCAAAGCTGTATTTTCACGAAAACGAACCGTCCTCTTTTGCGGCACACCCGCCGCGCGCAGCAAACTGTATATCCCGAACGAGCCCCTCTGCCGGAACACGCGGTTCCGGCGTACCCTGATCTTTCGTCTTACGCATAATCATACAATAAGTGAGGGATGCGCTTGGCAGAAACAGCTTTCCAAAAAATATTGCTCGAAATCAAGCCCGAGATTCCATTTACCCTTGGCATCACGGATGCGGACGGGCAAGTCGTTTCCTGTACCGAGCCCGCGCGGATCGGAACCCGCATGCCGGAGGCGATCGCCTTCTTCGGCTCAGGGCGGGATGCCGGTACGTTCGCGGAGTATACTTTCCGCAAGCTGGACTGCGGCGGCGTAAACCACGCCATTTTTGCCGGGCATACGGGCGCAGCCGCAAGCATTGCCTGCGGCATGGCCGCCATCACCATCGAAAAAAGCAAGCTCTTTTTCAGCGAACGGAATCAACGGACGGCATTCGTCAAGAAAGTGCTTCTGGAAAACGTCCTCCCCGAATGGGCGCACGCACGGGCGCGCGAAATGCGCATCCGCAGCGACGTCCCCCGCGCCGTGTTCCTCGTGCGCACAAGCGACCGGCAGGACGCGACGGTAATAGAGCTTTTGCAGCGGATGTTCCCAAACGAGGCCCGGGATTTCGTGGTCACGATCAGCGAAACCGAGGTCGCGTTGGTCAAGGAGCTCCAGCAGGCGGAAGGTGACGAGGCGGCCCGTATCGCGCGTCAGATCGACTCTGCCGTCGCGGAGGAGCTCGGCTTGCGCCATACGGTTGGCGTAAGCACGGTCGCCGAACGCTTTCCGGAGATCGCCTGCGCGCTGCAGGAAGCGCAGACGGCCGCCAGCATCTGCCGCATTTTCAGCAATGAGTTGACGGTAGCGCATTTTGAATCCCTTGGCATCGGGCGTCTGATTTACCAGCTTCCTGCCGGCCAGTGCGAAATGTTCCTTTCCGAGGTATTCCGCGGCGATGCGGCAAACGTGCTCGACCCGGAGACGCTCTTCACCGTGCAGGTATTCTTTGAAAACAACCTGAACATCTCCGAGGCGGCGCGGCGCCTGTTCATCCACCGCAACACACTCGTATACCGCCTGGAGAAAATCAAAAAGCTCACGGGGCTCGACCTGCGCAAGTTCGATCACGCCATCGTGTTCCAGATGGCGCTGATGGTGAAGAAGCAGCTGGAGGTCTCGCAGGAGCGCAGCTGATCCAATGCAAAAAGAAAACCTGGCTGCAAGCACAGTGCGGCCAGGTTTTTCTTTTGCATAAAATGCCAAATTCCTTTGTGCAGATTTCATAAAATTTTGTCGATGATTTTATAGGGTATCACCATAGACTATGTCCGTATATACTTGTATAATTAGCTATCATAGCCGGGGATAAATAGATATTTATGCGTATTCCCGTAGTTTCTTTTTATTATATATACATTGGTATATTAACCATTGGTATATTAACGTTTTTGTACCGGCACGGATACGCCATGCCGACTTCGCATTGATCGCAGACCTAAAGCTACGACTTTTGAAAGCAGGAAGCGTTTGCCGATGACCGTTATGGCTTCATTGAAAAAGTTCTGGAAAACCGCCGTGATCCTTTTCGTTATCGGGCTGGTTCTGTCTTTTATTTTAAAAAATAATTTCGCGGTTTCAGGCCTGGTATTCGTTGCGGATCTCCTTTTTACGGTTTCGGTGGTGTTTCTCGCTTGGGGATTGATCCACCTGATTGGGAATATGGATCTGTTTGCCGGCATGATTTACGGCACAAAGTGCCTCATGAAGCTCATCCGCGGCAAGCAGGATCCCTCGCAGGCGATGCGGGATGGTTATTTGGAATACCTGAAAACCCGCCGCCGCCACGCAGACGTCCCCATGCTCCTGCTGTTTGCAGCCGGCTTTTTCGTTTTATCGGTTCTCGTTTCGCTCCTCGCCGCTTAAAGCGGCGCGCTGATTTAGCGTTTTGCAGAAAACGTAAAATCAAAGAAATATATAGACTATCGGCTACCCCAACAGCGTATATCCTCAGATTTCCCATAGGCGCCGCATTCGTATCCGCACCCCAAGCGGAACGGATGCGCGAACCGGTTTCAACCGGTTCCAAACAAAACCGAAAAGGAGAGGACAAAATGAAGAAAAACAGACTTGTAGCCCTGATCCTGGCAGCGCTGTTCGTCCTGACAACGCTGGCCGCCTGTACGCCCACGACGACCACCGACCCCACCAACGCCCCTGTGACGACCGGCGACCCGGCCACGGTTGATCCGACGCCGGACCAGCCCGGAACCACCACCGAAAAGGTATACCGCACCTATATGGGTACGGACTGCCCGATCATGAACGGCCATGACTCCGTCGAGACTTCGCTCCAGACGCCGCATGACTACTGCTCCGGCTTCCTCTTCCGCACCTATCCCGGCGAAGACGGCCTGAGCTATGTCTACATCCCCGACCTCGCCGCCGAGCTTCCCATCCAGGTGGATGAGGAAGGCCGCGTCTGGCAGTTCAAGCTCCGCGAGGAAGCCTGCTGGCACAACGGCGAACCCATCAATGCCGATACCTGGATCTACAGCCTGAAGAACCTGATCGACCCGGTTCTTGCCAACAAGATGGGCGGCATGTTCGCGGACTACATCCTTAACGGCAAGGATTACTTCATGCAGGGCACCGCCGGTACCGTGGCTTGGGAAGACGTCGGCATCAAGAAGATCGACGACTATACCCTCGAGATCACCTACGTTGACGTAAAAACCCAGCACACCGCCTGCACGCCGTTCACCGGCCGCGACATGGCGCCCGTTTATGAGCCCTACTATGAGGCCGGCATGAACGATACCCGCACCGAGACCACCTACGGCACCACGCTCGATAACTGGATGGGCTGCGGCCCGTACTTCTTCGAAACCTGGACCTATGACTCCATCCAGGTCTACAAGAAGAACCCCGACCATTGGCTTGCCGACCTGTTCAACTATGACACGGTCGAAGTCCGCATCGTTCCTGAGATGAACGCCCGCGTTGAGCTTTGGGAGAGCGGCATGCTCGACAGCCTCACCCCCGACGCCAACACGCTGGAAACCTACCTGGACGACAGCCGCCTGGTTTCCTATCCGTCCCTTTCCGTGTACCACATCGACATCAACTGCAAGAACCCGGACAATCCGATCTGCGGCAGCGTTGCATACCGCAAGGCGATCTACCACGCGGTTGACCGCGCCACTCTCGCGGAATACATCTTCGGCCACATGATTCCCTCCGGCGTCTATGTCAACGAGCTTGCCGGCATCGAGTCTGCGGATCACCTGACCTACCGCGAAAGCAAATACGGCAAGGCCGTGACCGACCTGGTAGAATCCTGGGGCCCCTATGGATACAACCCCGAGATGGCGCTTGACTACCTCAAGCAGGCATATGCCGAGTGCAACGTGAGCGAAGATACCGTCATCACCATCAAGATGGCCATCGACGAATCCGACGCCACGTGGAAGGCCTGCGCGGAATTCTTCCAGGAAGAGTTCCCGAAGATCTTCAACGGCATGGTCCAGGTCGAGATCGTCACCTATGCCGGCATGGGAGCTGGTGACTTCAAGTCCACCGGCGACGACAAGTGGGACTTCAGCCCCAACGACTGGACGCGCAGCCTCTCCCGCACGTATCCCTACCAGTGCTTCTACTACTACCTGAGCACCTATGGTTCTCACCCCAACAACTTCTTCGACGAGGAATTCGAGGCTCAGTTCGCTTACTGCGATACGCAGGAGGTCAAGAACGATTACGAGACGCTCCTGGCCGAGACGCAGAAACTTGAGGAGATCTACCTCGAAAAGGTGATCCAGGTTCCCGTTGTTCAGGTCGTCAACTATGAACTGTTCTCCGATCATCTCCAGCTGCCTGTGTCCACCTACGTTCCTGGATTCGGCTGGGGCGCGATCTACGGCGACATCGTAGAGTAAGCCTTGCTTTAAGGCCAAGACTGTAAACTAGTGCAGGGGGCATGGTGCCTTGGGGCACCATGCCTCATTTTATAAAACTTTGTATCGGAGGATTCGATGTTTAAGTATATTTTGAAACGCTTCGGCGCAATGCTGCTGACGCTGTTTCTTATAATGACATTGTCCTTTTTGGTAATCCGGCTCATGCCCATGAGCATATTTGAAAACCCGGAGACTCCGCCGGAAATTCAGAAGCTGCTCATGGCCGAGATGCATTTGGACAAGCCCATGGCGGTGCAGTATTTTTATTTCATCAAAGGCATTGTTACCGAAGGTGAATTCGGCACCTCCGTCAAGGTCCGCCCTGGCCTGGACGTGTTTGAGATCCTTTCCACCCGCATCCCTCCCACCGTTCTTCTGAATGTGATGTCCCTGCTGATCTCGATCCCGCTCGGCATCATATTCGGCACCCTTGCCGCACTCAAGCGGAACAAGGCGACCGACAACATCATATCCTTCTTGATCGTCATATGTATTTCGGTGCCAAGTTTCGTGTTCGCCTCCCTGCTGCAATACGTGCTGACCTTTAAGCTCCCGCTTTTCCCAACCCTGTATGACACGCAGGCTACCACCTTCGCTGCGAAGATGCATTCCCTCGCGCTCCCGATTCTCGCGCTCGCCCTTGGCCCGATTGCAACCATCGCGCGGTACCTTCGCGGTGAACTGATCGAAACCCTTTCCAGCGAATATCTTCTTCTTGCGCGAACAAAGGGGCTGACCCGCACCCAGGCAACCGTGCGCCATGCGTTCCGCAACAGCCTCGTGCCGATTGCAAACACCATCATCCCCCTCATCACGGGCATCATGGGCGGTTCCCTTGTTATAGAGAAAATGTTTGCAGTCCCCGGAATGGGCGGCTTGCTCATTGACTCCATACTGGCGGGCGACCACTTTCTCACTGTCGCGCTGCTCATTTTCTATTCGACTATATCCCTTTGCACAATCCTTATCGTGGATATTTCCTACGGCATCATCGATCCGCGCATAAGGGTAGGAGGTGGAAAATGATAATTGATAAGAACGCCAACAACATTCCCGAAGATATCCTCAACATCCCGGAGGACGCTTTCGAGCTTGTCCAAACGGAGGACATCAAAGACGAGAAGTTCCAGACAAAGCCGATCGGTTTCTTTAAGGACGCGCTCCAGCGCCTGCGGCAGAGCAAAATTTCCACCGTCAGCTTCTGGATCATCCTTTCCGTCATCATCCTGGCCCTCATCGTGCCCAACATCACCGGCTTTACGTACACCGAGCAGGATCTTTCCAAGCGGAACCTGCCGCCCAAGATCCCGTTTCTCGAAAACATCGGGATCGCGGATGGCAACCGTCTTCTCACCAACCGCAAGAAGGATTCCCTCTCCGATACCAAGCGTTACCCCGAGGGTTCCGTGCTTGAGATCGTCAAGGAATATGAAGCCAAGGGCGTTATGATGGTGGACATCCGGGTCGACGCCTACGCGATGGCAGGCGTCGCGGATGACGTTTATCACTGGTTCGGCACGGACTACCTGGGCCGCGACCTTTGCACAAGGCTCTTCCGGGGCGCGCGCGTCTCGCTGCTGATCGCCTTCTTCTCGGTTATCACGAACGTGGTCATCGGCGTGATCTATGGCTCCGTCGCAGGCTATTATGGCGGCAAGGTCGACATGGCTCTGACCCACCTCGCCGAGGTGCTGGACGGCATGCCGTATATTGTCATCACCATCCTGTTCATGATTTTGTTGGGTTCGGGCATGCTCTCGATCATCCTCGCGCTGTGCATCACCGGCTGGATCGGCACCGCGCGCCTGATCCGCGCGCAGTTCTACCGTTTCAAGGGCCGCGAGTATGTGCTCGCAGCGCGTACCCTGGGCGTACCGGATATAAAGCTGATTTTCCGGCACATTCTTCCCAACTGCATCGGCACCCTGATCACCAAGGCCATGATTGCGATCCCGGGCGCGATCTTCTCCGAATCCTTCCTGGCCTACATCGGCCTCGGCATTAAGCCGCCGAATCCTTCGATCGGCGTCCTGCTTTCGGATGGGCAGGATGTGCTCCTTCAATATCCGTACCAGACGCTCTTCCCGGCGATCCTGATCTCGGTGCTGATGATTGCCTTCAACCTGTTCTCGAACGGCCTCAGGGATGCCCTTGACCCGACGAGACGCGGAGAGGAGTGATGAGTTATGGCAATTAACCCGAACGAAACCATCCTGAAAGTAGAGGATCTGCGCATTTCCTTTAAGGCGTATGGCGGCATGGTCCGCGCGGTCCGCGGCGTCAGCTTCGACCTGAAGCGCGGCGAAACCGTTGCGATCGTGGGCGAATCCGGCTCCGGCAAATCCGTCAGCATCAAGGCGATCATGGGTATCCTTGCCCCGAACGCCGTGATCGAGGGCGGCCGCATCGAATACGACGGCTTGGATCTGACCAAGGTCACAGAGGACGATTTCCACAAGATCCGCGGCAACCGCATCGGCTTGATCTTCCAGGATCCGCTTTCCGCGCTCAACCCAATCATGAAAATCGGCAAGCAGATCACCGAGGTGCTGCACCTCACCAAGAAGATCAGCCGCGAGGAGGCGAAGGCCCGCGCGCTCGAGCTGATGCACGCAGTCGGCATTCCGGAGGCGGAGCGCCGTTTCAACCAGTACCCGTTCCAATTCTCCGGCGGCATGCGCCAGCGCATCGTCATTGCAATCGCCCTTGCGGGCGACCCGGAGATCCTCATCTGCGACGAGCCGACCACCGCGCTTGACGTTACCGTCCAGGCGAAGATCCTTGAGCTCATCAACAAGATCAAGGAGGAGCGCCACCTTTCCGTCATCTTCATCACCCATGACCTCGGCGTCGTGGCGAACATGGCGGACCGCGTAAACGTCATGTACGCGGGCAAGATCGTCGAAACGGGCACGAGCGAGGAGATCTTCTTCGAGCCTGCACACCCCTATACTTGGGCGCTGCTGAGTTCCATGCCCGATTTGCAAACCAAGGAACGCCTGCTGGCGATCCCCGGCACCCCGCCGAACATGATCTACCCGCCCAAGGGCGACGCGTTTGCGGCGCGCAACACCTACGCAATGAAGATCGACTTCGAGCAGGAGCCGCCCTACTTCAAGCTCTCCGACACGCATTATGCAGCGACCTGGCTCCTTCACCCGAAGGCGCCCAAGGTGGAACTCCCCGAGGTGCTGCGTGCGCGCATTGAACGAATGAAAGGAAGTGAAGCGATCGATGGCTGATTCCAAGTATATTCTGGAGGTGAAAAACCTTTGCCAGCATTTCAGTTCCGGCAGAGGGAAAAATAAACTGCTCGTCAAGGCCGTCGACGACGTGAGCTTCGGCGTAAAGCCGGCGGAGACCTTCGGCCTCGTAGGCGAATCCGGCTGCGGCAAAACCACCACCGGGCGTACCATCATCCGCCTTTACGACCCGACGTCCGGCGAAATGTACTTCAACGGCCGCGACATTGCCGCGCCGATGACCAACGAGCTGCGCAAATACCTGACGGACAACATCGCCATGATCTTCCAGGACCCGATCGAGTCCCTGAACCCCAGGATGACCATCGAGGAGATCGTCGGCGAAGGGCTCCGCGTCCGCGGCATGAAGGACAAGGCCGAGGTGCGCGCCCGCGTGCATGAGATGCTCGAGAAGGTCGGCCTGACGGAGGAGCACGCTACGCGCTATCCGCACGAATTCTCCGGCGGCCAACGCCAGCGTATCGGCATCGCGCGCGCGATGATCATCAAACCGAAGATGATCATTGCGGACGAGCCGGTTTCCGCGCTCGACGTTTCCATCCAGGCGCAGGTCATCAACCTGCTCAACGACCTGAAGGAGAAAATGGGCCTCACGATCCTGTTCATCGCGCACAACCTCTCGGTCGTCAAGTATTTCTCCGACCGCATCGGCGTAATGTATTACGGCCACCTGGTCGAGATCGCCCGCGGCGACGACCTTTACAAGAACCCGCTGCATCCCTACACCAAGGCGTTGCTTTCCGCGATCCCGGAGCCCAACCCGATCACCGAGCGGACGCGCAAGCGTGTCGACTACGTCCCCGAACGGGATCACGATTACTCCGTCGAGAAGCCCTCCATGGTGGAGGTGGAGCCTGAGCATTTCGTTTACTGCTCGCCCTCCGAATTGGCGCAATACCAGAAACAGCTTGGGCTGTAGACCCGTTCGTTCTTCCACCAAGCGTGCAAAAACGGCCGCAGCGAAGCCCCGCTGCGGCCGTTTGATTTTGAAATAAGCCTTAGATTAGTCCCGCCGCTTCACCGGGTGGCGGATGACCGTTTTCCGGCGCTCCGGGGGAACCTTGCGCGCATCGGAAAGGTAGATCTCATGGTGGAGGCGGCCGTGCGAAAAGTCGCTCTCATATCCGCTCGCCCGCGCGAATTCGTCCATCCGCGCCACCGTCGCGGGTTCGTCGTCATAGGGGCCTATGTGCATACATTGGACGCAAAGCCCTTCTTCCAGCGTCCAGAACTCCGCCTTGGAAAAATCCTGCTTTTTCTTGCGTTCCGCTTCCGAGACCGCCCAGGCAAAATCCGCCTCCGCCACAAAATCCGGCAGGCGGATGGCGGAGATCCAGCGGAAATCAGTCTTGCGGCTGTAATCAATGCCCTCTATGCCCTCCTGCCACCAGAAGCCCTCGAGCGGCGGCACCACATAGTCAAAATAGCCCTCGATCTCCCGCGCTCCCAGCTTGCTCATCTTGATGGTGAACGCGACGCCATAGAGTATGTCGAGCGCGGCTTTATATTCCCCGCCCTCTTTGTTCGGGTCACCCTTGCCGCGCACGGCGGCGAAGTTCATCCGCGGCACGGTCACGAGCTCCGGCCGGTCTTTGGGCAGATAAAATTCTTTGTATTCCTTCTTGTAATCGAATGCCATCACGCTCTTCCTCCCGTTTTGCGTTTTCACTTTTTGATGCAGGTGCCGGCTCTCTCACCCCGCTGTATGCCGGGCGTCATGCGGTCCTCCGCCGCTCTCCGCATACGCTTTCGTTTCTCCTCCGCTTCCCAGCGGATTTGCGTTAGCTTCTCCGTTTCCTTTTAAGCAGTACGTTCATCAGCACATAGGCCGCGATGAGCACCGCAACGCTCCCGCCCAGGATCAGGTACATGGTTCCAAGCTCCACCCGCTCCCCGAAGAAATACAGGTTGCAGTCGATGGAATCCCGGATGCCCTCCACGGCTTCGGCCGGGAAGCCTTGGGCCTCCATCTCCGCGAACGCGCCGCGCAGGCAGTGGTTGCGGACGAGCGACGTGCCGTAGGTGCCGGGCAGGAAGCAAAGCGTCTTTTGCAGCCCCTCCCCAAATTGCGAGATGGGCATATATGCCCCGCAAATGAAGCCATAGCCCGCGCTGACGATGGTGCCGACTGCGGAAATCTGCCCGTGCGTGTTGAGAAAGAAATTGATGATGGAGGAAAGCGCCGTGCCGAACATCACCAGCAGGAACACGTCCAGCAAGGTCAGCAGCACATCCGTGCCCGTCAGGTACCAGCCCTTCCCGGAGAGGTACAAAAAGCCCATGCCCGCGGCCACGAAGCAGATGATGAGCGTTGTGAACGCCGTGGAAACATAGTAGCCAAGCGCCAGCACGGAGGGGCGAACCGGCGCGATGGTCAGGTCGCCCCGCGCGCCTGTCACCTTGTCCTGCACCATCAGCATGTTGGAGCAGAACGCGACCGTCACGCAGCAGACCGCCAGCAGCGAGGAAACGAGCTGGCCGCCCACCGTCGCGCCGAGCAGCGCCTCCGGAACCGTAAACCCCTGGGGCAGCGCTGCCGCAAAGCTTTCCTTGTACACGTTGGCGAGGAAAGTCGTATACAGCACGAGCAGGATCACCGGCGTGATGAGCGAGGTAAAGAACATCCCCTTATCCTTAAAAAACAGCTTGGTATTCCGCTTGATCAAAGCCAAAAGCGCGCTCATTGCTCCGCACCTCCCGTCAGTTTTTTCCCCGTCACGGCAAGAAACACGTCGTCCATCTTGCCCTTGGTGATCTCATAATCCTGGAACAGCTCCGGATGCTTGAGGATCAGCCCTGTCGCGGCCGCAGTATCCGGTACGGCGATGCGGCAGGCGTCGCGGATAATCTCATAATTTTCGCTCAGCGTGCGCGCCTGCGCCTCGGATACGCCGTAAAGGGTGATGTAGTCCCCGGTGTAGGCATTCTTGAGCTGCAGCGGCGTGCCTTCGGCGGCGATCCTGCCGCTATCGAGGATTACAACATAATCCGCGTCCGCTGCCTCCTCCATGTAATGCGTCGTGAGGAACACCGTCATCCCCTGTTCCCGGCGCAGCTGCGCTACCACCTGCCAGAGGCTCCGGCGCGTCTGCGGGTCAAGCCCGGTAGTCGGTTCATCAAGGATGAGGATGCGCGGCGCATGCAGCAGCGCCCGGGCGATGTCCACGCGCCGCCGCTGCCCGCCGGAAAGCTTGCCCACAGGCCGCTTCAACAGCTCACCGAGCTCCAACAGCCCGCTTAGCTCCGCAAGCCGTGCCTGGAATGCGCGCCCCGTGATGCCATAGAGCGCGGCCCGGCTTTCCAGATTTTCCTTCGCGGTCAGCGCCTGGTCAAGCACGGAGTTCTGGAACACCACGCCAAGCTCCCGCTTGATCCTGCCGATGCTCCCGTCGAGATCCGCGCCGCAGATGGTCACCTTGCCCGCGTCCTTTTGCAGCTGGCCGCAAAGGATCGAGATGGTCGTGCTCTTGCCCGCGCCGTTGAGCCCAAGGAACGCGAACAGCTCCCCTTCCTTCACGCGGAAACTCAGATCCTGCACGGCCTTGACCGGCCCGAATGCCTTGCTTAAATGTTCGATCTCAATGATATTTCCCATTTTCCCTCCGGTTCTTGTTTTTCTTTCTTTTATTTTCATCAACCTGCGTCTCCGGAAAGCGCACGCAGCCATGCCTTTTTGGAGGCCGCCTGCGGAGCCCGGTCGTTCGAAATGGCGTAGCGGACATGCTCGTTCCCAAAGTTCCACGCCGCAAGCCGCACAGAATCCATCATCCGTTATTTTTCTTTCTTTGCAGGCGCGCCGCAGAGCGTCATGACGGCCGCATAGATAAGGCCTGCCACCGGCCAGACGATCCAGCTCTTCTCCCAATCATTCGTATGGAAGCTCCAGGCAAGGTATCCCGCGACTACTACAAGCCAATACACCGTACCGATCACGTCCGCAGATGGGTTGCGCTTCTTGTGCGCCTTGGAATACTCGCCCTCCTGCAGGAGCTTTTGCATCGCCGCCCAGTTCACGCCAACCGAGATGAACAGGGACACGCCAACCGCCACAAGCCCCAGCGTGACGCAGAACATCCCTACGAGGAACAGGTCGTCCGTCGAAAGGAACGAGCCCGCAAACAACGGGATCACCGAAAGGATGCAGATGCACGTGCCGAGGACGTTGCCGCGCGTATACGCGTCGCGGTACTGCTTCTGCTGCTCCCGCACCATGCCGGATACGCCGTATTCCGTCTCAAACGTCTCCTTCTCCAGATATTCAAAATGCGCGCTCTTTGCGCCCGTGGCAATGAATATTGCCACGGCGGCCGCCACGAGCAGAAGCATTGTGATGAGCCCAATGCCGCACGCCAGGTTTTCCGTGATCCCAAAGGCGCCGGTTTCCGAGGCCGCAGCGAGGAGCATCAGGCAGATGGGCGACAGGATGCACAGCACCGTAGCAAACGCGATGCGCCTTGACGCCTGCTGCCGCAGCTGCAAATACTCGTTCGCCTCCTGCATGGATACGCGGCGCACGGGCGGCACATCCTCCGATTCGTTCAAGTATTCCGCTTCCTCCATTTCATCCTTGAGCAGATAATCCGTGCTCACGCCGAAGATGCGCCCAAGCTGCAAGATCTTCTCCAGATCGGGGACGGACTGCGCGCCCTCCCATTTGGAGACCGATTGCCGGGATACGTTCATTTTTTCCGCCAGTTCTTCCTGGGACCAGCCGCTGCGTTTGCGAAGCTGGATGATCTTGTCCGCTAAAATCATGTGTTTTACCTCTTTACCTCGTCTTGTTTTTGCTGGGGCGTCCTCGCCTCTGCTGCGTGCCCAGCATACCGTTTTTCATGGTTGCGAGCCACCAACCGCGCCCAGGCAATCTGTCAACCGCCAGTTGCGGACCTGCGCAGCAGCGGTATTTCCGCTCAAATTTTCTTAATTTACGGGCATGTGTCCGGGCGCCGCAGCGTACTCAGCCGCCTCCATCCGGCCCCTCCCGCGCAAAATGGAACCGCTCATGCCGGTCATCTTGAAAGTGGGTATATATGCGAAAGTTTCCTTATATAATATAAATCATTGCGCAGAGCGTATCGCCTCGCGCACCTCATGCATGCTTTTGAACACCGCAAAACAGGCCGCGGAACTCCAGAGCGCCGTACCAGGCTCGCGTGAGGTGAGCGGCCGCTCCCCTTCTCCCGCACGAGCGCAAGCACCGCCGCGTCGATCGTTTTCCGCGTAAATCTTGCTTTCGGCGGCACGCGCATCCTTCTTTACCCGCTGCATCACTGCTTTCAATTATTATGCGGTGTAATTATATCCGCCTTCCCGAAGCATGTCAACGGGATATTATGCACGGCTGTCTCCGCCCCCCTTTATTTTTCAAATATTCAAATATTGGCCGCTTGACAACACATGCGTTTTATGGTAGTATTGCAGGCAATTAAATGAATATTAATACGCAGACGGAATTATGCCCGTGTCGGATGGTTCAGAGAGCCGGCGGCTGCTGCGAGCCGGCCCGGAAGATACGGCGCAGTCTCCTTCCCGAGTAGAACGCCCCAACCAAGGATCAGTAAGGCGTTACGGCCGCCCCGTTACAGGCTAGAAGTTTGTTTGAGCTTTGAACACGAGTGATCGTCCATTCCCAGGACGCATTGGGATGCGATAATCAGGGTGGTACCGCGAATTTTCGTCCCTGAAGCCGATTATAGGCTTCAGGTTTTTTTTTAAGATATATTCCCGCTTTCCGTGCAGGCAACGCCGGGCCGGCGGGTTTTGGAGGATTTTTATACATGCAGATGACAGGAGCAAAAATTTTGATGGAGTGCCTGCTGGAGCAGGGCGTGGACACGGTCTTCGGCTACCCTGGCGGCACCATCCTGAACGTTTACGACGAGCTCTACCGCTATCGCGGCCAGATCCGGCATATCCTGACCTCCCATGAACAGGGCGCTTCCCATGCGGCGGACGGCTACGCCCGTTCCACCGGCAAGGTGGGCGTATGCTTCGCCACCTCCGGCCCGGGCTGCACCAACCTCACGACGGGCATCGCCACAGCGTATATGGATTCCTCCCCCGTGGTGTTCATCACCTGTAACGTGGCGGAAAATCTCGTCGGCAAGGATTCGTTCCAGGAGGTCGACATCACGGGCATCACCATGCCCATCACCAAGTGCAATTACATGGTACGCGACGCGGCCAAGCTCGCAGACATCGTGCGCGAGGCGTTCGCCATCGCGCGCGGCGGCAGGCCCGGCCCCGTGCTCATCGACATCGTGAAAAACGCGACCGCACAGGTTACGGAATACACGCCCCTGCCCCGGGAGGCCCACGCTTCCGAAGGGCGGCTCGGCGCGCTCATCAAGCGGGCCTCGCACGACCTCAAGACCCCGGAGCCGGACCGCAACGATGTGCACAAGCTCGTGGAGATGATCCGCGCCTCCCAAAAACCGCTCCTGATCTGCGGGGGCGGCGTAGTGCGCGGCCGGGCGGATCATGAATTTCTGGCCTTGGCGGAGCGGATCGACGCGCCCGTCGCCGTGACGCTGATGGGCGGCGGCGGCTTCAAGGGCCGCAACCCGCTTACCACAGGCATGATCGGCATGCACGGCTCGCAGGCCTCCAACATGGCTTGCGACAGCTGCGATCTGCTCATCGCCGTGGGCTGCCGCTTCTCCGACCGCGTGGCGCTCGACCCGGCCAGCTTCGCCAGCCAGGCGCAGATCGTGCAGATCGACATCGACCGCTCCGAAATCAACAAAAATGTGCAGACCGACCACCACATCATCGGCGACGCGAAGCGCGTGCTGCAAATGCTGCTGGACGAGCTAGAACAGATGGATCACACACCCTGGAAGGACTATGTGTTCTCCTTTAAGACGGAAACGGAATACGACGAGGGCGGCAGCACCCTCACGCCCAAGCAGATCACGGACGCCATCGCCCGGCTCATGCCGATGGACACCATGGTCGCTACGGATGTTGGCCAGCATCAGATGTGGGCCATCCAGCACTTCCATTTCGATTATCCCGGCCAGCTTTTGACCTCCGGCGGCTTCGGCACGATGGGCTTCGGCCTCGGCGCTGCCATCGGCGCGAAGGTAGGCAACCCGGAAAAGACCGTCATCCACATCACGGGGGACGGCAGCTTCCGCATGAACTGCAACGAGCTTGCCACCGAGCAGTATTACGACATCCCGGTCATCACCTTCATCTTCAACAACAACACGCTCGGGATGGTGCGCCAGTGGCAGACGCTCATTTATGACAAGCGGTATTCCGAGACGACGCTCGACCGCGCGCCCGACTTCGTCAAGCTCGCCGAGGCCTATGGCCTGCGCGGCAGGCGCGTCTGCAACGTTAAGGAACTTGAGGCCGCGATCACGGAGGCCATGGAGTGGAACCACGGCTATATCATCGACTGCGCCATCGACCAGGACGAGATGGTGCGCCCGATGGTCAACGGCGGCAGCCGCATCACCCAGTTCATTATCGATTAAAGGAGGGAAGCACATGGATCGCGCAGTAAGACGTTCCCTGTCCGTGCTGGTGGACAACGAAGCCGGCGTGCTTTCGCAGGTTTCGCGCCTGTTTTCCCGCAAGGGCTACAACATTGAATCCCTGGCCGTCGGCACGACGGACGACCCGGCCGTTTCCCGCATCACCATCGAGGTGCTTGCGGACGACAAGCAGATCAACCTGCTTTCCAACCAGCTGCGCAAGCTGCTGCCCGTGCATTCGGTGAAGCTGCTCAATTCGGAAAACGCTATCCGGCGGGAGCTGATCCTCATCAAGGTCAGCGTGCCCACGAGCGAGATCGGCAACCGCGTCATCCAGATCGCAAACATTTTCCGCGCGTCGATCATCGACGTTTCCGCGACGACGCTCACCCTCGCCATGATCGGCGAGGAAAGCAAGGCTACGGCCATCGAAAACCTGGTGAAGGAGTTTGGCATCCTCGAACTGGTGCGAACAGGCATGATCGCGCTGGAACGCGGTACAGATACTATTTATGAGGACACAAAAGAAAAAGGAGAGTTTAACTATGGCAAAAATGTACTATGAAAAAGACTGTGACCTCGGCAAGCTTGACGGCAAGAAAATCGCCATCATCGGCTATGGCTCCCAGGGCCACGCCCATGCGCTCAACCTCCGGGATTCCGGCTGCGACGTGATCGTCGGCCTCCGCAAGGGCGGCAAATCCTGGCCGGTCGCGGAAAAGGACGGCTTTAAGGTAATGACCGTCGCGGAAGCCACGAAGGCCGCTGACATCATCATGATCCTCATCAACGACGAGGCGCAGGCCGATATGTATAAGGCCGACATCGCACCCAACCTGTGCGCGGGCAAGGCCATCGCCTTCGCGCACGGCTTCAACATCCGCTATAAGCAGATCGTCCCGCCAGCGGATGTGGATGTGTTCATGGCCGCCCCGAAGGGCCCCGGCCACACCGTCCGCTCCCAGTACGTCGCGGGCAAAGGCGTGCCCTGTCTCATCGCCGTGGAGCAAAACGCCACCGGCAAGGCATATGACATCGGCTTGGCGTACATCGCGGGCATCGGCGGCGCGCGCGCGGGCATCATGGAGACCACCATGCACGACGAGACCGAAACCGACCTCTTCGGCGAGCAGGCCGTGCTCTGCGGCGGCGTGGTCGACCTGATGCGCTGCGGTTTTGAGACCCTCGTGGAAGCCGGCTACGAGCCGGAGAACGCCTATTTTGAGTGCATCCACGAAATGAAGCTCATCGTTGACCTCATCAACAAGGGCGGTGTCGCGGCGATGAACTATTCCATCTCCGATACCGCGGAGTTCGGCGAATACGTCTCCGGCCCCCGCGTGCTCCCCTACGAGCAGACCAAGGCAAACATGAAGGCCGTGCTCCAGGACATCCAGGACGGTACCTTTGCGGGCAAGTGGATCGCGGAAAACAAGAACGGCCGCTGCTTCTTCAACTCCAAGCGCGAGGCGCTTGCCAAACACCCGATGGAGGTCATCGGCAAGCAGCTGCGTGAGCAGATGCTCTGGAAGAACGACTCCGACCTGGACAACGCTTCCAACTAAAAGAAGGCGCAGCCGGTTTGAACCCCGCCGGGCCGAAAGCGGCGCGGCAGCGAAACGAGACGCTGGGGCGGCCTCTCCGGCCGCCCGCCTTTTTCACACTGAACGATATGAGGGACCAACATGCTTTCCGATAATGTCAAAACCGGCGTGGAGCGCGCGCCGAACCGCAGCCTGCTTTACGCGCTCGGCTACACGGAGGAGGAGATCCGCCGCCCGCTCATCGGCGTGGTGACCTCCTTCAACGAGATCGTCCCCGGCCACATGGACCTCGATAAGATCGCGGAGGCCGTCAAGGCCGGCGTGCGCGCGGCCGGCGGCACGCCCGTGCTCTTCCCCGCCATTGCCGTGTGCGACGGCATCGCCATGGGGCATGTAGGCATGAAGTATTCGCTCGTCACGCGCGACCTCATTGCCGATTCCACGGAGGCCATGGCCATCGCCCACCAGTTCGACGGGCTCGTCATGATCCCCAACTGCGATAAGAACGTACCCGGCCTCCTCATGGCCGCGGCGCGCATCAACGTCCCGACGATCCTCTGCTCCGGGGGGCCGATGCTCGCGGGCCGCTTGAAGGACGGCCGGCGCACCTGCCTGAGCCACATGTTTGAGGCCGTCGGCGCTTACCACGCAGGCATGCTCGACGAAGCGGGCGTGCGGGATTACGAGGAAAACGCCTGCCCCACCTGCGGCTCCTGCTCCGGCATGTACACCGCCAATTCCATGAACTGCCTTTCCGAGGCCATCGGCATGGCGCTGCCGGGCAACGGCACCATCCCCGCCGCGTATTCCGCGCGCCTGCGCCTTGCAAAGCATGCGGGCATGAAGATCATGGAGCTTGTGGAAAAAGACATCCGCCCGCGCGACATCATGACCGAAGCGGCTTTCCACAACGCGGAAACCGTGGACATGGCGCTCGGCTGCTCCACCAACACCATGCTGCACCTGCCCGCCATCGCCCACGAAGCGGGCGTGACGATCAGCCTCGATGCGGCGAACGCCATCAGCGCAAAAACGCCGAACCTTTGCCACCTTGCCCCCGCGGGCGATACCTTCATGGAGGATCTTGACCTTGCGGGCGGCGTCGCGGCCGTGATGAAGGAGCTCTCGAAGAAGGGCCTGTTGGATCTCTCCGTCATGACCGTGACGGGCAAGCCGCTTGCCGAGACCGTGAACGCGGCCGAAAACCGCAACGAGGAGATCATCCGCCCCGTGGAGCGGCCGTATTCCGAAAACGGCGGCATCGCGGTGCTCAAGGGGAACCTCGCAAAGGACGGCTGTGTCGTGAAGCAATCCGCCGTCGCCCCCGCGATGATGCGGCATGAAGGCCCCGCCCGCGTGTTCGACTCCGAGGAGGAAGCCATCGCGGCGATCTATGCGAAAAAGATCCGTCCCGGCGACGTAGTGGTCCTCCGCTACGAAGGCCCGAAAGGCGGCCCCGGCATGCGTGAGATGCTCAACCCCACCTCCGCCATCTGCGGCATGGGCCTTGGTGAAAGCGTCGCGCTCATCACGGACGGGCGTTTCTCCGGCGCGACGCGCGGCGCATCCATCGGCCACGTCAGCCCGGAAGCCGCCGCGGGCGGGGTCATCGCCCTCGTGCAGGAGGGCGACCGCATCCGCATCGACATCCCCGCCTGCGAGATCGCGCTGCTCGTCCCGGACGAGGAGCTTGCCCGCCGCAGGGCGGCGTGGGTCTGCCCGGAGCCGAAGATCAAGACCGGCTACCTCGCGCGCTACGCCAAGCTCGTCAGCTCCGCCGACAAGGGCGCCATCCTGCAATAAACACGAGGTAACGAATGAAGCAAATCAAGATTTTCGATACGACGCTGCGCGACGGTGAGCAATCGCCCGGGTGCAGCATGAACCTTCAGGAGAAGATCGAGGTCGCCCGCTGCCTGGAGCGGCTCAAGGTGGACGTGATCGAGGCGGGGTTCGCCATCTCCTCCCCAGGGGATTTTGAATCCGTCGCGGCCATCGCGCGCACGGTCAAGGACTGCACCGTCGCCTCCCTCGCGCGTGCCGCCGCAGGCGACATCGACGCGGCGTGGGACGCCGTCAAGCACGCGGCCGATCCGCGCATCCACCTCTTCATCGCCACCTCCCCGCTGCACATGGAATACAAGCTGCGCATGAAGCCGGAGGAGGTGCTCGAAAAGGCGGCGGCCATGGTGGCCTACGCGAAGAAATACTGCGCGAACATCGAGTTCTCCGCGGAGGACGCGACGCGCAGCGACCCCGCCTTTCTTGCGAAGGTGGTGGAAGCCGCCATCCGCAGCGGCGCCACGACCGTGAACATCCCGGACACCGTGGGTTACACCACGCCCAATGAAATGCGCGCGCTGATCGAATACCTGCGCGCCAACGTGGAGAACAGCGGCCGTGCGGATTTTTCCGTCCACTGCCACAACGACCTCGGCATGGCGACGGCGAACTCGCTCGCGGGCGTGCTCGGCGGCGCAACGCAGATCGAATGCACGATCAACGGCCTCGGCGAACGCGCGGGCAACACCTCCCTCGAGGAAGCCGTCATGGCCATGCGCACCCGTGCGGACGTATTCGATGCGGCGACGCGCATCGACACGACGCAGCTCTACCGCGCCAGCAAGACGGTCTATGACATCATCGGCCAGAGCGCGCCGCTCAACAAGCCGATCGTCGGCCGCAACGCGTTTATGCACGAAGCGGGCATCCATCAGCACGGCGTGCTTGCCAACAAGCAGACCTATGAGATCATGACGCCGGAATCTATCGGCATCCGGGCGGACAACATCGTGCTCGGCAAGCATTCCGGCAAGCATGCGTTTGAATCGCACCTCAAGGAGCTCGGCTACACCCTCTCCCCGGAGGAGCTCGTGCGCTGCTTCCAGGAATTCAAGGTGCTCTGCGACAAGAAGAAAGCCGTGAGCGATGCGGACATCGAAGCCCTTGTAACCCACAACACCAAAAAGCGCACGGCTGTGGAAGGCGGCTACGAGCTCGACTGGTTCGCCGTACACACGAGCAATTTCACCACGGCGACGAGCACCATGAGCCTCAAACGGGGCGAAGAGCGTTTTGAAGAAGTCTGCCTGGGCGACGGGCCGATTGACGCATCCTTCAACGCCATCGACAAGATCATCAAGCCCATCCCGCACTCGTTTGAGCTTTATACCATCAATTCCATCTCGGAGGGCAAGGACACGCTCGGCAGCGTGACCGTGAAGCTCTCTGCCGGGAACGAAACCTTCACCGGGCGCGGCCTTTCCACGGACATCATCGAAGCGAGCATCCGCGCCTATATCGAGGCGGCAAACAAGCTGCAGCAAAGCCCGCCCGCCGCGGGACAAACACAGGAGGCATAACCCATGGGCATGACCATGACAGAAAAGATCCTCGCCGCGCATGCGGGCCTGCCCGCCGTCAAGCCCGGCGACCTGATCGAAGCGAAGCTGGACCTCGTCCTCGGCAACGACATCACAACGCCCGTCGCCATCACCACGTTTGAGGCGGCCGGCTTTACGAAGGTGTTCGACAAGGACAGGATCGCCATCGTGCTCGACCATTACACGCCCTGCAAGGACATCAAGTCCGCAGAGCTCTGCGCGCAGGCGCGCGCCTTTGCCAAGAAGCATTCCATCACCCATGTTTATGACGTGGGCGAAGCGGGCATCGAGCACGCGCTGCTGCCGGAAAAGGGCCTCGTCGCCCCCGGTGAATGCGTAATCGGCGCGGATTCCCACACCTGCACCTACGGCGCCTTGGGCGCGTTTTCCACGGGCGTCGGCTCCACGGACATGGCCGCCGGCATGGCCATCGGCGAGAACTGGTTCAAGGTGCCCGCCGCCATACAGGTGAAGCTCATGGGCAAGCTCCAGCCTTATGTGAGCGGCAAGGATGTGATCCTGCATCTGATCGGCAGGATCGGCGTGGACGGCGCGCTGTACCAATCGCTCGAATTCACGGGCGAGGGCGTGGCTTCCCTCTCGATGGACGACCGCTTCACCATCGCCAACATGGCCATCGAAGCAGGCGCGAAGAACGGCATCTTCCCCGTGGATGAAAAGACCATCGAATACGTGACCGGCCGCGTGGACCGGCCTTACACCGCCTTTGAAGCGGACGCGGACGCGCAATACGCCCGCACCGTCGAGATCGACCTTTCCGCACTCGCGCCCACCGTCTCCCTCCCGCACCTGCCCTCCAACACGAGAACCATCGCGGAGGTGAAGGGTATGCCCATCCAGCAGGCGGTCATCGGCTCCTGCACCAATGGCCGCATTTCCGACCTGCGCCAGGCAGCGGAGATCCTGCGCGGCAGGCATGTGGCCCCCGGCGTGCGCTGCATTGTGATCCCTGCCACGCAGGCGGTCTACCTCCAATGCATCCGAGAGGGGCTTGCCGAAACCTTCATCGCGGCCGGCTGCGCGCTTTCCACACCCACCTGCGGCCCCTGCCTCGGCGGGCATATGGGCGTGATGAGCGCGGGGGAGCGGGCCGTTTCCACCACCAACCGCAACTTTGTCGGCCGCATGGGGCATGTGAAGAGCGAGGTCGTCCTCGCCTCCCCCGCCGTCGCCGCGGCCTCCGCCGTGGCGGGCTGCCTCGCAGACCCTGCGGAAATCATGAAAGGAGCGTGACACGCCATGGCAAAAGGCATCGTGCATAAGTTCGGGGACAACATCGACACCGACGTCATCATCCCCGCAAGGTACTTGAACGCCCCCTCCCCGGAGGAGCTTGCGAAACACTGCATGGAGGACATCGACCCCGCGTTCGCTTCCCGCATCAAGCCCGGCGAGATCATCGTCGGCGGCGCGAACTTTGGCTGCGGCTCCTCCCGCGAGCATGCGCCCATCGCCATCCAGGCAGCGGGCGTATCCTGCGTGATCGCGGCGAGCTTTGCGCGCATCTTCTACCGCAATGCCATCAACATCGGCTTCCCCATCCTGGAATGCCCGGAGGCCGCCTCGGCCATCGCCGGCGGCGACACCGTTTCCGTGGATTTTTCCACCGGCGTGATCGTCGATGAGACCACGGGCGCGCGCTTTCAAGCCGCCGCGTTCCCGCCGTTCATCAACCGCATCATCGAAAAGGGCGGCCTGCTCCCTTACCTGAAAGCAAGGCAGGAGGCGCAGGGATGAACTATAAGATCGCGCTTATCAAGGGCGACGGCATCGGCCCGGAGATCGTCGGGAGCGCCGTGCGCGTACTCAAAAAAATTGGCGCAAAGTTTGGCCACAGCTTCGATTTTGCGGATTACCTCATGGGCGGCTGCGCCATCGACGCCTGCGGCACGCCCTTGCCGGAAGAAACCGTGCAGGGCTGCCTTGCGAGCGACAGCGTGCTCCTCGGTGCGGTCGGCGGCCCCAAGTGGGACAAGAACCCCGCCGCGCTCCGGCCGGAAAAGGGCCTCCTCGGCCTGCGCGCCGCGCTCGGCCTTTATACGAATCTGCGCCCTGCGAAGCTCTGCCCCGCGCTTGCCGCGGAGTGCCTGCTCCGGGCGGACATCGTGGCCGAGGGGTTTGACCTCATGATCGTCCGGGAGCTCACCGGCGGCATCTACTTCGGCGAGCGCGGCCGGCGGGAGGGCAAATTCGGCCCAGAAGCCTACGACACGGAAGCGTACAGCGTGGTGGAGATCGAGCGCATCGCCCGCGTGGCGTTTGAAACGGCAAAGAAGCGCCGCGGCAGGCTCGTGAGCATCGACAAAGCGAACGTGCTCGAAACCTCCCGCCTCTGGCGCGAAACGATGCACCGCATCGGCGCGGAATACCCGGAGGTTGCGCTTTCGGATATGCTGGTGGACAACGCTGCCATGCAGCTCGTGCGCTGCCCCTCGCAGTTTGACGTGATTGTGACCTCCAACCTGTTCGGCGACATCCTTTCGGACGAAGCCTCGCAGATTACCGGCTCCATCGGCCTTCTGCCCTCCGCTTCCCTTGGGGATGGCACGCGCGGCCTGTATGAGCCCATCCACGGCTCCGCGCCGGACATCGCCGGGCAGGACAAGGCAAACCCCATCGCCACCATCCTTTCTGCCGCGATGCTGCTGCGTTACTCCTTCGGCCTTTCGGCCGAGGCAAATCACATCGAAGCTGCCGTGGACCGCGTCCTCGCGCAAGGCCTGCGCACGGCGGACATCCTCGGCAAAAGCGCCGCCGCGCCGCTTGGCTGCGCCGCGATGACCGAGGCTATCCTCGCGGCCATCTGATCCGGAACCGGAGCTTGCTATGGACAGATTGACCACCAACCTGCTTTTATACCGCGACCTCGGCGAGGACAGCATCCTGCTGCGCCTCGCCGGGATCTTCCGCGACTACCGCCTGGGCAGCGCGGGACGCGAAGCGCTCGTCTCCCGTATTTACGCAGAGGTGAAGCGTCTCCTCGACGTCGCAACGGAATATGGCTTTGACACGAACCTCTGGCACAATTACCTTGCGTTCGTGCTCATCACAAACGAGAACTCCTTCAGCCTCACGGCCGAGCGCCGTGGCGCCGCCGAAGGGAGTGTGAACCGCTTCGCCAAAGCGGATTTCCGCATCTTCAAGTGTTTGTTCGATTACGATTTCAGCGGCATAGAGCGCGACTTGAAGATCGACTGCTTCTCCATCCTTTCGGATTACCACGCGGTTCCGAAATCCGAAAAGAACTACTACAAGAGCGTGAGCGAGCACGTCCAGGCGCTGAGCCTCGCCCTTTCCCATGCCGGGGATGAAAACGAGTTTTTCGATCTCGTGACCGGCTTTTACAAGGAGCACGGCGTAGGCATGTTCGGCCTCAACCGCGCCTTCCGCATCGAGAACACCGGGAACGGCGTGGCGTTTCTGCCCATCAACAACGCGGATAAGATCCTGCTTTCCGACCTCATCGGCTACGAACGCCAAAAACAGGAGCTTGTCGCCAACACGGAGGCGTTCGTCCGCGGCCGCAGCGCGAACAACGTGCTGCTTTACGGCGACAGCGGCACGGGCAAATCATCGAGCGTAAAGGCCGTGCTCAACCAATATGCCGGGGAAGGGCTCCGGATGATTGAGCTTTACAAGCACCAATTCCGCGACCTTTCCACCGTGATCGCTGCGGTCAAGCGCCGGAACTACCGCTTCATCCTCTTCATCGACGACCTTTCGTTTGAGGAACACGAGGTGGAATACAAGTTCCTGAAAGCCGTGATCGAGGGCGGCGTGGAGACCCGGCCGGACAACGTGCTGCTTTACGCGACCTCCAACCGCCGCCACCTGATCCGCGAGACCTGGAACGACCGCAGCGACATGGAGCACGACGGCGACATCCACCGTTCGGACACGATGGAGGAAAAGCTCTCCCTTGCGAGCCGCTTCGGCGTCGCCATCAACTATTCGAGCCCCAACCGGGAGCAATATTACGACATCGTGCGCGGACTCGCCGCGCGCGCGGGCAGGCTCGACCTGCCCGAAGAGGAGCTGCTGCTGCTCGCAAACCGCTGGGAGATCCGCCACGGCGGCGTTTCCGGGCGCACGGCGCAGCAATTCATCAACTACCTTGCCGGAAAGGAAACACCCAATGCTGACGCTTGACAAGATCTATCATGCCGCGTTCGTGCTCAAGGAGGTCGCCCGCAGGACGGACCTCATCGCAGCGCCGACCTTCCCCACAGACGCGGAGCTTTATTTGAAAACCGAAAACCTGCAGGTGACCGGCAGCTTCAAGCTGCGCGGCGCTTACTACAAAATCAGCCAACTGACCGACGAGCAGAAGCGGGCCGGCATCATCGCCTGCAGCGCCGGCAACCACGCCCAGGGCGTTGCGCTCGCCGCCACGCGCCAGGGCGCGAAAAGCCTCGTCTTCATGCCGGACAGCGCCCCCATCAGCAAGGTGGAAGCGACCAAGCGCCTCGGCGCGGAGGTCCGCCTCACCAAGGGCGCCTATGACGACGCTTACGACGCCGCCGTGCGCTGCCAGGAGGAGACGGGCGCAACGTTCATCCACCCGTTCAACGACGATGAGGTGATTGCGGGCCAGGGCACCATTGGCCTTGAGATATTGGAGCAGATGCGGGATGTGGAGGCCGTGGTCGTCCCGGTGGGCGGCGGCGGGCTCATTTCCGGCGTAGCCTATGCCGTGAAGCACCTGAGCCCCAATGTGAAGGTCTACGGCGTGCAGGCGGCCAACGCCCCCAGCATGTACGAAAGCCGCCTTGCGGGCGCGGCCGTCACGCTCGAAAGCGTATCCACCTTTGCGGACGGCATTGCCGTCAAGCATCCGGGGGACACCACCTTCGCCCTCACGCAGGAATATGTGGATGACATTGTCACCGTATCGGACGATGAGATCGCCGCAGCCATCCTGGCGATGATCGAAAAGCAGAAGCTCATCGCAGAGGGCGCGGGCGCGGTCTCCGTTGCGGCGGCAATGTTCCACAAGCTCCCCCTCGCCGGGAAAAAGACGGTCTGTGTTGTCTCCGGCGGCAATATCGACGTGAACATCCTCTCCCGCGTGATCACGCGTGGCCTCATCACGAGCGGCCGCAACAGCAATTTGCAGATTGCGCTCGAGGACAAGCCCGGCCAGCTCGTCGGTGTGAGCGAGATTATCGCAAAATGCGGGGCGAACGTGGTGCGCGTTAGTCACGAGCATTCCGACCCAAACATGGCCATCTCGAGCTGCTTCCTGAAGCTTTCCATGGAGACGCGCGATTTCGCGCAGATCGAGGAGATCAAGCGCGCGCTCACGGAGGCAGGGTTCAAGATCGTATCCTAAGCCCTGCGCGCGGGATGAATTTCCGCTTACATAACTTCCCTAAAATGTGGTAAAATAAAATGCAGCGTGTGGTTCCGGCAGAACGTAAGTCCAGTTGCCGGAACCACGCGTTTTTTCTTCCGGAGGGGGAATTTGAGATGTCTGCATACACGCTGCGCTCCAATTTGGAGTGGATCGACCTGCCCGATTGCGCGGGCCTCTTGGAAAACGGGAAGTGCGAATACCTGCGCGTCGCTTCCTGCGAAGGACCGCGCTGCCCGTTTTTCCGGCCGCGGGAGGCAGAGGCGGACGCACGGCTTGCGGTATACCGCAGGCTCGCTGCCTGCGACGAATCTACGCAGCAGCGCATTTCAGCAAAATATTACGGTGGCAAACGGCCTTGGGTGCGCGCTGCCCGCACGGAATGAGCCCTTGCAGTGCGTTTATGAACATAGATTTCAACGAAAGGAGCAGCACAAATGTATCAGGTTGGCGATCTTATCATCTATGGCGGCGAGGGCGTATGCCGCGTTGCAGCGGTTGGCCCGGCGCCCATCGCGGCGGCAGATCCCAGCAGGCTGTATTATACGCTCACGCCCGTATACCGCAAAGGCGTCGTATACGCGCCCACGGATCTGGACGTTCCCATGCGCCCCGTGCTGAGCCGGGGGGAATCGCTCGCGCTCATCCGCTCCATCCCCACGATGGACCGGGACACGATGGAATTCGCGGACGCGAAGCAGGCGGCGCTCGAATATAAGGCGCTGCTGCAAACCTATGGCCACGGGAACCTGTTGCGCCTCATCCGCGCGATCTACGCAAAAAACGAGCGGGCCATCGCCCAGGGCAGGAGCTACAGCCATGTGGATGAAAAATTCCTCAAGCGCGCCCGGGAGCTTTTGCACGGCGAGCTTGCCGTTTCCCTGGGCGTAGAGCCGGACGAAGTGGAGCGCATGATCCGCGAAGCGGTGGAAGCGGATTCCGCCGCGAATTAATTCACCGAAGGAAGCCGCCGGCTGGACGCTTTTGACGGGAGCGCGCAGAAGCGTTCCCGTCTCCACGGGCGGCACATGCCCAAGGAGCGTCAATATCCGCCATATACGGCGCGGCCTCCTCCGCGCATATGCGGGGAAGCTTTTTGTGATGCGCATGGCCCAGGGGCGTTTTTGCACAATTGGTTGATAGTATTATGCGTTTTTTTTGCATACATTTTAGTTTTAATTTGCAATTCAAGCATTTCTGTTTCTTCATTTTGCAGACCTGTTTCCACATTTATACCATAATAGTGCAAGTTTTTGTGAATTTCCTGCAAGTGATGCATTTTCCGCGCTTCATTCCCCGATTGACACGGAATAATGCCGGGTGTATAATTCCGCCATTGATGTTTTTGTAGAATGCTGTCCCTATTTTGTTTTTGGGGGACGGTTAAAATATTTTCAGGAGGCACGCTTGGGATGAGCACCGTATCAGAACTGTTTGGGACTATGGTATTCAACGACACGGTCATGAAGGAAAGGCTCCCGAAGGAGACCTACCGGGCAATGCAAAACGCCATCCGGGACGGCAGGAGGCTGGATGCCACCGTAGCAAACGTGGTTGCAAACGCCATGAAGGATTGGGCCATCGAAAAGGGCGCGACGCACTTTACCCACTGGTTCCAGCCGATGACCGGCATCACCGCCGAAAAGCACGATAGCTTCATTTCTCCCATCAAGGGCGGGCATGTCATCATGGAGTTCTCCGGCAAGGAGCTTGTGCGCGGCGAACCGGACGCCTCCAGCTTCCCCTCCGGCGGCCTGCGCGCCACGTTTGAAGCGCGCGGCTACACGGCGTGGGACCCCACCTCCTACGCGTTTATCAAAGACAACACACTCTGCGTCCCCACGGCGTTTTGCTCCTATGGCGGCGAGGCGCTGGACAAAAAGACCCCCCTGCTGCGCTCCATGGAGGCCATCAACCGGCAGGCCATGCGCGTGCTGAAGCTCTTCGGCAACGCAGACGTGACCTCCGTGCGCGTGACCGTCGGCCCGGAGCAGGAATACTTTCTGGTGGATAAGGAGCTCTTCACCAAGCGCAAGGATCTGCTTTACACCGGCCGCACGCTCTTCGGCGCGATGCCGCCCAAGGGTCAGGAGCTGGAGGATCATTATTTCGGCACCATCAAACCGCGCATCGCGGCGTTCATGCTGGAGCTCAATACCGAGCTCTGGAAGCTCGGCGTGCTCGCCAAGACCGAGCACAACGAGGTCGCGCCCGCGCAGCACGAGCTTGCCCCGATTTTCACCACGGCAAACATCGCAGCCGACCATAACCAGCTCACGATGGAGGTCATGCAGAAACTTGCGAAAAAGCATGGCCTCGTCTGCCTGCTGCATGAGAAGCCCTTTGACGGCGTGAACGGCAGCGGCAAACACAACAACTGGTCCCTTTCCACCAACACGGGCGTAAACCTGCTCGAGCCCGGCGGCACGCCGTATGAAAACGCGCAGTTCCTGCTGTTCCTCTGCGCGGTAATCAAAGCTGTGGACGAATATCAGGATCTCCTGCGCATCTCCGTGGCGACGCCCGGCAACGACCACCGCCTCGGCGCGAACGAAGCGCCGCCGGCGATCGTCTCCATGTTCCTGGGGGACGAGCTCGAAGGCGTGCTGGACGCCATCGAGGCCGACACAGCTTACGACGCCAAGGAGCAGGTACAGATGAAGATCGGCGTTCACGTATTGCCCCGCTTCCCCAAGGATACGACCGACCGCAACCGCACCTCCCCGTTCGCCTTCACGGGCAACAAGTTTGAATTCCGCATGCTCGGTTCCTCCGCCTCCATTTCCGACGCAAACGTCGTCACAAACACGGCTGTGGCCGAGGCGCTCAAGCAGTATGCGGACATCCTGGAGGCCGCGCCGGATTTCGAGGTGGCCCTGCACGACCTCATCCGCGACACCATCAAGGAGCACAAGCGGATCATCTTCAACGGCAATGGGTATGACGACGCCTGGGTCGCCGAAGCGGAGCGCCGGGGCCTTTCCAACCTGCGCACCACGCCGGATGCGCTCAAGCATTTCCTCGATGAAAAGAACGTAGCGCTCTTTACCTCGCACCGGGTGCTGACCGAGGCTGAAATGAAGGCCCGCCACGAGATCATGCTCGAAAGCTACTGCAAGATCGTCAACATCGAGGCGTTGACGATGCTCGACATGGCAAAGAAGGAGATCCTGCCCGCCGTGACCGCCTATGCGGGCGAGCTTGCCAAGGCCGCCGCCGCGAAGCGCAGCGTCCTCGCGGGCGTAGACTGCACATACGAGGAGGCGGCGATCTCCTCCCTGTCCGATCTTTCCGCGAAACTTTACAAGGAAACGCTCGCCCTTTCGGATGCGCTTGCCGAAGCCGCAAAGGCCGCGGGCCCGGTCGCTGCCGCCGACTGCTATAAGAACGGGGTAATCGGCGCGATGGCCGCGCTGCGCGCGACAGCGGACTCCCTCGAGACCATCACCGCCGCAAGCTATTGGCCGTTCCCGACCTATGGCGAGCTGCTGTTTGGCATCATCTGACGCATGGGATATGAGAAAGCGCCGCTTCGGGAGGAGCGGCGCTTGGTTATTGCATGTTTTTTCTGCGGCCTCGTAAAGCCGCTGCGGCGGGCACAATCCTCCGCTTTCTCTGTGGGATATGTCCAGCGCTTGCGTGAGTAAGGCAATCCTCAGTCGCCTGCGGCACTTCTCGCGGCAGTTCACAATGGCTGCGGGAATACGGCAATCCTCAGTCCGCTTCGCGGACAGCTCCTTTGCCAAAGGAGCCTTTTGGTTTGTGCGCTCTCGTGCGGCATCCGAATACGGAAAAGCGTTGGGGTGAACCGCTCCCAAAAGCCCCCTTTCTGAAAGGGGGTGGCAGCGCGTGAGCGCTGACGGAGGATTGCCCTACCCGTGCAGGGCGCGGTCTTAGCGAATTTCCTGCTCCAATGAACGAAAAGCTTCCGTCGCAAAAAATTCTTCCAACGTAATACCAAAACCATCGCAAATCAGCTTGAGTGTAACGATTCCGGGATTTTTACTTCCCCCATTTACAATGTTTTTTAAGGTTGATGGCGGAACTGCCGCATAACGCGCCAATGCATTAACCTTCAAATCACGTTCTTTACAAAGCTCAATGATTCTATTCGCTACAGCTTCTCTTGTGTTCATCGCATCCTCCTATACTCTTTGCTATCAGTTTATAAACAATGCAAAGCGCATTCGGACCATATATGGACTTTTTGGGCCATATATGGTAGGATTAACAAAATTCACTGCATTATCCACACTGGAGGCTTTTCACAATGTCAGCCAAACTCCCCCTTCCAACTGCGGAATCTGTCCTTCGCAACCTCAATGACACACGACTGTCAATGCGCGTCCGCAAATCGAATGCGTTCAAAGCTTACCAATCACAGTATCTCTATGTTTCCAGTTTGGAGTGGAATCCTTCTGCCTTCGATTATGAACTAATCATGCTGGAATTTATGTACAAAGATTTGTCTATTGAAATCGCGTATCTTGAAGCTGAACTCTAACCTTATGCCGCCAATAGCGCTGACGGAGGATTGTCTTACCAAGAATCCGCCTCTAAAGCACGTCGGAGAATTGCCTTGCCCGCGCTGCGCAGGGAAAGCAATCGCAGCGCGCCCCCGCCATGCCGCTTTGTGTTATAATAAGGTAAGAATATTTCCACGGAGGCGACCATATGCCCAATGTGTTCGATTATCTTGCCTGGCGCGGCGACCTTGGCTTCGCCCAATCCCCGTTCAACGAAGTGGACAGCCTGATCCTATGCCGCCTTTCCTATATCCCGTTCGATGGCGTCGTGCCAGCGGAATTCCGGCAAAGCATTCCTCTTGCCGGCGCCGCCGCGCGCTGTCTGCATGGCATGCCTCCGCAGGGGATGCAGGGAGCCGTCCCGCTGCCTGGGGAGGCGGACGCTGCGCTGGAAGCTGCGGAAGCTCCGCCGCGCCGTTTTCGCCTGGCGGACGACGCGCGCCTGCTTGCCGCCCTTGCAGCCAGCCGCCGCTTTGGCGGCGCGCGCCTTTGCGGCTATGTGAACCTGCTCGACCCCGCCGCGGAAAAGCAGTTTTCCGCGCTCACCATCCTCTTGGAAGGCGAGCTCCCCTATGTCGCTTTCCGCGGCACGGACGGCACGCTCGTCGGCTGGAAGGAGGATTTCAACATGAGCTTCCGTACCGTCGTGCCGGCGCAGCGGGACGCGGTGCAATACCTTTGTGCAGCTGGGGACGCGCTCTCCGGCCGTCTGCGCGTGGGCGGGCATTCCAAAGGCGGCAACCTCGCCGTGTACGCCTCCGCCTTCTGCGGAGAGGAAACGCAGGCACGCATTGAAAGCGTTTACAACCACGATGGCCCCGGCTTCCTTTCCGAGGTCATCGCCCGCGAGGGCTTCCAGCGCGTGCTTGGGCGCGTGCATACGTTCGTGCCGCAATCCTCGGTCGTCGGCATGCTGTTGCAGCACGAAGAGGGCTGTTCCGTCGTCCACAGCACAAACACCTGGCTCCTGCAGCACGATCTGTATTCTTGGGAAACGGCCTGCAATGGGCTCCTCCTCACTGAGGAACGCACGCGCAGCAGCCGCTTCATAGATTCCACGATCAAAGCATGGCTCACACAGATGGCCCCGGAGGATCGCGGCAAGCTGGTGGACGGCGTATATACGGCGCTCGCCGCTTCCGGGGCAGTGACGGTCGCGGACCTCAATCGGCCAAAGACCGCCGTTGCCGTTTTACGCGAACTCAAGAAGCTGGATGAGCCAACCAAAGCTCTCCTCCAGCAGGCGATAGAGCTGTTGAGCACCTCCGCGCGGGAGAACCTGCCCGTAGTTTTGGAACGCATGCGCAGGGAGTGACCGCGGCCTCATTTCCCGCTTTCGCCATAGTTGGCGAGCAGCGCGGCCATATCCTCCGGCAGCGGGGCGGTGAGGTGCAGCGCCGTGCCTGTGAGCGGGTGGGTAAGCCAGAGCTCCGCGGAGTGGAGCGCGGGCCGGGCGATGCGCGGGTCCCGCGCGCCGTAAAGCCAATCCCCGGCGAGGGGGAAGCCGAGCGCCGCCATGTGTACGCGCAGCTGGTGCGTGCGGCCCGTGCAGGGGATGAGGCGCAGGAGCGTGAAGCCGCCTGAGCGCGCGAGCGTCTCATATTCCGTGCGGGAAGGCGCGCCGTCGGGCCGCACAGCGCGCTGATACGTGGAGCCTTCCGCGAGGCCGATGGGCAACGTGACCGCGCCCCTGGGCGGTTCTACAGCGCCTGCGGCGACGCCGCGGTATTCCCGGCGGAAGCCGGGCGTATGCAGCATACGGCGCAAAAGTTCGTGCATGTAGCCGTTCTTGGCAAAGGTGATGATCCCCGTGGTGCCCCGGTCCAGCCGGCTGACGGGGTGCGGGATGCAATCCGGCGGCAGATAGGCCGCAAGCGCGTTTTCGAGCGTGAGCTCCTCCGGGTCGCGCGTGGATTGGTGGACGGCAAGCCCGGCGGGCTTGTTCAGGATGAGAATATCCGCGTCCTCATAGAGTACCGCAAGCGGTGCGGCCATGGGGTGCGGGCGTGGCGCGTCCGGCGCATCCCCGATCTCCGCCGTGAGCACGTCCCCGGCGCGGACGCAGGCCGTCGTGAATGCACGCACGCCGTTGAGCAAGATCCCTGTTTCGCGCAGCTTTACCCGGCGGATAAGGGATTCGGACATGCGCAGCTCCTGCGCGAGCAGGCTTTTGACCGTGCGCCCAGCTAGGTGTTCGTCAATCGTGAGCGTAAGCGTGCGCATGGGGCCTCCTTGGGGTGGGGTATTTGCCACAGTATAGCACGTCCTGCGCGCACAGGCCATATTTGAGATATAGAATGTCACGGGGAGAGCAATCCTACGGGGGTACTTTGCAAAGCGGCCGCGGAGGGAACGATTCCTCCCGATATGTTTTACGAAATGCCGCTGTGATAAGGCAATCCCCCGTCGGCGCTTATGCCGCCGCCACCCCCTTTCAAAAAGGGGGCGTTTGGGCGTGGTAAACTCCAATGGCTTTCGTATTCGGACGGCGCACGGGAGCGCTCAGGCCAAAAGGCTCCTTTGGCAAAGGAGCTGGCAACGGCGTGAGCCGTTGACTGAGGATTGTCCTGCTTTCGCAGCCTTTGTTATACGCTGCACCATATCATTACACCGAAATAGGTTCAAAAATACAACCCCTTCCGGTTATAGAACGGCTGTCATTTTTTGGCGTAACATGAAACATGCAGGAATGCTGAGGTGCATGCGGATGTTCAAAATCGAAAATGAATTCAAAAACGCCACAGTCGCCCGGACAGTTCGCTTTACCGAGGCGCTTTTTGACAGGCTGAACCGCATTGCGCAGGAAAATGACATATCCTTTAATCTGCTCGTCCTGCAATGCTGTAAATACGCGTTGGATCACATTGCGCCGCCGGATTCCGAAGAACCCAATCACAATTATTCCGCTGGCGATTATGTCTATCGAAATATGCACAAGCCAAAGGAGGCCCCATAATGTACTCCGATGCCGAAATAAACGAGATTTTCGAGAAGGTCGCCCTGCAGGAAGGTGTGAGCGCGGAAACCATGCGCGCGGAGATCGCCCTTGCAATACAGGAATCCATGAAAACCACCGACCCGGTGGCGCAGGAACATTGGCGCAGCATGCAAAAAGGCGGAAAAATGCCCACGCCGGAGGATGTGTTCCGCTACCTGATGCAGCTCATAGCAGACGCATAAACAGCAAAAAGGCGCTCCCTGCGGAGCGCCTTTTGTTTGCGGTTTGCGAAATCTTATTTGACTTCCACAGTCGCGCCGACTTCCTTGAAGGTGGCGACGATCTTCTCGCACTCTTCCTTGGAGATGCCTTCCTTGAGGGGCTTGGGCGCGTTGTCGACCAGCTCCTTGGCTTCCTTCAGGCCGAGGCCGGTCAGCTCGCGGACGGCCTTGATGACCTTGATCTTCTCGGAACCAACGTCCTTGAGGATCGCGTCGAACTCGGTCTTCTCTTCCACGGCTTCGGCAGCCTGCGCGGGGCCGGCAACGGCCACGGCGGTGGCGGCGGCGGAAACGCCAAACTCCTCTTCGAGGGCCTTAACGAGCTCGGAGAGCTCAAGAACGGTCATCGCCTTAATATCGGCAATCAGTTGCTCTTTATTCATTGTGATATATCCTCCTGTAAGTATTTTTTAAAGTAAGTTAGGGGCTGTCTGCCGGTTATTCGGCGGCGGGAGCGCCCTCGCCCTTCTGCTTTGCGATCTGGTCGAGCACGATTGCAAGGCCGGAGATGGGGCTCATCATGCTGCCCAGCAAGCGCGCAAGCAGCACTTCGCGGGAGGGCAGATCGGCCAGCGCGTTCATCGCTGCGGAGTCGCTCACGACGCCGTTGATGATGCCGCCCTTCATTTCGCACTTCTTGTACTTTTTGATGGCCTCCTTGAGGATCTTCGCCGGAGCGACCGCATCGTCGTACCCGAACGCGAACGCGGAAGGCCCTTTCAGGAAATCGTGGATCTTTTCGTCGATGCCGTCTTCCCTTGCGGCGCGTTCGACGATGGAGTTCTTCAGAACCACATATTCAACGCCAGCCTTGCGCATGTCGTTGCGCAGCGCGGTGACTTCCTCAACGGTGAGCCCGCGGTAATCAAACACGACTACGGACTGCGCCTTTGCGATCTTTTCCTTGATCTCGGCGACCTGCTGGGCCTTCATTTCAATGATTTTAGCATTTGCCATGGTTTTCACCTCCTTCAAAAATAAATCCCCTGCCGAAAGACAGGGGACGAAAGCACGCAAAAACAAACTTGCGAAACTCCACCTCGGCGGGATATTAAGCCTTGCGGCACCTGCTGTCTTCGGCATATTCAGTTCCAAGGGTTACTTTACCACACCGGACGCCGCTTGTCAACGGGGAAATCCGGCGCGGATGTTTTTCCGCCCCACGAAAAACCGGGAACGGCCCTGCGGCCTGCTCCCGGTTCCAATTTTCCGTTTCGGATCAGTCTACGCGCTTGAGGAAGAAGAACAGGCGCGCATTCTTGTTCGCGTCCGCATGCTCGGTGGCGCAGGTGAACACGGTGAGGAAGGTGTCCTCGGTGGTGACAGTGGTGTCGATCTGCACCTCGGAAAGGCCGATCTGCTTGTCGATCCACTCCTGGATGCCCGCGTCGTCAGTACGGTTGTGGGAGCCCCACCAGATGTTGTCGTACCAATCCTTCTCCGCATCGGCCGGAGCTTTGGTCTCATACATGGCGAAAATCTCATAGCGCGTTTCCACGCCGTAGAGGTTCAGCGTCCAGACGCGGTCCGCATACACGTCGAAATCCGGGAGATCCACAAGCTCCTTGCCGCAATACTTCTTTTGCAGGCAGTTCGTTTCGCCCACGTTGAACTCCTGCAGGTGGTGCAGCTGGTGGAACATGCTGCCGGAGGGGCGGGAGTTGTGGCCGGTGACGACGGTATTCTTGGTGTAGCCGTAATAGTAGGCATAGATTGCGGCAGACTCGGACGATTCCTTTTCAAACGTATGGTCATTGTAATACCATTTGCCCGTGCGGTCGAACATGATGGGGTAATCAATGTTCGTGCCCTCGATCGTGATGTAGCCTACGGTGTCTTCGTTCTGGGCATACGCTTCTTCATACTTGCTCTCTTCGGCAGTAGTGGCGCGGTCCCAGTCGCCATACTGTGCGAGTTTGCCCGTTCCTTCGGCATAAGCGCGGATAACATTCACGCCCGCGATCATACGGTTAGCGTCCGTGTAGGTGTAATAGGATTTCTCCTCGCCATTGAGCGCAGCGGTGAATTCTTCGATCTTGCCCCAGTCCGCATCGTCGCAGGCGCGCGCGGCGCGCAGCGCGGCGGTGGAAAGCTGCTGGCCCTTTTCGATATAGTCCAGGACGGCCTGCGCGTCCTCTTCGGTGATCGCGCCGTCGCCGTTCACGTCGCCCATGAGCACAACGGTCGCAAGCGGCGTACCCTCCTGCTGATAGGCCGCAAGGCCGGTCTTGATGAGGTCGGCGTCGGTGAGGCCTTCGCCTTCAAAGAACGCAGTTTCAGAACCGGTCAGCGCCCTGAGGACGGCGGTCGCTTCCGCAATGGTCATACCCGGACGGAAGCCGATGAGGTATTCGCCCTCAACATGCGGGCGCAGGAAAAAGCGGTCCACCGCGCACTGGAGGTCGTCGTTCACGCCATAGCCTACGGCGGTACCGTCCCGGTGCATGAGCACAATGTGCTGCGTGCCGACAGCCGCGCCAACCACGTCCTTTTCAGCGGAAAGGTCGATGGAAGCGTCGGCAAGCGCGGCGACGACGGTGCCGTCCGCCTTCACGCCGACTATGCCATACGCGCCCGCCGCGACGGCGCTAAGGCCGCTCCAGGCGGAAACGTCCGTGCCGTTGGAAACGAGGGCCGTGCCGCCGCTGGTCAGGGCAGCCGCTACATCCCCGCCCGCTGAGATGGCAACCACGTCCTTCCACGCGGAAACATCCGGCGCGGCGCCTGCGGTCACGAGCGTGCCCGCGGAGGTAAGGCCGAGGGTAAACGCATCGCCCGCAGCGATGGCCACGATGTCGCTCCAACCGGTCACTTCGCACTGGCCGGAGGCGGTATCGCCCACGGCGACGACAGTGCCGTCCGTCTTGAGGCCGACGAGGTGCGTCTTGCCCGCTGCAATGCTGTGCAGGCCGGTCCAAGCGGAAGCGGCTTCCCAAGAGGCGGAATCCGCAAGGCCGGTGCCGTCGCCTGCGAGCACGAGCGTACCGTCCGCAGTCACGCCTGCGGTAAACAGCTCGCCTGCGGCGATATATACGAGGTTCTCCCAGCCGGAGACCTTGCGCTGGCCAGCGGTGTCATGCCCGGCGGAAACAGCGGTGCCGTCCGCACGGAGGCCGACGGTATGCACGCTGCCCGCGGCAACCATGCCAATGGGCGCTTCCGGCTGGGTCAGGCCAAGGCTGGCGTCCGGGGTTTCCACGGGGGTGGGGGTCTCGACCGGCCCGACGTCGATGGGTTGATCCGTGTTGCCATCGCCGCAGCCAACTACCGCAAACGCGGTCAGCAGCGCAAGCAGCAAGGCGATCCACTTTTTCATATTCATTGCATTCCTCCTAAAATAATATCGCGCGTAAAGTTCGCGGCGCGCGAAGCCGCCGCACAATAATACAAACGTATCATACCATAAAACGGTTGCGGGCGGCAAATGCTCTTATCGTTTTTTACAGCACGTTCATAAAATTTTCCGTTGAGCCCGAAATTGCGTTTCTCCAAACAGAGTGTTATATGGATCCATACCCAATCATATCCGGCGCATCCGCCGGGCATTCGGGCAGGCAATCCTGTGGCAAATGGCATTTTATCGGGATTTTCACCTTACGCTTCCGCCGTTGGCACGGCCAGCACTCGCCTTATCCGGAAACCGATCCGCGCATTTCTCCATCGCCTACACGATATGGACTATTTGGAAACCATTTTGATTGAACAAAGTAAGTTCTTAAGCCTCATTATCATTTAAATTGCGTCGATACCCATGTCGCGTTGTAGCCATCTGTAACTGCATCAGCACAGTCCCATGGAAAAGCATTTGTGCATGCAAAAATTGCACAGGCCGCGACTGCTCGGCTTCTCAACGTACTATCTTTCTTTTCTTGGCTCTCCTTGGCACAATCATCCATATTAATCAAACGTCCATAGGCATCTAGTATTTTTTTGCTCAATGCCTGCAACATGGATTTAGCTCATAAGTAAATTCCTCGCGAGTTAATTTTTTAATTATCCATGGCCTCCATCACTTTTCGGAGCGCCTTTTTCGTAACGTAACGTTCCTTT
>OJPD01000325.1_pt1 | contig 38040 bp, 35 predicted proteins | sample 1598371 | NCBI WGS metagenome assembly OJPD01 (sample SAMN03922478, study PRJEB24848) | human gut metagenome | isolation source: stool sample | host: Homo sapiens | place: Germany | collected 2010-11
TTGTCCACCAGCAGCGAGAACGTCATCTGCTTTCCCACGAACTGCATCGCCTCGTTGTTGGGCAGCATGTAGTTCATCTGGCCGACGTTCGTTTCCGATGTAGTCGACAGCACAGAGGTGGCCACGGTGTACTTCGTGCCGTCGAACTGCACCGCCCAGCGGTCGATGCCGTGGACGTTGGAGCTGCCGGAACCCGTATACTCCGCCTGTCCCCTCTGGTTCACCGGGTTCGGGAAGTACCAGTTGTCCAGCAGGTTGGGGCTGCACGGGAACACTTTGGTGTCGATGGTGCTGCCGGTAATGGCGATATTGGCGCCGGGGGTATATGTCGGGCCTGCCGCGCCGGTCTCGCCCCGGTCGCCCTTGTCACCTTTTTCCCCCTTATCCCCCTTGTCGCCTTTATCGCCCTTCTCGCCTTTTTCGCCGGTGTCGCCGGCCGCGCCCTTTTCACCGGCCGGCCCCTGCGCCCCCGTATCGCCCTTATCGCCTTTTTCACCCTTGGGGCCTGCCGCGCCGGTGTCTCCTTTCGGGCCGCCGGTACCCACCGGCAGCTGGCTTTCCTGATACGCGCCGCTCTCCCCGCTCCACAGCAGCCAGAAGCCGTCTGCCCCCGGTCTGGGCGGGTGCGCCGCCAGATCCCGCAGCCGCGTCTCCAGCTCCCGGAACGCCGTGGGGAGCTCCGGCCACGCCGCGCCCTCCGACAGGCTGGCCGGTACCAGCACCTCCGTCACCGTGCTGTGGCGCTGGGTCACACCGTCGGTGCGCAGCGTGCCCCGCAGCTGCAGGGTGTATGTGCCGCCCCTGGGCAGATTCTCCCGCTTCAGCAGCACGCCCACGCCGCCGGGCCGCGCCACCAGCGGCAGGGCGTCCAGACCGCCCTCCGGCTCCTGCAGCAGCAGCTCCCAGTCGTACCCCTCCGGCATGTCGCCCACGATGTCCAGCCACACGCTGCCGTTGTCGAACTGCATGGCCGCCGGGGCTCCGTCCCACGTCAGGCGCCAATCCTTCCATTCGATCATGTTTGCCTCTCCTCTCTGCATGAATGTCACCTCTTTCCCCCGTCTTTTCCCGGGTTGTACGCTTCCGGCATGCTCCTGAAATTCTTTTTTTGCCCGCCGGCGCGGACAGTTATGTAAACCGCATCATGGTATCCTGTACTATCCTGACTTTTTTGTGCTTTCCCAATAAATTTTCACGGATTTATTGCTTTTGCTAAAAAATATGGTATACTGTCTTTGTTTGCATATACAACATCTTCCGCCGCGTTTTGCGGTATGAAGTTTCCATGCTCCGGGCACACTGTTACCAGAGCCTATTGACCATCTGAAAAGAGGGAACTGCCTTGAACAAATACATTATCCACGGCGGCCATCCGCTGTTTGGCGAGGTGACCATCAGCGGCGCAAAGAACGCCGCCGTCGCCATCATTCCCGCCGCCCTGCTGGTGGACGGCGTCTGCCGCATCGAGAACATCCCCCAGATCAGCGACGTGACCCTGTTTTTCTCCATTCTGGAGGAGCTGGGCGCCCGCATCCGGGTGCTGAACCGCCACGCGGTGGAGATCGACTGCCACGCCATCCACAGCACCCGCCCGTCCTACGATCTGGCCCGCCGCATCCGGGCCAGCTACTACCTGCTGGGCGCGCTGCTGGGCCGCTTCGGTCAGGCCACCGTGGCCATGCCCGGCGGCTGCAACTTCGGCGTCCGCCCCATCGACCAGCATATCAAGGGCTTCACCACCATGGGCGCCGAGGTGTCCGTGGAGGGCGGCTTCATCCACACCGCCGCCAAAAACGGCCGTCTCACCGGCGCGCCGGTGTATCTGGACGTTGTCTCCGTGGGCGCTACCATGAACATCATGATGGCCGCCGCACTGGCGGACGGCGTCACCACCATTGAAAACGCTGCCAAGGAACCTCACATCGTGGACCTGGCCAACTTCCTGAACTCCATGGGTGCGGATATCAAGGGCGCCGGCACCGACTCCATCAAGATCCGGGGCGTGGAGCGTCTCAGCGGCGGCACCTACTGCATCATCCCCGACCAGATCGAGGCCGGCACCTATATGGCCGCGGTGGCTGCCACCGGCGGTCAGCTGCTGCTGAAGAACATCATCCCCAAGCACATGGACTGCATCAGCGCCAAGCTGATGGAGATGGGCGTGGTGGTGGAGGAGAACGACGACACCCTGCTGGTGCGCCGCAACGAGCCGCTGCAGAAGGCCAACGTCAAGACCCTGCCCTACCCCGGTTTCCCCACGGATATGCAGCCCCAGATCGCCGCCGTGCTGTCTCTGGCGCAGGGCACCAGTCTCGTCACCGAGGGCGTCTACGGCGCCAACCGCTTCAAGTATGTGGACGAGCTGAAGCGTCTGGGCGCCCACATCCAGGTGGACGGCAAGGTGGCCGTGATCGAGGGCACCCAGCAGCTGGTGGGCGCTCCCATCCAGGCCTGCGACCTGCGGGCCGGTGCGGCGCTGGTCATCGCCGGTCTGGCCGCCAAGGGCACCACCGAGCTCAGTTGCGTGCAGTATATCGAGCGGGGCTACGAGGACCTGGTGGGCAAGCTCCGCGCTGTCGGCGCGGATATCGCCATGGTGGACGTGCCCGACGAGAGCGAAGCCGAAGCCCATATCAGCTGACATACACCTTCCAGCGTCCGCTGCGAGAGGCCGCAGCCTTTGCGGCTTGCTGCAACGGACGCTGTCATTTTCCGGAAAGGTACATACCGTCTTGATCACTGTACATACACTGGCCAGCGGCTCCGAGGGCAACAGCCTGCTGGTCTCCGCCTGCGGCGTCCACCTGCTGGTGGATGCCGGCATCTCCGCCCGCCGCATCAGGCAGTCCCTGGCCCAGCTGGGTCTGACGCCGGACGACCTGTCCGCCATCCTCATCACCCACGAGCATACGGACCACACGGCGGGCCTTGCCACCCTGCTGAAGCACCACGCCGTCCCGCTGTACGCCAGCGGCGGCACGGCCTTCTATCTCCGCAGCCGCCTGCCCGGACTGGACGGCTGCCTGCGCCTTGTCTCCCCCGGCAGCGTCTTTTCCATCGGCCCGGCACAGGTGACGGTGTTCGCCACCAGCCATGACGCCGGGGAAAGCGTGGACTACCGCATCGACTGCGGCGGCGAGAGTGTGGGCATCCTCACCGACACCGGCTTCGTGCCGGAGCCGGCGGCCGCCGCCCTCTCCGGCGTGGGTCTGCTGGTGCTGGAGAGCAACCACGATGTGGAGTGGCTGCTGTCGGGGCCGTACCCCTACCCCTTGAAGCAGCGCATCCTCAGCCAGCGGGGCCACCTGTCCAACGAGGACGCCGCCGCCTTTGCCCGCCGTATGGCGGCATGCGGCACCCGCCGCTTCGTGCTGGCCCACCTGAGCCGGGAGAACAACACCCCCCAGCGAGCCCTGCAGGTCATGGAAACGGCCCTGTCCGGGCTGGATGTCTCCGTGGAGGTGGCGCCCCGTGGTGAGCTCAGCGGCTGCTATGAGCCGGAGGTGACGGCATGCAGAAGGTAAGCATCCTCTGCGTCGGCAAGCTGAAGGAGCGGTTCTACATCGACGCCGCCGCCGAATACGTCAAGCGGCTCCAGCGGCTGTGCCGTCTGGAGATCATCGAGCTGCCGGAGTGCCGCCTGCCCGATGAGCCATCCCCCGCCGAGATCCGCCGTGCCCTGCAGACGGAGGCCGCCGCCATCCGGGAAAAGCTGCCCAGAGGCGGCGCGCTGGTGGCGCTGTGCATCGAGGGAAAGCCCTGCTCCAGCGAGGAGCTGAGCCGCCGGCTCACGGATTTCGGCGTACAGGGCAAGACCCAGATCACGTTTCTCATCGGCGGCAGCGTGGGACTGGACGAGAGCCTGAAGCAGCAGGCCGACTGGCGGCTCTCCATGTCGCCCATGACGTTCCCCCACCACATGGCACGCATCATGCTGCTGGAGCAGATCTACCGCGCCTACCAGATCGCCGGCGGCGCAAAATACCACAAATAGGAGGTCATTCCCATGGAAAACTGGAGCTTTACCGGCCGTCCGGACGTGCCCGCGTGGCCCAAGGACGAGTCCGGCCGCGACGAGAAGGCCGTGCTGCTGAAGCAGACCTTTGACTCCGCCGCCGACGCCGACACCCTCATCTCCCTGCTGTCGGCCTACGGCGTCCCCTGCTTCAAGTATTACGACCGCGAGGGCGGCGCCGGCAAGGTCATCAACGGCTTTTCCGGCTTCGGCGTCAGCCTGTATGTCCCCGCCTCCCGCCTGGAGGAGGCGCAGGAGCTGCTGACCGCCCAGCCCGTGGACGAGGACGAATAAGTACATATCATCCCGAAAGGAGTACCTATATGAGCTACAAACAGGAATACGAGCGCTGGCTCCGCAGCGACGCCCTCTCCCCCGCCGAGCACGCGGAGCTGGAGAGCATCGCCCACGATGAAAAGGAGATTGAGAACCGCTTTTACGGCCCGCTGGAGTTCGGCACTGCCGGTCTGCGGGGCACCATGAAGGTGGGCCTGCACCAGATGAACATCCACGTCATCCGCTGGGCCACCCAGGGCTTTGCCAACGTCATCGCCGCCGAGGGCAAGGAGGCAAAGAAAAAAGGCGTGGCCATCTGCATGGACTGCCGCAACAACAACATGCTGTTCTCCCACGCCGCCGCGGAGGTCTGCGCCGCCAACGGCATCCACGTCCGCATCTTCGAGTCCCTGCGGCCCACGCCGGAGCTGAGTTTCGCCGTCCGCTACTACGGCTGCCAGGCGGGCATCAACGTCACTGCCAGCCACAACCCCAAGGAGTACAACGGCTACAAGGTCTACTGGTCTGACGGCGCACAGCTGCCGCCCCAGCATGCCGACGCCATCGCCGCCCAGCTGGAGAAGATCGACATCTTCACCGGCGTGAAGCGCATGGACTTCGACGATGCCGTGAAGGCCGGTCTTATCGAGATCATGGGCGAGGAGACGGACCGCGCCTTTATGGAGAACGTCATGGCCATGGTCAACGACCGGGCGTCCATGGCCAAGGTGGCCGACACCTTCAAGGTGGTGTACACCCCGTTCCACGGCTGCGGCTGGAAGCTGGTGCCGGAGGCCCTGCGGGGTCTGGGCGTCAAGCACCTGTACTGCGTGGAGCAGCAGATGGTGCTGGACGGCAATTTCCCCACCGTGGCCTCCCCCAACCCGGAGAATCCGGAGGGCTTCTATCTGGCCATCGAGCTGGCGGACAAGGTGGGCGCTGACTTCATCCTGGGCACCGACCCCGACAGCGACCGCGTGGGCATCATGGTCCGCGACCATGCCGGCAAATTCGTGGCCGTCACCGGCAACCAGACCGGCGTGCTGCTGCTGGACTACCTCATCGGCGCCCTGCGCCGGGCCGGCAAGATGCCGGAGAAGCCGGTGTTCCTCAAGTCCATCGTCACCACCAACATGGCCCGCAAGGTGGCCGAGTCCAACGGCGTCACCTGCTATGACACCTTCACTGGCTTCAAGTTCATGGCCGAGAAGAAGGGTGAGCTGGAGTCCTCCGGCCAGGGCGAGGTCATCATGTCCTACGAGGAGAGCTACGGCTACATGCTGGGCGACTACGTCCGCGACAAGGACGCCGTTACCGCCTCCCTGATGGTCACGGAGATGGCCGGCTGGTACGCCGCGCAGGGCATGACCCTCTACGACGCTCTGCAGGCTCTGTACGCCAAGTACGGCTGGTACGGCGAAAAGACCCACAACCTGGTGATGCCCGGCGTGGACGGTCTGGAGAAGATGGCCGCCCTGATGAAGCGCCTGCGCCAGACGCCCCCCGCCGATATCGCCGGGGTCGCCGTCGCCGTCCGCAAGGACTACGCCGACGGCACCGCCGTGGACTGCGCCACCGGTGCTTCCAGCCCCATGGAGCTTCACGGCAGCAACGTGCTGCGCTATGAGCTGGCCGACGGCACCACCATTCTGGTCCGTCCCTCCGGCACAGAGCCCAAGATCAAGGTCTACATCCTGACCCAGGGCAGAGACGCCGCGGAGCGGGACGCCAACATCGCCAAGTACTCCGCTTGGGTGGAGACGCTGACCAAATAACGCACACTGTACACAAAAAAGAACGGAAGCCCTGGGCTTCCGTTCTTTTTTGTTCTATGCGCAGGCGATCACCGCCACGTCTTGCTGAAAAAGTATACCGCCAGCATGCCCGGCCCCACATGGGCGCCGGTGACCGGTTCGTGGCACACGGTGAGGATCTGGCCGGTGCAGCCCACCTGCCGCAGCCGGGTGGCCACATGCAGCGCGTCCGCCGGGGAACCGGCGTGGGAGATGCCCACCGGGGCGCTCCTGTCCTCCACCATCTGGTCGTAGAGCTTCACCAGCTCCTCCATGCCGGCCTTCTTGCCGCGGGCCTTGGCCAGCATCACGATCTTGCCCTCCTCGTCACCCTGCAGGATGGGCTTGATCTGCAGCAGCGTACCGGCCAGCGCCGCGCCGCCGGAGATGCGGCCGCCCCTGCGCAGGAACTTGAGATCGTCCACCATGAAGTGCTGGCGCATCTTGCCGCACAGCTCCTCGCAGCGCACCACGATCTCCTCCAGCACGCGGCCCTCCGCCGCCAGCCGGGCGGCCTCCAGCACAATGAGGCCCTCGCCCAGGGAAGCGCCCCTGGTGTCCAGCACGCGGATCTTCCGCTCCGGATACTGCTCCGCCAGCTCGCGGGCCACCAGTCCCACGCCCCAGCAGGTGCCGCTGACGCCGCCGGACAGGCCCACATACAGCACATCGTCGCCGTTGATGAGGTGCGGCTCCATACCCCGCCGCGCCGCGTCCGGCGTGACCATGGAGGTCTGCACCACCGCACCGCGCCGCATGGCGTCATAGAAGCTGCGCCCGTCGAACTCCGCGCCGGTGTCCGTCGGCTCGCCGTCCACCGTATAGGTCAGGCAAAGCTCCCCGATGCCGTACTGTTCCAGCAGGGCCTTGGGCAGATTTGCCGCGTTATCGGTCATAATACGTACCATAATGTGTCTCCTTTTTCTCTTGTTTCCGTTACAACTGCGGCGTGACCCACTGGGCCAGTGCGTCGAACAGCTGCCTGTACCCCGACATGGTCAGATGGATGCCGTCCGCCGCGATCATCTGCGGCAGGTCCCGCAGCGGCAGAAAGCGGCGGCGCACGTCGATAAGGGGCAGCCCCTCGCTCATGGCGAAGGATGCCACCGTGTCGGAGTACAGCTCCTGGTGCCGGTAGATACGGCCCTCATCGCCCAGCCACTGCAAAATGCGCTCACGGCTGAGGCCGCTGCTGCAAATATAATCCAAATAACGCCTGCCGTCAATAGGCGGCAGCGTCATCAGCACCGGCTGCACCCCGGCCTGCACCAGCTCCGTCACCGTCTTTTTCAGCTTGGTCAGGAACTCCGGCAGCTCCGTGCGGGGCTTGTGCTCCCCTTCCGGGTCGGCGGCAATGCCCGCCCAGTCGAAATCGCTGTCGTTGCCGCCGTAGGCCACCAGCGCCCAGCGGGCATCCATGCCCCGCTGCACGTCGTGCTCCACCAGGGACAATCCCTTGCTGATGGTGGAGCCCATCTTGGCGCGGTTCACCACCTCCAGCCGCTCCGTGGGATACCGGGCCATGACCTCCGCCAGATGGAAGTGATACCGCATGGCCTCATCCGGCACAGTGGCCTTCAGCAGCGAATCTCCATACACATACGCCCGTTCCATAGTATACCCTCCTCTGCGATTTTTACATAATATAACATATTAGATGTGATGCGTCAAGGTATCATGTTCACCTTTTTCTTGTCAAGCGCATCCATTTGTGATATAGTGTATTATGTATACGAGTTAGGGGGCATTTTCATGCAATACGACAAGGATCTTGTGGCCCACAAGCTGCGGCGCTGGGACAAATTCATCACCGACTATCACCTGCCGGAGTGGAACGCCATCCCGGATCTGGGTCTTTATATGGATCAGGTCATCGTGCTTCTGGAGCAGTATCTCAGCTTCATCCCCGCCCCGGCGGGAACAAAGGAGCGCTTTGTGACCTCCTCCACCATCAACAACTATGTGCGGCTGAAGATCATGCCGGCACCGGTGAAGCGCAAGTACCACCGGGTGCACATCGCCTACCTCATCATGATCCTGACCATGAAGCAGAGTCTCAGCATCAGCGACGTGCAGAAGGTCATCCCGCCGGACAGCAGCGAGGAGGAGGTGCGGGCGGTCTACGAGGACTATTCTGAGAAGTTCCGGCGGCTGGCACTGTTTTTCAACCAGCAGGTGCAGACCGGTGCGGAGGGCATCCGCACACCGGGGCAGGGCGGCGACAACGCCGTGGAGCTGCTGGTCATCGAAAGCGCGCTGATCGCGGGTTTCTCCAAGATCCTGGCAGAGAAGCTCATCCGCCTGTGCGGCGCCGACACGGAGGACGTGCTGGCGGCCGAAAACGAAACGGCGCAGCCGTGATCCCGTCATACGGAAAAGAGAGGGGCCAGCCCCTCTCTTTTGCTGTTTTTCCGTCCGTTAGCCGCCGATGTGCAGCCTGCGGCAAAGCCGCTCCTCCCAGCGGGCAAAGCGCCGGGCAACCGCCGGCCGGGCAGCGTCCCAATCCGCCATGTGTCCCGCCTTCTCGCCGTCCTGTACCTGTCAAAAAGTCACCTTTTGACAGAGAAAGGTCGGGTTGGAAATACTGGGCATTTTCGCCGAATGCAGTGGTGAAATTTCCGCACTGTCTATTGCAAATGTGAAGAATGTATGATATTCTTTTATAGTCGGTTATACTGTCAAAAGGTGTACTTTTTGGCAATATGTAACCGCAAAAAACATCAGGAAAGGGATGGCCGCCCATTGACCCCGGAAGCAGTGACATTCAGCGTGATCGTCCCCGTTTTCAACGTGGAGCCATATCTCTCCGCCTGTCTGGAAAGCGCCCTGCCGGCACTGACGGCGGCGGACGAGGTCATCCTCTCGCTGGGCGAGTCCTCCGACGGGAGCACCGCCATCGCGGAGCACTACGTCCGCCGGCACGCCAATATCCGCCTGCTGCGGCAGGACGGCAGGGGCCTGTCCAACGCCCGCAACTGTGCGGTGCGGGAGGCCCGGGGCACCTACCTCGTATACATCGACAGCGACGATCTGGTGGATACGGCGCTGTTCACCCGCGCGCTGCGGCGCATCCGGGAGGACACCGCCCCCCGGGACTTGTACGTTTTCGACTTCTACCACGACAATCGCCGCACAGGGCAGCTGGAGCCGTGGTTCCAGATCGGCGAGGGCTGTGATTTTCAGGGCGTGGAGCACATCGGAAAAATGCTGCGGCAGCACAAATGCTTCTGGAACGTATGGCGGTATATCTACCGCCGCGACTTTCTGACGCGCAGCGGCATCACGTTTCTGGAAAACCGGATGAGCGAGGATGTGGATTACACCGCCAGCGTCCTGCTGGCCCGGCCGGACACCGCTTTTTACCACGACCCGTACTACCTTTACGCCGTGGGGCGCGGCACATCCCTGATGGACAGGCCCACCCTGCGCCGTCTGGAGGATACCGTGTTCGTGCTGGAGCGCTCCATCCGGCGGCTGCGAGAGGCGGCGCTGCCCTATTCGGACTGCGTGACGGCGCAGTTCCAGTTTGAATATGTTCTCAATATGGCGCAGATCTACGAGATACCGGCGGCGGACAGAGCGGCGGGACGACAGCTTTTTGCTGATGCCCGGAACGTTCTTGCCGGGGGAAGTGACCGGTATATCTGCCTTCTGCGCCTTTTGCTGCGGCTCATCGGCCTGCCGGCCACAGCCTATCTCCTGCACACGGCCAAAAGTATCCGGCACAGACTACAAGTAAAAAAGGGGAAAACCACATGATCATGACAAAAACGCCCTTCCGCATCAGCTTTGCCGGCGGCGGAAGTGACCTGGCAGATTTTTACGAGCAGTACGGCGGCTGCGTGCTGAGCACCTCCATCAACCGCTACTGCTACATCTCCATCCATCCGTACTTCGACGAAAACAAGACGCTGCTGAAGTACTCGGAAAACGAGCTGGTCAGCGATCTGTCCGAGATCCGGCACCGTATCTTCAACTGTGTGCTGAACGAGCGGAAGCTCCACGGCGTGGAGATCGTCTCCACGGCGGATGTGCCCGGCGGCACGGGTCTCGGCTCCTCCAGCACGTTCACGGTGGGCCTCATCAACACACTGAACTGCTACCAAGGCAAGTACATGTCCAAGGGCGAGATTGCGGAGCGGGCCTGCCGCGTCGAGATCGAAAAGCTGGGCAGCCCCATCGGCAAGCAGGACCAGTACGCGGCAGCCTACGGCGGCCTGAATTTCATCCGTTTCCACCAGGACGGCACGGTATCCGTGGCCCCGCTCATGATGAAGCCGGAGACGTACCGCCGTCTCCAGCAGAACCTGATGATGTTCTATACCGGCGATGTCCGCTCGGCCAACGCCATCCTGTCGGAGCAGAAGAAAAACATGAGCTCCTCGGACAAGACCGCCAACCTGCGGCAGATGTGCGCGCTGGCGGAGGATATGCGCACGGCGCTGGAGCGGGATGACATCTCCGGCTTCGGCGACCTGCTGAACGAGGGCTGGAAGCTGAAGCGGACGCTGGCCAGCGGCATCTCCAACCCGGCCATTGACGAGGCCTATGAGACGGCCATGGCCAACGGCGCGCTGGGCGGCAAGCTGCTGGGCGCCGGCGGCGGCGGGTTCCTGCTGTTCTACTGCGAGCCGGACAAGCAGGAGCGCCTGCGCGTGGCCCTGCGCAAGAAGGAATTCCCCTTCTCCTTCGAGAAGGACGGCACCTCTGTGGCCTATATCGGCGACAAATACTGGGATTAAAGGAGAAAGAGCATGAAAGCACTGGTAGCCGGCGGCGCCGGATTCATCGGCAGCCACCTCATCGACGCCCTCCTGGCCGAGGGCCACGACGTTGTCTGCGTGGACAACTATTTCATCGGCACAAAGGCCAACATCGCCCATCTGCAGGGCAACCCGCACTTCAAGCTGTATGAGCAGGATCTGGCGGACTTCGCCGCCGTCAACGATATCTTCCGGGCCGAGCAGGTGGATTATGTGTTCCATCTGGCCGCCAATTCCGACATCCAGGCCAGCGCCAACGACCCGGCCATCGAATACCACAACACCTACTCCACCACGTTCTCGCTGCTGGAGGCCATGCGGCTCAACGGCGTGAAAAAGCTGTTCTTCGCGTCCACCTCCGCCGTTTACGGCGAGCAGATGGGCCGCGAGGTGTCGGAGGATGCCGTGGCGCTGCGCCCCATCTCCTACTACGGCGGCTGCAAGCTGGGCTCCGAGGCCGCTATCTCCGCCTACGCCTATATGAACGATCTGGAGGTGCTGGTGTTCCGGTTCCCCAACGTGATCGGCCCCCGGCTGACCCACGGCGTCATCTTCGACTTCGTCAAGCGGCTGAAGGCTGACCCCTCCCACCTGCGGATCCTGGGCGACGGCACCCAGACCAAGCCGTATATCTATGTGCTGGATCTGGTGGACGCCATCATGCACTTCAAGGATGCGGGCAAGGGCGTGACGCTGTACAACGTGGGCGTGGAGACCCAGTCCTCCGTCAAGCGCATCGCGGAAATCGTCTGCGAGAAGATGGGCCTGACCGGCATCCCCTTCGAGTATACCGGCGGACGGGGCGGCTGGAAGGGCGATGTCCCCGTGTTCGCCTACAATCTGGATAAGATCCACGCCGCCGGCTGGAGCACCTCCATGACCAGCGACGAGGCGGTTGCCAAGACGGTGGAGGCCGTTCTGTGATGCAGGCGGTCATCATGGCCGGCGGCAAGGGCACCCGCCTGCGCGCCATCACCAACGACGAGATCCCCAAGCCCATGGCGCCCATCGCCGGCAAGCCCATCCTGCAGTGGCAGATCGAGTGCCTGCGGCGCAGCGGTGTAACGGACATCCTCCTCATCACCGGCTACCTGGGTGAGAAGATCGAGGCCTTTTTCGGCGACGGCGCCGCTTTCGGCGTCCGCATCGGCTACTACCGGGAGGAGCAGCCTCTCGGCACCGCCGGCGCGCTGGCGGAGATCGCCGGTCGGCTGGAGGAGGACTTCCTGCTGGTGTTCGGCGACACCATTTTCGACATCAGCATCCCCCGGATGCTGGCGTTCCACCGGGAGAAGCAGGCGGAGGCCACGCTGTTCGTCCACCCCAACTCCCATCCCTTCGACTCGGACATCGTCCTGCGGGACGAGGACCAGCGGGTATGCGGTTTCCTGCCCAAAACGGAGGAGCGGACGGACTGGTACGACAACTGCGTCAACGCCGGCTTCTATATGGTGAACAGGCGGCTGTGCAGCCGCATTCCCCGCGGCGAAAAGACCGACCTTGAAAAGCAGGTGCTCTGGCCGCTAGCCCGGCAGGGCGGCGCCGTGTACGCCTATATGTCCCCGGAGTACATCAAGGACGTGGGCACGCCGGAGCGCATCGCCGCTGCCGCCGCAGAGCTGGAGACTGGCGTGGTGTCGGCCCGCAACCTGGAGAAAAAGCAGAAGTGCGTTTTCCTGGACCGGGACGGCACGGTAAACCGCTATCGCGGCCTGATCTCCAGCCCGGAGCAGCTGGAGCTGGAGCCCTGTGCGGCAGAGGCCATCCGCCTGCTGAACCGCTCCGGCTATCTGGCCATCGTGGCCACCAACCAGCCGGTGGTGGCCCGCGGCATGTGCGGTATGGCGGATGTGGAGGAGATCCACCGCAAGCTCGCCACCCTGCTGGGACAGGAGGGCGCGTATCTGGACGGCATCGTGTTCTGCCCCCATCACCCCGACAAGGGCTATCCGGAGGAGAACCCCGCCTACAAGATCCCCTGCCGCTGCCGCAAGCCGGACACCGGTATGCTCACCGCCTGCGCGGAGGCGTACAACATCGACCTGGCGCAGTCGTGGATGGTGGGCGACACCACCGTGGATATACAGACCGGCCTCAACGCCGGCACCCATACAGCCCTCGTCCTCACGGGCGAGGCCGGAAAAGACGGGAAATATGACGTGCAGCCCCAGCGCACCGGCGCAGATCTGCTGGACGTCGTGAAACAGATCATCGGAGGTTGATTATGGACTATACAAAGGACATTCGCGAGTACATCGCGCTGGAGCAGCAGATCCTGGGGCAGCTGGACGTGGACGCCATCAACGAGTGCCTGAACTTTCTGGACGAGACGCGGCTGAAGAAGGGACGCATCTATATCTGCGGCAACGGCGGCAGCGCCGCCACTGCCTCCCACTTCCAGAACGACTTCAACAAGGGCGTTTCCGAGTACATCGAGGTGCCGTTCCGGTTCCACTGCCTCAACGACAACGTGGCCACCATGCTGGCCATTGCCAACGACATTGGCTATGAGGAGGTATTCCGCTTCCAGCTCCGGGGCAATCTGGAGCCCAACGACGTGCTGGTGGCCATTTCCGGCAGCGGCAACTCCAAAAACGTGCTCAACGCCGTGGAATACGCCAAGGCTCAGGGCTGCAAGGTCATCGGCATCACCGGCTATACCGGCGGCAAGCTCAAGGAGCTGTGCGACATCTCGCTGCACGCGCCGGTGATGAGCATGCAGGTCACCGAGGACATCCACATGATCTTCGACCACCTGATGATGAGCATGTTCTACAAGTATCTGTGTGGAAAGGATCATCTGAAAAAGTAACGCACTGCCACAAAAAAAGTTAGTAAGGGGTTTCTGTATGTCTGGAGAGAAAAACATCGCGGCGCGCTGCCGTGAGAGGTGGGACCGTTTTCTTGTAAACAACCCCACCCCCGGCGCGCGGGTCAAAAAAATCATAAAAAAAAGTGCCCATGTGGTGACACTGCCTCTGCAATATCTGATGGTGGTGCTGCTGCGAACGGCGTACAAATACATGGACAAATCTGTGGAACACTGGACGTGGGAACGTTTCAAACGCGTCGAGAAAAAGCTTTCCGACAATTCCCGCACCAACCGGTATCTGACGGAACTGCTGGCGAAGGCAAACCGCATTCCCTATCACGACGGTGAGAAGATCCGGCTGGTCTACCTGTTCCAGATTCCCTCCTGCTGGCCCTCCTTCCAGAGCGTCTGGGAGATTTTGAAGGATGACGAGCGATTTGATGTCCGCTTCCTCCTGTATGACCGGGAGCAGCGGGAAAAGAACCAGATGAAGGGTGCGCGGGAATTTCTGATTGCCTCCGGTATTCCCTTTGAGGCTGCCGAGGAATTTGATTTTGAGGAATTTGAACCTCATATCATGATCTATCAGACACCGTGGGACGACTCGCACCGCCCCGACTTCCTCAAGAGCGACGCCATGAGCAGTCTGGGCATCCGCATCGCCTATGTGCCCTATGGCATCGAATACTCACAGGATGTGTGGAGCGACTACATATTCTCGAACAACAAGTTTCTGGCAACACCGTGGCGCGTATACACGCTCTCGCCCCAGATGAAGACCGCGCACCGGCTGAAGTCCGCACAGGGTGCCGCCCCCGTCCGGGTCACCGGCTATCCCAAATTTGATATCATTTACAATGCGCTGCACTCCGAAGGCGATCTGCTCCCGCCGGCGCTGCGTCAGCAGGCTGCAGGACGGAAGATCGTGTTCTGGCAGATGCACTTCCCCGCCAAGGATGGTACGCCCGATATCCCCGAAACCAGCATTTATGACTACATCCAGTTTGCAAAGTATCTCCCGGAGCTGCAGGACCGGTTCTTTGTGCTGGCCCGGCCCCATCCTAAATTTGAGGAGCAGTACGCAAAATTCGGCATGGGAGAGCAGGCCCGTGAGTTTTTCCAGCTTCTGGCTGACTGCCCTAACGTCTATATGTATGATGAGCCCAACTACATGCCCGCGCTCATTTCCGCGGACTGCATCATCGGCGACCGTTCGGCGCTGATGGTCGAGTCCTGCGTACTGGATAAGCCCACACTGTACATGACCAATCTGTGGTACAAGGAGCGGATGCTGGACGCGGTGGCGCCTATCTTCGACAGCTACTATCAGGGCAGCGAATTTTACGACATGAAGCTCTTTCTGGACTTTGTGGTGGAAAAGGGGTTTGATTACAAGCGCGAGACACGGCGGCAGGCGGCGGCGCAGTGTGTCCCGTTCTTTGATGGGCAGTGCGGCCGCCGCATTGTGGAGGATCTTGTCAGGGGCCTGCTGTCCGAGGAGGTGAAGTGATATGCCAAAGATCTCTGTCGTGATGCCGATCTACAACGGTGAGGAGTTTCTCCCGGAGGCGATGGACAGCATCCTGCAGCAAACGATGGGTGACTTCGAGTTCCTGATCGTTGAAGAATACGGCAACGGAGAAGCGTGCCACCGTTTGCTGGAGGAGTATGCCGCCCGTGATCCCCGCATACGCATCATCTCCAACAGCGGTTCACGCTTGGGCATTGCGGCTTCGCTGAACGTGGGCCTCGATCATGCCACCGGCGAATATATCGCCCGCATGGACGGCGATGATGTCTCCGGGCCGGAGCGCTTCCGTGTGCAGGCCATGTATCTGGACACCTACCGCGATGTCGATATCTGCGGCGTGATCCCGTCTGTCATGAACTCCCCGGGTTGGATTCTGGAAAACTCCTCGGACCCAGAGGTTATCCGAACCTATTATTGGTTTGGAATGCCTCTTAAGCATCCTACTGTGATGATGCGTACACAGCGGATCAATGAACTGGGGCTGCGGTATGACCCGACACTGAAGGGCGTGGAGGACTGGGATTTCTTCTTCCGCGCGAGCTTGGATATGCAGGCGACCAATATTCGTGAGCCGTCTTTGTTTCAATATCGGAGGTGGCCGGAAGCGGCGTCCACAGCTTTTGCGGAGCGCGATAAGAACATTGCGCGCCATCTAATGAAGGATTATTTCCAAAAGTATCTGGGGATCACACTGACCCCGATACAACGCGATTTGGTGTGGGCGGTAAACAACTGGAAAAAGGGCAATTCCGCCTATCAGAAGGCGGCCCTGACCGAGCTGCAGAAATTGTTCTATACGCTGCTGGACAACAAGACGGTACAGCAGACCTACCAGCGTGAGGCGCTGCTGGAGAGCATGCGCCGCAAATGGCGCAAGGTGTACACGCAGATCGTCAATACCAACGGCGGTGTAAAGAAAACCAGCAGTGGTGTGCACCGGCTCTACACGAACAGTGAATTTTTCAGGCCCTGATGGCCTGAGCGAAGGAGGAGCATTATGAACGTAGCATTGATCATTGCCGGCGGCAGCGGACAGCGTATGCAGCAGGACATTCCCAAGCAGTTCCTGCACATACACGATAAGCCGGTCATCATCTATACATTAGAGGGGTTTCAGCGCAATCCCCAGATCGACGCCATTGAGGTCGTTTGCCTTGACGGCTGGCACGAGGTACTGTGGGCAAACGCCAAGCAGTTTGGTATTGACAAGCTGAAGTGGGTCATTTCCGGCGGCAGTACAGCCCAAGAATCCATTCGCAACGGCATCGAAAATCTGTCCGATGTCTGCGGCGCGGAGGATATTCTCGTCATCCATGACGGTATACGCCCCATGGTAGAGGATTTTGTTCTGGATGATGTGATCGTGAAATGCCGCCAGTACGGAAACGGCGTCACCTCGCTGCCGTATAACGAGCAGATATTCGTAAAGGACGATGAGTTCACCACCACGAAATACATCCCGCGCGACACCCTGCGCAGAGTGTCCACACCGCAGGCGTACCGCTACGGTATCATTGCGGATGCATATCGGGAGGCGTTTGCAACGGGCGTCGGTATCCAGTCGGCCACCTATGCCAACACGCTGATGGTAGAACTGGGTCACCGGCTATACTTTGCGGCCGGCTCCGAGAAAAATATCAAGCTCACCACAAAAGATGATTTTGCGCTGTTCCGTGCCTATCTGGACATGGAAAAAAACAGCATACTGAAATAGGGGGTAACTTATGACCATCACCGAGCAAAGAGAGTACCAGCGCCTGCTGGCACGTTTTATCGGCGAAACGCAGCTGCTGCAGCAGCTGAACGGCAAAACCATTCTGTTGACCGGCGCCACCGGCATGATCGGCAGTTTTCTGGTGGATGTACTCATGACACGCAACCGTCAGCTCCCCGCAGCACGGCAGACCACTGTCATCGCGCTCGCCCGCAGCCGGCACACCGCAGAGCAGCGCTTTGCGGCGTGGCAGGACAGCGAGCGGCTCCGTTTTCTGGCCTGCGATGTGGCACAGGAGCTTCCTGCGCTGCCGCTGCAGCCGGATTACTACATTCACGCCGCCAGCACCACCCATCCTGTGGCTTATGCCCAGGAGCCGGTAAACACTGTTTTATCCAATGTGTTCGGCATCAATAATCTGCTGTCGTACATGGCCCGCCAAGGACATGGGCGGCTCCTGCTGCTTTCCAGCGTGGAGATTTATGGCAACAACCGCGGCGACACGGAGTATTTTACCGAGGACTACTGCGGCTACATCAACTGCAACACGCTGCGCGCCGGATACCAGGAAGCAAAGCGTGTCAGCGAATCCCTGTGTCAGGCGTACATACGGGAACACGGTGCAGACGTGGTCATCATCCGTCTGCCCCGTATCTACGGCCCGACGATGCGGTTGGAGGACAGCAAGGCGGCGGCACAGTTCATTCTGAACGGTGTCCGCGGTGAAGATATCGTTCTGAAAAGCGAGGGAACACAATTTTTTTCCTACGCCCACGTCTATGACGCCGTCAGCGGCCTGCTTCATGTGCTTCTGCGCGGCGAAGGCGGTCAGGCCTACAATCTGGGCGATCCCGATTCGGACATCCTGCTGCGCGATCTGGCAAAACTGGTGGCTGATCACACCGGGAAACAAGTCATCTTTGACCTGCCCGATTCTGTGGAGAAGGCTGGTTTCTCCACGGCGACCAAGGCTCTTATGTGCGGTAACAAACTGCGCGGACTCGGCTGGCAGCCATACTATACCATGCAGGACGGTATTCCGGAGACCATCGACATCCTTCGCGGCATCGCACGGGCGTCCGGCAGTTCGTCAGGGGAAGGCGGTAAATGATGGCTTTGGCAGGGATCCTGTGCATTGTGCTGTGCTTTGCCATCGCTTCGCTGGTAACGACAAAAAAGGCGCCGCCAACGAAGCGCATCAAGTATCTGGTGCTGCTGGCGTTTCTGACAGTCTTCTGCAGCTTCGTCAACTACAAAGTCGTATCTGCTCTGAACTTTTCAGGCATCGCACCGCCGGATACCGTGACCATCGAGGCCACGGATACGAAGAATGACGCATCAAAAGAAACCTCCGTGTATCTGACAGGCCTGTTCGTGGATGGGCAGTCCGTGCCGATCCGCACGACCGGGGACGGAACATGGCTTCAAGACGGCAGCTGGTACAAGTGGTACGGCAGCTCCAGCAGTCACTATGTTTCCGGTACGCCGCAGAGCATGTCTATCTCTGTCCCGGCCGGGTCGAACCGCTATCTTACGTTTTTGGGAAATGTCTGGAAGGGCATCGGCTCTGTTGCGTGTCTCGGCGAGACGCAGGTCGTTGACTTCTATGCGCCGGAGGACACCACTATACAGGTACGCCTTCCCGACTCGCCTGCCGCCGTTCTGCGGACACTGCAGACTGTGCGGCTGGTCATCGCCGCGCTGCTGCTGGCCATTGAGCTGGCGCTGGCGGTGTGGGTGCTGCTGCGGGAAGCTGCAAAGGAACATGTCCCCAAGGAACGGGAGTGTTGGTTAGATGTATTGAAGCTCCTTGCCTCCTATCTGATCGTTGTGATCCACTCTGTGGGTACAGTGTACAATCTTGGCCCGGATAATAACAGCAGCTGGTTTTCCTTCTTTCTGTTGAATGTCATTCCCCGCTGCGCCGTTCCGGTCTTTCTTCTTGCTACCGGCATTTTTGTGCTCGGGAAACCCATGGGCACAAAAAAGTGGGTGAAAAAGCTGGTGCATTTTCTGTTGCTGCTGCTGTTCTGGAATGCCTTCTATATCATACTGGACATGCTGCTGCATCACAGGGACGAGTTCAGCCTGACCGCACTTTTGCGGCAGTTTGCCGCTATCCCGGTCAAGCGCGGCCCGTCGGATCCTCTTTGGTATGCCTATCAGTTAGTTTGGATCTATTCGCTGGCCCCGTTCTTCTTCAAGCTCTACTCCGTGCTTGACAGAACATGGCGGCAGCGGCTCATCCTTGTCTCCCTATTGATCCCCTGCCTGCTGTCCTGCTATGATCAGGTTTTTGATCTTGGCGGCCAGGCATATTCCCATTCTTTTGTGCAGATATTTTATATTGGGTTCATGGGGTTTCTGTTCCTCGGGCGCTACCTTTACGACTACGCGCCCGCCGACAACCGGTTGAAGAAAGCCGCGCTTCCGTTGATCGTCTTGGGCTTTGGTCTTACCATGCTCCTCAGCTGGCTCTATCTCGTGAAGCACGGTAAGGTCACGCACCAATATTTCTCCGAATTGAGTATTGGCCCGCTTCTCTACGGTACCGGCGTTTTTATCCTGTTTTACCGTGGAAAACCGGCATTTCAAAATATGCCGGAAAAATTGAGACATGCTGTCTCCTGGCTGGCTGAACGTGCCATCGGCATTTATTTTCTGCATCACGCACTTATCTGGTACTTTGGGACCAGTATCACGATTTTCGGGTTCACGATCTCCCGTACCGGTGCGTGGTGGTCTGCGATCCTTTATACGATGTTTATCTGGTGCATAGCAGCAATGACCGTTTCCCTTCTGTCATATCTGCCGGGCATTCGGAAGCTCGTCACCTGATCATCATCAAACACGGGTAACGCAATGGACAGTTTCCGTTTTTACCCTATCCCACACGAGGAAATAGTCAAATGATCCAAGAAAAGCTTCTGCGCTACCAGTTCCTGTTTGAGGAGCTGGTGAAGCGCGACTTCAAAAAGAAATACAAGCGCACGGTGCTGGGCATGGCGTGGAGCCTGCTGTCGCCGCTTTTGATGCTGCTGGTGATGAAGCTGGTGTTCACCCAGTTCTTCGGACGGAACATGGCGCACTATACCACCTACCTGTTCTGCGGCAACCTGGTGTTCAACTACTTCAACGAATCCACCTCCCAGGGCATGCAGTCCCTGACGGGCAACGCCGCCATCTTCACCAAGGTCAATGTGCCCAAGTACCTGTTCCTGTTCTCCAAGAACGTACAGACGCTCATCAACTTCGGCCTGACGCTGTGCATCTTCTTCGTGTTCTGCGCCTTTGACGGCATCACGTTCACCTGGAAGTTCTTCCTGCTGCTGTACCCCATCTGCCTGCTGGTGCTGTTCAACATCGGTGTGGGGCTGATCCTCTCGGCGCTGTTCGTGTTCTTCCGGGATATCCAGTACCTGTGGAGCATCTTCATCCAGCTGCTGATGTATGCCTCCGCCATCTTCTACACCATCGACCATTACAGCTACAACGTCCAGTGCCTGTTCCTGGTGAACCCCATCTACCTGTTCATCCGCTACTTCCGGAAGATCGTCATCGACGGGGCGATCCCCACCGCTTGGTTCCACCTGCTGATGCTGGCGGACGCGGTCATCGTGCTGGGGCTGGGCTGCTGGATGTACAAGAAGTACAACACCCGGTTTCTGTACTATGTGTAAGGAGGCGTGACATGAACATTTTAGAGGTCGATCACGTCTCCATCCGGTACATCACCGGCGACTTTAAGGACATCGGACTGAAGGAGTATGTGGTACGGAAGCTGAAGCGCGACTACCATGTGCAGGAGTTCTGGGCGGACAAGGACATCACCTTCACGCTGGAAAAGGGCGATATGCTGGGCATCATCGGCACCAACGGTGCGGGAAAGTCCACGCTGCTGAAGGCCGTCAGCGGCATCATGGAGCCTACCCACGGCAGTGTCCGCCGGGAGGGCACCATCGCGGCGCTGCTGGAGCTGGCCAGCGGCTTTGACGGCGACCTGACAGTGCGGGAAAACACCTACCTGCGGGGCGCCATGCTGGGCTACACCCGGAAATTTATGGACGAGATGTATGACCGGATCATCGACTTTGCCGAGCTGCGGGAGTTTGAGAACAGGCCGTTCAAGCAGCTGTCCTCGGGCATGAAGAGCCGTCTGGCGTTTTCCATCGCCAGTCTTGTGCAGCCGGATATCCTCATTCTGGACGAGGTGCTGTCGGTAGGCGACGGCGCGTTCCGGAAAAAGAGCGAGGCAAAGATGCGGGAGATCCTGTCCTCCGGCGCCACCAGCATTCTGGTGTCCCATTCCCTCAACCAGATCAGGGAGCTTTGCAGCAAGGTGCTGTGGCTGGATCACGGCCGCCAGATCGCCTTCGGCAGCGATGTCCAGGCCATCTGCGACCGCTACGAGGCATTCCTCGCCGGAAAAAAATAGAAGCAAGAACAGATTAGCATACGGGTATACCCGTATGCTGCCTTTGTTTCACAAAGGCAGCATATAAAAAATCGTCGCGTGCAGTATGGTAGAGAGATCAAATATAGAGAGGGGTCAATTTTATGATATTGATAACGGAGAAAGTCGCAAAGCTCCTGCTTATAGCCGCTGCACTGGCAGGCGGCTGGTGGGTGCTGGGGGGAAAGCAAAACAAAAACAAAAAGGCGTGTCTCATCTATGCCGCCCTTGTCCTTGTATTTGCCACGATGGCATACAAAATATCCGGACTGACGCCGGCTTTGACGGACACCGTCACCTTGACGGCGTTGGACGAAAAGCGCGGCGAGGCACAGGCTGCAGAGGTGTTTTTGGGAGGATATACCATTGACGGGAAAACATACGCCGCAGGGAAATCCCTCCAAATAGAAGCCGGGCACTGGTTCTGGGCCGGTGAGACATATTGCTGGCGGAGCGAAACGGATCCGCGGCAGCCTGACGGTGTTACCCGGTCGATAACGGTAAAGCTCCCGGTGGGATGGGATCGTACTCTCGATTTCAATGGAGATGTTTGGAGAGGCTTCGTTGAAATAACAGCCGGAGGCCGCACATGGACGGCGGATACTTATGCGAAAAGCAACACACCGGTGCAGGTGCAGATTGGGCGCAGCCAGACCGCCGTGCTGATCCTACAGAGTGTGCTGCGGATTGCGGTATTCGCAATTGTGCTGTTGGTCCCGTTTGCAGCGATATACCTCTTTATCAAAATCAAAAAAAATTCAGGGAACGAGTTTGTGACGTGGACTGCCTCACATTATGCAGAACTTATCTGCGGCGCCATTGCGATCGCATCTGTTTTTGTTCTGTTTCGCTATTCCGAGGTTGATTCCCTTTGGTATGACGAACTATACCAAGTAGCTCTTTCCCTTGACAATGACTGCGCAATAGGGAGACTTCTCACGCATAGCGATTACTATCCAAGCTTCTCCTCAGATGTGCTGTCGCTGGCATATAGAATCGCCCCTTACGGCGAACGGTGGCTGTTGCTGGTCCCGGAGATATTTTCCGTTCTTGGAATTTATCTGGTAGCGATGGCAGCCAAAAGAGTGCACGGACGCGCAGCCGCCATATTTACGATGCTGTTCGGCACAACAAATACCACGCTGATCCTACGATGTGCCTATGAATTCCGCGTGTACTGGCTTCTGTTCTTTTCGTGCTGCTTGACCCTGTATATCTATGTGCGGTACAGAAATGATCTGGATACAGCGGTTACATGGAAAAGACTTATCATATACGGCGCGGCACTATGGCTCCCGGCCGCGAGCCATGTGTTTGGTGTGTTTTTCAGTGCCGGCCTCGCCATAACAGACATGGTGTATATGGCATCAAAGCGGTTATCGCCCAGATGGATCATCTCCTTCTGCATTACCGGTGTGCTTTATTCCCCGTGGCTGTACAATATAATCTGCTGTGATGTTTGGTCAATGCAGAAGCCCTGGAATGGTACACCTACCCCTGACGGCATCGTAACACTGCTTCGAAACTGGTCAAGCCATGGTAACTTTGGGTATTATTTCCTGTTGATCGGAGGCGGCATTGTTCTTGTTGAAATAGTATTGCTTGTTTACAGCGGGAAAAAGATGCATACCGCAGACATGGCCTTGTTTATCACATTGACCTTTGTTGTTTCTTTCGTTTATATCTACGGCAAATATGTCAATCCCGCATCTACTATGTGGGTCGAACGTTATTTTGTGGTACTGGTTCCGTGCATTCTATGGCTGCAGACTCTGGCGGCTGTCTCCCTGTGTCAGCCTTTCAAAAAGCACAATGTGACAACTGCTGCAGTATGCTTAATGTGTGCGTGTATCGGCATCACCAATATATTGCAGTGGTTTCCTACCGCCACGGTGGTGGGCGCGAAGTACAGGAAATCAGCTGACTGGTTTTATACCCAAACAAATACAATATACAACGACAGCACAATTATCATCAGCACATTCTTACATGAATATCCAGAAACTGGTTGGCAGGAGTACTACTTAACCAGAGAAGGCCGACGAGATGCGTTGAACCTTATAAACCAAGGAGATGTTGATGCGGCCGTGCTCGCCGATAAGTCCGTGGTTTATATTTACTATGGGACCAACGATATCGCAGAAAGAGTTCTGAACCTATTAGAGGAAAATGGGTTTGCAGAATCGGCAAACGATGAAAAACTGAGCATACGCACCTATATCCGGAGCGAACAAGAATAAAGACGTATAAGCAGTGATAACTCTTAAAGTGAGGAGGCGCAGCCTATGATTCCCTTCAACATTCCCCCTTATGTGGGGGCCGAGCTTACATACATCAAGCAGGCAATGGATTCCCATAAAATTTGTGGGGATGGAGAATTTACTAAAAAGTGCAATGCTTGGATGGAGAAGCGCTTTCAGGCCAAGAAAGTGCTCCTGACCACCAGCGGCTCCACCGCGCTGGACATGGCGGCACTGCTGTGCGGCATCAAGCCCGGCGATGAGGTGATCCTGCCGAGCTACACATTTTCCAGCACGGCAAACTCCTTTGTGCTGGCGGGTGCAAAGCTGGTGTTTGTGGACATCCGTCCCGACACCATGAACATCGACGAAACGAAGATCGAGGCCGCCATCACTGACCGCACAAAGGTCATCGTTCCTGTTCACTATGCCGGCGTGGCCTGTGAGATGGATACCATCATGGATATCGCCCGCCGCCATGGACTGATGGTGGTAGAGGATGCGGCGCAGGGTGTGATGAGCACCTACAAGGGACGTGCACTGGGCACTATCGGCGACTTCGGCTGCTACTCGTTCCACGAGACAAAGAACTACTCCATGGGTGAGGGCGGTGCGCTGGTCATCAACAATGCTGCGTTTGACGAGCCGGCGGAGATCCTGCGGGAAAAGGGCACGAACCGCGCCAAGTTTTTCCGCGGGCAGGTGGATAAGTATACATGGGTCGAATTCGGCGACAGCTACCTGCCCAGTGAACTGAACGCCGCCTACCTATGGGCGCAGTTAGAGAATGCGGACGAGATCAACAATGACCGTCTTGCCACATGGCAGGCATATTGGAGCGCGTTCCAGCCGCTTTCCCTTACAGGGAAGGTGGAGCTTCCTGTTGTTCCGGAGGGGTGTGTGCATAATGCGCACATGTTCTACCTGAAGCTGAAAAACCTGCAGGAGCGAACGGCTTTCATCAGCTATATGAGGGAACAGGGTGTACAGTGCGTGTTTCACTATATTCCGCTGCATTCCGCACCGGCGGGGCTGAAATTTGGCCGTTTCCACGGTGAAGACATCTGTACAACAGCGGAGAGCGAACGTCTCGTCCGCCTGCCGCTGTATTACGGGATGAGTGAGGAAGACAGGACGCTTGTAGTGCGGAACGCCATAAACTTTCTAATGTAAACAGGAGGAGAAAACAATGTATACACCGCAGGAACATGACATGATGCAGGAATTTATGGGACAGGCAGTTGTCTCCAAACTTAAGGCAAGCGGTGAAGGAGTCAAGGTCTACCCCTGTGCAAAAATTTGTTCACCGGAGCGCGTCGCAATCGGTGATCATACGCGGCTGTGTGACTACGTTTTGATTCATCCGGAACATGGTGAAATTACCATTGGACGGTATTGTGATTTTGAACCATTCAGCCTTATTTGGGGTGCTGGCCGGCTAATTATTGGCGATTTTGTCAATTTTGGGCCAGGAATGAAAATCATGGGGAACGCCTATGAATATCGCGAGGGCGATATTGCGGTAGGTACAGTGGAGCAGACACACAAGGGAATCATCGAAGGTGATCTGGTTATCGAGGATCATGTGTACTTTGGCGCAGATGTAACGGTACTGGCCGGAGTTCATAAAATTGGTGAGGGTGCTTTCATCGGCGCACAGGCGTTGGTGACCCACGATTTAGATCCGTGGGGTGTTTATGTCGGCTCCCCCGCAAGAAAAATTGGTGAACGTCCGCAAGGCGCAAAGGAAAAAGTAAAGGAATATGGGTTGTAAAACAACTCTGGGATAATATATGGACATATCTGTGGTGATCCCGGTTTACGGCTGCCGGGAAGCATTGCCTGAACTACATAGGCGTTTGACGGCGGTATTGAGCACGATGACCTCAGAATATGAGATCATTTTGGTCAACGATGCCTGTCCACAAAACTCGTGGGAAGTAATTGAGCAGATCTGCAAAAAAGACGGCCATGTGATTGGCTTGGAATTATCCCGCAATTTCGGACAACTGAAGGCGACTGCTGCGGGACTTGACTATGCCAAAGGAAACTGGGTGGTCGTCATGGACTGTGATTTGCAGGACAAGCCGGAGGAGATCCCAAACCTGTACGCCAAGGCCATGGAAGGCTATGATGTCGTATTTGCCCGCCGGAGAGAACGGCATGATTCTAAACTGAAAGTTTTTGTATCCAGCTGCTTTTACAAGATTTATTCCATTGCAACAGACCAGCCTTATGACGGCGCGATCTGCAACTTCAGCATAGCTAACCGGAAAGTCATCGATGCGTACTGCAAAATGCGGGAATGCCACCGCGGCTATGTAATGTACATTCAGTGGATGGGATTCCGCGAGGCGGTCTTGGACGTGGAACATCAGGAACGTTTTGCAGGAAAATCCGGATACAATTTCAGAAAGCGTATGCAGATGGCATTGGAGCTGTTAACATCCCAATCCGACAAGATGCTTCGCTTTACGGCAAAGGCAGGGCTGGTTATAGCAGGCGTATCGCTGCTTGCAATCTTGTTCTTTGTGATTCGCTATTTTGCAGTAAACATCCAAATGGGCTGGACAAGTATTATCGCTGCAGTGTTCCTTATGGGCGGATTAACGATTGCCAGTATCGGTGTTGTCGGCATTTATGTCGGGAATATCTTCATGGAGGTCAAGCACAGACCGCTATACATCGTGCGGCAGCAGCTGAATGACCATTCAGAAAAATCGGAGGACACACTATGAAAAAACTCGCCATCATCGGTGCATCGTATCTGCAGCTTCCTCTCATCGAAAAGGCCAAATCCATGGGGATCGAGACCCATGTATTTGCTTGGGCGGCCAATGACGTAGGGGAAGCCGCTGCCGATCATTTCTACCCTATCAGCATCGTGGAAAAAGAGCAGATATTGGAACAGTGCCGCCAAATCGGTATTGATGGCATTTGCTCCATTGCGTCTGACCTCGCTATGTTGGCGGTGAACTATGTAGCCGAACAGATGGAATTGACCAGCAATTCTATGGAGTGTACGCTGCGTTCCACAAATAAGCACCTGATGCGTCAGGCGTTCGAGCAGCACGGTGACCCGTCACCTAAAAGTCTTTTGGTAGCAGGGCCAGATGATCTGCACGGTGTATCGCTGCATTACCCCGTGATCGTCAAGCCCATAGACCGCTCCGGAAGCCGCGGCATCACAAAGCTGGACAGTCCGGACGGCCTTGCAGCAGCCATCGAGAACGCCAAGTCGCAAGGCTTTGAAAAGAAGGCGATTGTGGAGGAATTTGCCACCGGGCAGGAATATAGTGTGGAGTACATATCGTGGCAGGGCAAGCATCACTTTTTGGCACTGACCCATAAATATACCACCGGCGCACCGAACTTTATCGAAACGGGACATTTGGAGCCTGCACCCGTGTCGGATGACACCTTGGAGCATATCAAGACAGTGGTTTCCCACGCCCTCGACAGTTTGGGCGTTCAATATGGTGCATCCCACAGCGAACTGAAAATCGACGCGGATGGGCGTATCATGCTCATTGAGATCGGCGGGCGCATGGGCGGTGATTTTATCGGCAGCGATCTTGTGGAACTCTCTACCGGCGTAGACTTTGTCAGAGCCGTCATTGATACGGCGTTGGGTGAAAAACCTGTCCTGACACACACGGCTCACAGCATCGCTGCGGTTCGCTTTGTTTTCTCCCGGGCGGATATGGATGCTCTTGCCCGCATCAAGTGCGAACATCCGGAACTGCTGGTGCGCGAGAAGGTGGATACGTCCTTCGATCACCCCGTGACAGACAGTGCAACGCGCTTTGGTTATTACTTGCTGCGAGGAGAAGATATATCGCTGCTGCAGCAATATATGCCCGAGAACAAATGATCTTGCTAAAGTGGATGTGATGACTTGAAGAACTATAAAACGCTTATCGTACTTCATTTAATGCTGATGATTTACTCCATGAGCGGTATTTTCAGCAAGCTGGCAGCCGGACAGCCCTTTCTCAGTTTCCGTTTCTGCCTGTACTACGGCGCGATTATCGCACTGCTGGGCCTATATGCCATCGGCTGGCAGCAGATTATCAAGCGTATGCCACTGACACTGGCCTTTGCCAACAAAGCCGTCACAACCGTGTGGGGGCTCGTGTGGGGCCTGCTCTTTTTCCAAGAACAGGTCACAGTGGGCAAACTGGCCGGCATCGCCTTGATCGTGGCCGGAGTCGTGGTGTTCTCCACAGCGGACAAGGAGGGCGATTGATGGAAAAATCTATGCTGTTCTACGCGGGCTTGCTATTGCTGGGTGTTTTCCTCAGTGCTATCTCGCAAGTCATGCTGAAAAAGGCGGCGCTGCGGCAATACCCCAACAGGCTCCGCGAGTATCTGAACCCGCTGATCATTACTGCCTATACGATTTTCGTAGGTACGACCTTTCTCAGCATCTATGCGTACAAGGGTATTCCTCTGTCCATGGGCCCTGTGCTGGAGGCGACAAGCTATATCTATGTCACCATATTCGGCGTAACGATTTTCAAAGAAAAACTCAATCGGCGCAAGCTCATCGGACTTGCGCTGATCGTGTCAGGCATCATTGTGTATTCCCTGCTGGGATAGTGATAAGTGATAGGAGCAGAATATGACAAACGGACGGAAATACTCCCTGGATGTGCTTCGGATCCTTGCTACAGTTTTGATCGTATTCCATCATTACGGGCAGGTAACGGGGCTATATTTGGAAGGGCATGTCAACTATTGGAATGGCCGCTTCTATTTTGGGTATATGGTGGAATTCTTTTTCCTGCTGTCCGGTTACTTTATGTATCGATATGTTGAGAAAATACATAAGGGACTCACTTTCAAAAAGTTCTTTCTGCCGCGTGCATTGAGACTATTGCCGTTGGTGCTCATCAGCGGGGTCGTTTATGAAGTGCTGCTTGGGATTTACCAAAAGGTATGCGGGGGAGATTGGTTTGGCATTTCCATAACGGTCTGGGGTGTGATCATTAACGCCTTAGGCGTGCAGGACGGATGGGTCTTTGCAAATCCGATGGTGAATAATCCCACATGGTACATCAGCGTGCTCCTTCTGTGCTACATTGTTTTCTACTTGCTGACTTATCTCAGCAAACGTTGGCAGGTACCGCATACTTATCTCTTTATTTTTATGATGCTGTTGGGCTGTGGTGCGCGGACCTTCGGGCTGGATCTGCCATTCCTGAACGGTTCTTCCTGCCGTGGGTACTATGCGTTTTTCTTCGGTGTACTGCTGGCGGAGTGGCTGGAAAGACTGAGCGCGGCAAAAAGGTCTCAGAATATATATATATATATATATATATTCTGGGGAAGCGTTGCAGCGGTCGCGCTTTTGCTGTGCCTAATGGTCTATAAATGGGCATGGGTCGCAAGCGGCATCAATTTCCTGATGACATTTTGCTTCTACCCTGCGCTTATCATTATTTTCAGCAGCAAACCTCTGGTAAGACTATTTGACCATAAGTTTATTGGCATATTGGGAAAGATTACATACGATACTTATATCTGGCATTGCCCCAATTTTTTGCTTTTGTATATTATCCCGGCCATTACCGGCAGAAACTGGGATTTGCTGACCGCCAAAGCCATGCTCGTTTTTACAATGGTTTCTTTCGCGGTGGGAGCGGTCTCCTATTACGCATTGGAACGACCAATCAGCGGCAAACTGAGAAAACTGACAGGAACAGGAGGATAACCCATGAAAGGCATCATATTAGCCGGAGGCTCCGGCACGCGCCTTTACCCCATCACGAAGGGCGTTTCCAAGCAGGCACTGGCGATCTATGACAAACCCATGATCTACTATCCGTTGTCCACGCTGATGCTGGCGGGGATCAGAGAGGTTCTGATCATCTCCACACCCAAGGACATTTCTGTATTTGAGGATATTTTAGGCGATGGCACACAGTTGGGAATGCGCTTCAGCTACGCCATGCAGCAGGCGCCGAATGGTTTGGCGGAAGCGTTCCTCATCGGCGAGGAGTTTATCGGCAATGATAAGGTCGCACTTGTTCTGGGCGACAATATCTTCTATGGAGCAGGCTTCTCCGCAACACTGGCTGAAGCAGCACAGCTGACGGAGGGTGCGGTTATCTTCGGTTACCCGGTGCACAATCCGTCCTGCTTTGGCGTTGTGGAGTTCGACAGGGATGGCAATGTGCTGTCGCTGGAGGAAAAGCCGACAGAGCCAAAATCCAATTATGCCGTGCCGGGGTTGTATTTCTACGACAACGAGGTGGTGGAGATCGCGAAAAATGTTAAGCCCTCTGCCCGCGGCGAGTTGGAGATCACCGCTGTGAATAACGAGTACCTCCGCCGCAAAAAGCTGAAGGTCATTCGTTTTTTCCGTGGTATGGCATGGCTCGATACCGGTACATACGAGGGCTTGCAGGAGGCATCACAATTTGTCAATATCATCCAGAAGCGGCAGGGGCTGTACGTCTCCTGCATTGAGGAAATTGCCTATCGCCGGGGGTTTATCGGCCGCGAACAGCTTCTTGAGTTGGCAAAGCCGTTGATGAAAACGGAGTATGGGCAGTATTTGCAGGCGATAGCAAAGGAGGATATCCTATGACCATCATCGTCACCGGCGGTGCCGGATTTATCGGCAGCAATTTTATTTTCTATATGCTGGACAGGCACCCGGAAGATCGTATCGTCTGTGTGGACAAACTGACCTATGCCGGCAATCTGTCCACGCTGGAGAGCGTCATGGAGAACCCCAACTTCCGCTTCGTGAAAGCGGACATCTGTGACCGTAGGGCCATCTATGACCTGTTCGAGGAAGAGCATCCTGACATGGTGGTGAACTTCGCCGCAGAGAGCCATGTGGACCGTTCCATCGAGAACCCGGAGGTGTTCCTCCAGACCAATATTCTGGGCACACAGGTCATGCTGGACGCCTGTCGTAAGTACGGTATCCAGAGGTATCATCAGGTGTCCACCGATGAGGTGTACGGCGACCTGCCGCTGGATCGTCCCGACCTGTTCTTCACCGAGGAGACGCCCATCCACACCTCCAGCCCGTACAGCAGTTCCAAGGCGGGCGCTGATCTGCTGGTACTGGCGTATCATCGCACCTATGACCTGCCCGTCACGGTGAGCCGCTGCTCCAACAACTATGGCCCGTATCACTTCCCCGAGAAGCTGATCCCGCTGATGATCGCCAACGCGCTGAACGACAAGCCGCTGCCGGTGTACGGCGAGGGGTTGAACGTTCGCGACTGGCTGTATGTGGAAGATCACTGCAAAGCCATCGACCTCATCATCCGCAATGGCCGGGTGGGCGAGGTGTACAACATCGGCGGCCACAACGAGATGCGGAACATCGACATCGTGCGGCTGATCTGCCAGAAGCTGGGCAAGCCAGAGAGCCTGATCACCTACGTCACCGACCGCAAGGGCCACGACATGCGTTACGCCATCGATCCCACCAAGATCCACAACGAGCTGGGCTGGCTGCCGGAAACGAAGTTTGCCGACGGTATCGACAAGACCATCGACTGGTATCTGACCCACCGCGATTGGTGGGAGAATATCATCAATGGAGAGTATCAGCATTACTATGAACGGATGTATGGAGCGCGGTAACGGTGATCGGTCACCAGTAAGCTAAACCACCTGTCGGGTGGTGGTTTTTGGCATGCAAGTGAAAATAGCCGGCACACGGGTGTCTGCTGTCTCTGCTTGTATGCCGCCGGACTGCCGGAGACTACGTTTTACCGGCGCCTCCGGGAGTTCCGCGCAGAATAAGAGACGGCGCATGCACTTCGTGCATGCGCCGTCTCTTATTCTCATCTCCCCGCCTTGTCCCGGCGGGCGTTGATCTTCTCCTTGTTGAACATGCAGAACGCCGTCATCAGCAGGATCCGCAGGTCGAAGGCCGGTGACCAGTTCTCAATATAGTACAGATCGAACTCGATGCGCTTCGTGATGGACGTATCGCCCCGGAAACCGTTGACCTGCGCCCAGCCGGTGATGCCGGGCCGCACCTGGTGCTTCACCATGTAGCGGGGGATCTCCTCCTTGAACTGCTCCACGAAGAACGGCAGCTCCGGCCGGGGACCGATGAGGCTCATGTCGCCCTTGAGCACGTTGAAAAACTGGGGCAGCTCATCCACGGAGCACTTGCGGATCAGGGAGCCGAACCAGGTCTTGCGGTCATCCTCATTCTTGCTCCAGCCGGTGTTCTGGCTGCTGTTGACCCGCATGGAGCGGAATTTGTACATGTAAAACGGCTTCTTGTCCTTGCCCACCCGCTCCTGCTTGAAGATGATGGGGCCGGGGGAGGACAGCTTCACGCCGATGGCCGCGATCAGCATTAGCGGCGAGGTCAGCACGATCAGCACCAGCGAGCCGATGATATCCGCCGCCCGCTTCAGCATGGCGTTGCCCAGATTGTCCAGCGGGATGCGCCGCAGGTTGATCAGCGGCAGGCCGTTGACGATGTCCACCTGCGGATTGGAGGACATATATCTGACGTAGGACGGCACCACGGACAGCTTCGTGCCGTCCTTTTCGCATGCATTGATGATCTTGCCCATCCATTGTCCTTCTTCTGTGGGCAGTGCCACCACCACCTCGTCCGGCTGCTCCCGCTGAAAGACTTCCTCCAGCTGGGCGTAGGTGCCGCAGTAGGGCAGGGCGCGCCAGTCGCTCCGGTCCGCCACATAGCCCACCACCTGATAGCCCAGGCTCTTGTCCATCGTCACCTTCTGCAGATAGGCCTCGGCGCTCTCCCCGTGGCCCACCAGCAGCACCCGCTTCAGGTTGAAGCCCATGGCGCGGTAGCGCCGCAGCATCATCCGCAGCGCCGCCCGCTTGCCCACCAGCAGGAACACGGACACACCGTAGAAAAACACCACCGACCAGCGGGACGTTTCGCCCAGACGCAGCACGAACATGGCCGCCATGACGATCAGCGCCACCAGCAGCTCCAGCACCGCCACCCGTCCGGCCTCCACATGGAACCGCACGGCCCGGAAGGATTCGTACAGCCCCGCCACGGCAAAGACCATCAGCGTCAGCGCCGCGGCCACCACGCCCAGCCAGACATAGTAGTTGAACGGCATGGCCTTGATGCCACAGAACAGGCTGAAGCGCAGCCAGTAGGACACCAGCATGGCCAGAAAGACCGCCACGGCGTCCGTAAATACGTTGAATTGATTGAGCAGACGTTGGTTTTCCCGTATCATATCCGTTTCCCTTTATCACCCGTCACGGACAGGTATCGTTCCATCACCTGCGGCAGCACCGTCTCCAGCGCATACCGCTGCATCTTCTCCCGGCCGGCCTGTCCCAGCCGCGCGCGAAGCCCGGCATCCCCCGCCAGCGTCATCACGGCGTCGGCAAAGGCCGCCTCGTCCCCCCGGGGGAACAGCAGGCCGTTCTCCGGCCCGATCAGGTCGGTATGTCCCTTCACAGCGCTGGCCACCGCCGGCAGGCCGCAGGCCATGGCTTCCATGATGTTGAAGGGCAGCCCCTCCGACCGACTGGCGGACACGGCGATATCCGCCGCTCCCAGCCATGCCGGGATATCGTGTACCTGCCCCGGAAACTGCACCCGGTCCGCCGCACCCAGCTCACCGGCCAGTGCGCGGCAGGAATCCAGCAGCTCACCGCTGCCTGGCAGCAGCAGCTTGATGTGCGGCGGCAGGCGCTTCATGGCCCGCAGCAGCATGGCCTGGTCCTTCCGGCCGGAGAACTCCGCCGGGTAGAGCAGCGCAATGTCCTGCTCTGCAAGGCCCAGCCTGTCCCGCATGGCCTGCCGCGTCTCCCCCGCCGCCTGAAAGCGGCTGAGATCCACGCCCATGCCGGGTATCTCCTCCACCCGGGCCGCCGCATGGTGTTCCAGCGCCCACCGGGTGTCCCAGGCATTCATGGTCAGCAGCAGGTCGGTCTGGGGCGCTGTCAGCAGCTCCGCACGGGTCAGCAGCAGCTTCTTGGCCGCCGGCGTCTCGTCGGTGAACAGATACCCGTGCATCACATTGATGATCCCGGGCCGGTCATGCATGCCCCGGGCCGCCCAGCGCGTAAAGAACGCCGCCAGCGACGTGTGGGCGATGACCAGATCGTAGTGCTCCCGCTCCATCATCTCCCGCAGCTGCCTGGCCGCCCGGAGGTTGGCCGGAGAGGACATCTTCTTCTCCAGCGGCAGCACCGCGGTCACATCGGCAAACGGAATGTCCCGCATGGCGCCGCCGCAGGCCACATCCACCTGCCAGCCCAGCTCACGGAACCGCCGGAGATAGGGCAGATGGAAATTGATGATATGGGAAAATGTGGACGCCGTGATCAGCACGGATGGCATAGGCGCTCCTCCTCTTTTGCTCTTATGACGCCGCGTTCTCCTTCAGCATGCTGCTGAGGTAATCCGCCACATCGCTGTCAAGCTGGATGGTGCCCAGGTTGTCCCGGTTCCAGCTCTCCAGCTTCTCCTGCAGACGGGCCGCGCCCTGCAGGAAGGCGTCACTGTTGTCGTTGTACTTCATGACCAGCCGGAAGCTGGCATCCCAGGTGCCCGGGTTGGAGGGTGTGTAGTCCACATACTTCTCCAGCATGGCAAAGCCCTTTTCCACGTTGCCAAGGTTGAAATATGCCTCCGCCAGGTACTTGGGCACGGAGTTGGAGTTCAGCTTCTCCAGATCGGCCATGTACCGGTCCACCGTCTCCCGCATGTCGGCGGGCAGCTCCTCCTCCGCCGATGCGTTGTACACATAGGACAGCTTGTGATCCGCCCACTCATAGGGGTCCAGATCTGCCGCCTGTGCCGCCGCGTCATAGCTGCCCTGCCGGGACAGCTGCGCCGCCCACAGGTTCATGAGCAGCAGCACGCCGAAAACCGCCAGGCCCAGCGCCTCCGCCCACACCATCCAGCGGCGGGCCTTCTCCCCCGCAAAGCGCAGGGGGACCAGCTGGCCGCAGCTCAGATTCATGACGGCCAGCGCGCCGAAGCCGAAGGGCAGGAAGTAGCCGCTGGAGAAAATGACCTCCACCGCCGCGTGGATCATCAGGAACAGCAGCAGCGCGCACAGCGCCGGCGCCATGGTCTGCTGCGCCTCCCGATCCCGGCGCCACAGGCGGATCAGCCCCACCGCGTTGGCGGCCAGCAGTCCCAGCCACAGGATAAGGCCGACAATGCCGGTCTCCACCATGGTCTGCACATAGTGGTTGTGGACGTACTTCGTCTCGTAATGATAGGACTGCACATTATAGATGCCGTTTTCAAAGGCGCCCATGCCCAGTCCGATAACCGGGCTGCGCTTGAACAGCTTCATGGCGTCGCCGATATACACAAAGCGCTGCACCACGTTGCCCTCGGAGCGCAGGGTCTGGATGCGCCCCGCGATGGCCTCCGGCAGCAACTTGTACTTCAGCTTCAGCTCTCCGGACGCCGCACCCTCATAGCGGATGGCGGTGATCTGCACCGTCTCGTCGGCGCTGATGAGGAACGTCACGGACTGGTTGCCCTCCGGTGCCGTAAACACCGCGCCGTCCGCCGCGCCCGTGTAGACCGTCTCCTTGCGGTTCATCACCGCGTCCTCCCGGGTCTGGGTCTGCACCTGCACCGTCACGGGGCCGTCGGCCTCCACATGCAGGGTGTAGTCACCCGCGCCCAGATACGCGCCGCGGGTGATCTGCTCCCCGGCGTTCATGCGAATGGCGCCCGTCCAGTTCACAGCCACCACCATCGCCGCGATGGCGGCGGCCAGCACCGCCAGCAGCACGATATTCACTGTTTTCATCCGCTGTGCCATGCGCAGCGCCAGCGGGCGCCCCGCGAAAATATCCAGCGCGCACAGCGCCGCGGCGGCAGCCAGCACTGCCAGCAGCGGCAGCACCTGTACCTTCTCCCCGGCGGAGGCATAGGCCGGCAGTACCGCCAGACTTGCCGCCGCCGTCAGTACCAGCGTCTCCACCATCAGCACAAAGGAAACGGCCCGACGCTGTCCCCGCTCCAGCAGCAAAAACAGCAGGAACGCCGCCGCGATGGCCAGCATGGCGCCGCGGCTCACCGCCAGCAGGAACGCCGTACTGCTCAGCAGCAGGCACGACAGGTGCAGGCACCGCTCCTTCCGCGTCTCCGCCGTGACCGCCAGGCCCAGCGACAGCAATATGGCCACACCGGCACATCCGGCAAACACATTGGGATTTTCAAAAATGGTCTTGAGCCGCTGCTCCTGCAGCAGGGAGCGCAGCGTCAGCGGCGCGCCCAGCGCGGTGGTCATGCCGTCCAGCAGCTTGTACAGCAGCTGGGTGGACACGGTGTCGATGCTGAACAGCGCCGCCAGCGCGCCCACCGTCTCCAGCACTGTGGCGGCACAGCGCCCCGTGCGGTGCTCCCGCTCCGGCTCCGCCGCCGTCAGCAGCAGCGCCAGGCAGGCCGCCGCCGCTACCTTCAGAAACTCAAACAGCGCAAACTTGCCGGACGGCGCATACAGCGTGGAGATACCGTCCATCAGAACGTACAGCCCCAGCAGCAGCGCCGGCCAGGTCATGCGCTGGGCCAGCGTCCTGCCCTTCACGATCACGCACACGATGGCCGCCAGCAGCAGCACCAGCGTGATGCCCTTGTTGTTGCCGTGCAGCATGAGACATGTAATGAAAAAGTAAAAAACCGCCAGCACCGGCACCAGCCACGGCCGCCGCAGCTCCTGCTGCAGCCCCATGGCGGAGGAGGTGTCCTTACGGCCCGTTTTCTTTGCCATATCGTTCTCCTTGTCCTCTTGATAGTCTTTTCTCAGTATACTCTTTTTCGCCGTTCCCTGTCAATGTGCAGCGAGAATATTCCGCCCTGCCGTGCATACAGTGTGGACAGGGAGGCGATGTACCATGCGCCGTATGCGCTATCTGTTGAGTTTCTGCACCGCCGCCGCCTGCGCGGCGCTGCTGTACGGTTTGTCCGTCCGGTTCCCCAACCCACTGACCCAGGTGCTGTCCCCCGTCAACGGCAGCCCGTGGGAGCTGGGCAAGCTGGCCCTCTGGCCGGAGCTGTGCGCCGCGCTGGTGCTGCGCCGTCTGGACGGCGGCAGCTCCCGCAGCGGCCTGTGCGCCGCCGTACTGCTGTCCGTGGGCGCGGCCATGGCCTTGGGCGCCGCGGGGCTGCCCCCCATTCCCCTGTGCCTGCTGGCCGCCGCCATCGGGCTGACCGCCTGCGCACTGGCGCTGCGCCGCCTGCAGGGCGGTGAGCTGCTGTGGTACACCGCCCTGATCCTGCTGGCCATCGCCTACATCCTGTTCACCATCCTGCCGCCGTCCGGTGCCCTGTTCACCGACCCCGGCGATGTGTCCGCCATCGCCCCCATCCCCTTCTGACCGCGAAAAGGGAGGGCCTCCGGCGCAGCCGGAGGCCCTCCCTTTTTATTTCTGCTGTATGCCGCTCAGGGCATGGTGGCCCGGAGGCCTACCGTATGATAGTTGGCGCTGAGGGTCTTGCCGTCTGCCGCCACGCCGCGCACCGTATAGGCGTAGGTAGTGCCGGACTTGCCGGTGGTGTCCTTGAAGCTCAGGCCGTCGACCTTCTCCCCCACCAGTACCCATTTGGAGGCGGATACGGCCGTGGGATTGCCGTTGCTGTCCGTAGGCGGGTTGGCCGCCCGGTACACGTTATAGGTCTTGGCGTTGTTGGCGGTGGTCCACGTCAGCAAAATGCCCTTTGTCCCGCTGGTGACCCGCACAGCGCTTTTCATCGTCACATACGCCGGGGTAGCCGAGGGCGACGCCGTCACCTTTGCGCTCTTGCCGGTGCTGTCATAGGAGGGACTGATGGTCTTGCCGTCCGCCGCAACGCCACGCACCGTGTAGGTATACTCCGTGTTCCTTGCGGTGCTGGTGTCCTTATAGCTGGTGCCGCTGACCTTGTAGGCGATGGCTTTCCAGCTGGTGTCGCCGGGGCCCTTGCGGTACACATTATACGTTGCCGCATTGGCCGCCGCCTGCCATGTCACGGTGATACCGGCGGCATCCGCCTTCGCCGACTGCAACACCACGACAGAGGGTGTGACAGTGGCCGGCGTCTTTTGGGTGACGCCCTTGCTGTCGTAATCCTTGCTCAGGGTTTTTCCATCCGCCGCCACACCCCGCACCGTGTAGGAGTAGGTGCTGTCGGGCTTCACATTTCTGTCCGTGTAGCTGGTGGCGCTCTGCTTGTAGGACACTGCCTGCCAGCTGGTGTTGCCGGGGCCCTTGCGGTACACGTTATACGTCGCCGCACCGGCCGCCGCCCGCCATTTCACCACGATGACGCTGCCGTCCACAGACGATCCCGACATCTCTACTTTTGCGGGTGTAATGGTCTTGGGCATCGTGGCGCTCTTGCCGGTGCCGTCAAAGCCCTTGCTGATGGTTTTGCCGTCCGCCGCAACGCCGCGCACCGTGTATTTGTAGGTGCCGCCCGCTGTGACGTTCTTATCCGTGTAGCTGG
>OJPD01000328.1_pt1 | contig 37909 bp, 31 predicted proteins | sample 1598371 | NCBI WGS metagenome assembly OJPD01 (sample SAMN03922478, study PRJEB24848) | human gut metagenome | isolation source: stool sample | host: Homo sapiens | place: Germany | collected 2010-11
GCTTTGTTAGCTATGAACAGATACTAAAGTTGCTTTATGTTAAAAAGTATGAGGTTGCGGACTGGCATTTGCGTCTATTCTCTGAAAGTGACTATGTAAGGCTAACAACTTTTATGGAGTCTGAGGACGAAGGAGCAAATAATCTAAAACAACTATTTCTGAATGCCGGAATAGTATCCATACAGTGCTTTCACGAGCACAAAGCTATGCGTTTTCATATAGGAGAGCTATCTAATAACACTTTACTGCAAAGTGAAATTTTTAATCTCTATATTTGTAACAAATATGATGAGATTAAAGAATTATTTAGTAGTGAACACACAAATTTAGAATCGAATGAAATGCTTTTTTACAAAAGCATTATTGATGGCTATAGCGAAATATTAGAAGGCCATGGAGAAATAGACTATTCTGAGTTCCCGACAGACCAGAAAGTTGCTTATCTGCATAATTCCGCTGTAATTGAGATGCTGAAGGCATATCCTTGTGGGTTTGATTCTACCAAGGTTAAACAATTTATTCAGAACTTTGCTTCGAGCAGGGAACGAGAAATATTCTCTGGTTATCTTGATATTTACAATAGCAATTCAAAAAAGCGACTTTCCATGCACGAAGCGTTACAAAAATTAAAAAAAGATGTGCTTGATAGGAACACGATCCACATCGGTGGCACATCATGTGTAAAGCTTTACGAAATAAAACGCCTTGCCATAACACAATACCTTTTCTATTATAATAACCACATTCTATATCAAGGCTTTAGAGATTTAAAAGACTTCTTCAAGCCTTATATTGAAGCTATAATTTGCGCTAATAGCGATGCGGCAGAAAAATCAACTCATTTTGGAGATATGCAGTTTGCAAACGAAAAATATGCCGTGGAATATATTGACCTTGATATAATGACAAAGTTCATTTCGACAAAAGATTTAAGTGCACTGGTAAAGACATATAATGTAAAGCAACTGAACGCAGGTGTTCACGAAGTCACATTTCTTGCAGAAAGCTTTAAGAATCTTTGTCATTCTATTGTGACGGCAAAAATTTATGGGTTATGGCAATCGTCATTTTCTGCGCTTTCCAATATAGCGTTGTTGCTTAACTTGGTTGACTTAGATGAGGACAGCAAAAGGATAATCACAGCATCTGTAGAAGAGTTGTTAAGTGATGAGATTATCGCTCCGGTCTTCTTTTCTATAGGTTGGCCAGACTTTAGGCAAAGCTTGAGAGAGCTTTCGAAGCTTTGTAGTTTATTAACATTTAGACCAAATTTTGAGCTTGTCCATCAAATAATAGATGGCGAAAAATTCTTTGAGTATGCGGTAAATGTACATTTCAATAGTCTGCGCCATCTTATCGAGAATTTCCTATTAAAGGATGAAGAAACAACAGATAAGATTCAGGCTATCGTTGATGCTACAGAGGATTTTCATAAGAAAGTCATACTATTGCGGTTGTTTTATCAACAGATCATGGGTGATGCGATCCAGCAGAAATATAAATGCATTTTATCAGATAACTTTGCACAGTTGCCAATAGAGGCAATCTACGACTTTACTTTTTCGGGATGGTTGATCCCAGATCAGAATTCAATCAAAGAATTTCTAAATGAAATACTGGAAATTAGCAGAAAAGAAGTCGCAGGTGTGCGCTCATACCCCGATCCGGTTGAAACCAAACTGGAATGCGTCTATCTTCTTCATATTAATGATATGATAACCGATATAAGCGTTTTGAAAGAATTATCTGAAGAAAGACCGCATTTACAGTTCTTGCTGGATTCAGAGAGCTTCGACTACTCGCAAGTAGATTTCTCTAATTACATGTGGGAAAACTTTGCTCGCCATGAAAAGTACATGAATTCTTTTATTGCGCACAAAGATGTTATTATTCCCAGAATTCAAAAGCGGATCGAAACAGGGGAAGCAAGTGAAACAGAAAAAAGAGTCTTATATGGTTTTCTACTCAGTGGCGACGAAGTTTGGAAAATGTAAGCGTTTTATATTCCTGCGCGAAAAATATGTGGGTATACTGCCGTGATATCTATAGTGTTACGCTATTACAGAAATCGGCAAACTTCGTTAAGGAGTTTGTCGATTTCCTTTTTCCTGTACTTTCTCCCGGCGGCGTACTATACTTGCCAAGAGAAAGTGGCAAATTGGTATTTGGAGGAGAAAAAGATGTGGGTATGCCCCAAATGTGGTAGGAGTTTCAAAAACACAAATCAGCAACATTATTGCGGAAAAGCGCCTAATAATGTTGATGAATATATCAAAATGCAGGAACCAGAAATACAGCCGTATCTTTTGAGCGTTCATAAAGCTATTCAAGAGGCTATTCCATCCGCAACTGTGAAAATAACATGGAGTATGCCGACATATTATAAGCGCAAAAGTGTTATTTCATTTGCTGCGCATAAGAAGCATATCGGATTATATGTGGGAGATGCAATCATTCAATTATTTAAGGAGCGGCTCTCTGCTTGCAAAGTAAATAAGGGAACTATTCACATTCCTTACTCAAATCCGTTCCCAACGCAGCTAATTGGCGATATTGCCAAGCAGTGTTACGAAGCGTATGAATGAACAACTTCAAATTTGCGGTGCAGATGCTTGAACCCATTGCAGCAAAAAGGTTTTCAGCGAAAAAGCCTTTTTATGTATGTGACTGCCCGCTATATGCACGCGATCCCAACCAATTTCAGAATGCCTTTTCCAGCTTGCGTATCGCCCGGAATAAGACCGCGCTTGTTGTATTTCCGGATCGCCTGGCTCACGCCATACTTTTTTGCACAGTGCATAGAGATTGCCTGTACGGCATCTCTTGTGTTATATTGACCATGAAGGATTGGCCTCCTCCCGTCAAGTTTTTGTTTGCTTACTTAACTTTATCCGATGAGCTCTTTCCTTCACCCTTTTCCCCCTTGTCCAATATGTATTGTACTCCTACACTGTATATTATATAAAATTAAATGTATATTGACTCAGAGGTATACAAATGATAGCATTGATAAAAGGGTAGGTATATTGACTAAGAGACACACAAGACACACAAATAATGACATTATGTAAGGGGATCACAAACGATAACATGCGGAAAGGCGGTGATTCCATTGGGCAGTAACCATTAAAAATCCATAAGAAGGCAGATTCGCTGCTTTTAGGGCGCTATGAGTAAATAAGCAGAAATAAGCAGGATATTTTCTGCTGAAAATTCCAAGCTGGACTACGCAAGGAGTAAAATGCATGAAAAAAATACTTTCTTTAATCCTTGTCGTTACCTTGATGGTCATAGGTATTTCTGCCGCTTTCGCGGAAAGCAATGTATTCCATACAGTAAGCGGTGCCTCCACCGTAAAGGTCAAGGCCCTTAGTGACATCCGACGCAGCCATACAAATTATTATTGTAGCGGAACCGAATTTGACCCTTCCGCATCGCATCCGACAGGTATGACTGTTACTGTTCGGCCTTACTCTAAAGATACGGATACATATGCAGGTCACGCAACAACATACAGCGCAGACAGTCTTTCCGGAGGAGCCTCCTATTTCCTGAATCCACTTCCTGATAGAATTGACGTCTGGGCAAATACGAATATTTACAACCATGGCGCTTCGATCAAGGGATATTGGAATTTCTAGATGTTGTTGCCTCATTATGGGTTTGGCGGGCAGTATTGCCCGCCAACAAAAAATTCTGGTTGGAGGGCTTATGATAAAAAAGGTATTGTCTTTGATTGCTATCTGCCTGATGCTTTCAGCTTGCCAATCCACACCAAGGGAAGAGACTATAATTCAGAGTGGGGATTTTCTCAACGGTCTAACTGAAGTCCCATTTACGCCCTGTGAAGCGCCGCAGCGTGTAGAACAAGAAACGAATGCAACTGAACTGGAGATCATCTTCGCCGCAGATGTAATCATACCGGATGCAAGTGCATATAGCATTGTAGAATTAGAACAAATAAAATATACAAAAGATGATTATAAAGGATTTATGGAACATTTCTGCCCTAGTGCAAAATGGTTCGAGCAGCCGGAACGCACAAAAGCAGAAATTCTTGAAAGTTACTGGGCTATTCAAAACAATACCCGAATCCCGAATGAGCAAAAAAGTCAGTTTGATTTCATGCTGGAAACCGCGAAAACCGCGCCGGAAACCGCAGAGCTGATTCCTTTTGACTTAGCTGCGCATTTACAGGAGGAATACGGTTTTACTGCATGGGCATATCGCGACGAGAATGAAGAACCCTCAACCTTCTCAATCTCGCCGCTGGAATGCTCTTGGAATTATGCTCGTTTACCAAGCGGGACAATCTATCAAGAGAGTTTCCTCGACTTTGATCATGAGGAAGATGTGTATATGAAAAAGGATTTTCAACACGAACCCATAATTTCACAGGCAGATGCCGTTTCTATCGCGCAGGAAGCTCTTGATGCATTGGGATTTGACTCGGCAATCAAACTATACTCGGTCGAAAAGGGGATTACCTATCGGAATTTTTGGCCGGTCACATATGGCTGGCAATGCATTTTCACAAGGGATTATAGCGGGATACAACTACCTGATGCTTTCGGTACGTGGAGCACTTGGAAAAACAGTCCTCCGCCTTCTTATGCTGCTCCATGGTCTCAGGAGATGGTCGTGGCATTTGTCGATGATATTGGACTAAACGTAATCGGTGTGCGTGGCCCCAGCAAGGAAAAAGATGTGCTGTACAAAAACATAGCTTTGCTCCCGTTTAACAAACTGCTCGAACGCATTGAAAAACAGCTCATGTATCAACACGCTTATTACAGCGACGGTATTACAGAAAAGTCTTGCCGAGTCACTTCCATTGAGCTGCTAGGATCCATGATCGCCGAGCGGAATAAACCTGGCTTTGCTCTTTTTATTCCCTCCTGGCGAGTCAATTATGTGCTATCCTATACAGAATATGGCACTCAAATTGTTCTTGACGATAACGCTACTTTTTTTAATGCTATCGACGGCAGCTACATCGAGCCGCGGGCATCTGCGGATATGCTGGGATATAGCTAAGCGCAATTATACTTACATGAGCAGTTATCATAGCATCGCATACAAAATCTATTAAAACTGGAAGGCTTGAGAGGGTTCGCAAAATGAAAAAAACACAGATGATTAACTTCGTTATTGCGATAGCACTAGTAGGCTCATTGCTGCTTGGTTGCCAGGAAACACCAGAATATAACGCAGTGCCGAATAAGGGAGAAAGCACATTGAATGATGCAATTGCAGCAGCACCGGTAGAGCAGAATTCTTTAGGCGCACCGGAAGAATGGCAGCATAAATTTGGCAACAAAGATGGTACAATATCTATCGTGGTCGATGCCAGCATCGAATTGCCTGAGACACAATGCTACCCTGTTGCCAGGGTGAAAAAAGTTGATCTTACAGAGACTTGGCTGAAGGATTTTATATTAAAATTGGGAAATGGCAGCAAGGTATACGAATATAAAGATGAAACCATGTATACAAAGAATGAAGTGGAAGAAATCATCATTAATTTAAAAAGGGAAATAGCGGATCCGAACTCTGATTTAAACAGCGCAGATTTGAGTGCAGAAGGACGCTCCGAACTGATAAAGGAAAAAGAAGAAGATATTAAGGCGTGGGAAGAATATTATAAGGTTGCACCGGAAACATTTGAACGGTTGGAGAAGGAAGTCAAATATAGCCTTAACAATACGGGAAGGCAGCAGTTTTCCTGCAGCATGGACTTGGGTAAGGAAAATCCGGCCTATATTAGGGTCAGCAGAACGGATGAAGGCGGGTATGTTGTAATCAGCAATCATGATGCTCAAGTTGGAGAAATCCTGTATTCCTCCCATGACTTCGAAAACTTGGGTAATATAGCGATGAACGTTGAGCAGGCAATAACGCTTGGCTTAGACTTTCTTGAGGATTTGGGGGAAAAGGATTTTTCTGCGTCTTTGATCTTGGGCGGCTATCTGCGTGACATGAACAATCCAAACGCCTTAATGGAAGAACTGCCGCAATGCTACCATATATATTATACACGATCTGTGGAAGGTGTAAAAACAACCTATCGTACTACAAATATGGATGCCTTTTTAATGAATGGACGCATGGCTGAAAAGGCTGCTGTAATGGAACAATACGCTCCTTTTTGGCCGCAGGAAAGTGTCGAAATGATAATTACGGATTCGGGTATACAGTATGTGCGATGGGAAATGCCCACACAGCAAGCTGAGATGCTTAACACAAATGTACAGCTGCTTTCATTTGATGAAATACAACGAATCTTTGAAACGCAGATGACAATAGAAGGGCTGTGGACGAACCCCGCTGATACGGGCATTATTTCGCGGGAAGTTGTGATTACAAGGATTGCGCTTGGTATGATGCAGATCCGTGAAAAAGATACATACGACGGATTGCTAATGGTTCCTACCTGGAATTTTTTTGGCTATGAAACTTATACCTATGCAGCTCCTGTGGAGGGCGGGTACAATCTGGATGCTGAGAACAAATATGTAAACGATCAGTTGGCAGGCCATAGCTTTTTAACGATTAATGCTATTGACGGCAGCATCATCAATCCGGTTCTTGGCTATTAACAAAGCGAAGGTATGTTACCTTCGCTTGTCGAGCCAATATACTATGGAGAGATAGGAAAGGCGTTCAGCGGCAAGGCAATAATGAAAAGGCCTTTGAAAAACCGTGAACCGGGCAGGCCTATCGCCAAAATGACAATCTGGGCTCGCAAAAATACTTGCAAAAGTATAAGTAGGAATGTAAACTTCAAAGCACAATGCTGGCTGCCCAAGCTGGGCAGTCGGCATCCAAACACACGGAGAAACGCGGCCATGAAAAAAAGCATTTTCAAAAATTGTTCTGATGCTTTCTGCGCTAATATGTTTTATATCATATGGAAAGGCGGTGATTCCATTGGACAGTGTAAAAATCATGGAAAATCCATGTGGGTAGTTCGCATCGCCGCAAGATGCTTCCGATCTGCAAGGGACATTCCTCCCTTCTGTCCAACAGGTACTGTCGCTCCTCAACTATATATTATATAAAATCAAAATGTATATTGACTCAGAGGTAAATAAATGATAGCATTGAATAAAAGAGTATATTGCTAAGGGAACACAAAGGATACCATGCGAAAGGCGGTGATTCCATTGGGCAAATAAAAATCTTCTGCACATCTAAACTCGATAGCTTTCACATTACCTTACGACGATGATAATCTAGAAGAACACAATCGAAATACGCCAGCATCTTTTTGAAAGGAAATATTTATGAAAACGAAGATTATTTGTATCACTATGGTATTGCTAATGGTTATGGCGTATGCAACAGCTTCCTTTGCATATTCTTCTTCTGCTACATGGTCTGGATCTGGAACCTACGTCACAGTAGGTTCAATTGCGAAACCCGACTCAACGTCTTCTGGTAGGTATATTTGGCATAGTCCAATTGATCTGGCTATCGACTATATCCCAAACTGGACTGTTGTCAGTATTCAGCCAGTAAATGCGGATCATGTAACAATGGGTCCGGCTGAAGACTTTTTTGCAGTAGATAATGGACTGGAGCTCTCCCTAACAAATGTCAATTATATGCATATTCATCTTAAGATTCGTGCAGATTCTGGGACTCGGACTGCGGGTAGCTGGACCGGTACATATTCCTTTAAAGCAAACTAGGCTATGGATGTCTATGCTTAAAAATTAGAGGAAGGAGTTGGCTGTCTGGCTTTTCCTAGACAGCCTCAACAAAAAATGCGCAAATTTACCATTAGCATGATGTGTCTATTCGTGTTTCTTTTTTTTATTATAATGACATCATGTTCTTCCAAGATTCCCGATGCATGGAATGAATATTATAAGAAGGGTAATTTTGAGATGCAGATTGATGCAAAAATTATTTGTACAGAATCTCATGATTATTCCGTCTATACCGTAGCTCCATTAGATTTTGATCCTAGAATGTGCGTTGACTTACTAAATCATCTCGTCGGTGGGGTAGTTATCGATGCTCTCCATTATGGAGATATGGCATCAAATAAGCTTGATGATAACCGAGAAATCCAATATGGTTTTTATCAAAATTATATTTTTTATCAGTCATTCACTGATGGAATAATTCAACTTGAAAATTGGATTCTTCCCGGTGAAGCTTATCCGGGGGAACCAGCAGGGACTACACTTGAAAATATAGATATATCAGAAGAAGCCGCATCTAATATTGGATATGAATTACTAGACGCTTTTGATATTGATTATATGCAAATTGCAGACGCAAGCAAAGCACGTGTTTTAACATCATCATACCAAACGTTATATGAGGGATGGTACATTTCCTTCTGTAGAGATTATGCGCACTATACTCCGATTAGTATTGCTTCAGTATCCAATAACCGACATATGATGCAAAGAGATTTTCCGCCAAAATCGCCGTGGCTTCCAGAAACAATATCAATGTTTATAAACGGAAATGGGATTCAAGCGTTTTATTGGGGGGATCCTATAGAAATACTTTATAAAACAGAAATCAATGAGAATTTGCTTTCCTTTAGCGATATGCAAGATATTATTAAAGAGTATTTTTTCAACAACTATTTGCGTGAAACGATGATTAACAGCAAAAGGATACCAAAGGTATTCAAGATAGTATTGACAGGCGCGATGTTGTCTGATGAGACAAATGGATCTGGAAGAATCATTCCAACTTGGGCTGTATTTTATACTACAGAAGCTGAAATAGAAAACTATTCCTTACCGGCAGTTGTTTGTTTTGATGCGACTACTGGGCAGCCAGTCAACCCTTTCTCAATAGAAAAAGGTACCCAATAGTAGGGCTTAATATTCTTGAGACGAGATCAAATAAGCACATTTGATGAAGCTGCCCGACAATCAATCTTGGCTTATATATAAGTAAGGAGGCACCCCATGAAGAAATTCAAAACCTTTTTGCTGTTAATAACGGCTGCTTTTGTTCTTACCGCCTGCCATCCCACGCCGGAGGAGCCCATCGTGATACAGAAAGACCCTGCCGCTATGCTCAACCAGGCGGAAAGCAGCCCTTCTGCGGAAGGGACAGGCGCGGCGGGCGAGAATGGAGCTACCCCCGAGAGTACCATTTTCGAACAGGTTTCGCTGCCGGCAGATGAAAGATACGCTTTTGCGGCGGACGAGCTGGACGGCCGGCTGAAAATCCGTGCGGATGCTGCAATCCTCTGCCCAGATGCCGCACAAATGCCCATCTTGCATGTGCAGCGGGGCAGCTTTTCCCAGCAGGAAGTATACCGCGTGTTTCGGTTCTTTTTCACAGATACGCTTCCGTATGATCAGTTGAGCGGAAGGCAAAGCCGCGAGGACATTGAAAAGATTATCCTGCGCTATCGGCAGCAGTTGGCCGATGGAAGCTATACGCAGCAAGGGCTCAGCAAGGATGACTGCCACGCGCTGCTGGCCAGTTGGGAAGAGGCCTATGCTGCCACGCCGGAAGGGGCTTCCGAATATATGCTCTCCGATGGAACCCTGTCACAGGAAACGCTGGGGAATTCCGGCACATTTTATCGGCTGGATGTTAGCACTTCAAAGAACCGTTCGTTGGATTATGGCTCGGTTGAAATTCGCGACCTTATCATAACCACGCCGGATTCCGAATCGCAAAAGGCAGTAGACAGTGATAACTGTTTTTTGCTCTATGAATGTATCGACCCTATCGCGGGAACGGCGGAGCGATATACCACTGAAAACGCCCTCCGCATTGACCCAGAGGATATCCCGGCAGCAGTGGAGGAATGCCCTTTTCCGTTTTCCGAAGCAAGGGTTCCGTGTGAAGAGCTGCTCCAAAAGCTGGAACCGGCAGAATTTAGCCTTGGCGCGGCATTTCTGGTTGACGATGGAAAAACCAAGGACGGAGACAGCGGCCATTATGCCTATAAACTGTTCTATGCCCGCAGCGTGGATGGAATTCCGCTGTTCACCAACACCCAGCGCGTCTTACGGGATTCCGAGTTTTCATCCAAATGGAGTCATGAATATATCTGCTTCATCGTTGATGACAGCGGGATAATCTATTTCTACTGGGGGAATCCTGCTGCGCCTGGGGAAACCGCCGTGGAACGTGCAGCGCTCAAGCCCTTTGACGAGATCACGGAAATATTTGAAACAATGATCCGCAGGGAGTATACTGCATTCGTGGATCATTGGTATGGAACAGAAGGGCAAATGGATATTTCCATAGACCGTGTCACGCTGTGCTTAATGCGCATCCGTGTGCCGGACGCCGCAGACGCAGGGCTGCTCGTTCCCGCATGGGTGTTTGAAGGAACCAACAGAGCCGTTTCCGCGAGTGGAGAGGTCAGCTATAACATAAAAAACGGTACAGCGAGTTCGCTCCCCAGCGAGCCCTTCCCTGTCATGGTCATCAATGCCGTGGATGGCAGCATCATTGATCTCTCACGTGGATACTGAGGATTGGCCGGTACAAATATACCGTCGATGCGGACAATCCAGACATCATATACGACGCCGTTGCCCTGAGCGCGATAGACGGCGCACGCGTCAGCCCCCATGCAGAGCTGGAAGGCCGAATGAGCGCGCACGTCCGCATGCCGGGTTTGGGCCGGAATTTACAATTTATTAACACCTTGATGTGGACTTGCTGACGGTGTCCATGCGAAACTAGATGCAGGGGATGAAAGGAGGATGTGCCATGCATGCAATCCGGTCAAGCATCCGGCAGGCGCTCACGGGGCGCGGGTTTGCCGTGGCCGCGCTTGGGACTGCGCTCCTGCTTCTGCTCTCGAGCGTGGAAGGGATCGTGAGCGGGTTCCGCGCTCCGGGGCTCTTCGCGTTCGGCTACCACAGCGCGCTCATCGAGCGGGCGCTCGCGGGCGAGGCCATGACGCTCGCGCTGCCCATCCTGGCGGCGCTGCCGTATACCGCCGCCATCGTGGACGATGTGCGCAGCGGATTCTACAAGGCCTACCTCCCGCGCACAACGCTGGCGCGGTACCTGGCGGGCAAGGTCGTGGCCTGCGCGCTCGCGGGCGGGCTCGCGCTGCTCGCAGGCGTCGCGCTTGCCTGGGCGCTCTGCGCGCTCGTGTTCCTCCCCAAGGAGCTGCCGCCCGCCACCGTGGACGCGCTCGGCAACAGCCTGCGCTATGTCTCCCCCATCTGGGGCAAGCTCCTGCTCGCCTTCGCCTCCGGCGCTTTTTGGGCCGTGCTCGGCATGCTCTTCGCCACGCTTACCATGAGCCGCTATATGGCGTACGCTTCCCCCTTCATCGTCTATTACGTGCTCATCATCCTCTATGAGCGGTATTTCGATTTTCTGTATGTGCTCTACCCCAAGGAATGGCTCAACCCTTCCGCCCTTTGGGATTACGGCAACGCAGGCGTGCTCCTCGTCGTCGGGGAGCTGACGCTCATCGCGGGCATATTGGCCGCGCTCGCGGGAAGGAGGCGCCTTGCGGATGGCTAAGTTTTTCACGCGCGCGCGGCAGGTCTGCGCCGTCGCGCAGTACAATTTCCGCGGCTGGCATAAGAACCCGCGCATCCTCCTCACGTTTGCCCTCGCGTTCGTGCTCTGCTTCCTGCTTTCGGACAAGGCTGTCCGCTTCGCCGTGGAATATGGGACGACCATGCAGTTGGTGGAGGCTTTCGTCTGGACGTTCGGGGACAGCAACTCCATCCTCCTTTCCTCGCTCCTGCTGTTGCTGCTCTTTGCGGACATGCCGTTCATCACCTCCGGCACGCCGTTTTATTTGATGCGCATCGACCGCAGGACCTGGGTCGCCGGGCAGGCGCTCTACATCGCCGTGGCCACGCTCCTTTACCTGCTCTTCATCCTCGCGGCGACGAGCCTCGTCTGCATGCGGCAGAGCTTCATCGGCAACATGTGGTCGGAGACTGCCGCCATCCTGGGCTATTCCGGCGCGGGCCAGCGCGTCGCCCTCCCTGCGCTCGTCAAAACGCTCGAGATGAGCCGCCCATATCAATGCATGGGCACGATCTTCCTGCTCATGCTGCTCTATACGCTCCTGCTCGCGTTCGTCATGCTCCTTTGCAACCTCTGGAAGGGGCAGCGCGCGGGCGTGGTGGGCGCGTTTGCCCTGAGCCTGTTCGGGTTCCTCCTGAACCCGCAGACGCTCAAGGCGCTCTTCCAACTCCCGGATGAGCTGACGTACAAGGCGAACGTAGCCGTCGGGTGGCTCTCGCCGCTGAACCATGCCACTTACCACATGCACAATTTCGGCTACGACCTGCTGCCGCGCCTCTGGCAGACTTACCTCATCTTCGGCGCACTCATCGCCCTGTGCTTCTTCCTCTCGCTCCGGGCGGTGCGGGCGTATAATTTTAATTTCATCGGGACGGAAAACAGTTAACTAAGGATGGATGGGATGGAAAAGACAGACGCGGTGATCTCCGTACAGAACGTATCGAAGGACTTTGGGCAGGAGCGCGTGCTGCGCAGCGTGACGCGCGACTTTGCGCGCGGCAAAATCCACGGCATCGTCGGCAACAACGGCAGCGGCAAGACCGTGCTCATGAAGTGCATCTGCGGGTTCCTCCTCCCCACGGAGGGGAAAATCCTCGTACATGGCAAGCAGGTCGGCAAAGACGTGGACTTCCCCTCCGGCCTCGGGGTCATCATCGAGACGCCGGGCTTCCTGCCCAACCTTTCCGGCGTGAAGAACCTCGAAATTCTCGCCTCGCTGCAGCGGAAGATCGGCCTTGCGGAGATCTCCTCCGCCATCCGCCGCGTGGGGCTCGACCCAAACCTGAAGAAGCCCGTGGGAAAATACTCCCTCGGCATGCGCCAGCGCCTCGGCATCGCGCAGGCGATCATGGAAGGCCCCAGCCTGCTCATCCTGGACGAACCCTTGAACGGCCTTGACAAGCACGGCGTCAGGGAGATGCGTAGCCTCATCCGCGGCCTCCGGGAGGACGGCAAAACCATCCTCCTCGCCAGCCACAACCAGGGCGACATCGACGCCCTGTGCGACACCGTCTGCGAAATGGACGCGGGCGTCATGACGATGATACGGGAATAAACCTAGGAGGGAACCATGAAGAAAATGATCGCCGGAATGATCCTGATGCTAGCCTTTCTGGTCCTTTGCACCATGCATGCACTCGCGGAGGGCGGCGCGCTTTCCATAGACACGGAAACCGTCTACGAGGGCATGCCCAAAAGCTACGCGGAAGGCTATGTCCCCGCCGTTTCAGGCGGCAATGCCATGTTCGTGCTGCCGCTCCGATCGAGCGACCCTGCCGTGACCTCCATCACCGTAACGCCCGTCATCGGAACGGATGAGCAGACGCCCTTTTCCTACGGCAATTATGAGTTCAACGTTTTGGCGGACGCAAACGGCGTGTTCGTCGTCCGCCTCTCTCTGCCGCTCAAGGCCAACCGCGTGAACGGGACGTACTGCGTTGCCTTCCGCGCGCGCTATACCGACGGCGCTGGCGCGGCGCAGGCGCAGGAGTTCCCCGTCTACCTCACGATCGCGGACGGCATGGACCCGAACGCTCCGGAACCCTCCGAAGCGCCCGCCGGCCTCCTCGCCATCGACGGCAAGAACCTCTACCCGGGCATGGCCAAGACGTATGCCGAGGGCTACATGCCGCTCGTCGAGAACGGCAGGGCGCACATCGTGCTGCCGCTCGTGGGCGCAACCTACGACGGGCGCGTCACCGTCACTGCCGACCTTGGCGCGACAACGGACAGCCCCTTTGTCTATGGCAATTACAGCCAAACCGCCACGCCCTACGGCTGGGGCGGCCTCTATCTGTTCTCCTTTGAGATCCCTCTCGCAGGCGGCCGCTACAACGGCTCCTACCCCGTCATCCTGCGCGCGGAATACCTCAATGCGCGCGGCGCGCAGACCCAGCAGGCCTTTACCGTGTATGTAACGGTCACCGACGGCAAGAACCCGCCCGACCCCAACGACGTGCAGAAGGTGGAAGCCGAGCGGCCGGAGCTTTTCATCTCCCAATGCGTCATCGAGCCCACGACCGTCGGCGGCAATGAAGTATTTACCGTGCGCGTGACGGTAGAGAACATCGGCAACATCCGCGCGCGCAGCGTGAAGCTCTCCTGGTCGAGCGCCGCGCCGGGCATCCTCCCGGCAGAGACCGCGAACGCGAAGCTGCTAGAAAACATCGCGGCGGGTGAACGCGCGGAGGCGAGCTTCCAGCTCAAGACCACCAAGGACGTGCTCGCGGGCAGCCAGCCCTTCACGGTGGCGCTCGATTATGTGGATCTTTATGGCGGCACATATACGGCCTCCCGCGAGTTCCTCGTCCACGTGACGCAGCCCGTCGAGCTTTCCTATGATACGATCTCCGTGCCCAAGGAGATCGCCGCAGGCGAGACGCTCTCCCTGCCCGCGAACGTATTCAACGTCGGCAAAGCGCCGCTGCGCAACGTCTCGGTCACCGTCGCGGGCGCGGGCCTTTTCCCCACCTCCACGGTGTTCCTTGGCGACATCGTCCCCGGCGAGGCAGGTTACGGCGAGCTGAAGGTCTTTGTCGGCATGCTCTCCATGACCGAAGGCTACTCCCAGAGCTACGGCCTGACCCACGGCGTTTACACCATCACCTACTATGACGACAACGACGCCGAGCACACCGCCGAAACCGAGTTCACCCTCGAGATCAAGCAGCCCGTCATCGAATCCGCCGCCGAGCCTGAAGAGGATCCTCAGCCTGTCATCCAATGGTGGGTCGCCGTCCTCGCCGGCTTCGCCGCCATTGCCATCCTCGTCGCCGCTCTCGTCGTCTCCAGGTTCCTCAGGGCTTGGAAGATGACGAAATAAGGGTTCTGCGCCGCAACTGAGGCTAGGAGCATGAGAATGCGGCCATTTTGGTAGAAATTACGGTGCATGAGAAAAATCTATGGAAAATCTAGTGATAGATTAAACGGGAAAAGGGGGGCAGTTTATCGGAGAGATTGAAAGCCCCGGCGCAGTGGGTGTTGTGTAAATTTTCGGCACAGAGAGGCTTTTTAACCGATTGAGGCACATCGGAGCAAGCTACACGCTTGCTCCGACTTTTTTATCAGCCGATCGCGCCGCGGATGGCGCAAAGGAGCGCATCATAGGTTTCATAGGCGGGTAGATCCGGGTTGTCAGCCTTGATCTGCTCCGTGCTGCGGAACAGGAAGCCTGCCTTGCTCGCCCGGATCATCGCAAGGTCGTTGTAGCTGTCCCCGGAAGCGATGGTTTCATAGCCGATGGTCTGAAGCGCCCGGACGGTAGTCAGCTTGGAATTTTCGATGCGCATTTTAAAGCCCGTGATCTCCCCATCCGGCGCAGTCTCGAGCGAATTGCAGAAGATCGTAGGCCAGCCCAGCTTCTGCATCAGGGGGGCAGCGAACTCGGTAAAGGTATCGCTGATGATAACGACCTGCGTCATGGCGCGCAGCGCATCAAGGAATTCCCGCGCGCCAGGCAGCGGGTCAATCTTTGCGATGGTAGCTTGAATTTCGGAAAGGCCCAGCCCATGCTTTTTCAAAATGCCGAGGCGCCAGCGCATCAGCTTATCGTAATCAGGCTCGTCCCGCGTGGTGCGGCGGAGCTCCGGGATGCCGCTGGCCTCCGAAAACGCGATCCAGATCTCCGGCACCAGAACGCCTTCCAAATCCAAGCATACGATATACACGATAAAATACCTCCTGTGCAGTGTCTTTTTGCTGCTTAAAGCAAAATAATATATCATTTTGGAGGATTGTTCAAGATGGAAAGTCTGGTTGAAACGGCCAAACGCGCGTCAAAAAAGCCCACGATAGCAAATGGGAGTTCTCCTATGAGGTATGTTCGCCAGTAAGTTGTCTTTCGCCCTTCCGAATCGGCTATATGCATCCCCAAAAAACGCCTGTCGCCGCTTGCAAAGTTTCCACCTTTCCTGCAAAGCGCCAACTCCGCCGCGCGGGAATCGGTACTGGATGCTGCAAGTCCGCGTGGGCTCCTTCTGCCGGGAACGTGCCGTTTGGGGCAGAATTTTGTTTATGCCCGCCCGGATAGGCCCGTTCCATGCATCCTGCATGCTGCCCGTACCATGCAGCCAACGCGCTTCCGGGACACCGTCCGCCCTGTTTTGGATGATGCTATGGTTTGCCGCCGTCAGGATATGCCCATTTTTTCGTTGAGAATCTCTTCCCGGGACATTCCCGCGTCATCCGGCCTCAGCTGCCTGCAGGAGATCAGCGGCTGCCCGCATCTCCGCCGCGGATCAGGCGGATCGCGCTGCTGCATCCAATGCGGTCCACGCCTGCAGCAAGGAACGCCTCCATATCCGCAAGGCTGCGGATACCCCCGGCCGCCTTGATCCGAACGCCCTGGCCCAGATGCTCCCGGAACAGCGCAACGTCCGCCAGCGTTGCGCCCGCGCTCCCAAAACCAGTGGAGGTCTTGATGTAGTCCGCGCCAGCGTTTGTTACGGCGGCGCAAAGCGCCTGTTTTTCCAGCGCGTTCAGGTAGCAGGTCTCGATGATCACCTTTAAGACCCGGTTCTCGGTTATGCTGCGCAACAGGGCGATCTCGCGTTCCACCGCGTCAAACGCCTGGTTTTTCACGTCGGAAATATTGATGACCATATCGATCTCCGCCGCCCCATCCCTGATCGCCTGCTCCGTTTCGGCCGCCTTTGCGGCGCTCACGCTGTATCCGAGCGGGAAGCCGACCACCGTGCAAACCGGGAGCGTTTCCCCAAAGCGTTCCTTTACGCGGCGCACGTAGTTTGGGGGGATGCAAACGGACGCGGTATGGTATTCAACGCCCTCTTTACAAAGCGTCTCGATGTCCTCCCACGTGGCATAGGCCGCCAGCAGCGTATGATCCACGTGTTTTAAAATTTCCTGATGCGTCATGCCTTCTCCATCTCCTTGCTGAACAATCGCGTAATTCGCAGCTACTATTTTAACCATAGTAAGCCCGCCCCATTTTGTCAATACCTTGCATCCGCTTGCCGTGCCTACGCAACATCCATCTGCCGCTTCAGCGCAAGCTCGATCCCGCGCATCTCCTCGGTCCCGGCAAGCGTCCCGAGCCGCCAGCGCAGGCACGCCTTGCTGATGGTCACGATCTGCTCCGTCAGCGCGACGCTTTCGTGCTCCAGCCCATAGCCCGCGACTGCGACATGGCAGGGCAGCGGGCGCTTCTTCGCCGACGTGAGCGGGACCACGGTCACAATCTCCGCATGCCGGTTCGTCCTGTCGTTGCTCACCACCACGGCGGGCCGCATGCCGTAGATGACGTCCCCCTGCATGCGCTCCAGCTCCACAAACCAAATATCCCCGCGTTTCACTTCAATCGGTTTCATGTGACTCCTCCTTTGAAAGTACCCGGCCAAGGCCGATCTTCATATAAAAGTCCCACTGCGCGGCGCGCCGCTGCGCCTCCAACGCGGCGATCTCCTGCGCGATGCGCGTCTCCTGCTTGCGCAGCGCCCCCACGAAAGCCCGCTGCTGTGCAAGCGATATATAAGGAATGCGGATGTCTTCAAGATCCTGCGCCCGGATCATTACAATGCTGCTCCCGATCTGGCAGCGCGCGAGCGCCTGCCTTCCGGCCGGGCTTTTTAAGTAAGCGAGAACATAATCGGGTTCAAAGCGCGTCCGGTCGATGCGAAGCCCCAGGAAATTGAGGGAAAGGAGCAGCCCTTCCCGGCAATCCTCCGGCACGGCGCACATCTTTATGGCTGGGCCCTTGCAGGAGACGAGGAGATCACCCGGCCGCACCAGATAGCGTTCCAGCCGGCTGTTCCCCGGCACCGGGCACTCCTCCACGCCATCCTGCAGCAGCGTGTCCTCCTGCACGTTGGAAAGTTTGATGACGCGCATGCGCACCGTCTCCCCGCTGCCCTTCCCCGCCGGGTTTATGCCGCGGTACACCTCCGCAACCTCCTTGAGCGCCACCCAATCCTCCGGGAACTCATTTTGGATATATAATGGGCCGTAAGCAGGATCTTCCACGCGGCTCGCTTGCGCAAGCAAATATTGCTGGGGCAGCAGGTTATCCGGCTGCAGCGCGTCCAGCGCAATGGCCCGCACATCTCCCCCGCCTTCTGCAAGCATGCGTGGGAGCGCCGCAAGCGCCCCATCCGGCACGTCCGTCCGCCGCCTCCCATTCAGCTCAAGCGCTTTCTTCGCCCAGGCGGCGGCATCCAGCATTTTAACGGACGCCTGCTCCCTGCGCCCCTTATCAAACACGAGCAGCGAAACAGGCACTGCCGTAAACGGCAGGCTGTTCGCCGGGAGCGCGATCACCGCGTCCAAAACATTGAGTTCCAACAGCCGCTGCCGGATTGCGGCATGCCTCGCGTTGAACAGCATGCCGTTGAACACACAGCAAACGCCCCTGCCCTGCTGCCCAAGCGCGGCGATCTGCAACAGCGGATAGAGCCAATCCCGGCTGATGGGCGCATCGTGCGTCAGCCGGCGCACCGCGTCCGGCACCGCATCCGGGTCAAGCATGCGCGCATCGCCCAGGGGAGGGAACATGATGGACCAGTCCGCCTGCTCCGGCGGCAGGGGCGCATCCGTCCTCTTGGGGATAAGTGCAAGCCGGATCCCGCACATTTGCGCGCGCAGGATCAGGATGCTGCGCATCGTTTCGTTCTGCTCCGCCGCGTAAAAGCAGGCGTTGGCGCCGTGAGCCACGCCGAAGCGGTGGGCTGCGGCGACCGCATCGCCAACGCCTGCCGCGCCGTCGTAAAAGTTCCCGCCGCAGGGCTGCAGCAGCAGCACGGCAAGCCGGTGCAGCCATTCCGGCGCATAATCCCCTTTGCAGTAGCGTTCCGCAAACCGGCGGATCAGCGTCTCCTGCGTCCAGATCAGCTCCGCTTCGCTCCAGGGATTCCGCCTGTCGAGAACCCCTCCCCCGAACAGCTGCTTAAAGGTCTCTTCCTGAAGAAGGCTGCGGAATGCCTCCCGGCTTACTGGATCCGGCATACATTCGAGCGCCTGCCCGAGGAACGCAGGGACGCTCCCGGCCTGCGGCAGGTTCTGCATCCGCCGGCCTTCCCGGCGCAGCGCCCACAGGCCGAACACCGCTGCGATGGCGGTCGGGAGCATCTCGATCGGGTTCATCCGTTTCTCCCGCGCCTCGTTCAAAATCTGCTGCGCGAGCGCCGTGTTGTTCTGCATCGTTTTCTCCTTGTAATCCGATTACTCTTCTTGTGAAATGAGTATAGCAGATATATATTCGCGCGTCAACTAAATAATTTAATTACTCTGAAAGAATAAGCGCTTTCAATCTCAGTCTGGCAGCGTATCCCGTTAAAATCCCCTCTTGACTTGAAGTCAACTCTAAGGTGTACCGTTAGTTTATCCAAAGGTCATTTATCCATATATGTATTTAAGAAGGAGAACTAGCATGATTTACAAGGCTTTTCAGGATCTGAAGCTGTCCGCCCTCGGCATGGGCGCCATGCGCCTGCCCGTTTTGGAAAGTGACTACGGCAAGGTAGACGAAGCCGAAACGGCAAAGATGGTGGCCTATGCGATGGAGCATGGGGTCAATTACTACGACACCGCCTGGGGCTACCACGGCGGGCAATCCGAAGTTGCGCTGGGCAAAGCGCTGCGCCAACATCCGCGGGAGCGCTTTTACCTTGCGGATAAATTCCCGGGATACGACCTTTCCAACATGGGCAAAGTGGAAGAGATCTTCGAAGCCCAACTCAAGCGGTGCGGCGTTTCCTACTTTGATTTCTATCTGTTCCACAATGTCTGCGAGATGAACATCGACGCGTATCTCAACGATGAAAAATACGGCATCTTTACCTACCTCATGGCACAGAAAAAAGCGGGGCGCATCCGCCACCTCGGCTTTTCTGCGCACGGGAGTTATGCCGTGATGCAGCGCTTCCTCGCCGCGTATGGCAGCGCCATGGAGTTCTGCCAGATCCAGCTCAATTACCTGGATTGGACGTTCCAGGACGCCAAGGCGAAAGTGGAACTTCTTGGGGAATACCGCATCCCCGTCTGGGTGATGGAGCCGCTACGCGGCGGCAGGCTCGCAACGCTCTCTGCGGAGGACGCGGCCGCGCTCAAGACGCTGCGCCCGGAGGAAGGGATCCCCGCCTGGGCGTTCCGCTTCCTGCAAACCATCCCAAGCGTGGTCGTGACGCTTTCCGGCATGTCCAACATGGCGCAGCTGATGGAGAATATCCGCACCTTTGAGAAGGATAATCCGCTTGATGCGCAGGAATCCGCCGCGTTGCAGGCCATCGCCGGGCGCATGGTGGGCCAGCACGCGCTTCCCTGCACAGCCTGCCGCTATTGCACAAGCCATTGCCCGCAGGGGCTCGACATCCCCGCGTTGATCGCACTTTACAACGAGCACAGCTTCACGGGCGGCGGCTTTCTCGCGCCGATGGCGCTCTCCGCCCTGCCGCCGGAAAAGCGGCCCGGCGCCTGCATCGGCTGCCGCAGCTGCGAGGCCGTTTGCCCGCAGCAGATCAAAATTTCGGAAGTGATGGCCGACTTTGCGAAAAAGCTAAAAGCGTAAACCACAAGGATTTCAGGAGGGAAAGAGAATGGGTATCATGCAATATCGCAAGCTCCCCCATGGGGAGGAGCGGATCAGCGTCATCGGTCTTGGGATGGGTTCCATCCACGAAGGCAGCGAGGCGGAGATTGAAAGCACGGTGAACCTCGCCATCGAAAACGGCGTGAACTTTTTTGATATGGCGGCGTCCGAGGGCAAGCCGTATGCCTGCTATGCGCGCGCGTTCGCAGGCCGCCGGGAAAACCTGTATCTGCAAATGCACTTCGGCGCGGTATACGAAGGCGGCAAATACGGTTGGACGCGGGATCTCGCGAAGATCAAGCGCAATTTTGAGGAACAGCGCAAGACCCTCAATACCAGCTATGCGGACATGGGCTTCCTTCACTGCATTGATGAGGCGGACGATTACGATACCGTCCTTTCCAACGGTATTTGGGATTACATGAAGGGCCTCCATGCGGATGGTATGATCCGCCACCTCGGCCTTTCCACCCACGATCCGGACATCCTCCGCCGCTTCCTCGACATGGGCTGCATCGACATGGTGATGTTCAGCATCAACCCGGCCTACGATTACTCCACCGGCACGTACGGCATCGGCACCATGGCCGATCGGGGCCAGCTCTACCGGGATTGCGAGAAGGAAGGCGTCGGCATCTCCGTGATGAAGCCCTTCGGCGGCGGCCAACTGCTCGACGCGAAGACTTCCCCGTTCAAGCAGGCGCTCACGAAGGCGCAGTGCATCCAGTATGCGCTCGACCGCCCCGCCGTGCTCACGGTGCTGCCCGGTGTCCGCAACAGCGCGGACTTGAAGGCTGTGCTCGCTTACCTCGACGCAAGCCCCGCCGAGCGGGATTATTCCGCCATCGGCGCGTTCACGCCGCAGAACGCGGACGGCATCTGCGTCTACTGCAACCACTGCCAACCCTGCCCGGCGGGCCTCAACGTGGGGCTCATCAACAAGTATTACGACCTTGCTCTCGCCGGGGACGAGCTTGCCAAAGGGCACTACGAAAAGCTTTTCCTGAAAGCTTCGGACTGCCTCAAGTGCGGCCACTGCGAATCCCGCTGCCCCTTCCACGTAAAACAGGAGGCACGGATGGAAGAAATCGCCGCATATTTCGGCGCATAGTACGAAAGGCAACCTGCATGAGCCGGAAAATCCCTGGCTCATTTTCATTTCACAGCCCCGAAATCCGCCCCCTGCTATCATCCGAAAGGGAAATATAGTATAATAGCAAAAATGGAAAACAGCACAAACCAAAGGAGGCAACCTGCATGAACGAAGTCTGGTCCCGCTATGTGCAGACGACCGAGGAGCTCTACCAAAGCCGGAGCCTGCGCTTTCACGGCGGCAACAAGGAGCTCTGGCTCCGGGCGATCGGCGCGAAGCCTGGGGACCGCGTCCTGGAAGTGGGCTGCGCGGGCGGCGCGTTCTGCCACAGGCTGTTGCAATATGTGCCCGGCCTTCATGTGACGGGCCTCGATTCCGACGCGGGCCACATCGCCTTCGCCCGGGAAAAGACGCGCGAACTCGGCCTTTCCTGCAAATTTATAATTGGCGACGCGACAGCCATGCCTTTTGCGGACGGCGCGTTTGACGTGTGCTTTTCCCACACCGTCGCGGAGCATATCCCGCACGCACCGTTTTTTGGGGAACAGTTCCGGGTGCTCCGGCCGGGCGGACGGATCGCTGTGCTTTCCGTGCGCACGCGGCTCGGCCTGAAAGCGAACGAAACGCCCGCGAGCGCGGAGGAACAGGCGCTCATGGAAAAGGCATGGCGCGGTGCGGAGGGCTTCCCAGGGACCGAAAACGTCGGCGCGTTCGAGATGAGCGAACAGGAGTATCCGCGGGAGCTGGAAAAAGCGGGCTTCCGCCAGGTGAACGCCGATCTGTTCACGGTGATGGAATATGCGCCGGACAATGCCTCCGTCCCGGATACGCTCGCATATGAGCAGATCGAAGCCCGGCGGCTTTCCACCCTTGCTTCCATGCAGAAAGCGCTGAACATGACGCCCGGCGCGCTGAGCGGCGCGGAACAGGCCGAGCTGACCCGGCTGATCCACGCGCGCTTTGACAGGCGCATCGCCCAATACCGCGCGGGCGAGCGGCTGTGGGATTTCTCCTCCACCACGGTACTAGTTGCGGAAGGAGCAAAACCATGCTGAACATTACGCTCAAGAAAACGCTGCAAGGGGAGATCCTCGACGTCGGCGGTGGCGGCGAGGGCGTGATCGGCCGGATCTACCAGGCGCAGGTTACGGCCGTCGACAACCGGCAGGATGAGCTGGACGAAGCGCCCAGCGGGTTCCGCAAGCTCTTGATGGACGCCCGCGCGCTGGCATTTCCGGCCGCGTCCTTCGACCATGTCACCGCGTTTTACGCGCTGATGTATATGCCAAAGGAAGCACAGGCGCAGGCCGTCGCGGAAGCGGCGCGCGTTCTCAAGCCCGGCGGGACGTTCCACATCTGGGACGCAAACATAGCCTCCGCCAGCCCGGAACCTTTCCTAGCCGAGCTTGCGGTCAACGCGAACGGCGAAGCCATCCGCGTCACATACGGGATCGTCAGGGAACACGCCCGGCAGGATGCGGCGCATTTCATCGCTCTATGCGCTTCGGCGGGGCTGTGCCTTTCGGAACGGGAGGACGCAGAGGAAGGGTTTTACCTTCGCTTCACAAAGCAGGAAGAAGATAAGGAGCTGCCCCGATGAACCTCACCCCTATGCTCCAAAGCATGGACGCCTGGGAAACCTACCTTTGCGCGCCGGAAGGCGCAGCCACCCTTCGCTTTTTATATGGGGAGGATCACGCTACGCAGGCAGCGCGTTACCGCCGCGCGCTGCGTGGCTTTGCTCGGCGCTTCGGCGAACACCCTGTAACGCTCCTGAGCGCGCCCGGCCGCACGGAGCTTTGCGGAAACCACACGGACCATCAGCATGGCCGCGTGCTCGCCGCTGCGGTTTCGCTCGATCTCATCGCCGCCGCGCGTCCCAACGGGACGGACGTTATGCGCCTTTTCTCCGAGGGCTATGGAGAATCCTCCGCCACGCTTTCAGTCCTAGCGCCTGTCCCTGAGGAAGGCGGCACGACCGCCGCGCTTCTGCGCGGCGTTGCGGCGGCGCTTTTGCGCGCCGGTTACCAGGCCTGTGGGTTCGATGCGTTCGTCCTTTCCGACGTGCCGCAAGGCAGCGGGCTTTCTTCGTCTGCTGCGCTGGAGGTGCTGCTCGGCACGGTTCATAACGCGCTGTGCAACGCGGGCACGATCCCCGCGATGGCGCTCGCCCGGGCGGGGCAGGCCGCCGAAAACGAATATTTCGGCAAGCCCTGCGGGCTGATGGATCAGGCGGCTTCCGCGCTCGGCAGCGCGCATTTGATCGACTTTGCAGATCCGGAGCGGCCGGAGGTGCGCAGGGTTCCCTGCGATTTTTCCACGCACGGATATAACCTCTTCATCGTCAACGCGGGCGGGAGCCATGCGGATCTCACGCAGGAATATACCGCTATCCCCGCGGAGATGCGGGCAGTCGCGCAATGTTTCGGCAAAGAAGTCCTGCGCGAAGTGGACCCCGCCGCATTCCGCGCGCAGCTTCCCGCACTGCGCGGGAGGCTCCATGACCGCGCGCTTCTGCGCGCGATGCACTTCTTCGCGGAAAACGAACGCGTGCTGCAAATGGCTGAAGCGCTCACGGCTGGGGACATGCCCGCCTGCTGCGCGCGGATGCGGGAATCCGGCGCGTCCTCCATGGCCCTGCTGCAAAACATCTATCCCCTATCCTCCGCTTCGGAGCGGAGCGTTTCCCTTGCACTTGCGCTCGCACAGGGCTGCCTCGCCGCATGCGGCGGCGCATGGCGCGTGCACGGCGGTGGCTTTGCAGGAACCATCCAAGCGCTTGTGCCGGACGCACAGGCGGAGCTGTTTTGCGCCGCGCTTGGCAGCGTATTCGGGCAGGAGCATTGTTTCCGGCTTGCAGTGCGCCCCGCCGGCAGCTGGACGCTCGGCATGCCGCTCCCGCAGGGCAGACAAGCGTAACCCGCATACCGTTTCCTGTGTAGTTTTCTAACGTTCCATAGGATGCTCCGCTTTTCTTCCGGCGTGTGTTGCGCTGAATTGCTTTTACGAGCATATGCGGGCATGAATTTGGAGAGTTCTATTTAATAGGAAAATTTTTGATTGGCTTTGCGGAAAGCGGGCTTTCATAGAATGGCCGGAAGATACCTGGGCAGGCGCGCCTCCCCTGCGCCGCGGTCGCGGCCGCTCGGGCCGATTCATTTTTTGGGTAAGTCTGCATGCGTCCCTTGCGGCAAAGCGCCGGACGTGCTTGCGCCAATGCAGCCTGTTCTGCGCGCTGGGGCATCGCCACACCGCCTCCCTCGGCATGGAGTGCCGCGGCACGATCTTGGCCATGCCCGCCCCAGAACAGGTGCGCTGGCACATGGCGCGCACATTGTTTTTTTATAGCCAATACGTTTTTATCCCGATTCCTTTGCAGGAGTTTCCATTGGAACTTGCAAGCATTCCGTCGTTCCGCCGCTTCTTTTATGCTGTTTTGTCCAATTCCAGCCAACGTTAATCTGCAGCTCCGTTCCTGCAAGAATTCACATCTCGGATTTCCTGCATTTTCAATGTTTTCTCCTTTGGTTTTAAATGCTTGCTTTTGAATTATTATTCATATTGTATATATAAACTTACTCTTCTCCCATAGTGTATCAGTACATAAAAGCGTGAATTCCTCTTAACTTTCTTAACTTTCTCCCAGATTACTCCGCACAAAAAGCAGAAATTCCACACGCAAAGTATGCAATTGATATTGACATATCTACGCAACGGATTTATGATATGCATGGTACCCGGGCATTTCCCGACCGCCCGAGGCCGTTCAATTTCCGAAACATTAATTTGGAGGACAAACCATGAACGCCTACATCCAAGAAGTACTCGAAAAGGTAAAAGCGCGTGATTCCCATGAACCCGAGTTTATCCAGACCGTAGAAGAGGTTCTCACCTCGCTGGAGCCCGTCATCGAACAGCATCCGGAATATCAGAAGATGCGCCTGCTTGAGCGCCTCGTTGAGCCGGAGCGCACCATCGAGTTCCGCGTGACTTGGGTCGACGACGCCGGCAACGTGCAGGTGAACCGCGGCTACCGCGTCCAGTTCAACAGCGCTATTGGCCCCTACAAGGGCGGCCTGCGCTTCGCACGCAACCTGAGCCTTTCCATCGTGAAGTTCCTCGGCTTCGAGCAGACCTTCAAAGACAGCCTCACTTCCTTGCCCATGGGCGGCGGCAAGGGCGGTTCTGACTTCGATCCCACCGGCAAGAGCGACATGGAGATCATGCGGTTCTGCCAGGCGTTCATGAGCGAACTCTATCGCCACATCGGCCCCAGCATCGACGTTCCCGCAGGCGACCTCGGCGTCGGCGGCCGCGAAATCGGCTATCTCTTCGGCCAGTATAAGCGCCTTGTCGGCGCTTACGAGAACGGCGTGCTCACCGGCAAGGGCCTTTCCTTCGGCGGCTCCCTGATCCGCCCCGAGGCCACCGGCTTTGGCGCTGTGTACTATCTCTGCGAAGTGCTCAACCATGAGCATGACACCATCAAGGGCAAGACGATCGCGGTCTCCGGCTTCGGCAACGTGGCTTGGGGCGTGACCAAGAAGGTTGCGGAGCTCGGCGGCAAAGTTGTCACGCTCTCCGGCCCGGATGGTTACATCTACGATCCCGACGGCATCGTCACCGAAGAGAAGATCAACTACATGCTTGAGATGAACGCAAGCCGCCGCAACCGCGTGCAGGACTATGCGGACAAGTTCGGCGTAGAGTTCTTCCCCGGCGAGAAGCCCTGGGGCCGCAAGGTTGACATCGTGATGCCCTGCGCGATGCAGAACGACGTCCATCTGGATTCCGCGCAGAAGATCGTTGCGAATGGCATCAAGTACTACATCGAAGTAGCCAACATGCCCACCACCAACGAAGCGCTCTATTACCTCATGGGCCAGGGCCTCATCGTTGCGCCTTCCAAGGCGGTCAATGCGGGCGGCGTCGCGGTTTCCGGCCTCGAAATGAGCCAGAACTCCGAGCGTCTCTCCTGGACGGCAGAGGAAGTGGATGCGAAGCTCCACGGCATCATGAAGAATATCTACAGCGCCTCTGTGCAGGCTGCGGAAGAGTGCGGCCTCGGCTACAACCTCGTTGCCGGCGCGAACATCGCGGGCTTCAAGAAGATTGCCGACGCCATGATGGCGCAGGGTCTTGTCTAAGCCAAGTCAGCAGAAACGAAAAGAGCGGGCGGGTTCCACTGGAACCCGCCCCTTTTTGCATGCCGCCGTGCTCAGTGCGCAGTGGTCTTTTTCCGGCCCGGTCTCTTGTGTTCCGGGAACGCATCGGGTGGAATCTCGCCGGAACGCACAAGCGCGATGCGCGTCACGACTGGCCCAATGAGCTCATACACCAGCGTTGCGCACAGCACAACGGCACGGATCTGCGCACCGTATTCCGGCAGCTTCGTCATGACAACCTGCGCCATGCCAATGGCCACGCCCGCCTGCGGCAAGAGCGTCAAACCGAGGTACTTGCGGATCTTCGGCTCGCTCTTCACCACGCTTGCGCCAAGCGCCGCGCCAAAGTATTTGCCCAGCGAGCGCGCAAGGATATAGAGCACGCCAAGAAGCCCTACCGTGGTCAGCACCTGCAGATCCAGCTCCGCCCCGGAGATGATGAAAAACAGCATGAACAGCGGCGGAGTCCAGCGGTCTGCGTTCTCGATGAGCGCCTCGGAATCCGTTCGGAGGTTCACCATTGCCGCGCCGATGGCCATGCTGGTCAAAAGCGCGCTCAGGCCATAGCGGTCCGCCAGCGCCACGCCCGTGAACACCGCTGCGATCATCAGCGAAAGGCGGTTTGCGCGCGAGCGGAAGAAGCGCAGCAGGAAGGAAAGCGCCGCGCCGATCACCGCGCCGGCCACGAGCGAAAGCACGATCTCCAGCAGTGGGGAAACAAGCATGTTTTGCAGCGTGGGCACGGCGCCGCTCGTCAAGGACTGTGCCATCGCGAGCGAGATCGCAAATGCCGCAAGGCCGATCGCATCGTCCATTGCGACGACGGAAAGCAGCGTGTTCGTCATCGTGCCCTGCGCGCGGTATTGCCGCACCACCATCAGCGTTGCTGCGGGAGCGGTTGCCGTGGCGATCGCGCCAAGTGTGAGCGCAAGCGGGACGTCGAACCCGCAGGCGATCAGCACCACATCCACGAGCGCGAGCGCACAGAGCGACTGGAACACAGTAATGATCATCGCCTTCCCGCCTACGCGCTTCAGGCTTTCCCGCTTGAACTCACCGCCGATGGAAAAGGCGATGAACCCGAGCGCAATGCTCGTGAGCTGAGATACGCCCGCAAGGACGCTCTCATCAAACAGGTTCAGACAGTACGGGCCCACCACGAGGCCCGCGATCAGGTATGCCGTCACATTCGGCAGGTTCACTTTTTTCGCAAGGCGCGTCAGCAGCAGCCCGAGGGTCATTGCACCCGCCAAACAAAGCAACGTATTCATGTCCTGTTCTTGGTTACTCCTTCAAAATGCATGACCGGCACGGAAAACATCACTCCAGTGTTTGGTTCGTCAAAGCTGCCGCATACGGATTGGATGGCCTCCTTTGCCGCAAGGATGTTCTCATCCTTCATCACGGCAAGCACCATCTTGCCTTCGCCCGTCTCCTCCGTGTTGAACAAGCTGCGCAAGGATCCAAAAAGCGCCGGCGCTTCGCCGCTTGTTGCCAACATATGCGCCATGCCCTCGCAGTTCACTACCGTCGCGCCGTTAACGCCCGCTTCCGCAAGCCGTGCAAGCACCACCGGAACTTTTTCCACGTGGTTCGTAATGAAATACAGCAGTTGCATCTGCCACTTCTCCTCCCATTTGAAATACTTATTTGTTATACGCTTATTTTTTGAGTTTGTCAATATAATTAATACGAAAATTTTTTTCATTATGTTTCGACAAAAAAAGGCGAACCGGAGTTCGCCCTTGGATCTGCATTTGCATTCTGCGCCGTTCAAGCTTCCATGATCGCCCGGATTTCCCGCACAAGACGCCCCAGCTCCTCATAGCCAAAAAGCGCACGGTTAACATAGGAAACATACACGCTGTCGTTCTGATCGATCTGCACATAGCCTTGCATCGGGTTCACGGAGAAGCGGTAGTTCTGCTTCGCGTCCGGGCTTTGCATCAGGAAGAACAGGTAAACCGCCCCTTCCTCCAGCGCCGGCGCATTTTCCTCGCCATAGGAGATCGCCTTGAGTGTGGCCGCGTCCACAAGGTTCGCACTCATCGCCGGGGCATATACAAGCTCAACCGCGTCGCCATAATTGAGCGCGCCCTTCAGCGCACCGTATGCTTCCACCCGCGCGATCGCAGCAGGCAGCGTGTTTTCTACGATAGTCCCGTCTGTCTGCGCGCGGAAAGGCATATCCTCGACGCCGGAAACAGAGCTGACGCGCCCAATGAAGATCTCGTCCGCAGCCTCAATGAGCGCAGAGAGCGTCTTGTAATAGTATGCCGTCGCAGGCGCGGTGATCACCGCGTTCATTCGTTCAATATCCTGCTTGATTTCGGAAAGTGAAAGCTGCGTGCCGGAAAATGAAACCGTCCCGTTTTCGGAAACCGGAAGCGGCGCGTCCGAAAGCAGCTCGTAGCGGCGCATGTCCTCGGTGTGATACGCATCTTCACCCTCGGCAAGATAGAGCAGGTAGGTTTCGCCTGTCTTCATAGCGCCCTGTGTGCAGTGGATCACGTCTCCCGCCCCAGCGCTGCCCGCGATCACTTCCTCGACGCAGAGGTCATAACAGGTATCGCCGTCGCTGTTGGTGTGGGATTGTACACATTTGCCCATGACCACAAGCGCCGCGCTTTTATAGATGCGCTGCGCATCGGAAAGCGCGCGCTCGCCGGAAAGCGGCGCGCCGGCAGGGACCGCGCAGGCGCATGCGAACACGCATATGAGCAAAGCCATTGCGACCGGTTTCCAGAACGATTTCATGCCGCGCTCCCCTCCCGTTTGAATTCATAGTTTGTTCATCACTCTTATCATAGACGATTTTGTGCCCCAAAAGGTTGCACAAAAGTAAACTTATTATTAATTTCGCCTTAATTTCCTGTTTCAATTCCGAAAAACAACGCATTCCAGGCGCAGATCACATCTCGCGCCTGCCCTCGACGGCCTTGAGCAGCGTCATTTCGTCTACATATTCCAAGTTCCCGCCGATGGGGATGCCATGCGCGATGCGCGTGACGCGCACGCCCTTTGGCTTGAGCAGGCGCGCGATGTAGGACGCCGTCGCCTCGCCCTCCACGTCCGGGTTCGTCGCAAGGATCACTTCCTTCACGCCCTCGTTCTCCACCCGCGCAAGCAGCTCTTTGATGCGGATGTCATCCGGGCCGACGCCGTCCATCGGGGAAATCGTGCCGTGCAGAACATGGTATTTCCCGCGGAACTCCCGCAGCTTTTCCATGGAAAAAACGTCCCGCGCATCGCGCACCACGCAGAGCACGTCGCTCTTGCGCGCTGCGTCCGCGCAGATGGCGCAGGGCTCGACGTCGGTATAATTGCCGCAGATAGGGCAATAGCGCACGGTATCCCGCGCGCGCGTGATTGCCGCCGCAAGCTCCCGCGCATTGCCCTCCGGCATGTCCAGAATATGGTACGCCAGCCGCTGCGCGCTTTTCGCGCCGATGCCGGGCAGCCGCGCAAGCTGCGTCGTGAGCGCGTTGATCGCTTCGATGCTCATCCCGCCGCGCTTAGAAGCCGAGGTTCATGCCGCCAGTGACGCGGTTCATCTCGCTCGCCATAGTTTCATCCGCCATACGCAGCGCCTCGTTCACCGCCGCCAGCACAAGATCCTGAAGCATTTCCACATCGTCCGGATCCACGCACGCCGGGTCGATCTCGATCGCTTTCACGACCTTGCTGCCGAGCACCGTGGCCTTCACCACGCCGCCGCCCGCCGCCGCCGTAAACTCGCGCTCGGAGATCTCCTGCTGCAAGCGCTGCACATCCTGCTGCATCTTCTGCGCCTGCTTCATTAACTGCTGCATGTTGCCGCCCATGCCGGGGAAGCCGCCTCGTGCCATAAAAACCTCCTGAACCGTAGCGTTATGCCAAAATAGATTGAAACAAGTTATTATACCATACGGCGGGCCTGTTCCACAACATCTTGCGCAAAATCCCGCCCAAAACGCCAACCCTTGCGGTTATTCCACAATTTCCAGCATGTCGCCGAACGCCTTGCGCGCCGCGTCCTCCAGCGAGGGAGCACTCCCCGCGTCCTCCCCTGCCATCACGATGCGCAGCTTCATGCCGCCCGCCGCGCTGGCAAGCGCCTCCGCAGCCAGCTTGAAGTTCTCCGGCTTGGAAAACGCATCGTAAAACGCCTTCTTTTCGAAGCAGACGTTCAGCGTATCGCCCTCCTGCCGCCAATCCGACGCCTTGAGCGCAAGCACGGCAAGCGTCGGGTTCGTCTTTTGCAGCACGGCGCGCGCAGCGTCCCAATACGCCTTCGCGTTTCCGCCCGGCGCAGCCGCTTTCGGCGCACGCGCAGGAGGAGCTTCCTCCTGCGGAGCCGGCGGCGCGTCGTCATCCGACGGGGGGACGTAGTCCGCCTCGCCTGCGGGTTCCGGCGCGTCCTCCCACGGGGGAGCGTCTTTGCCCGCCCGCCTTGCCGGAGCTGTCTTTGCAGGGGCCGCCGCTGTGGACGCAGGCGACGCGGCAACGCCGTTTTTCACCTTCTGTTCCAGCTGTTCCACGCGCTCGAGCAGGAGATCGATGCTCTGCGGCTCCTCCTCCGGCGTAGTGATGCGCACGAATGCGCACTCGAGCTGCACGCGCGGCAGCGCCAGATAGCGCAGGTTAGCGACCGCGCCGAGCAGCACGTCGATGGCCCGCGAAAGTCGCTTTTCCCCCGCGCGCGCGGCCTGTTCCATATAGCGGCGCATCGCGTCCTCCGTGCAGTCCAGGATGTCGCTGCAATGGCCGCAGAGCTTTGCGAGCAGCAGCGCGCGGAAATGGCGCGCAAGATCCTGCGCGAATACGGAAAGATCCCGCCCTTCGCTCACCACGCGCTCCAGCAGGCGCAGCGCGCCGTCCCGGTCGTCTGAAAGGAGCGCGTCCGCCACGTCGAACAAGAAATCGCTCTCCATGCTGCCGAGCACGCCGTAAACGTCCTCCGCCGAAACGTCGCCGCCGCAGAAGGAGATGCACTGATCCGCAAGGGAAAGCGCGTCGCGCATGCCGCCCTCTGCCGCCCGGGCGATCGCAAGCATGCCCTCCGGCGCGATGGACGCGCCCGCGCTTTTGAGCACGCCCTCCATGCAGGAAACGATGTCCGCCACGCGCAGGCGGTGAAAATCAAACCGCTGGCAGCGGGATACGATCGTGGCCGGGATGCTCTGCGGCTCCGTCGTCGCCAGGATGAACACGACGTGCGCGGGCGGCTCCTCCAGCGTTTTGAGCAGCGCGTTGAACGCGCTCTTGGAAAGCATATGCGCCTCGTCGATGATATACACCTTCACGCTGAGGTCGAGCGGCGCAAAGCGCGCTTTGTCAATCAGCGCGCGCATGTCCTCCACGCCGGTGTTGGACGCTGCGTCCAGCTCGATGATGTCCACGCCGCCCGCCTCCGCAATGCGGCAGCTCGCGCACGTGCCGCAGGGTTCACCCGCCTCGGGATGCTCGCAGTTGAGCGCCTTTGCGAAGATCTTCGCCGTGCTGGTCTTGCCCGTGCCGCGCGTGCCCGTGAACAGGTACGCATGCGCTACGTGTCCTTCCACAATCTGGTTTTTGAGGATCGTGGTGATATGTTCCTGCCCGATCACGTCCGCAAAGCGCTTCGGGCGGTATTTCCGGTATAACGCCTGGTATGCCATAGCTCTCCTCCGTTCTCAATACAATTCTATCATTTCACGCATTGCATTGCCATAGTTTTAAAAATGCAGTATAATGTTTCGGAATCAAAAGTATTTTGAAACGCAGTGTAAGGAGAATTTCACCATGGAACAGCAACGCAGGAAGATCGTGTTAAGCGGCATTCAACCCTCCGGCTCGCCGACGCTCGGCAACTATGTGGGCGCGCTGCGCAACTGGGCGCTTTTGCAGACGGAGGATCATTTCTGCTATTATTGTGTGGCGAACCTGCATGCGGCGACTGTCCGCCAGGATCCGGATGAACTCAGGAAGCGCGCGTTTCATACCGTCGCGCTGCTGCTGGCCTGCGGCGTGGATCCGAAGCGCTCCGTGGTGTTCGTGCAATCCCACGTGAAGGAGCACGCGGAGCTCAACTGGGTGCTCGCATGCAGCACCTACATGGGCGAGCTCAACCGCATGACGCAGTTCAAGGATAAATCCCGGAAGCACGCGGACAACATCAACGCAGGCCTTTACACCTACCCCGTGCTGATGGCGGCGGACATCCTGCTCTACCAGAGCGATCTCGTGCCTGTGGGAGACGACCAGAGGCAGCATGTCGAGATCACGCGGGACATCGCCATCCGCTTCAACAAGGTGCACGGCGAGACCTTCCGCATCCCGGAGGGCTTCATCCCCAAGGTAGGCGCACGGCTTATGAGTCTGCAGGACCCCGCGCAGAAGATGAGCAAGTCCGACCCGAACCCAAACGGCTATGTCGCCATCATGGACGATCCCGCTGTGATCCTCAAAAAGTTCAAGCGCGCCGTTACGGACAGCGACGGCCTTATCAAGTTTGACCCAGCAAATAAGCCCGGCGTATCGAACCTGCTCGCCATCTACACGACCTTCACCGGCAAAACCATGCCGGAGGCCGAGGCGGAATTCGAGGGCAAGGGGTACGGCCACCTCAAGACCGCCGTAGCAGATGCGGTCATCGCGGAGCTCACGCCCGTGCAGGACGAGTTCAAGCGCCTCGTTGCGGATGAAGCCTACATCCGCAAGATCATGACCGAAGGCGCGGAGCAGGCACGCACTGCGGCGGCGGCAACGCTCGCCAAAGCGTATCACGCCATGGGCTTTGACGCATAAGGAACGCACATATGCGCGCGGGCGGCTCGGTTGAGCCGCCCGCGTTTTGTGTGAGTAGGCTTTAAGCTGCAAAAGGGATTTGCCAAAAAGCAAACAGCATAATCCGAAACGATACAGCATATCCATCGTTTTTCTACAATCCTCCGTCAGCGGCTCACGCCGCTGCCACCTCCTTTCAAAAGGAGGCTTTTGGGCGCGATAAACTCCAACGTTTTCCGTATTCGGATGCCGCGCGAGAGCGCACAAACGCAAAGGCTCCTTTGGCAAAGGGGCGGAGCCGAGCGCCCGCAGTGCGGGATGCAGCGAGGCGGAAGCCCAGTGAGCAAGGGAGCGCTAGGAAGCCGCTCCTGCGGCAACGCTGCGCGACCATTGCGAACTGTGAGGCCTGTCCGCGAAGCGGACTGAGGATTGCTCTTTTCCGCGCGGTCGTTGCGAACTGCCGCGATAAACGGCGTTAACTATTCATAAGAAGATTGTCGTATCCCTGCTGCCGCTGCTTGATCCGTTGTAGGGGATGGCATCCCCTACATCCCATATGGTGCATCTAAGTATGGCACTGCTTCATCCCGCAGGCGGATAGGGTTCCTTTATATCAGTACGGCCAAGCAGATAATCTACGTTTATAGCATAAAATTGTGCAATCCGAATGATGACAGAAACCGGAACCCTCCTATCTCCTTTTTCATAATTACGATAAGTCTGCAATTTTAGTCCAAGCGCATTTGAGACTTGAAGCTGCGTCATTCCTTTTTCTAAACGCATGTTGCGGATGGCTTCATACATGTCCGCCTCACCTCCTGCAAAAAGAATAGCGGATGCAATAGAAAAAATGAATGAGTTGTCAGTGTAGAAAATCTTCCTTAAAACTGAAGTCATTTTTCGTATTCGGATGCCGCGCAAAAGCGCACACCCCAAAAGGCTCCTTTTGAAAGGAGCTGGCACGGCGCAAGCCGTGACTGAGGATTGTTCCCCGCCGCAGCGGATCAACCATTCGGCAGCGCATTCCCGTGGCGGCCCATCCCCTCGCCCCTTCCCGGCGCGGGAAGGGGACGTGGTGCGAAGGGGCTGCGCCCCTTCACCGCCCACGGGGGCGCATGCCCCAAAAGGCTCCTTTTTAAAAGGAGCAGTCATGGCGCAAGCCGTGACTGAGGATTGTCTTGCTCCCGCGCTCGTTTGTGCGCGCCAAAGGTCCCCTACCGTGCTGCCGTTCCTTCTCTCTCCAGCCCACGCACGGTGGGTTCACTCAGGATTTCGCCGTCAACGCTGAAGCGCGAGCCGTGGCACGGGCACTCCCAAACGCGGTCATCCGGGTTCCACTCCAGCCGGCAGCCCAGATGCGGGCAGCGCGAGGGCAGGATGTGCGCTTCGCCCGCTTCGTCCCGGTAAACGGCATACTTTTCGCCCTCATGCTCCACGATGGAGCCCTCGCCGCGCGGCAGGGCGCTGAGCGTTTCCTCCGGCAGGGAAAACGCCTCCTTCGCAAGCCCGGCAATCGTGTTGCCCGCATCGCCTGCAAGGTTCTTCATGCTCGGCAGCAGTTTGAAGCGCGCCGGGTCGTATACGCTGTCCTCCGCCTCCGCTTCCCCGGCGATCATTGCCGCGATACGCTCCGCCGCAACCATCGCGTTTGTAATGCCCCACTTGTTGAAGCCCGTCGCAACATACCAGTTTGGCGTTTCCGCGCTGTAGCGGCCGATGTAAGGAATATCGTCCGCCGTGCGGCAGTCCTGCGCCGACCATTGGGCGATGAGTTCGCAGTCCGGATAGAACCTGCGCGCGATGGAAAGCAGCTCCCGGTATTTCCCGCCCGCGGTGTTCTTGCCGCTGCGCACGTCGTAGGCCGCGAGGATCAGCGCGTCCCGATCCCGGAAGCGGGCGCTGCGGAACGACAGCCCGCCCTGCTGCTGGTCGATGTAGACCCCGGAGAGCGCGGGCGCGCCGGAAAGGGCAATCGCAAAGGAGCGCTGCTGGCTCATGCGCAGGAAGTAATAGCCCGGAATGTTCACGATTGGGTAATGGCATGCGAACGCAATGTGCTTCGCCTGCACCGTACCCTGCTCGGTCAGGACGCGCATGCCGTCCACGCCCGTCACGCGGGTTCCTTCAAATATGCGCGCACCCATCTCCTCCGCACGCACGGCGAGCTCCCGCGCGAACGCCAGCGGATCGAACCGGGCCTGGTCCGGGAAGCAGAGAGCCCCATCCACCGGGAAGGGCAGTTTCGTAACGTCTGCAAGCATCGCATTGAGGCCAAGGCGCTTCGCCGCGTCCGCCTCCTCGCGGAGCGCTGCCATGCCGTCGCGCGAATACACGTAGGCCGAGCAGCGCGTAAAATCGCATTCGATCCCTTCTTTTTCCACAAGGTAGGCGTATTCCTCCACCGCCGCGCCGTTGAGCCGGGCGTATTCTTTCGCCTTCGCGCGCCCGAATTCGCGGATGAGTTTCGCATAGATCAGCCCATGCTGCGCCGTTACCTTGCCCGTGGAGCCGCCGGTCGTCCCGCTGCCGACCGTATCTGCCTCCAGCACGCAGGTTTCGATCCCGCGCTCCCGCAGCCGGTAAGCGAGGAGAATCCCCGTCAGTCCCCCGCCGATGATCGCTACCTCCGTTTGAAGTTCGCCCGCAAGCCGCTGCCGGGGCGCGTCCCCTCCTCCGTTCTTTTCCCGCCAAATTGAAACCATGCTTTCCCTCCCGCACCACGTATTTTTCGGGCTTAGCGTTTCCCAAAGCGCGCCGGTTTATGAGGTGCGCACAAGGTTACAATCTTCCAGAAACGCTGAAATTCCGCATTCGTGTTGACAGCATCCCATACTTATGTTATGCTTTATTTAATTGAATATGCCTTATCAAGAGTGGTTGAGGGACGGGCCCTGTGAAACCCGGCAACCTGCGCGTGCGCAAGGTGCCAATTCCCGCGGCAATAGCCGAAAGATGAGCGAACCATACAATCGTCTCGTTTTTCGCGGGGCGTTTTTTATGCGATCCGTTCGGCGGACGCTGCCCCGTAAGATGCGAACACTCACCCCGAAAGGCACAAAAAAGGAGCAAAGCTATGGAAAAACGCCTCTTCACCTCGGAATCCGTGACGGACGGACATCCCGACAAAATCTGTGACCAGCTTTCCGACGCGGTGCTGGACGCATGCCTTGCGGCGGACCCGCAATCCCGCGTAGCGTGCGAATGCTGCGTGACGACTGGCCTCGCGCTCGTGATGGGCGAGGTCACCACAAACGCCGTGCTGGACATCCCTGCGCTCGTGCGCAGCGTCATCTGCGACATCGGGTATGACGACGCGGCTTACGGCTTTGACGGCAAGACCTGCTCTGTGCTCGTGGCGCTCGGCAAGCAGTCCTCGGACATCGCCATGGGCGTGGATCGTTCCCTCGAGGCCAAGGCCGGCGAGGCGACGGACTTCGCCACCGGCGCAGGCGACCAGGGCATGATGTTCGGCTATGCCTGCAACGAAACGCCGGAATACATGCCGCTGCCCATCTACCTTGCCCACGGGCTCACGCGCAGGCTCAGCGCCGTGCGCAAGAGCGGCGAGCTCACCTTTCTCCGGCCGGACGGCAAGGCGCAGGTGAGCGTGGAATACGAAGGGGATAAGCCCGTGCGCGTGGATACGGTCGTCGTCAGCACGCAGCACGACCCGGACGTAACGCAGGAGGAGATCCGGGAAGCCATCGTTGCCCACGTGATCCGCCCGGTGATCCCGGCAGAGCTGCTCGACGCAGATACCCGCATCCTCGTGAACCCCACAGGGCGCTTCGTCATCGGCGGGCCGCACGGCGATTCCGGGCTCACGGGCCGCAAGATCATCGTGGATACCTATGGCGGCTACGCGCGGCACGGCGGCGGCGCGTTCTCCGGCAAGGATCCCACCAAGGTGGATCGCAGCGCAGCCTATGCGGCGCGGCATATCGCAAAGAACATCGTAGCGGCCGGGCTTGCGGAGCGCTGTGAGATCCAGCTCGCCTACGCAATCGGTGTTGCCCAGCCGGTCTCCGTCATGGTGGATACGTTCGGTACCGGCAGAGTTTCCGACGGCAAGCTCACCGAGGCTGTGAAGTCCGTCTTTGACCTGCGGCCGGAGGCGATCATCAGCCGCCTCGGCCTCCGGCGGCCTATCTACCGCCGCACAGCCACCTTCGGCCACTTTGGTGACCCCACCATGCCCTGGGAGCAGCTGGATATGACGGCAGAGATACAAAAGGCCTGCGGCCTTTAACGAACCCCAAAGAAACTTTCATGGCACACCGACGGCCGGAGGATTCCCTCCGGCCGTTCACGCTGTCGATCAAGTGGCAGATGCCACTTGATCGAGGGATTCACGTCGCGCTTGCG
>OJPD01000335.1_pt1 | contig 37694 bp, 37 predicted proteins | sample 1598371 | NCBI WGS metagenome assembly OJPD01 (sample SAMN03922478, study PRJEB24848) | human gut metagenome | isolation source: stool sample | host: Homo sapiens | place: Germany | collected 2010-11
GCCTCTTGTCTCGTGGGCTCGGAGATGTGTATAAGAGACAGGGGGGCTGCGCACCCTTCGCCGCCGATGGAGCGCACACTACCTAGAAGGCTCCTTTGGCAAAGGAGCTGTCATGGCGCAAGCCGTGACTGAGGATTGCCGTATCCGCGCAAACAGAGCTGCCGCCGCAGGCGGCTGAGGATCGTCTTGCCTCAGTGAACTGCCACACCCAAAAACGATATAACGAAATCAAATAAACAAAAGGGAGGAACCCATGGAACTGAAGAACAGAAAGGACATGAACCCTGAATTCATGTGGGATTTCACCCACATGTTCCCCTCGAAGGAAGCGTGGGAGGCCGCTTACAAGGAAGCGGAGGCCATGACGGCCGGCCTTGCCGCGTATGAAGGCACGCTCGGCCAAAGCGCCGCCGCGCTGCAAACTGCGCTCGACGCGGTCAACGCCGCGGGCGAAAAGCTGGAACGCGTGTATCTCTATGCCATGCTGCATAAGGCGGGCGACAACGGCGACCCGGAATATCAGGCCATGGAAGCGCGCTGCGTGACGCTGCTTGTGTCCTACCAGATGGCAACCGCCTTCCTCACGCCGGAGATCCTTTCGATCCCGGAGGAAACGCTTGCCGCCTATATGAAGGAGGACGGCCTCACCACCTACCGCCATATGGTGGAGGATATGTGCCGCGCCCGGGCGCATACGCTCGACGCCGCACGGGAGCGCATGCTTGCCCAGCTTTCGGACGCCGCGCAAACGCCGGACAACAGCTTCACCATGCTCGAAAGCGTGGATATGACCTTCCCCGCCATTCTCGATGAGGAAGGCCGTGAAGTCACGCTCACCCACGGCAACTTCGGCGTGTACCGTGAAAGCAAGGACCGGCGCGTGCGCAAGGAGTCCTTTGAAAAATACTTCGGCGAGTTCAAGCGCTATATCAATACCTTTGCCGCCATGTACGCAGGCTCCGTGAAATTCGATACGTTCTTTTCCTCCGTCCGCGGCCACAAGAGCGCCTGCGAGGCGGCGCTGTTCAGCAACAACGTGCCCATCTCCGTGTATGACAGCCTCGTCGAAGCGATCCATTCCCGCCTTGGCACCATGCGCCAGTATCTCGAGCTGCGCAAGCGCGTGCTCGGGCTCGAAGAACTCAACATGTACGATCTGTATACCCCCATGCTTGAGAGCGTAGAGTTCAAGGTCACATATGAGGAAAGCAAGGCGCTCGTCAAGGAGGCGCTCAAACCCTTGGGCGAGGAATACGGCAAACTCCTTGACAAGGCGTATGCCGAGCACTGGATGGACGTATACGAGAACAAGGGTAAGACCACCGGCGCATTCTCCTGCGGCGTGCATGGCGTGCACCCCTATGTGCTTTTGAACTACACTGACACGCTGGACGACGCCTTTACCATGGCGCACGAGCTTGGGCATGCCATGCATTCCTATAAATCCAGCGAGGCGCAGGATTACACCAACCATGATTACCGCATCCTCGTAGCGGAGGTAGCTTCCACGGTAAACGAGGTGCTGCTCACCAAATACCTGCTCAAGACCGAGACGGACAAGAAGCGCCGCGCTTACATCCTCAACCACTTCCTCGAGGGCTTCCGCACCACCGTGTTCCGGCAGACGCTCTTCGCCGAATTCGAGCGCAAAGCGCATGAGATGGAGCAGGCGGGCGAACCGCTCACGGCGCAGTCGCTCAACAAGGTGTACCGCGAGCTCAACGAGCTGTACTATGAAGGGGCCGTCGTCAACGACCTCCAGGAGATCGAATGGGCGCGCATCCCGCATTTCTATAACGCGTTCTACGTCTATCAGTATGCGACGGGCTTCTCGAGCGCCGTGGCCATCGCAAGCCGCATCCTGGAAACCGGGGACGCTTCGGATTACCTGCGTTTCCTCACGCTCGGCGGCAGCGATTACCCCTTGGAGGAGCTCAAGGTTGCCGGCGTAGATCTCACGAAGCCCGAAGCTGTGCTTTCCGCGCTCGACGTGTTCCAGGCTTCGCTTGACGAACTCGAAGCCCTGCTCAAGGAAATTTAAGGGGGAACAGCCCATGTATGAAGGGATTGACGAAAACGCGCTGCGCGCATACGTCATCGATAAGTTTACTGCCGAGGGCGATTTCGATTTTCTGAAGGAAGGGGAGCTCCCCGCCATCGTGGATGCCATGCGCGGCTTCGACGAGGAGTATATGCGCGCTTCCGGCGCGGACGTGGGTGAGCTCTACGATGACGACGATGCCTATGAGCTCATCTTCACGAATCTTCAGGCCGCTTATCCGCAGTATAAAATGTACTGTATGCGCCTCGCGGAGGATTACCTCGACTTCGTGGAAGAATACCTCGCCTCGGTCAACGCGATCGAGTGGGAATAACCGCCCGCACAAAACGCCCCGGAGCCGGCTTTCACTGGTTCCGGGGCGTTCCTTTGCGCAATGCCCGCTTTCATGCTCAGGCCCGCTTGCCCTAAACCTGTCAGTCGTTGCTCTTGAACATATCAGCAACATCACTGATGGTCACAAACGCTTTCGGATCTATGCTGTGAACGATCGTCCTCATTTTTGAAATTTGAAAGCGGTTTACAACAAAATAAACAATCGTCTTTTCCGTATTTGTATATCCGCCTATTGCGGCGATCTTAGTCGTTCCGCATTCAAAGGCGGTCATTAGGGCTTCGCCGATCTCCGTTGCCTTATCGGTAATAATCAGAACCTCTTTGGAGCGGTCAATGCCTTCAACGATGAAGTCAACCGTCTTGAGTCCCGCCGCATATGTAACAATGGAATAAAGCGGTAAAATCCAACTGTTCATAACGAATCCGCAAATGATATACAGCACGACATTGTACGCCATTACAAACGTTCCTACTGTCACATTCAGCTTTTTCGCAAAAATAACTGCCATAACTTCAATGCCGTCGATCGCCCCTCCGTGCCGCATCGTCAAGCCGCTTCCTATGCCGGAAATTATGCCGCCAAACAAAGCGCAGAGAAGCAGGTCTTCACCAGCAAGCGGGGACGCTATGCTGACATCTATCGGCAGAATATCCGTGATGAGCCATGAGCAAGCTGAATATACCGCAACCGTGAAGATCGAGTATATCGTGAAAACAAGGCCTTGCTTGCGGAGCCCAAACAAGAACAGAGGGATGTTCAAGATCAGCAGGAATATCGAGAGGGACATATATTCCGGCGTAATCTGAGACAGAAGGATTGATGTGCCGGAAATGCCACTGTCATATAGCTTTACAGGCGCAAGGAACACCGTGACGCCAAATGCGTTTATAGCTCCTGCCAAAAGAAGGAACAGAAAACTCTGCCAGCGTAATTTTTTGAGTTCCTTGATCATTCGCTTCATTATAAACCTCCTTTAGGGGGCTGTTTGGGGGCAATCCCATATTCTGCATAAACTCCCGGCGGGGGAGGGGACAGACGGGGCAAAGTATGGACCGGCGGCAGCAGTTCCATCCGTGCTTCCTTTTTAACCATAACGCCAGTGAGAGCAGATGTCAAGGGCGGCGCTTGTTTCATCCTTGACGCCGAGCCGAATTGAACGCATTTGTTCCAATCCTTCATCCCTTTTCTTCCGCTTCACCCCTTCTGTTCCTTTTCCTGTTGTTCAATATATAGCGAAATCCGATGATACATTCTTAATTGCCTTGCGCAAACCGCTTGCTTTTGGTAAGATAAATTTGTTAAAAGGGGGAGGATGCCGTTCCGCTGAGGAGCTGCGTTTTCACCCGGCACGCCCGTATATTTTGTTTCAGGAGGATTGCGTTTTGGAACTGTTCGGCGAGCTTTTTGGCAACGTGCTCAACTTTACGTGGCAGCAAGGGCTGATGCTCCTCATCGGCTTCGTGCTGATCTATCTTGCGATCAAGCATGATATGGAACCCGCGCTTTTGCTTCCAATGGGCTTTGGCGCGGTGCTTGTGAACCTCCCCTTCGTGAACACGGAGGCGATCGAGACGCTGTTCAACGCGGGCATTGCGAGCGAGCTGTTCCCGCTGCTGCTGTTCATCGGCATCGGCGCGATGATCGACTTTGGCCCGCTGCTCTCCAACCCCAAGATGTTCCTCTTTGGCGCGGCGGCGCAGTTTGGCATCTTCTTCACGCTCTGCCTCGCCATGCTCTTCGGGTTTGACCTCAAGGACGCCGCCTCCATCTCCATCATCGGCGCCGCGGATGGGCCGACCTCCATCTATGTCGCCAACTATTTTAAATCCCACTATCAGGGGCCGATCATGGTCGCAGCCTATTCGTATATGGCGCTTGTGCCGATCGTGCAGCCGCCGGTCATCCGCGCCATCACCACGAAAAAGGAGCGCATGATCCGCATGCCGTATCAACCGGACGCCGTCCCCAAAGCAACGAAGATCATCTTCCCGATCTTCGTTACCATCGTCGCCGGCACGATCGCGCCCAAGTCTGCGGAGCTCATCGGCTTCCTGATGTTCGGCAACCTCGTGCGCGAGTGCGGCGTGCTGGAAAGCCTCTCCGGGAGCGCGCAGAAGGAGCTTGCGAACCTCGTTACGCTGCTCTTAGGCATCTCCGTAGCATTCAAGATGAAAGCGGAACTGTTCGTCACGGTGGAAACGCTCCTTATCATCGCGCTCGGCCTCGTCGCCTTCGTGTTTGACACCGTGGGCGGCGTGCTGTTCGCCAAGTTCCTCAACCTGTTCAGCAAAAACAAGGTGAACCCGATGATCGGCGCAGCGGGCATCTCCGCCTTCCCGATGGCCTCGCGCGTTGTCCACAAGATGGGCCGAGCGGAGGATCCGGACAATTTCCTTCTGATGCACGCAGCCGGCGCGAACGTTTCCGGCCAGATCGCCTCCGTAATCGCGGGCGGCCTGATCATCACCCTCATCGAAAACCTGCTTTAAGGAGGTGCGCAATATGCTTTCCTGGAATCCCGACACGCTTGCAACCACGCTCCCGATCATGCTCAAAGGGATGATCGGCATCTTCGCCGTCATCGTCGTGATCTGGGGCTTCGTCGCCCTGCTCAACCGCGTAATGCGGAAGCGGGGAAAATAACGCGCCCTGGAATCGCTTCAAAGAGGGCCTTGCAGCCCTCTTTTGTGTTTTGTGGAACGCGGGTGAAACGAGAAAGCCTCTCCCTTGGTAAGGCAATCGCCCGTCAGCGGCTTGCGCTGCTGGAATACGGCAATCCCCCGGCATGCTAACGCATGCCACCCCCTTTCAAAAGGGGGCGTTTGGGAGTGATGAACTCCAACGGGTTTCGTATTCGGACGGCGTGCGAGAGCACATGCCCCAAAAGGCTCCTTTGGCAAAGGAGCTGTCCACGAAGCGGACTGAGGATTGTCCTTACTTGCGCGGCCTTTGCGAACTGTCGCAATAAACAGCGCACGCCATGACTGAGGATTGCCGTACTTCCTATCCCTTTCTTTTGCACATGCGAATGCCTCCATTCTCCGGTCCTTTTACGCAACTCGACGCAGCGTCGGTTGCCAAAACGGGCGCTTTTGGCGTATGCTGTATTCAAGCGAAGCGCGCCGGGCAGGCGCATGGAAATGGAGGCTTGATCACCATGAAGCAGTACGAAAAAACGGGAGCGCTCATCGCGGCCGCCCGCAGGGAGCGAGGACTCACGCAAAAGGCGCTTGCGCAGACGCTGCATATTTCGGATACGACCGTTTCCAAATGGGAGCGCGGCATCGGCTTCCCGGATGTTTCGCTGGTAGAGCCGCTCGCGTCGGCACTCGGGCTCACCATCGCGGAGCTGTTTGCGGGGGAACGGGCAGCGGAACCGCTGCCGCAGGAATGTGAGACGCTGCTTTCCGGCGTGCTTGCGGAATCGAACGCTCAGAGCCGCAGGAAGCGCCGGGAGGATCGCACTGTCTTCGCGGTCGCCCTTGGCCTGCTGCTGCTCATCGCTGTCCCGCTGCTGTTTTTCCGGGCGAAGCCGCCTGCCGTCCTGCGCGGGACGTATGTCAGCGTCCGGCCCGAGGAACAGGTCACTTGGGAGGACGGCGGGGAGCGCGCTACCGTCACGCTGAGCCGCCCAAACGTAACCGTCCAGCTTACTGCGGGTTCGCCGGATGAAAGCGGCACGGGCGCGTATGTCCTGTATCTCGATAGCCGCGTTGTGGAAGAAGGGACGTATGCCGCTAATAACGACGGCACGTTTACGCTCACCGGCGCCTGGGCGGACGGCACGCCGCGCAGCTTCCTTGCGGAGCCGGGGGAGGACGGCTCCTTCCGCATCCTCCTGCCCGCGCTCGGCGGGCACGAGCCCATCCTGCTGGAAAAAGGGGGAGACGTCCCCGTTTATATCAATTACGTCTATGGCGATGAGGCGGAATTTCGCGCGAACTATATGCATCCCACAGTGTGAAAAGGGCAAGGATCGAACGCAGTAAAACTCCCTCTGCCATGCGCCGCAGCACAGCGGAGGGAGTTTTTTCGCGTTTGCAGCAAGCGCTGCGATATGGTGTGGGATGCTGGGGATTGCCTTATTCCGCAGCGAGCTCCTGCTTTACGATGCTGAGCGCCGCCGCAAGCTCTTCCATCGGGATGTTGAGCGCGGGGGCGATGCGCAGCTTGTCCTTCGCTGTGAGCAGCAGCACGCCGCGCGCTTCGCATGCCTCCACGATGTCTGCCGCCGGGCGTTTTTCCGGCAGCACGCCGATGAGGAGGCCAAGCCCGCTCACCGCTTTGACGCCCTTGGTGTCCGCAAGCTGCCGTTTTACGTATTCGCCCTTTTCCGCTACGGTCTGGAGCAGCGTGCTGTCGATGCGGTTGAGCACCGCGAGCGCCGCCGCCGCGCAGACCGGGTTGCCCGCGAACGTGGAGCCATGCGTGCCGCTCGTGAGCGTACCCACAGCCTTCGCGCCAATGAGCGTCGCACCGATGGGCAGGCCGCCTGCGAGGCCCTTTGCGGTGGTGACGACGTCCGGCATCACGCCGAACTGCTCATATGCGTATAGTGTACCCGTGCGGCCGTTACCCGTGGGCACCTCGTCCACGATGAAGAGCATATCCTTTTGCCGGCAAAGCGCCGCAAGGGCTTTCACGTAGTCCGTGCCGAGCACGGTTATGCCGCCCTCGCCCTGGATGAGCTCGACCATCACGGCGCAGGCAGGGTATTCCTCTGCAAGCGCCGCAGCGGCGGCAAGGTCGTTTGCCGGGGCCAGGTGGAAGCCCGGCAGCATCGGACCGAAGCCCGCTTGGAGCTGCGGCATCCCAGCGGCGGAAAGCGCGCCGAGCGTGCCGCCATGGTAGCCGTTTTCCAGCGCAATGATGTGGTAGTGTTCCGGCCCATGCCGTTCCACACCCCATTTGCGGGCGAGCTTGATGGCACACTCGTTCGCCTCCGCGCCGGAATTGCTGAACACGACCTTCCGCATGCCGGTGCGCTTGCAAAGCTGCTCCGCAAGCATCGCCTGCGGAGCGCTGTAATAATAGTTGGAGCCGTTCTGCAGCTGAAGCAGCTGGGACATCACCGCCGCCTGCCAGCCTGGGTCGGAAAACCCAAAGCTGTTTGCGATGCCTGCGCCCAGATCAATATATGCTTTCCCTTCGCTGTCATAAACCCGGGATCCCTTCCCGCGCATCAGGACGGGGCTGTGCCGCGCGTATGTGCTTTCAATGTAGGTTTCATCCAATTTGCGAAGTTCCATGTTTCCCGTTCCCTCCGAAAAGATTTATCCGCCCGTTCTCTATGGGGCTACAGCGCGTTCCTTTCCCGCATCGCCGCGATCTGTGCCCGCACGGAAGCGGGAGAGGTGCCGCCGAAGGATGTGCGCTTCACCACGCAGGCGTCCAGGTCGATGGCCTCGTATACATCTGCGCCAAACGCGTCGGAATATTCCTGGTAGACCGTAAGCGGAAGCGTCTCGAGCGTCGCGCTGTCCGCGATGCAGCGTGCGACCAGTTCCCCCGTGATCTTATACGCCGCGCGGAAGGGCAGCCCTTTGCCGACGAGGTAATCCGCGCAGTCCGTTGCGTTGATGAACCCGTTTGCCGCCGCCTTGCGCATATTGTCCGGCAGGACGCGCATGGTAACAAGCATGGGGGTGAACACGTGGAGGCACTGGAGAACCGTATCCACGCTGTCAAAGATGGCCTCCTTGTCCTCCTGCATGTCCTTGTTGTACGCGAGCGGCAGGCCCTTCATGACGGTGAGAAGCGTCATCAGGTTGCCGTAGCTGCGGCCCGCCTTGCCGCGCACGAGCTCCGGGATGTCCGGGTTCTTCTTCTGCGGCATAATGCTTGAGCCCGTCGAATACGCGTCGTCCAGCTCAATGAAATGGAACTCCCACGAGCACCAGAGAATGATCTCCTCCGAGAAGCGGGAAAGATGCATCATCATCATGGCGATGCATGCGGCGAGTTCGATCACGAAATCCCGGTCCGAAACGCCGTCCATGCTGTTTTCGCACGGGCCGGCGCAGCCAAGAGCCGCCGCGGTCATGGCGCGGTCGGTCGGGTAGGTGGTGCCGGCGAGCGCGCAGCACCCGAGCGGGGAAACCGCCGCGCTTTCGCGGCAGGCCGCGAGGCGCTTGAGGTCGCGCTCGATCATGTTCGCATAGGCCATCAGGTGATGGCCGAAGGTGATGGGCTGCGCGCGCTGCAAATGCGTGTAGCCCGGCAGGATCGTGGCTGCATAGGCTTCGGCCTGCTTGAGCAGCGCCGAGAGCAACTCCTTCGCCGCGCCGGAGATGGCGTCGATCGCATCCATCAGGTACAGCCGGAGGTCAATCGCCACCTGGTCGTTGCGGCTGCGCGCGGTGTGCAGCTTCTTGCCCGCATCCCCGATGCGGCGGGTCAGCTCCGCCTCCACGAACATGTGGATGTCCTCCGCATCCGGATCAATGGGGAGGGCGCCGCTCGTCAGGTCGTCCAGAATGGAACCGAGCCCGGCCGTGATCGCGTCGCGCTCCGCGGCGGTGACGACGCCCGCTTTTGCGAGCATCGCCACATGCGCGAGAGAGCCGGCAATATCCTGCCGGAACATGCGCGCGTCGAAGGAGATGGACGAGTTGAAATCGTTCACGTCCGCGTCAAGCTGTTTCTGGAAGCGCCCTGCCCACATCGTTTGCATCGTTACAGATTCTCCCGTTTACTTGATCTTGCCCTGCTTGGCAAGCGCGTTCATCTTGATGGAAAGGCCGAACAGGTCGATGAAGCCCTTGGATTCCGCCTGGTCGTACACGTGATCCTCGCCGAAGGTGGCCAGCTCCTCATAATACTGGGAATATGGGGAGGTGACGCCCGCGGGGATGATATTGCCCTTGTAAAGCTCGAGCTTCACTTCTCCGGTCACGTATTCCTGCGTTTTGTCGATAAAGGCGCGGATAGCCTCATGCAGCGGCGTGAACCACTTGCCGAAATAGGTCAGCTCCGCGAACTGCTCCGCGACGAGCAGCTTGTAGTGCAGGGTATCCCGGTCAAGGCAGATCTGCTCCAGCAGTTCATGCGCTTTGTAGAGGATGGAGCCGCCCGGCGTTTCGTACACGCCGCGGGATTTCATGCCCACGAGGCGGTTTTCCACCATGTCGAGGAGGCCGACGCCGTGCGCGCCGCCGATCTTGTTGAGCGTATCGACGATCGCCACAGGGCTGAGCTTCTCGCCGTTTACCGCGACGGGCACACCCTTTTCAAAGGAGATCGAAACGAATGCGGAGGTGTCCGGCGCCTTCTTGGGCGGCACGGTCATTTCGAGGAAGCCGTCCTTGCCGTAGGCCGGCTGGTTGGCGGGATCCTCCAGGTCGAGGCCCTCATGGGAAAGATGCCAGAGGTTCTTGTCCTTGGAGTAGTTGGTTTCCCGGTTGATCTTGAGCGGGATGTCATGCGCTTCCGCATAGGCGATCTCATCCTCGCGGGATTTGAATTCCCATTCCCGCCACGGCGCGATGACCGTAAGTTCCGGCGCAAGCGCTTTGATCGTGAGCTCGAAGCGCACCTGGTCGTTGCCCTTGCCTGTGCAGCCATGGCAGATCGCGTCTGCTCCCTCCTTCAGGGCGATTTCGACGAGCCGCTTCGCAATGGCCGGCCGCGCGAGCGCCGTGCCGAGCAGGTATTCCTTTTCGTAGACCGCGCCGGCCTTGACGGCGGGATAGATGTAATCGGTCACGAAAGTCTCCTTCAGGTCTTCCACATACAGCTTGGAAGCACCGGTCTTGAGCGCCTTCGCTTCAAGGCCTTCGAGCTCGTCGCCCTGGCCCACGTCGCCGGACATGGCGATAACTTCGCAATTATCATAATTTTCCTTCAGCCAGGGAATGATGACGGAAGTGTCCAGGCCGCCGGAATAAGCCAATACAACTTTTTTTACCTGCTTTTTCATAGTATCTCCTTCGGTGCATAATATTGCACCTTTTATCTTATGTTTATGCATATTAGCGCATTGGAATCACCTTGTCAAGTATTTTTATGCTTTTTGCTGTTTTTTATTTTGCCGTCGCGCATCCGAACGCCGCGAGTGCGCCTAGCAGGTGAGAGCATGCAAAAAGGCTGCCTCCGGGAATGTGCGATTCATCTTCCAGCATGTTTATTGGAATACCTGGATCCACGGCACAGATGTAGCGGCAGGAGCGCGCGATCCAGAAGCATTCTCCGCTTGACTGGCAGCCTTGGGTGGCCGCTTTTTGTTAGCATATCAATGCAGAATTTATTATTGTGTGCAGCAATATTCCGCTGATTTATTATGCAGTTTCAGAGAGTGTGCCATGCTATTGCAGAAGAGGTATGGGCGATATGTCCGTCTGTTTTTCCTGCAAGTTTATTTTTCCCTCAGACCATCGGCAAACCCTTTGGGGTTCGGGGGACCGCAGCCCCCGGAGGCTTTGATCGGTTCCGGCGACAAGTGCGCCGGAACCGCAGGAGCCTTGCGCAGCAAGGGTTTCTTTGCAATTTGCAGCGGCCGCAAGCAAAGCAGGCATCTGTAAATTGTAACCGCATCAGCAAAGGTCAAAAGGCATTTGCTGACGGCCAGAGGAAAAACCTGCGCTTCAGGCTTTTCCCTTTCGCGTTCTTTTGCGGCTGTGTTATAATAGCGTCATGCAAAGAGTTGCCGCAGCGCCGCGAGCGCCACGCGGATCTCGTTCTCCTCGCCACGCAGCGCAAGCGCCGCGCCGTCCACATAATCTCCGATGGCGGAGGCGGTATCTTCCTTATCTTCAAAGGCGACGACGTTGTTGAGGATAGCGGCCGCCCTCACGCCGCGCAGCGCGCCGATGGTGAAAAGCGCCGCCGTCTCCATGTCGCTGCCGAGCACGCCCGCCTTGTGCCAATAGGCGTTGCGTTCGGCTTCATGGTCGGTGTAAAAGCTGTCGTGGCTTCGGGCAACGCCGGTGTGGTAGGGCGCGCCAATCGCCTTCGCAGCACTGACGCAGGCGAAGATCAGCTCCGCGTCCGGAACGGCAGGGAAAATTGGGTCGATATACATTTTGGAAGCGCCGTCATCCCGCACCGCGCCGGATACGAGGACGAGGTCGCCGAGCTTCACCTTCGGCTGCAAGGCACCGCAGCTGCCGATGCGGATCATCGCGGTAACGCCGATGTTGCTGAGCTCCTCCACGGCGATGCCCGCGCTCGCGCCGCCGATGCCGGTGGAGACAGCCAGCACGGGAAGGCCCTGATACTCGCCCACAAGGCTGCGGTATTCCCGGTTATAGGCAAGATCCCGCACGTTCGTGAGGAACGGAGCGATGCGGTCGAGCCGCGCCGGATCCCCCGGCAGGAGCGCGCAGCGCGCGCCCGCGGTTTCATCGAGGCGGATATGCGGTTGCAAACTCATAACGAAAGACCTGCCTTTTCATAAAATTATCCCTTGGTATTAGGATACAGGAAAAACAGGCCCGAATCAATCATGCAAAGGAGTTTTCCCATGCGCATTCTCAACTTTGGCTCGCTCAACATCGATTATGTGTACGCTGTGGACGCATTTCTGCGCCCCGGCGAAACGAAGGCCGCAGAAAGCCTTATGGTCAACTGCGGCGGCAAGGGGTTGAACCAGTCCATCGCGGCGGCGAAGGCGGGCAGCGCAGTGTGGCATGCGGGGCTTCTCGGGGACGCAGCCGGCATGCTGCGCGATAAGCTCCTGCAAAACGGGGTGGACGTGCGCCTGCTCATGCCCACTGCGCACGCGGCGGGGCACGCGATCATCCAGGTGGACGCTTCCGGGCAGAACTGCATCCTGCTCTATGGCGGCACAAACCAAATGCTCACAAAGGAGTTCGTGGATTCCGCGTTCGATGCGTTTACGGCAGAAGGGGAAGGCGGTCTCGTGCTGCTGCAAAACGAGACGAACCTCGTGCCATATATCATTGAGGAGGCTGCAAAGCGCGGCCTTGCCGTCGCGCTCAACGCCGCGCCGATGGACGGCCGTGTCCGGGAATATCCGCTCGATAAGCTCACCTGGCTCATCGTCAACGAGGTGGAGGGCGGCGCGCTCGCCGGCACGGAGGACGAGGAGGCGATCCTCCCGGCGCTGCATGCAAACTACCCGCATTGCGGCGTGCTTCTGACGCTTGGCGCGCTTGGCGCGCGCTGCATGGAGCCGGGCGGCCGCGTGACGCGCTGCGGGAGCTTCCGCGTCCGCGCGGTGGATACCACCGCCGCGGGCGACACGTTCACCGGCTATTTTCTTTACGGCATGCTGCATGAGCTTTCCGTGCCGGATACGCTCCGCCTGGCGACGACGGCCGCGGCGCTCTGCGTGGGCAGGCCAGGCGCAGCCGATTCCGTGCCGGAAAAGGCGGAGGTGGACGCAGCGCTCAAGGAAGAACGCTTCGGCGTGCTGCTGGTGCAAACGGAGGAACCCGCATGAAAAACGTGCTTTTTATCGACTGCTGCATCCGGCGGGAGCTTTCCCGCACGAAGGAGCTTGCGGACGCGATGCTTTTCGCGCTCGCGCGGCGGGAGGATCTTTCCGTCTCGACGCTCTGCCTGATGGACGAGCCGCTCAACTATTTTTCGGAGGGCTTCTTTGCCCAGCGGGAACGCCTGCTTGCCGCCGGGGAGCGGGAACATCCCCGTTTCCGCTATGCGCACCAGTTCGCGGCGGCGGACGTGATCGTGATCGCCGCGCCCCTGTGGGATCTCGCGTTCCCGGCTCTGCTGAAGGTTTACATCGAAAACGTCAACGTGGAGGGCATCACCTTCGGCTGCAACGAAAGCGGCTGCTATGGCGTCTGCCGTGCGCAGCGCATGGTGTTTCTGACCACGCGCGGCGGCGCTTATGACGGCGCGCCGGACGAGATGGGTGCGCGCTACCTCGCAGCGCTCTGCGGCTTCTTCGGCATCCCACGCTTCGACTGTATAGCCGCCGACGGCCTTGACCTCGGCACGCGCCCGCCGGAGGAGATCCTCGCGGAAGCAAAGGCAAAGGCCGTCGCGCTCGCGGAAGCGCTGTGAAGCACAGCGGGGCGGGTCCCGCACTCCGGTAACATACGACCACAGATTGGAAAGGGAGCGAAACAGAAATGGAAACCATGAAAGCGCTTGTTTGGAAGGAAAAAGGGAAAGTCGAGCTTTGCGACAGGCCCATGCCGAAGCTCCAGGACCCGCGCGACGCGATCGTCCGCGTGACGCGCGCGAGCATCTGCTCAAGCGACCTACATATCATCCATGGCACGGTGCCGCGCGCGAAGGAAGGGGTGGTGCTCGGGCATGAGTTCGTGGGCGAGGTCGTGGAAACGGGCGCTCTCGTGCGCCGGTTCCGGCCCGGGGACCGCGTCGCCGTGAACGTGGAAACCTTCTGCGGGGAATGCTTCTTCTGCAAGCGCGGCTACGTGAACAACTGCGTGGAGGGCGGCTGGGAACTCGGCTGCCGGATCGACGGCGGTCAGGCGGAATACGCGCGCGTCCCCACAGCGGATCAGAGCTTTACGCGCATCCCGGAGAGCGTATCGGACGAGGATGCGCTCTTTGTGGGCGACGTGCTCGCCACGGGCTACTGGGCGGCACAGATCGGAGAGATCGCACCTGCTTCCACGGCGCTTGTGCTCGGCGCGGGGCCGACCGGCCTCTGCACGATGATGAGTGCACGGCTGTATAGCCCAGCGAAGCTCATCGCCGTGGACGTAAACGACGAGCGCCTTGCCCTCGCCAAAGCGAAAGGCCTTTGCGACGTGGCGCTCAACCCGAAGCGGGACGACGTGCTTGCCGCTGTGCGGGAGCTGACCGAGGGCCGCGGTGCGGACCGCGTGTTCGAGGTCGCGGGCGCAAAAAATACGTTCGAGCTGGCCTGGCAGGCCGCGCGGCCGAACGCGGTCATCGTGGTCGTGGCGCTGTACGCGGAGGCGCAGTCCTTGCCGCTGCACCTGATGTACGGCAAGAACCTCACCTTCAAGACCGGCGGCGTAGACGCGAACGCCTGCGGGGACATCATACGGCTTATCGAAACCAAGCGGCTCGACACGGGCCTCATGATCACGCACCGCGCGCCGCTCAACGACATCCTCACGGGCTATGACGTTTTCGGCAACCAGAAGGACGGCTGCATCAAATGGGTCGTCACGCCGTATGAACGGTAATTGCGCAAAAGGGCCGGGCCGTGCGTTGCCGTAAACGCGCGGCCCGGCGCCTATCCCCCGCTCATTCCGGCGCGTTTGAGCTTCTCTCCAGTAAATTCATTTAAGGGACCGGTGATCGGGAAAGCCGTTCCGGGATTGCCATGGGGCGCGTGCCCGCATTCCCCGCCATTTCTCACAAACCGTTCATTTGCCTTCCGGAGCGCGTTGTGGTATCCTTAATCTGAAGAAGTATCGGGGCGGCTGTATGCGGCCGTTTCGGCAGATTGAAAGGAAACCGCCTATGTCGCGCAACAAATACGCGGTCGCCAGCCGTTCCATCTGGTATGTGCTGCGCACGCTTTTGATTTTCACCGCCATTGTGGCGCTCTGCCTCGGCGTGTTCGTGGAAGGCATGTACGTCAGCAACCTTTACATCCTCGTGACCGAGGGGCTGGAAGCGCGCGCGGAATGTATATTGACCGACGGCGCGGTGTTGGACTTGACGGAATATTTCACAGAGGAATTCGTGCGCAACGACAACGCGCTCTATAAAGGGATCTACGATGAATTCACCGTATCGAGCTTTGATTTCCGCGTGGATGTGGAAGGCGTATCGGTTCTTCCTTGGAACAAGCGCGCCACCATGCAGGTTTTGACCTACCTTGCCGCGATAAACGCCGCCGCAGACGATCCGGACTCCGGCGCGGAACTGCCGGAATGGGGGGCCGCGCGCTACTCGATCTCCCTGGCCCGCTCCGGCTCCCGCTGGTATATCACGGGGATGACCCTCATCGAGGAAAATCCGGAGATGGCGCCTGCGCCCACGCCGGATTATTCGCTGCTCCCTTCCCCTACGCCGTAACGGCGCAAGGGCGCGCACAAACCAAAAGGCTCCTTCCCCGAGGGAGGCTCGGGGCGTGGTTCACTCCAGCGCTTTTCTGTATACGACAATCCTCCGTCAGCGCTTGCGCGCTGCCACCTCCTTTGCCAAAGGAGGCTTTTGGGAGCGGGGAAGCCCAACGGATTCCGTATACGGACGCCGCTTGAGAGCGTACAGACCAAAAGGCTCCTTTATGAAAGGAGCTGTCACGGCGTGAGCCGTGACAGAGGATTGTTCCGCCGCAAAGCGTTTTTTGATTTCCTCGAAGGAGAATACCCTTGCTCTTTTTTGACCCGAAAACGGAGTTCCCCGTTTTGCTCGCGCCCATGGCCGGCGTGACTGATCTCGCTTTCCGCGAGATCTGCCGCGCTATGGGGGCGGATTTTTCGTATACGGAAATGGTGAGCGCCAAGGGTCTTTATTACGGCAGCGACCGCACGGCCTCCCTGCTCGCAGCCTCCCCTTCGGAGCGCCCCTACGGCGTGCAGCTCTTCGGCGCGGAGCCGGAGATCGTCGCGGCGATGGCAAAGCGGCTTTGCGCGGAGGCGTACGACGGCCTTGCGCTGATTGATCTCAACATGGGCTGCCCCGCCCGCAAGATTACCGGCAACGGCGAAGGGAGCGCTCTCATGCGGGATCTTCCGCGCGCCGCGCGCATTATCGAAGCCACGGTGAAAGCGTCCTCCCTGCCCGTGACGGTGAAGTTCCGCAAGGGGTATGACGCGGCGCACGTCAACGCCGTGGCCTTTGCCCGCATGGCGGAGGAATCCGGCGCGGCGATGGTGACCGTCCACGGCCGCACGCGGGAGCAGATGTATAGCGGCAAGGCGGATTGGGACGTCATCGCGGAGGTAAAGCAGGCCGTTTCCATCCCCGTGATCGGCAACGGGGACGTGTTCTCCGGCGCGGACGCGCTTGCCCTGCGCGCGCATACCGGGTGCGACGGCGTGATGGTCGCCCGAGGCGCAGAGGGGAACCCGTTCCTTTTTGCGGAGATCAAGGCGGCGCTCGCGGGAAAAGCCTATGCACCGCCCACCGGGCCGGAGCGCATCGAAGCAGCGCTCGCCCACGCCCGGCGGCTTGTGGAATGCCGCGGGGAACGCGCCGTCATCGAGATGCGCAAGCATGTGGCATGGTACCTTTCCGGCATGCGCGGCGCGTCCGCCCTGCGCGCGCGGGTGAACGCGGTCGGGAGCCTTGCCGAGCTGGAAGCAATGCTCACGCAGTATAAAGAAAATCTGAATTCCTGACAAGGAAAAAAAGCGGGCCGTTTGTGAGGCAGCCCGCTTTGGCTTGTCGAAAAAGTCTTTCCGGGATTGTCAAGGGCCGCAGCCCTTGACTTTTGATCGCGAGCAGCGACCTGTGCGGTGCGAGCGAAAAGCCTTGCAGCGCAAGGCTTTCTTTACACAGAGCGCTGGCCGTGCCACCGGCGCAAGCGCGATGTGCACTCCTCGCTAAAGTGGCAGATGCCACTTTAGCAACAGTCTCAAGCGGGCTGCCGTGAGGCGGCCCGCCTTGATCTTATCCCTGCCGCTAGGCTTCTTCCCCGCCGGCGCGCAGCGCATGCGCGGCAAGCAGGAGCGCAAGCCCTTGCCAAAGCTCCGGGCTGCGGGAATGATCCACCCCGACCCCCATGCCGGTACCGGAGGCCGCTTTTATCAGCGCGGGGATCGCATACCCATTCAGCACGGGCAGGAGGATCGCCGCGGCAGCCACGGTTATGCCTGCCGCGCGCAGCAGACGTGCGTTCGTTGCGCCGAAGAGCCGCCCCCGCAGAACATTGACCAGCATGAGCGCAGAGAGTACAAGCGCCGCCAGGCATGGGAGAAAGCGCAGGAGCCCCATGCAGGTGATCCCCGTCCGCACCGCCTGCGGAACGCCTTCCGGCGCGGTGAGGAGTATCTGTTCCGGCAGGGCAAGCCATCCCTCCCCCAGCGGTTCCCCATTGAGTAGAATGGGGTCTGCGCCTGCCCGCTCGACCAATACCCTGCCTGCAAAAAGCATTCCGGTATGCGTCAGGAGCCGGTACGCCCCGGCAAGGCAGCAGATCAGCAGCAGGATCGCAAGGATCTTTGCGGCGCGGTTGGTTGTGGATTTCATTTGGGCAACCTCCTATTTGAATTATTCTGAGCCTTTATAAAGTCAACGAAAAGCAACGATCAGATGTCAAAGCGTTTGCTTTCCCGCAGCAGGGAACGGCTTGGGATGAACCTTCAAAAAGAATTGTGCCGGGCACAGTAAGGCGCCGCTTATCCCGCTTCCCTGAGCGTTCGGGCCGCTGCGTCAAACCTGTGTGAATACGTTGGAAATATTTTCTTCCGTTAGAACACTTTTATTTCATTCAGCATAGCACATTCCATTCAGTATAGCAACAGGCTTCCATGATTGTCAATCCTGTAACAATGCTGGCGCAGACGGGATATGGAAAGGCCATGGGAATTAAAATGGCCGCATCTACCAATATTAAAGGGGCCTGGATTCTTGACAAAGGGAAATCCCTTACATATAATGGCTTATACGAATATAGTTTTAATAAGAAAGCGCACCGGAACGGGAGCCAGCGGAGCATAGCTCCGTGCGTTTTTATTTATGTAATGAAATTATGAAACCGGAGGAGCATCACCCATGGCAGAAGTACGTTTGACCGCAGAAGGCATTAAGAAATACGAGGAGCGCCTCGAATACCTCAAAACCACTGGGCGCACGGAGATTGCGGAGCAGATCAAGGTCGCCCGTTCGTTCGGCGACCTGAGCGAAAACGCGGAATACGACGCGGCGAAGGCCGAGCAGGCCCGCATGGAATATGAAATCGTTGAAATTGAGAACATGCTCAAAAACGTCGTGCTCATCGACGAGGACAGCATCAGCACGGACGTCGTGAACGTCGGCGCGACGGTGCGCGTCCGGATGCCCGCGCTCGGCGGCCGGGAGCTGGAATACCAAATCGTCGGCAGTGCGGAAGCCAACCCGATAGAAAACCGCATCTCCAACGAATCCCCCGTCGGCGGAGGGCTTCTTGGCCACAGGGTGGGCGAAACGGTGGACATCCAGACGCCCGGCGGCTTGCAGCAATTTGAGATCCTCGCCATCGGCAAATAATTTAGCCGGCCGCGGTGGGAAAATAATCTATCAATCGAACAGGAGAGAAACATGGACGAGCAAAGAAGCGTGAACGCGCCTGAGGAGCGGGCGCTCACACAGGAGGAACTGAGCGAACTGCTGCAGATCCGGCGGGATAAGCTCAAAGCCCTCCAGGACGCCGGCCGCGATCCGTTCGAGATCGTGCGCTATGACCAGCAACTGTACAGCACGGATGTTTTCGCGCAATATGACGCGCTCGAAGGCAAATCCGTCAGCCTGGCGGGGCGCATGATGTCCAAACGCATCATGGGCAAGGCAAGCTTCGCCCATCTGCTCGATTACAAGGGCGACATCCAGATCTACGTCCGCCGGGACGACGTGGGCGAAGAAGCCTACGCCGCCTTTAAAACCATGGACATCGGGGACATCCTCGGCGTCGTGGGCAAGGTGTTCAAGACCCGCACCGGAGAAGTTTCCATCCATGCGGAACAGGTGACGCTGCTCTCCAAGTCCCTCCGCCCGCTGCCGGAGAAGTTCCACGGCCTCAAGGACCCGGAGCTGCGCTACCGCCAGCGCTTTGTGGACCTCATCGTAAACCCGGAGGTACGGGACACGTTCGTCAAGCGCTCGAAGATCATCGCGGAGATCCGAAGCCGCCTCAATGCGAGGGGGTTTATCGAGGTGGAAACGCCCGTGCTCAACACCACGGCTTCCGGCGCTTCCGCGCGCCCATTCATCACCCACCACAACGCGCTTGACATTGACATGTACCTGCGCATCGCCACCGAGCTGCACCTCAAAATGTGCATCGTGGGCGGCCTGGAGCGCGTGTATGAGATCGGCCGCATCTTCCGCAACGAGGGCATGGATGCGACACACAACCCGGAATTCACCACCATTGAGCTGTACCAGGCCTATACGGACTATAACGGCATGATGGAGCTTTCCGAGGACCTGTTCTCCCATTGCTGTGAGATGGTAAACGGCACCACGAAGATCACCTACCAGGGACAGGAGATCGACCTCACGGCCCCCTTCCGCCGCCTGCCGATGAACGACGCGGTAAAGGAATATACGGGCGCGGACTTCCTCGCCTGCGCAACGGATGAAGAAGCGCACGCGCTCGCCAAGTCCATCGGCCTTGCGGTCGAGGACAAGACGGCCACCAAGGGCAAGATCCTCGCCGAAGCGTTCGACGAATTCGTGGAGGACAAGCTCATCCAGCCCACATTCGTCATTGATTACCCGGTGGAAATCTCCCCGCTCACCAAGCGCAAGCCCGGCTGCCCGGGCCTGACGGAGCGCTTCGAGCTGTTCATCGCCGGGCATGAATACGCGAACGCCTTCTCCGAGCTCAACGACCCCATCGACCAGCGCGGCCGCTTCGTGCAGCAGGCGATGGAGCGCGCCAAGGGCGACGACGAGGCCATGATGATCGACGAGGACTTCTGCACCGCGCTCGAATATGGCATGCCCCCGACGGGCGGCATCGGCATCGGCATCGACCGCATGGTCATGCTCCTGACGGATTCCGCTACCATCCGGGACGTGCTGCTCTTCCCCACGATGAAGCCGGTGAAATAATCCGCCCGCAAACTATAATATGGGCGAAAAGGCGCGCCGCACGGCGCGCCTTTCACTTATCCTCAATGCCATTTTAATGAGGCCCATCGCGCTTATCCCCTTTGGTACAGCTAGCGCCCGGTTAGAGAGAAAGCCTTGCGGCGCAAGAGCGGCGTTCCCCTCCGCCCAGCATTGCGGAAGGGCGCTTTTTTGCGCGCGGATTTCAGGCAGCGCAATTCCAAAAAAGGCTGCGTTCAATCCTCCAGAAGGTCTATGCCGATCTTCTGGAGCTCCTCTTCGGTATACGTGCGCTGGTGGTGGTTATGCGCGCGCGTGCGCTTGGCCTGCGCGGCAGGCCCGGCCGCTTTCTTCCTTTCAAACTCCTGCGCGGCGGCGACGGTCGCAATCCCCGCGCCGTGCCAGGCAGTCGCAAGCTTTTTTATATTCGCAAACGGCTGCGCGGCGGCGCGCGATTCATCCGCGGCATAGAAAAGCAGCTCCGCGTCCATGTGCCATTTGTCGTGCCAGGTCTCGATCTGTTCCCGCTGAGCGAGCGTCGGCGTGCGGCGGATCTCCGCGCGCTCGAACAACATGCGGGCAAACTCATCCGCCGCGTCCCGTGCGCGGCGCAGTTCGGCTGCGGCCTCCGCGGTAATCGCGCCGTTGAGGCGGTAGGTCTGCAAAATCGTGTCGAGATAGCGGAAGCTTGGCTGCGCGGCGGAGGTCATCTCGGCGCAAGCGTCAAAGATCACGCTCTCGTCAAACCCCCACTCCTCCGTCCACTTCACGTAAAGGGCAAGCTCGTCCTCCGTGGCGGCACGGCTGCGCTTCCAGCGTTTGAGCAGGCGCTGCGCGCCCGCGCAGCGCTTCTGCTCCTCCGCCAAGTAGCGCTCTGCCTCCTCCGGCGTGGCCACGCCCGCGTCCGCCCAGCGCTTGGCAGCAGCGTTCATCTGCCAGAGCTTCGCGCGCGCGCCATAGCGGGATAGGCAATCCTTCACGCAGAGCACAGCGGTTGCTTCCTCAAAGCGGAAGGTCTCGACCCAATCGTAGATCTCCGCAAGCTCACGCCCGGAGAACATGCGCGTGCCGGCCACGTCCTGCAAAGCGGCCACAAGCGAAGCGTACTTGCGCGGCGCGTCGCCGGAGGCAAGCCCAGCGGACGCGCCCACGCGCAGATATTCCACGGTGAACGGCGCGTCCGAAGCAACGCGCACAAGCCCAGCCGCCTGCCAATACGCAAACGCGCGGACAAGCTCCGCCTCGCCCACGCCGAGCACACCCGCGATGTCAAGCCCCGCGGCCTCCGCGCCAGGCGCGCCCGTCTGCATCAGGCCGAGCAGGTAGATCTTCGTGAAGCCCTCGGGTGCTTTGGGCATATATTCGAGCAAAAATACGTTGCTGACCGCCGTCACGTCAAGAAGCGGGTCGCGCTTGAGAAAAACGGGCATGGGAACCTCCTGGGAAGCTGCAATCATTTCTAACTTGCGGGCAAGCCTGCCCATATATCATTATAAGGCTCCCCGGCGCGCCGCGCAACGCGAGAAAAGTTTACCATTGCGGGTTTGGCTGCATGCTGCATTCCATGCTATAATAAATTTATGAATATGAAAAAGCTGTTGCAGTGGAAATACCTGTTCCTGACGCTGGCGGCGCTCGCGCTCGCGGCGGCGCTCGCCGCGCTGCCCGCAGGGCCGGGCGGCACGCGCGCAGAGCCTGCCGAAACCCGGAACCCCTGGGGCAAACCGGTGGTGGAAACCCCGGAGCCCACGCCGGAGCCGGACTGGGCGCCGGAGCCCGCTGCAAGCGCACAGCCGCCGCGCACGGAAAGCCTGTACGAGGCGGCGCTCTCCATCGTGCCATATAACGCCACGGTGTCCGGCAGGCTACGCCTGACGTATGTGAACACGACCCCTGACGTGCTTTACGCGCTCAAGCTGCATCTGCATGCGAATGACGTATCCCCCGGCTGCCTTTCGCTCTCCACCGTCTCAGTAAACGGCGAGCGGGCATATTATGCGCTCTCCGGCGAAAACGGAAGCATCCTGACCGTGCCGCTGCCGCTTGAGATCGCTCCGGGTGAAAGCGCGGAGCTCTACCTCGGCTTCACCATCGCCGTGCCAAACACGGGCAGCCGCTTCGGCGTGAACGACGCGGGGCTGATGCTCGGCAACTTCCTGCCGGTGATGGCCGTTTATGAAAACGGCGCCTGGCGCACCGACCCCTACACCGACCAGGGCGATGCGTTCTACAGCGAAACAGCAGACTACCGCGTTGCTGTGACCTTCCCGAAAACGCACGTGCTCGCCCACACGGGCAGCACGCTGGAGCAGACGGAAAACTACTACGAATATACCTATTACATCGCGGCCCCGCGCGTCCGGGACTTCGCGTTCGCGCTCATCCCGGACGGCAAAACGGCCGCCGTGCAGTCCACGGCGGGACGCACGGCGGTCCATGGGGTCGCGGGCACACAAGGCGCTGCGCAGTTCAGCGCAGAAGCCGCCGCTTATGCGTTGGATTTTTACAGCCGCAAGATCGGCCTTTACCCGTATGCGGAGCTGTTCGTTGTGCCGTTCGACCAAGCGGGAGGCATGGAATACCCTGGGCTCGTGATGATCTCCTCCCGCTACCTGCGCTCGAACCACCGGGACATGGGCGAGCTCGTGATCGCGCACGAGGTGGCGCACCAGTGGTTTTACGCCGTCGTGGGCAGCGACCAGATCAACGCGCCCTGGCTGGATGAATCGCTCGTGGAGTTCCTGGCCTTCCGCTGCTATGCTGAGCGCAACGGAGAGGAAGCCGCCGCCGCGCTTTGGGCCGAGCGCTTCGCGGAATACGGCGCGGCGGAACGCGCTGCCCGGCTGGATGCTTCGCTTTACGATTTTGAGGGCGGCGAATATTTCACGACCGTTTACGCCCACGGCGCGGCGCTTTACCGCGCGCTCTGGCAGGAGCTGGGGGACGAGGCCTTCTTCGGGGCGCTGCGCATCTATTTTGACGCAAACAGCTTCCGCAACGCAACGTTTGCGGACTTGCTTGCGGCCTTCGAGGAAGCCACAGGCCGCGATTTTTCCGCCTGGTTTGAGGAACGGATGGCAGCTGGCTACATTTTTATAGACGCAGCATAACTTTTGCTTATATTAATCCCCGCCCTTTTGGGGATGGCGAACGCGTATCGTTTATGGTAAAATAAAGGAGCATGGAAGGAAGAAACGGCGCTTCGCGCGTGCGGGCGCCGCAGAATAAAACAATAAAAGGAGCGCTTAGAGCATGAACGATTTTGTGTTGAGCTGCTGTTCGACAGCGGATCTTTCCAAAGAGCATTTCGAGAGCCGGGACATCCACTACATCTGCTTCCATTTTTCCCTGGGCGGCAAGGAATACGCCGACGACCTCGGCCAATCCATTTCCTTTGACGACTTCTACAAGGCGATGATCGACGGCGCGGAAACGAAGACCTCCCAGGTGAATACGGAGGAATTCGTGGAGTATTTCACGCACTTCCTCGCGGCTGGCAAGGACGTGCTGCATGTGAGCCTTTCCTCCGGCATCTCCGGCGTGTACAACGCCGCGAAGGCCGCAGCCGAAGAGCTTGCGGAGCGATTCCCGGAGCGCAAAGTTTATGTTGTGGATTCCCTGGGTGCATCCTCCGGCTACGGGCTCATCATGGACAAGCTCGCGGACCTGCGGGATTCCGGCATGTCCGTGGGCGAGGTATATGCCTGGGCGGAGGAGCACAAGCTGGAGCTGCACCACTGGTTCATCTCCACGGACCTGACGTTCTACATCAAGGGCGGCCGCATCAGCAAAACGGCAGGCTTCTTCGGCTCGATGCTCGGCATCTGCCCGCTGCTCAACATGGATAACCTCGGCCGGCTGATCCCGCGGGAGAAGGTGCGCACCAAGAAGCGCGTGCTGCAAAAGCAGGTGGACCGCATGGAGGAGAACGCGGAGGGCGGCCTCGCCTATTCCGGCAAGTGCTTCATCTCCCAATCCTATTGCTACGAGGATGCGCGCTATGTTGCAGACCTTGTGGAGCAGCGCTTCCCGAACCTTGACGGCAAGGTGCTGATCAACAGCGTCGGCACGACGATCGGCAGCCACACCGGCCCCGGCACGGTCGCGCTGTTCTTCTGGGGAAAGAAGCGCGTGGATTAAGGGCGCAAACGCAAAATCCCGCCCGGCAAAGCCGCCGGGCGGGATTTGTTTTTTGCAATGTGGTTTACAGCAGACTCCAATCATTATTTCAGTTGAAGGCCGTCTTTGAATGCTTCTCCGACTCTTTCCGTAACCTTGTAGTAGCCGTGCGTGTAAGGGTCAAACGCAATGGCGTTAACAAGGGACATATCAATGGCATCACCGTTCATAACGCTTTCATCCGCAGTTATGCGAACGACCTTGCCGATCACACCACAACCATATGTGTCCGCCTGATACTCTATGAACTCACATTCCATACAAATGGGAAATTCATTGATAATGGGAGCGTCTATAACATCGGATTTTGTTGCGGTCAGGCCGCTGGTCTCAAACTTTTTGCTGTCATGATTGCCGGATACAATGCCGAAATAATCGGCTTCAACAACGTGGGCTGCATCCGCAATGCTGACGGTAAAGGCTTTTCGTGCCTTGATGTTTTTTACCGTTTTGTGCGTTTCGGTCAGATTGAGCGCTACATTGCCACGCTCCTGCATGGTACCCCATGCAGCGTTCATCACGTTCACACTGCCATCCTCATTATAAGTTGCCACCATTAAAACCGGCATCGGGAATATCCCTTCTGTGATATTAAGCTGCTTTCTCATTTTGCTTGCCTCGCTTTTCGAATGGGATTGACACTTTTGGCGTCCTTGCATATAATTATAGCCGATACAATAAAAGATGCAAGTACTGTCTTTATTGATAGGTACTATCTTCAAGGAAAGCCAATATGATCAAACCATACATTGAAAATGCCAATTTTGAAGATACCGGGTTTAGCTACACGTTGTCCTTAATTTCCGGAAAGCACAAAATGGTGATCCTTTATTGTTTAATGGAGTTTGAAGTGGTTCGGTTCAATGAGCTGCGGAGGTATCTGAAGAATATCTCTGACAAAACGCTCAGCACAAATCTAAAGGAGCTGGAAGCCGACGAGTTGATTATCCGCACGGAATATCCCCAGATCCCGCCGAAGGTCGAATATAGCTTGAGTGAGCGCGGAAAAACGCTCATGGCTGTGTTGGATCAGCTATGCGTGTGGGGAGAAAACAATCGGAAATAATGGCCATGAAATGTCAGCTGTAACGCAGAAATGCCAAGCCATATATCGCCGAAAGAACTCGATCATCGCAAACAGCGTGCCGATGGTGCGGTTGAGCTCCTTCTTGCGCCCTGCGCCGATGAGTTGGGAGATATAGACCTGCCCGCCGGTGGAACGCCCCATGCAGGACATCGTCATAAAATTGCAGACCTCGCTTGCGATCGAAACCGCCGCGCGGCCTTCCTTCCCAACATATTGGCCTACGACAGCCATATCTATGAGCGAATAAACGATTTGCAGCACGTTGGAAAACATGAAGGGAAGCGAGAACCGAAGCATTTGCTGCGGGATGCTGCTCGATGTGAAGTCGCATATCATGTTTGCGACGCTTTTTGCGGAACCCGACAATTCCATTCCTCCTTAGCAGAATACGATTCCATTATAAATGTATATGAACATTTATCATAACATAGGAGGGGCGTTCGTCAAGGCGCGGGCATGCGGCTTATGCAAGCACGCCCAGATGCTCCAGCAGGATCTTCGCGCCCATGAGGATGAGCACGACCCCGCCGAAAAACTCCGCGCGGGATTTATACTTCGCGCCGAACACGTTGCCGATCTTTACGCCGAGGCAGGAGAGCGTGAACGTGATCACGCCGATGAAGGAGACCGCCGGGGCGATCTGCACCTGCAAAAAGGCGAACGTCACGCCGACGGCCAGCGCGTCGATGCTCGTGGCGACAGCGAGCGGCAGCATGGCCTTCGGGCCGAAGGAGTCGTTGAACTCCTCGCTTTCCGCACGGGATTCGCGGATCATGTTCGCGCCGATGAGGCCGAGCAGCGCGAAGGCGATCCAATGATCCACGGACTGGATGAGGGATTCAAACTGCGTGCCGAGGAAATATCCAAGCAGCGGCATCAGCGCCTGGAACCCGCCAAAGTAAAGCCCGGCCGTGAGCGCATGGCGCGGCGAGGCTTTGCGTACGGAAAGCCCCTTGCAGACCGCCACCGCGAACGCGTCCATGGAAAGGCCGAGGGCGATGATGAACAGCTCCCACAAATGCATGCTTCGTTTCCTCCAAGTGTGCCGTTTTTAATATATGAGCAAAAAAAGAGACCTATCTGCGCAGAAAACAGATAAGTCTCGCCATTTCATGCCAAGCCGGGAAGCGGGGCGCTTCCAGTATGTCGACTTCGCCACGCGGCAGTCCGCGCCGGCTACTCCCTTACTTGGCAAATATCGTATCACGCGGCGGGCGCTCGTGTCAAGCGGCAGGCTTGGAAAGCACGCCGTCCAGCTGCCCGCTGTGCTCAACCATGAGCGCGCCGTCCGCATCGTCGCCAAAGGTGAGCACGGCGGTCTTCCCTTCGGAAAGATCCAGCGTAAACACGCCTTCCACAAGCGGCTCGCCCAGTTCCTCTCCAACGCCCGCATACGCTTGTGCCAGCGCGGTTATGCCATCGGCTTCCGGGAGGGTGAAGCCAAAGGTTTCCCCGCGGCGCAGCGGCGTGCCGTCCGCATATTGAGCGTACTTGTCAGCGCTCGCATAGGTAAGCGACACGGTGCGCACCTCCGCCGCGCTGTCGAACACGATGAACACGTTCGCGTCCGGGTCCAGCTCCGCCGCCCCGCAGCCGCAGGCAAGGCAGAGGAGAACAGAGATCACAAGCGGCATGAATACGCGCCGTTGTTTTGTTGTTGCAAAAATCTTCATTGTTGGAGCTCCTTTCCTGATTTTAAAGTAAACTTCTCAGCATTCCGGCGCAGCCAAACCCGCCGCTTGCTCAAAACACAGCCTCAAACTCAAACCAGTTTCCCTCGATGCGGGCCGTCGTCCCCCGGTTATCGCCTTCCGCGCCCCATGCCCACCCGGTTTCCGTTTGCGTCAGGGCCACATCCGCGTTCTGAAACGCTGCCGGTTCTCCGCTTGCGGAATAGTAGATTCCTTTATAGGTGGAAGCTGGAACACTTCCGCACGCAGAGGTGATAAATTCAACGATCTGGTTTTCCCCCGCCCAATAAGAGACGCTTTCTATGCCCTGGATCGAAACGCCGCCGGCGTCCCCCTTCTCCAGGATCTCGCAGGCCGCTTTTTCGAGCGCCTCGCGGTTTTCAGCATAAAACCGCTGCGGATCGTCCGCCGCAACGCAGCCGCAGGCAAGGCAGGCAATCAGGCCAAGCACAGGCAGCATAAACGCATGCCGCCGTTTTTTTACTATGCTTCGCTTCATTTTGCTTTCCCCTTTCATCCTTCCCTTTTCGCCGTGTTGTCCAAATCCTCCGGCGCAACGTCATAATAGATCTGTTGCCGCATCGGGCTTTCCAGCAGCACGCCGCGCGCGTCCGCCGAAAGCTGATAGCGCAGGAAGTTTGCGTTGGCCTCGCTCAAAGCGCCCTTTTGCGCCGCGTCCGCAAGGACGCTCCGCGCGATAATCGCGTCGAGGTTGAGCGCGCAAAGGCAGAGATACCAGGCGACGAGCGCGCCTGCAAGCAGGCGAATGAGCCGGAGGCGCGGCCGGTAGAGCTTCACCGCGCAGAGCGCGAGCGCCGCAAGCAGGAAGAGCATGAACCAGAGCGGCAGGATGCGGTTGATCGTGAGGCCGTAGGCGCGGATGTAAAGCGCGAGGCGGTACAGCGCGGAGGCGAGCACGAGCGCCGTCGCGCCGAGGAGCGCGAGCAGCACCCGCCGCAGGGCCGGGCTTTCCTTGGTGTACGCATGGCATATGCCGAAGGCGAGGAAGTTGATCGCCGCCACGGCGCAAAGCTCATGGAAGCCGCGCACTGCGTATTCGGAATAGGTCAGCGCCTCCGGCAGGCCCGCAAGCCCCGTGAGGTACGTAAACTGGAAGGCCGCGAACACCGCGTACACCGCGAGCAGCAGCCCGAGCGCCGCGAGCGCGCTTGCGGATTCGACCGTCTTCGGGTACGGCGTTTCGGCAACCTTGGGCCGCTGCCAGGTCATCGCGTACAGGAAGGAGTAAAAGAGCATCGCAATGAAGAGCGTGCCCACGAGCCGCGGCACAAAGCTGCCGAAGGAAAGCCCCGCGAGGGCATTTTTGAAGTAATAGGCCATCACTGCGTCCGCCTCTATGAGCAGCGCCGCCACGAGGACCGCCACCGGCAGCGCGCAGAGGAGGCCGATGCGCGCCGCCCGCGCCCGCGGGCTCCCCTTGCCGCGCGGGAACAGGCTCCCGAGCGCCCCGAAGAAGCGGCCGATGCAGGCGAACGGGGCCACGAACCAACCGCGCAGGTACAGCCCGAAATACTGCCCTTCCCGGCAGGCCGGGACATCATAGGCGCAGTCCACAGCATGCAGCATCAGAAGGAGCGGGATCACGAGCAGGTTAAGCAGCGACGTTTCCGCCTGCGCGTATATGGCGTAGCGCAAAAACAGCAGCGCCGTCGCAGCAAGCAGGAACAGGCTCGAAGGGCGGAGGGCGCGCTTGGGATTCGCCGCGCAGAAGCCTGCGGCATATACGGCCCAGAACACCGCATAGGCCGGGATAAATTCACGGACAGTGCTCGAAAAGAACGCGCCGGCGTCCCCGAACCACCAGAAGGCAACGATCCCCCCGAGCACGAGCGTAAACAGGAGCAGCAGCCGCTGCACGGGGGTGTATACGCGCTTTTCAGGCGCAGCCGCCTCCCCCGAAGGCGGTGCGGGCGGCTGTTCGTAATACTTTTCTTCCATCATACGGCCTCGCTCTCTTTTTCGTCCGGGATATATTCCAGGATGTCCGCCGGCTGGCATTCCAGGATGCGGCAGAGCGCATCGAGCGTGGAAAAGCGGATGGCCTTCCCCTTGTTGGTTTTGAGGATGGAAAGGTTGGCCGGCGTAATACCGAGCCGTTCGGCCAGCTCACCGGAGGAAAGCCTGCGCTTGGCGAGCATCACATCGAGATTTACGCGGATCATTTGTGCTCGCCCTCCTTAAATCGTCAGGTCGTTTTCGAGCTTGAACGCGACCGCCCGGCGGAACACGCCCGCAAGCACGAGCGCGAACAGGCCCGCAAGCAGCATCACAATCGCGCAGACAGCTGTCATGGGCGTAAAATGCGCAAAGCAGCGCACGGCGAACATCGCCCCTGCAAGCTCCGCCGCGACGCCCATACGCACGAAGGCGCGCACGTTGCGCTCCACAAACGGGTCGGCCAAAACCGTGCGCATTACGAGCAGCAGCTCGAAGAGAATCCACAGCGCAAACGCGGCAGCGGCCGTAAGGAAAACGCGCAGCGCAACGGGATTGGAATCCGTTTGGCAATAGGCGGCAATGATCCGATCCCAGCCGCTGCCGGGGATATAAAGCGTCACGGCGCAAAAAAGCACAAACGCCGCAAGGAGATAGAGCATCGCCTCCGTGATGCGGGGCAGCAGCTTCGTTTTCATAAAACAACAACACCTCCAAGGAAATCGCTTTCTTGGAGGTATTGTAGCATGGGTTTTATCGAATTTCAATATAAAATTATCGTTTTTCAATAATCGTTCATCATTCGCGCTATTCTGCCCGCCTTCGCGGGCGCCGCGTCACACGATGTCGATCTCCTTGCCGCAGAACTCACAGGTGTGCTTGCCTGGCTGTTTGAACGCCTTGCCCGGCAGCGGCCGGTTGCAGAATGGGCAGGCGATGGAAAAAGCGTTGGCGGCAGCCATAATGAGTCCTACTGCAAGGGTGCACCCGAGAAGCACTAAATTGCGCACATCCCAAACCGCAAAGGCCAGCAGTTCAAGCAACAGAACAACGAGCGATACCCGGCAGGCGATTTCAGTCACCCGGTAGACCAATCTGTGTTTCATGAGCTTGCCCTTCCTCCATTCATATTCTGATAATACTTTAACATGTTGGATTGGCGCTTGCAACCGCATTCCGTAAGATATATTCTTCCCGCCGGAACGGAACCCGCCCGCACGTTTTCAAAACAGGAAGCGCGCTTATACCAGCTGCCGCGCCCACTTGCCCTGCCGCGTCCGGCGCAGCGCGAAGAACAGGCGCACGAGGCTTGCCACGTGCTGGCAGGCATAAACATACGGCAGCGGCAGTTTGAAATACAGTCCTACGAGCAGCGAGAGCGGGATGGAGATCGCCCACATGGGCAGAAGGTCGATGATCGCAGCGGCGCGCGTATCCCCGCCGCTTCTGAGAATACCCACGATGATTGTAAAGTTGAGCGCCCAAAGCGGCAGCGCGAAGCCCATCACGAAGGTCGTATCCGCGGCAAGCGCCTGCGTTGCAGGCGTGGTGTTGGTGTAAAGATAAGGGATGTATACCCCAAGCGTGCAGACAAGCACCGCAACGAGCGTGCCAACGAGTGCGGAGAGCCAAAGGAAACGCTTGCCGTAAACATAGGCGTCATCCTGCCCGCTTGCGCCGAGCGTATTGCCGATGACGACCGCGGCCGCTGTGCCGATTCCCTGAAGCAGGATGAAGGAAAGCTTATCCACCGTGCCGACGATCATCATCGCAGCGAAAGCATCCGTGCCCATTTTGCCGTAGATCGCATTCTGCGCAAGCATGCCGAGCGCCCAGATGGAATCATCCAGCAGCACTGGCGCGCTCACGGCGATGAACGGGCGGATGTTCGCAAACACATGGTCGAACAGCTCGTGCCATTTTGCGCGGGCGGCGGTATCCCGGGCGAAGCTGAAGAACAGCAGCGTGCCGCAATCCACTGCGGAGCCGATGAGCGTTGCGATGGCTGCGCCCCGCACGCCGAGCATCGGGAAGCCCAGGTTGCCGAAAATGAGGCAATAGTTCAGGAACATGTTCACAAGAAGCCCCGCAAGGCCGGAGAGCATGGGCAGCTTTGCATGGCCGGTGGATTTGTGGACCGCACCGAAGGGATAGATGACTGCCTTGAACAGATAGCCCCAGGAGGCGATGGCAAGATATTCGACGCCGCGCGCGGTCACGGCAGCCTCGTCGCTGAACAGGCCCACGCAGAACCCGCCGAAGCCCTGCGCCACAGCAACGAACAACGCTGCGCATGCACCCGCGAGCACGATGCAGAGGCCGAGCGTGCGGCGCACGCCGGCAAGGTCCTTTTTGCCGAAGTATTGCGCCATGAACACGCTGCCGCCGCCCGTGACGCCAAAAAGGCAGATGTCCAGCAGATAGGCAAGCTGGTTGGCAGCGCCGACGCCTGCAAGTTCAATATCGCCGAGGCCGCCGATCATGATGGTATCCACCATGTACATGGCCGTTGAAAGGAGCTGCTGGAGCATAATGGGCAGGCACACGGCGAATACTTTGCGGTAGAACGCCTTGTCCGAAAGGCCGAGGATGTCGCGCTTCATAAAAATGGGTCCCCTCCAATGATACTGCGGATACAATGATAACATTCTGCGGAAAAATTGTGAAGTGCGCGCCGCAAAATCCCGCTTTGTGATATACTTGTGGCAAACGAAAACGAATGCAGAAAGGTCGGAATGGTATGCCGTATTTTTACTATGATTCGATGCTCTGGGTGGTGCTCGCCGTCGCGGTGATCGGCATGATCGCCTCCTCCCGTGTGCAGAGCACGTTCCGGAAATATTCCGAGATGCCGGCGCGCACCGGCCTGCGCGCGTGCGACGTGGCGCAGCGCATGCTTTTCGACGGCGGGAGCGACGCACAGCTCACCCGCGTTTCCGGCGCGCTGACGGATCACTTTAACCCCAAAACCAACACGGTCGGCCTTTCGGAAGCGGTGTTTGACCAATCTTCCGTGGCAGCGCTCGCCGTGGCGGCGCATGAGATCGGCCACGTGATGCAGTATCAGGAAGGCTACGCGCCCATCCGCGTGCGCAACGCGCTCGTGCCGGTGGCGAACATTGGCTCCACGATCTCGCCGTATCTGGTGCTGCTCGGCGTGCTGATGGGCAGCTACGAGCTTGCGCTCTTCGGCGCGCTGCTCTTCGGCGGCATTTTGCTGTTCCAGCTTGTGACGCTGCCGGTGGAGTTCAACGCTTCCCAGCGCGGCATCGCCATGCTTTCCGAGGGCGGCTACATCGCGGGCGGCGAGGAGGAAGGCGCGGCCAAGGCCGTGCTGCGCGCCGCGGCAATGACCTACGTGGTGGCGGCGCTTTCGGCATTCGTTTCCTTCCTGCGGCTGCTCATGATCGCGGGCCGCTCCCGGCGGGATTGACCAAATCAAAACCTATCTGAAACTATGGAATTCAATTTGGAATTGGAACGGCTGATGCAAAAGGAAGCGCACTTCCATGCAGCGCTGCGCTTCGTGCGCGCTGCATATGCGATTTTTGGCGTCGCCGTAGCGGGGCGCGGCGGGCTCCGGCACAGCAGCTATGAATGGATCAACGGGCTTTCCACGCTCTTGCTCATCCCGGGGCTCGCCCTCATGCGCCGCATGTTCCGCTGGAAGGGCGGCGCACAGCTCGAGATTTTGGTTTACGCGTTCGCCTGCCTGAGCTGGACGCTCGGCGGCGCGGCGGAATGCTATGAAGCCATCCCGTATTTCGACAAGGCAGTGCATACGCTTTCCGGCGTGCTCGTTTCGATGCTCGCGCTCGCGCTGTTCCGCGTGCTGGAGCGGGCGCGCCCCATCCCGGCGCAGGGGAAGGCTACGGCCTGCCTGTTCATGCTGTTTGCATCGATGGCGGTGGCAGGCATGTTCGAGCTTTGCGAATACGCGCTCGCCCCCTTCGTCGGACGCGATTTGCAGCATGTGTTGGATACGGGCGTTTCCGATACCATGGGGGACATATTCGTCTGCCTCTGCGGGACGCTCGTAAGCGTCGCGCTGCTCCTGCGCTCGTTCCGCGGAAAGCACAGCTTTCTGACCGACGCAGCGGACGCCTTTGCGCTGCAAAACGGCGCACGGCTGGCGTAAAGCCCGGGAGAACCATATACCGCCCGATCCACTCACAGTATCTCATCTTTTTCATAGCCTCGGCAAGAATTTAACTACCCTTTCCGGAGGAATTGGTTTAGAATATAAGTTAGGAGGAGGAGCCCATGCGCCGGGAGTCCGCTCCAATCCCAAACCGAGGTGATATTTGGTGAACGCCTATCTGGATGAAGTTGCGCTCTACCTGTTCAACGAGGGGAAATCCGCCTATGCATACCGCACGCTCGGCTGCCATCCCGTGCAGACTGCGGAAGGCTGGGACGCATTCCGCTTCGCCGTCTGGGCGCCGAACGCACGCGCCGTCAGCGTCGTCGGGAGCTTCAACGGATGGAACGCGGCGGCTGACCCCATGGAACGCTGCGGCACGACCGGCGTTTGGCAGGCATGCATCGGCATCGCGCATATCGGGGATACCTATAAATACGCAATCACAACCGAGGAAGGCCGGCTGATCTACAAGGCTGACCCGTTTGCCTTTTACAGCCAGAAACGTCCGGAGACCGCTTCCATCATCTGGGACGTTGACGGCTATGAATGGCACGATGCAGCGCACATGGAGGCGCGCACGCAATACGACCCGTATAAATCGCCCATGAGCATCTACGAGGTGCATCTCGGCTCCTGGCGTGCAGGGCTTGATTACGACGCGCTCGCGTTCGAGCTTGTGAATTACCTCGTGGACATGGGCTACACGCATGTGGAGCTGATGCCCCTTTGCGAATACCCGCTGGATGACAGCTGGGGCTACCAGATCACGGGGTATTATTCCATCACCTCGCGCTACGGCACGCCGCAGCAGTTCAAGGCGCTCGTGGATGCCTGCCACCGCGCGGGCGTCGGCGTGATCCTCGACTGGGTGCCCGCCCACTTCACGCGGGACGCCCACGGTCTCCGCCGGTTTGACGGCACGCCCCTTTACGAGCACCCGGACCCGCGGCGTGGCGAGCAGCCCCAATGGGGCACGATGCTCTTCAACCTGGAGCGCAGCGAGGTGCAAAGTTTCCTCATCTCCAATGCGATCTTTTTCTTAAAGGAATACCATATCGACGCGCTGCGCGTGGACGCGGTGAGCTGCATGCTTTACCTCGACTACGGCCGCGAGGGCGGGAACTATCTGCCCAACCGCTTCGGCGGCAACGAAAACCTTGCGGCGATCGACTTCTTCACGCGGCTCTCCGCCGCTGTGCGGCAGGAGTGCCCGGGCGCGCTTCTGATCGCGGAGGAAAGCACAGCTTTCCCGCTTGTTTCCGCGCCCGCGAAGGAGGGCGGCCTCGGGTTTGATTTCAAATGGAACATGGGCTGGATGAACGACACGCTCTCCTACTGCAAGCTGGACAGCCTGTTCCGCCGCTACCACCACGATAAGCTCACCTTTTCCATGTGCTACGCATTCTCGGAGCACTATATCCTGCCGTTCTCGCACGATGAGGTCGTTCACATGAAAAACTCGCTCATCGGGCGCTTCCCCGGCACGTACGATGAAATGTTTGAGCAGCTTCGCCTGCTTTATATGTACCAATACGCCCACCCGGGCAAGAAGCTGCTGTTCATGGGCGGCGAGTTCGGCCAGTTCGCGGAATGGGATTTCCGCGTCTCGCTGGACTGGCACCTGCTCGATTACCCGCGCCACGCGGCGCTGCGGGAATTCGTGAAGGCGCTCAACCGGTTCTACCGCAGCAGCCCCGCGCTCTATGCCCGTGACGACAGCTGGGACGGCTTTGAATGGCGCAGCGTGGACGATTCCGCCCACAGCGTGATCGCATTCAGCCGCTTCGGGCCGGAGGGCGAGCTGCTCTGCTGCTTCAATTTCACGCCTGTGGCGCACCGGCCGTATTCCATCCGCCTGCCGTTCGCGGCGGCGCTCACACGCGTGATGTCCAGCGCCGAGGCCCCCTCGCCCGGCGTGCTCACCACCGCCGCGGAAGGGGACGGGAGCTTCCGCGCGGAGATTCCGCTCGGGCCGTATGAAGCCGCCTATTACCGCGTTGCACAGCGGGGCGGGCGCGGCGCGGCGGAATAACCCCAAGTCCGATCAACAAGGAGGAAGACGCGCATGATCAAAAAACGCATGGTCGCAATGCTGCTTGCCGGCGGGCAGGGCACGCGCCTTGGCGTGCTCACCAACCGCACGGCAAAACCCGCAGTCCCCTTCGGGGGCAAGTACCGCATTATCGACTTCCCGCTGTCCAACTGCGTCAATTCCGGCGTGGACACCGTGGGCGTGCTGACGCAGTATGAGCCGCTCGAGCTCAACGGCTACCTGGGCAACGGCAGCGCCTGGGATCTCGACCGCAATTCCGGCGGCGTTTACGTGCTTCCGCCCTATGTCAAGGGCAGCCGGGGCGAATGGTATTCCGGCACGGCCAACGCCATCTGCCAGAACATCGGCTTCCTCGAACGCTATTCCCCGGAGTATGTGCTCATCCTATCCGGCGACCACATCTATAAGATGGACTATTCCGCCATGCTCCGCCACCATGTGGAAAAGCAGGCGGACGCAACCATCGCCGTGCTGCAGGTGCCCATGGCGGAGGCACACCGCTTCGGCATTATGAACACGGATGCGGACGACCGTATCGTGGAATTCGAGGAAAAGCCCAAGGCGCCTAAGAGCGACAAGGCATCCATGGGCATTTACATCTTCACCTGGCCGGTGCTCCGGGAGTTCCTCATGCGGGACGACCGTGACCAGGGCTCGCAGCACGATTTCGGCAAGAACATCATCCCCGCGATGCTACGGGACGGCAGGCGCATGTTCGCCTACCGGTTCGATGGCTATTGGAAGGATGTCGGCACTGTGCAGAGCCTTTGGGAGGCCAACATGGATCTCATCAAGGACGAGCCGGAGCTCAACCTCAGCGATAAGGACTGGCGCATCTACAGCCGCAGCGCCATCATGCCCGCGCATTATATGGGGCCGCACGGGAGCGCCGTGCGCTCCATCGTCACCGAAGGGTGCGACGTGGACGGCAGCATCCGCCACAGCGTGCTGTTCGCGGGCGCAACCATCGGCCAAGGGGCGGAGATTTCGGACTCCGTGGTGCTGCCGGGCGCGCGCATCGGCGCGAACGCGGTGGTGAAGAAGGCGATTGTAGGGGAAAACGCTGTCGTGGGGGAGAACGCCTTTGTGGGCGCGCCGCCCGTGGAGGGCGACCCGCCCTATGACACCTCTCTCACCGGGGACATCACGCTCGTTGCGAGCAACACATCCATCCGGGCGGGCGCGCGCGTGCCCGCCGGCATGATCGTGAACGCGGACGCGTTCGCCGCAAAGGAGGGTTAAGCCATGACGGATAAAGCTTTCGGCCTCATTTACACCGGCGAATCCAACATGCAGCTAAGGGATCTGACCTATTCCCGCTCCATCGCGGCGGTGCCCTTCGCGGGGCGCTACCGCTGCATCGACTTCATCCTTTCCTGCCTCGTGAACACGGGCATTACGAACGTGGGCATCATCACGCAGAAGAATTACCACTCGCTGATGGATCACCTCGAATCCGGCAAGGAATGGGATCTGCACCGCAAGCGGGACGGCCTTTTCATCCTGCCGCCCTTCGTCACCCGGGACAATACGGGCATCTACCGCGGCACCATCGACGCGCTGCGCTCCGTGCTCGGCTATATCCGCCGCAGCGCCCAGCGCTATGTGGTGCTTGCCGGGAGCCACACCATCTACAACACCACGTTTACGGAGATGATCGCCCAGCACATCAAAACCGGCGCGGACATCACCATCATGTACAACGAGGAAACGGCCTTTGACCCGGAGGATCAGTACATGGACCTGCGCCTCACGCTGCACGAAAGCGGCCGCGTGACGGATCTGCAGCTTGACCCATACCGCCCGCTTTCCAACCTGCAGTCCTGCGACACCTATGTGATGGAAAAGACGCTGCTCGAATACCTCATCGAGGAGGCCGCCGCCCATGACTACACGGATTTCACGCGGGATGTTCTGCTCAAGCATGTGGACTCCCTCAAGATCTACGGCTGGCGGTATGGCGGCTATGTCGCGCGCTTCAACTCGCTGGCGGGCTTCTTCCGGCACAACATGGCCGTGTTGAACCGTTCCGTGCGCGAGGACCTGTTCAACCGGGAGCATCCGGTCTACACCAAGGTCAAGGATGAGGCGCCCGCACGCTACGGCCAGCATGCTTCCGTGCGCAACAGCCTCGTGGCGGACGGCTGTGTCGTCGAAGGGACGGTAGAAAACAGCGTGCTCTTCCGCGGCGTGCATGTGGGGGAAGGGAGCGTCGTGCGCGACTGCATCCTGATGCAGGCTTCGGATCTCCATGCCGGCTGCGAGCTCAACCACGTCATTCTCGACAAGGGCGTGACCGTGAAGAACAGCCGCCGGCTGGCTGGATACGATGGCTTCCCGATCATCGTGCGCAAGGGCAGCGTGATTTAGCGGGGAAAAGGAAAGGCTGTTTGGCTTTCCAGCAATTTTCCGGCAGGCTTTGCGGAACGCCGCCCGGGCGAGGCAATTCCCCGGCATGCTTTAGAACGGCTTCTTAGTAAGGCAATCCTCCGTCAGCGCTTGCGCCGCTGGAATACGGCAATCCCCCGTCAGCGCTTGCGCGCTGCCACCCCCTTTC
>OJPD01000338.1_pt1 | contig 37528 bp, 29 predicted proteins | sample 1598371 | NCBI WGS metagenome assembly OJPD01 (sample SAMN03922478, study PRJEB24848) | human gut metagenome | isolation source: stool sample | host: Homo sapiens | place: Germany | collected 2010-11
CGATCTCCGCGCTGGACGTTTCCATCCGCGCGCAGGTCCTGAACCTCCTTTCCGCGCTGCAAAAAGAGCGGGGACTTACGTATCTGTTCATCGCCCACGACCTTTCGGTCATGCGTTTCATCACGGACCGCATCGCTGTTATCCACAAGGGCGTAATCGTGGAGCTTGCGGAAACGGAGAAGCTCTTTGCCCATCCGCTGCATCCATACACCCGCGCGCTGCTTTCGGCTATCCCCATGCCGGACCCGATCTCCGAAAAGGAGAAGGTGCTCGAGGTATATGATCCCTCCTGCCACGATTATTCCGTGGATAAGCCCAAATGGACGGAAATCGAAGAGGGCCATTTCATCATGGCCAACGAAAAAGAGCTTGCGGAATACCGCGAGCGCATGAAGGATTAAACGGCGCCCTGCGCCGCACGTTCCGCAAACAACTGCAATGCCTGCCCGCTTTCCGCGGGCGGGCTCTTGTTGGTAAAAGCGTTTTTCGCGGGCGGCCCGTGTGAAACTTAACGGGAAATTAACCGCTGCGAGCAAGGAATTTGCAAAGAAAAAGGAGAAACAAATCAGATGGAAAAACGCGCGTTGGTGATCTCTCCCATTGCACCGTATTTCGTGACGCCCGCCCCCATGGCGGAACCGGACGATGAGGGCTGGTATGGCCAGACCGTCGAGGTCTTGGAGACGGCGGAAGGTGGGTTCTACAAGATCCGCACGCCGTACCGGTATGAGACCTATGTGCATGAATCGCACCTGTGCATGGACAGCGCGGAGGTGGAACGCTGGGAAAAGGCAGACCTGCGGCGCGTCTGGGCCGCTTGGACCGACGTGCAGGCGGCGGATGGCGCGACGCATCCTTACCACATCAGCCTGTGCCGCGGCGCAGCGGTGGAGCTCCTTGCGCCGCCGGAAAAACCGCAGGGGTGGGCGAAGGTGCGCCTCATCGGCGGGGCGGAAGGCTTCGTGCGCGAAGGCTTCCTTGGACCGTATTATGACGATGAACCCTCCGCAGGCGAGGAAGAGCTGCGCAACAGCGTTGTGGAAGCGGCAAAGCTGTACCTGGGCGTGCAATACCGCTGGGGCGGGAAGACGCCGCAGGGCATCGACTGCTCCGGCCTTGTAGGCGCGGCTTACCTGCTCAACGGCGTGAAACTTTACCGCAATGCGAGCATCAAAGAAGGTTTCCCCATGCACGAGATCGACCGTGCGAAAATGAAGAAGGGCGACCTGCTGTTCTTCAAGGGCCACGTGGCCATGTATCTCGGCGATGGGATGTATATCCATTCCACGAGCAAGGCGGGTTCGGACGGCGTGGTGCTCAACAGCCTTTGCCCGGGCCATCCGCTGTACCGGCACGACCTCGCAAAAGGCGTGCTTGCTGTGGGTTCCGTTTTTTAAGACCGTCATCAGAGAAGGAGGGGTTCCAAATGAACATCAACGACAACTTTGAATTCCTGAACGTAGGCTTGCCGGAGGATATTCTGCGCCGCAAGACCTGGGGCGATTTTGAGGGCGCCGTGCGCCTGATCGATAAACGCCTCGCCGGGGAGATCCCGGATGCGTTGCGCGCATGCCTCGTCTGCGAGCGGGAGATGATCCTCCGCCTGGAGAAGGACTATCCCTTCAGCGAGGCGCAGGCGCTTGAGAAGATCCGCGCCGCGATCCCGGATTTTACGGACGATGAGTTTCACACCATGGTGGACGATAACAAGATCGACTGGATCTACGTCCATGGGGAACCACACTACTTCCTGCGCTTTTACCAGACGCTCATCAAGACGGACGCAGCCTTTGCCGCGCGCGCGGGCGTCGTAGACCGGGGCCGGGTGGACGGCGAGGACAACGGCAACACAAAGGAGAGCCTGCTGGACCGTTCCGCGCGCCTCATGCGCGAGAACGGAAAGCTCAGCAACCGCATCCGCATCCGCGCCAGCGTCCGCATTAAGGACGAGGCTTTTGAAAAGGGCAAGCGCGTACGCGTGCATATCCCGATCCCTGCAAAGTGCATCCAGCAGAGCGAGATCGAGCTTGTGGGCTATTATGGCGCCCCTGCGCACATCGCGCCGGAGGATGCGCCGCAGCGCACGATCTACTGGGAAGAGGTCATGGAGGAGAACCATGAGTTCTGGGTGGAATACTCCTACGTGCACACTGCGTCGTATGTTGACCCGATGCAGATCGTCCCGGATGCGGAGCAGCCTACTTTCTTCACGAACGAGGAGAACCCGCACATTGTGTTCACGCCGTATATCAAGGAGCTCGTAAAGACGCTCACCAAGGGCGTGACGAACCCGGTGGAGAAGGCGCGCATCTTCTATGACTTCGTGACACGCAACGTGAAGTATTCCTTCATGCGGGAATATTTTGGGCTGGAGAACATCGCGGAAAACTGCGCGCGCAACTTCAAGGGCGACTGCGGCGTGCAGGCTCTGCTGTTCATCACGCTGTGCCGCTGCGCGGGCATCCCGGCGCGCTGGCAGAGCGGCCTTTGCGCCAAGCCGGACGATGTGGGCATGCACGATTGGGCAATGTTCTACGTTGCGCCCTATGGCTGGATGTTCGCCGATCCCTCCTATGGCGGCGGCGCGCACCGCGCAGGCAGCGAAGCGCGCAGGGTGCATTATTTCGGCAACCTCGACCCATACCGCATGGTCGCCAACTGTGAGTTCCGCGCGCCGCTTGACCCGCCGAAAACCCATTGGCGGCACGACCCGTACGACAACCAGGCGGGCGAGATCGAATACGAGGACCGCGGCCTGCGCGGCCCCGAATATGAGCGCCACATGGAAATGACGCAATACGCCGAACTATAAAAGCAACGAGCAAGGAGAGCGGAACCAATGAAAAAGACGTTACCCTACGACAAAGCGAAGATCGAGTCCATCATCAAGGAATACCCCACCCCGTTCCATATCTATGACGAGCATGGCCTGCGCGCCCGCGTGCATGCGCTGCAAAAGGCGTTTTCCTGGAACGAGGGCTACAAGGAGTATTATGCTGTGAAGGCCTGCCCAAACCCCGTGCTGATGCAGATCCTCAAGGAAGAGGGCTGCGGCATGGACTGCTCCAGCTATGCGGAGCTGATGCTCAGCGAGGCTGTCGGCATCGTAGGGGATAACATCATGTTCTCCTCCAACGCTACGCCTGCAAAGGATTTCGAGTATGCGCGCCGGCTCGAGGCGACCATCAACCTCGACGACATTTCTCATATCGATTTCCTTGCGAAGCATGGCGGCATCCCAAAGACCATCTGCTGCCGCTTCAACCCGGGCGGCGAGTTCAAGATCGGCACGCAGATCATGGGCAACCCTGCGGACGCGAAGTATGGTTTCACCCGCGCGCAGCTCACCGAAGGCATGAAGAAGCTCAAGGAGCTGGGCGTGACTGAGTTCGGCCTGCACGCGTTCCTCTCCTCCAATAACACGGATAACATGTATTACCCGACGCTTGCGAAGCTCCTCTTTGAAACCGCAAAAGAGCTGCATGAGGAGCTCGGCATCAAGATCGGCTTTATCAACCTTTCTGGCGGCGTGGGCATCCCGTACCGCCCGGAGGACGCGGAGACGGACATTGAGGTCGTCGGCGACAAGGTACACGAGGCTTACGAGGCCGCCTTTGGCGGGACGGACATGAAGCCGCGCATCTTCACGGAGCTTGGGCGCTACATCACCGGCCCCATCGGCACGCTCGTGACGACCGTGCTGCATGAGAAGAAAACCTATAAGGACTTCATTGGCTGCGACGCCTGCGCTGCGAACCTGATGCGCCCGGCGATGTACGGCGCATATCACCACGTGACCGTGCTTGGCAAGGAGGACGCGCCCTGCGACCATCTGTATGACATCACGGGCTCCCTCTGCGAGAGCAATGACCGTTTTGCCATCGACCGCATGCTGCCCGAGATCGAGATCGGAGACGTCCTCGCCATCCACGACACCGGCGCGCACGGCTTCTCCATGGGGTATAACTACAACGGCAAGCTCAGGAGCGCGGAGCTGCTGCTGCGTGAGGACGGCAGCGTAAAGCTGATCCGCCGTGCGGAAACCACGAAGGATTATTTCGCAACGTTCGACTTCCTGAACCTGCCCCGCCTGAACAACGAGGAATAAGAAGGGAGTATATCATGAAAAACAACATTCCGCGCATCCCGCTCGCGCAGCTGCCCACGCCGTTTTACAAGCTCGAGAACATCAGCGCCGAGCTTGGCCGCAGCATCTACATCAAGCGGGATGATATGACCGGCGTGAGCCTCGGCGGCAACAAGGTGCGCAAGCTGGAATACCTGCTTGCGGACGCGAAGGCGCAGGGGTGCGACGTGGTGCTCACCACGGGCGGCGCGCAATCCAACCATGCGATGCTGACCGCCGCCTGCTGCCGCAGGCTTGGCATCGAACCCATCCTCGTGCTCAAGAAGCGCGGCGTGATGGGCCGCAAGGGCAATTTGCTGCTGGAAGCGCTCATGGATGTGGACGTCCGCTTCGTGGACACGGACAGCTATGACGACGTTTATGCGGAAATGGACCGGCTCGCGGACGAACTGCGCGCGGCGGGCCGCAAACCGTACCTTGTGCCCGTGGGCGGCAGCGTGCCGCTCGGCACGATTGGCTATGTGAACTGCGCGGAAGAGGTCTTTGCGCAGGCGAAAGCCGCAGGTATCAAGATCGACCGTGTAGTCTGCACAGCAGGCAGCGGCGGCACGATGGCCGGCATGGTGCTCGGCACGATGCTTTATGGCGAGGGTGCGTCCGTGACCGGCATCGCCGTGTGCGAGGATCCGTTCGAGGAGATCGTAGCCGAGCTTGTGAGTGAGACCGCGAAGCTCATGGGAGAGGATATTTCCCTGACAGCCGCCGAGGTGGATGTACGCCGTTATTATGGCGCGGGCTACGCCCAGCCCTCCGAGGAGGGGCTCGAAGCCGTGCGCATGATGGCGCGCAAGGAGGGCCTGATGCTCGATCCGGTTTATACCGGCAAGACCTTTGCTGGCCTCATCGACCTTTGCCGCAAGGGGGAGATCAAAGAGAACGAAACCGTGCTGTTCCTGCACAGCGGCGGCGCGGCAAGCCTCTTTGCCATCGACCCGGAAGCGGTCGTAAAATAATGTGAAAGCGAACTCCTTCCGCCCGCTCGGGCAGAGGGAGTTCAAACGAATTGCGGGCAGTCTTGGGGCAGGCTTTGTGGAGCGGCCGCTGCATTAAGGCAATCCCCCGTCAGCGCTCGCGCGCTGCCACCTCCTTTCGTAAAGGGGGCGCTTGGGCGTGGGGAGTTCCAACAGGTTCCGCATCCGGAAAACGCGCGGAAGCGTGCAACCCAAAAGGCTCCTTTTGAAAGGAGCTGTCCGCGAAGCGGGCTGAGGATTGTCCTTACCACCGCAACCGCCGGATATACCGCAGGGAAGGTGTGCTTTTCGAAGTATCTCGGGGTACGGCAATCCCCCGTCAGCGCTCACGCGCTGCCCCCCCTTTCGTAAAGGGGGCGCTTGGGCGTGGTGAGTTCCAACGGGTTCCGCATCCGGAAAACGCGCGGAAGCGTGCACCCCAAAAGGCTCCTTTTAAAAGGAGCTGTCCGCGAAGCGGACTGAGGATTGTCCTTACCCGCGCGGCCTTTTCTTTCAACTGCCGTAGGGGATGGTGTCCGGACGTTCCGCATCACAGGTAGTGCCAATGTTCATTCGCATCCATGGCGGCCCATCCCCTCGCCCCTTCCCGACGCGGGAAGGAGAAGATATGGCGAAGGAGCTGCGCCCCTCCACTGCCCATGGGCAGCGCACCGGCCGAAAGGCTCCTTTGGCACACGCGGCCTTTGTGAACTGTGGAGCAGTCAACGGCGCAAGCCATGACTGAGGATTGTCTTACTTCCGTAGCCGCCGGCATGCGCTGCAAGCATGAAAAACTGAGAATACTTTTGTTCTACGCAGAAAGGCAATAAAAGCTACCATGAAAAAGACCATTGGAATCATCGGCGGCATGGGGCCGCTTGCCACGGCGGATCTGTTCCGCAAGATCGTCATGATGACGGACGCGAAGTGCGATCAGGAGCATCCGCGCGTGCTCATCGACAGCAACACCAACATCCCGGACCGCACGGCCGCCATCCTTTCCAGCGGCGAGAACCCGCTGCCGCAGCTTGCGCGTTCGGCGCGCACGCTGGAACGCGCGGGCGCGGACGTGCTGATGATGCCCTGCAACACGGCGCATTATTTCTACGACGGCGTTTGCGCTGCAACCAAACTGCCGGTGCTGCACATGCTGCGCCTCACGGCGGAGGAGATCGACCGGCGGAGGATCAAAACCGTCGGCCTGCTCGCCACGGACGGCACCATCCAAACCGGCATTTACGAGCGCCTGTTTGAAGAACACAATGTGGCGGTCGTGAAGCCGGACGCGGCGGGGCAGAAGCAGATCATGGCGCTCATCTATGACGGCGTGAAAGCCGGCAACGCCGCCTTTGACACCGCCCCCGTGCGCGAGGTGCTCGAGGGGATGCTCGCTTCGGGCGTGGAAGCATTCGTGCTCGGCTGCACGGAACTGCCCATCGCCTTTGCGGATTACGCGCTGCCATACCCGGCGGTGGACCCCACCGCAGTGCTGGCCCGCGCGGCGATCGAATTCACTGGAAGAAAGGTAAAGAACACATGAAGATCGACATTGAAAGCAATATCCTGAAGTATTACCTTCGGAATGCGTATTTTATCACCGGCACGGCGTATGCGGGCAAATCCACCATGGTGCGGATGCTCGCGGACCGCTGCGACATGATTTTCTGCGGCGAGAATTACCATCACTATATTTTGCCGGATGGCGTGCTCACGCCGGAGATCCAGCCCAACCTTTGTTATTTCGAGACGATGGAAAGCTGGCAGGCCTTTGTGAACCGCACGCCGGAGGAATATGAAGCCTGGGTCAGAGGCGGTTCCCGCGAGTCAGCGGATATCGAGATCGCGGAGCTTTTGCGTCTTTCCGCGGATGGGCGCAAGATCATCGTGGATACGAACCTCCCGCTTCCCATCCTGCATGCGGTTTCCGACTATTCTCGCGTGGCGGTAATGCTTTCGCCGTGCAGCATGTCTGTGGAGCGCTTCTTCGACCGGCCGGATGAGGAAAAGCAGTTCCTGATGCAGCAGATCCAGGCTGCGGCCGACCCGGAGGCGACGATGGCCAATTTCCGCGCCTGCATCGCGCGCATCAACAGCCCGGAGAATTATGCGGAATACGCGAACAGCGGCTTCTTTACCCTTGTGCGGGAGGATACGGAGCAAGACACCCGCGAGGAAACGCTCGCCGCGCTGATGCGGCATTTTGGGCTTACGCCGCGCGCATGAGCGCCAGGCCATGCAATAATAGTTGCAACAGAAAGCGCCCCCTTGCTGAGGGCGCTTTCGTTTGTTTTTAAATAGCCGGAACAACCGGTGGATCGGTAAACCGCCGCCATTAGGCCAAACGCTGCGAACGCGCGTACGCAAGCGCAAGGAACTCTGCGGCGGATAAATCCAGATAGCGTGCGCTTTTTGGATGCTCGCGCTTGAAATCCACCTCCAGCGTCAAATAAGGGATCGCGCGGCACGCTTTCAGCTTTGCTTTTATAGTATCCCAGGCGATGCTGCCATCATAGGGGAGAAGGTGCGCGTCGGCGTCGCCCCAGTTATCGTGCAGGTGGACGGCGAAGAGCCTATCCCCATAGCGGGCGAGGCAATCTGCGTCCGGATGGTTGAAATGTTCATGCCCGCTGTCGTAGCAAAAGCCGAGGCGTTCGGAGCGCAGTTCCGCAAAGATACGGTCCAGGTGCGGGATGCTGTTGAGATTTTCGATAGCTACGTTGACCTGCTCCCGCTCCGCGCATTCCACGAGCCGCTTGACGCGGCTGAGCCCAACCTGGGTGACAGGCGGCTGCGTCGAAAGCCGCGTGATGTGCACGACGGCGGTTGGAATGCCGTGCCGGCGGCAATCGGCGAGGCAGGAGCAGAGCGTTTGCAGGTAGGCTTCCCCCTCGAGCCCACTTTCCCAAAGCGCGTTCGTATTGCTATAGGGCGCATGCACATTGTCGATTTTGAGCCCAAGCCGCCGGGCAAGCGCAGGCTGACGCTGCTTTTCCAGCCCGTCCTCATCGCCCCACCAGAGCGACGTTGCGCAAAAACCAGCCTGCCGGATGAGCCGCAGGCGCTCCTCGATGGGCAGGGGGTAGCTGAACCAGGCGAAGATGCCAAACTGAGCCATGAACGTCCTTCCTTTATCCGGGGAATACTCCTTGCGGAATGCATGCTTGTTTGCCGGAACCCTTCCATATAGGCATATTGTATAATATATATCCCGGTTCCGCCAGCCGGTTTCTGCAGGATTATGCAGGGACGCCGGAGCAGAAAATATATTTTCCTGGGAATTGACAAATCCAAAACGAGTCTATATAATAGCAGATGAATTGGAAACGTTACCAGTAACGTTTCCGACAAAAAGCGCGCTGTTTGCGCGGAATGCAGGAAGTTTCTGTTGGGGGATGGTACTCGTTGACGCATCTGACCATAAAAGATATTGCAAAGTATAGCGGAACGAGTGTCAGCACAGTTTCCCGCGTGCTCAACAATCACCCGGATGTAAGCGAAAAAGCGCGCGTGCAAGTGATGAAGGTCGTGGAGCAATACCGCTACGTGCCCAACAACAGTGCGCGCAACCTCGTCATCCGGGAATCGGATACGGTCGCGGTGGTGGTGCGCGGCATTGCAAACCCGTTCTTTACGCGCATCATCAAAACGATCGAGCGTGCGATCTACGCGGAGGGCTACTCCATGTCGCTGCACCAGATCGGTTCGCGTGACGACGAGCTGATGACCGCCGCAATGCTGGAGCGTGAAAAGCGCCTGCGCGGCATCATCTTCCTCGGAGGCAGGTTCAACTATTCCCCGGCGGATGTCGCCATGCTGCGCGTCCCGTTCGTGTGCTGCACCTATGCGAACACGTTCGGTTCGCTGGAACCGGAGCGCTTTTCCTCCGTGGCGATCGACGATAAGCGGGAGGCCTACCGCGCCGTGCGGCTCCTGATCGAGCGGGGGCACCGGCGCATCGCGGCGCTGATCGAGGCGGAGGACGGCGACTCCATCAGCCAACTGCGCTACGAAGGCTATTGCGAAGCGCTTGCGGACGCGGGGATCCCCTTTGACCCGGCGCTCGTGGAATGCGCAGGGAGCTTTGAAATGAAGGACGCTTACCGCGCCGCGGCACGGCTGGCAGAGCGGGCGCAGTTCACGGCCCTGTTTGCGATTTCGGACGCAATGGCGATGGCGGCGATGAAGCAGCTTTCCGAGCGCAGGCTCCGCATACCGGAGGATTGCTCCGTGATCGCAATCGACGGGCTGGAGCTGACGAACTATTGTGTGCCGACGCTCACTACGCTCGAGCAGCCTGCGGATGAGATGGCGCTTGAGAGCGTCAAGATCCTGGCCGGCCTGCTGCGCGGGGAGGGGAAGAACCGCCACGTGTTCATGGAGACCAGGCTGCGCGAAGGGACCTCGGTGCGCAGCGTTTAAAACAGTCAAAAGGCTTGTGCGGGTATCCGCACGGGAAAACAATATAAAACAATGAAAGGAAAACGATTATGAAAAAGGCATTGGCATTTCTGCTTGCGGCCATGATGATTGTTGCGTGCGTTGGCTGCAATACGAACGAGACCGTTGAGCCGACCGCTACGCCGGCGACGCAGGACCCCACTACGACGCCGGAAACTACGCCCGAAGCGACGAACCCGGAGGGCCCCTCTACGGCAGCTGGTTCCGTCTACTACCTCAACTTCAAGCCCGAGCAGGATCAGCAGTGGCAGGACCTTGCGGCGCTCTATACCGAGAAGACCGGCGTCCCTGTGACCGTCGTGACCGCCGCCCAGGGTACCTATGAGCAGACCCTCATGTCCGAGATCGCCAAGGAAGAGGCGCCCACCCTGTTCCAGGTGAACGGCCCCGTCGGCCTTGCGAACTGGAAGGATTATTGCTATGACCTCTCCGGCTCCGCGGTTTATGGCGAGCTTTCCTCCGAGGATTTCGCGCTCAAGGAAGGCGACACCGTTTACGGCATCTCCTACCTCATTGAGACCTACGGCATCATCGTGAACAAGGCGCTGCTTGAAGAGGCCGGCTACAAGATGGAGGACATCACCAGCTTCGAGACCCTGAAGGCCGTCGCGGAAGACATCACCGCCCGCAAGGATGAGCTCGGCTTCTCCGCTTTCACCTCCGCTGGTATGGACAGCTCCTCTGACTGGCGCTTCAAGACCCACCTTGCCAACCTGCCGATCTATTATGAGTATCAGGCGGACGGCATCGGCGCGACCGCTGCCATCAAGGGCACCTACCTGGACAACTACAAGGCGATCTGGGATCTTTACATCAACAACGCGACCTGCGAACCCGCTGAGCTTGCCGCGAAGACCGGCTCCGACGCGGTTGCCGAATTCGTGAACGGCGAGGCCGTGTTCTACCAGAACGGCACTTGGGCGCACAGCGACATTTCCGCTCTGGGCGATGAGAACCTCGGCATGCTGCCCATCTACATCGGCGTGGAAGGTGAGGAGAAGCAGGGACTCTGCACCGGCACTGAGAACTATTGGTGCGTGAACAACGAGGCTTCCGAAGAGGACATCCAGGCGACGCTGGACTTCCTGTACTGGTGCGTCACTTCCGAAGAGGGCCTGAACGCGCTCTGCACCGAAATGGGCTTCGTGATCCCGTTTAAGAGCAAGCTGCCTGCGGCGAACCCGCTGGTGAACATCGCCAACGATTACGTCGCCAACGGCTATACCTCCGTGTCCTGGAATTTCACGACCATGCCTTCTGAGGAATGGAAGAACGGCGTTGGCTCTGCGCTGACCGCCTATGCGGCCGGTACCGGCACCTGGGATGCTGTTGTCTCTGCCTTTGTGGACGGCTGGGCCACCGAGTACGCTGCTGCGAACAGCTAAGCGAAACCCTCCGCAACCCGAACGGATGCGGCCGGGGTGGGCGTCCGCCCACCCCGGCCTTTTTTGAACCAAGGCCGCCAACCTTCATTCGCTTTTGAAATTGCATGATTTAAGGAGAAACCAGCGTGGAAAAAGCAATCAAAAAATATTGGCCGATCTTCGTGGTGCCGACTGTCGCGGCATTCTGCATCGGCTTTTTGTGGCCTTTTTTGCAGGGCCTGTACTTATCCCTCTGTAAATTCACAACGTTAAAGAAAGTCACGTTCGTCGGCTTTGAAAACTTCAAATACGCCCTGACCGATCCGGAATTTGCCCACGCTTTCTGGTTTACCGCGGCGTTTACGGTGGTTTCCACGATTTTCATCAACGTGCTGGCATTCACCATTGCGCTTGTGCTCACCCGCAAGATCCGCGGCACGAATCTGTTCCGCACAGTCTTCTTCATGCCGAACCTGATCGGCGGCGTGGTGCTCGGCTACATCTGGTCGATCCTGCTCAACTGCGCGCTTTCGCTGCTTGCCAAGCCGCTTCTGCAGCTCAATTCCACGTATGGCTTCTGGGGACTCATCATCCTCATGTGCTGGCAGCAGATCGGCTACATGATGATCATCTACATCGCGGGGCTGCAATCCATCCCCAATGATTACCTCGAGGCAGCGTATATCGATGGCGCGAACTCCTGGCAGACGCTCTGGAAGGTCAAGATCCCGAACGTAATGCCTTCCATCACCATCTGCCTGTTCCTGACGCTGACCAACTCCTTCAAGCTGTTCGACCAGAACCTCGCGCTCACGGAAGGCGAGCCTGCGCACATGACGGAGATGCTCGCGCTCAACATCTACAATACCTTCTATGCCCGCTCCGGCGCGCAATGGAAGGGCTATGGCCAGGCGAAGGCCGTCATCTTCTGCGTGCTCGTGATCGTGATCTCCATGATCCAGCTGCGGGCGACGCGCTCCAAGGAGGTGCAGCAATAATGGTTAACCGCGGACAACGCATCAAAAACGGAATTATGACGGCGCTGTTTGCAGTGCTGTCCCTCGCATGGGTCTACCCGATCGTGATGATCCTGCTCAACTCGCTCAAAACGGAGCGCGCGATTACGACCAAGGGCGCTTTTGAACTGCCCACAGCGGAGACCTTCGCGGGGCTCCAAAACTATGTGGATGCGCTCAACAGCAAGGGGTTTTTGGCCGCGTTCGGCAATTCCCTGCTGATCACGGTCACGGCGGTGGCGGCCATCCTCATCTTCTGCTCGATGTGCGCCTGGTTCATCACACGCGTCTCCAACAAGTTCACGAAGCTCATTTATTTCCTATTCGTGTTCTCGATGGTCGTGCCGTTCCAGATGCTGATGTTCACGCTTTCCTCCACTGCGGATAAGCTCAACCTCGATATGCCCATCAACCTCTGCGTCATCTATCTCGGCTTCGGCGCGGGGCTCGCGGTGTTCATGTTCTGCGGCTTCATGCGTTCCGTCCCGCTCGAGATCGAGGAAGCCGCAATGATCGACGGCTGTAACCCGCTCCAGACGTTCTTCCGCATCGTGTTCCCGATCCTCAAGCCCACGCTCGTATCCGTAGGCATTCTCGAAACCATGTGGGTCTGGAACGATTACCTGCTGCCGTACCTGGTGCTGGACCGCAAGAATTATATGACGATCCCGATCCTGATCCAGTATTTCCAGGGCAGCTTTGGCCGCATTGAAATGGGCCCGATGATGGCGTGCATCATCATGACGGTGCTCCCGGTGATCGTCGTATACCTCGCCTGCCAGAAGCACATCATCAAGGGCGTCGTCGCGGGTGCGGTGAAGGGATAACAACGCTTTGCGGGAAAGATTTTCAGCCTTAGGAAGAAGGTTTGTGGAACCATGAGAAGGAGCAGCGGCGTTCTGCTGCCTGTGTCGGCGCTTCCGTCGCCCTACGGCATCGGGACGCTTGGGGAGGAAGCCTACCGCTTCATTGATTTTCTTGCCGCCGCAGGGCAGCGGTATTGGCAGATCCTGCCGCTTGGGCCGACCAGCATCGGGGATTCGCCGTACCAGCCGTTTTCCTCGCATGCCGGCAACCCGTATTTCATCGACCTGGACGCGCTTGTGCGCGCCGGGCTTTTGACCGGAGAGGAAGCATTCGCCCCGGATTGGGGGAGCGGCCCCACCCGTGTGGATTATGGGAAGATCTACGCCGCGCGTCTGCCGGTGCTGCGCCGGGCGTTTGACCGGGCGGGCGTTGCCCTGCGTGCGGAAGCCGCTGCGTTTGCGGAAGAAAACGCGGCTTGGCTGCCGGATTACGCGCTGTTTATGGCGCTCAAACGCCGCTTTGGCATGCGCGCCTGGACGGAGTGGGAGGATGCGGAGATCCGCCTGCGCAGGCCGGGTGCCGTTGCCGCCTGGGCGGAGCGCCTGCGGGACGAGGTGGAATTCTTCGGCTTCATCCAGTATTTGTTCTACCGGCAATGGGGTGCGCTCCAGGCGTATGCGCATGAAAAGGGGGTGCTCCTCATCGGGGATCTGCCGATCTATGTTGCCATGGACTCGGCGGACGTTTGGGCGGGGCCGCAGAACTTCCTGTTGGACGGGGCGAACGCGCCTCTCGCCGTAGCGGGCGTACCGCCGGATTCCTTCAGCGCGGACGGCCAGCTTTGGGGCAACCCGCTCTATCGCTGGGAGGACATGCGTGCGGACGGCTATCAATGGTGGATGGCGCGCATCGCGGGCGCAGCGCGGCTTTACGACGTCCTGCGCATCGATCATTTCCGTGGGCTGGAGAGCTATTGGAGCGTTCCCTTCGGGGAGACGACCGCCAGCCATGGCCATTGGGTCAAAGGGCCGGGCATGGATTTCATCGCGGCCCTGCGTGCGCGGTTTCCGGAGCTGCCCATCATCGCGGAGGATCTGGGATACCTGAGCCCGGAGGTGCGTGCGCTGCTCGCGTCTTCCGGTTTTCCGGGCATGAAGGTGCTGGAGTTCGCGTTCGATTCGCGCGAACCGGGGGAATACCGGCCGCACACCTACCCGGTAAACTGCGTCTGCTACACCGGCACGCACGATAACATGCCGCTTGCCGGTTGGAGGGAGAACGCCGCGCCGGAGGACGTTGCCCGCGCGGAAGCCTACTTCGGCCTGAACGAGCGCGAGGGATTCCATTGGGGCATGATACGGGGTGGTATGAGCTCCGCCGCCGTGCTCTTCATCGCGCAGATGCAGGATTACTTAGGGCTCGGCATGGAGAGCCGCATGAACACGCCAAGCACGCTTGGCTACAACTGGCAGTGGCGTATGCAAACGGGGGATTGCACCCCCGCGCTTGCGGAGAAAATGCGCTTTTATACGGAACTGTTCGGAAGGTTGCCAGAATAAGCGAGCAGGCAAACGGAAAACGGAAGCCGCCCGGGATCGGTTCAGATCGCCGGGCGGCTTTTGTATAAGTGTACGTTTCCACGGTTTATTCTCCGCTGCGCACGTCCTCCTTGCGCCGGCCAAACGCATTGAATAACGCATTGAATGTCCGCTTCAGCGCGCGTTCGGTAGGGAGGATGGAGAGGAGCAGGACGGCGCATTGTAGTAGGCAGAGGCCACCGCTGAACATCCCGATCCAGCCGATGGGGCGTTGTAGACGAACGCCATCGCGGCGGCGGAGAGCGCGAGCGGGGTCCAGCCGAGCTTTTGCCAGAGTGCGCCGCAATGCGCATGCGCGAAGCGCCAGGTATCCTCGTTTTGCATGGAGCGTGCGCTGCGGTAGCCGAAAACGGCGTTGATCCGTTCCGGCGGGCGGCGGAGGAATCGGCGGCCGAATCCGATCATCGAATCAGGCACGAGCAACGACATCAACAGCATAAAGATCCAGAAGCCGAACAGATCCGTTTCCCTCCCGCGTATTCTTTCTTACTTTAATCATATCACGTGCGGCCCACCGCCGCAAGCCTGCTCCATGGTGGTAAATGCGCCACCGTTGTGATAGGATAAGGGAAACGTTTTTACGAATCAGGAGGGGATTTTGATGCAACGCGGCGGGAAGCTGTATTGGACGCTGTTTTCTTCCACGCTTTTGCTCAGCGCGGTCACCTTTGGCGGCGGCTATGTGATCGTGCCTCTGCTCAAGCGCAAGTTCGTCGAGGAACTCAAATGGATCGATGAACAGGAGATGCTCGACATGGTGGCGATCGCCCAGTCCTCGCCAGGGCCGCTTGCGGTGAACGCTTCCATCATCATCGGCTACCGCATGGCAGGCGTACCCGGCGCGCTTTTGACCGCGCTTGGCACCGTGCTGCCGCCCCTCGTCATCATATCCGTTATTTCCGCGTTTTACGCCGCGTTCCGGGATAACCGCATCGTAAGCCTCGTGCTCAAGGGGATGCAGGCGGGCGTCGCCGCGGTGATCGCCAACGTGGTCATCACGATGGCCGCGGGCGTGCTCAGGCAAAAGCGCGTGCTGCCCGTGTGCGTGATGCTTGGCACGTTCGCCGCGTCGGCGCTCCTCGGCATAAACGTGGTGCTCTGCATCCTTGCGTGCGCGGCCGTCGGCCTGGCGGATACGCTGATTGAAACCCACAAGGCGGGGAAGGGAGGCGCAGGAGCGTGAGCCTTCTCGAACTGTTTTGGAGCTTCTTCCAAATCGGCCTGTTCAGCATTGGCGGCGGCTACGCGGCGCTGCCCCTCATCCGGGAGCAGGTCGTTGAAAAGCATGGCTGGCTGACGATGACGGCCTTTACGGACGTTGTGACCATCGCGGAGATGACGCCCGGGCCGATCGCCATCAACGCGGCCACATTCGTCGGCACGCAGGTTGAGGGCGCCGTGGGCGCGCTCGTGGCGACGCTCGGCTGTGTGTTCCCCTCCTGCGTGATCGTGATGCTGCTCGCCTGGGTATATAAAAAATACCGCAGCCTTACGCTGATGCAGGGCGTGCTTTCCGGCCTCCGCCCCGGCGTGGTCGGGCTCATCGGCGCGGCGGGCGCTTCCATCCTGGCGCTTGCGCTCTGGAACGGAACGCTGTTTTCGTTTTCTTTCGCGGCGCTTTCGCCGGTTTCCGTCTGCCTGTTCGCGGCGGGGCTTTTTGTGCTTCGCAAATGGAACGTGAACCCGACGCTCATCATCTTCGGCGCAGGCGCGGTAGGCGCGGTGCTTTACGGGCTGCTCTAGGCCGCACCCTCAGCAGGCCATGCCTCCCCAAAAAGGAGCGCGCCCAGCCGCGCATACAGCGTGCTGCCGTCCAGGAAATAATACACCTGCGGCGCATCAAAGCTCCCTACGCGGAGTGTTGCCATGCCGCCTGCAAGCGATAGCGTGTTGTAAATGCGGCCATTCGCTGCGATCAGGAAGCTGTGCGCCGGCCCCTGGAACGTTCCGCCCTGCCCCCGGAACAGCGTCCCAAACGCGGAGCGCACGGCGGGAAAATCGTTGAGCACGGCGCATACGGCCGCCGCGTCGCATTCCGCGGGCACGCCGGGCAGCGGGGAGAACATCTCGGTGTAGGATACCTCCGCATCAGGAGGGATTAACCCTTTCTGCGGGAAATAATATGCCGCGAGCAGCGCTATGCAGAGCACGAGCGCGCCCGCGCAGAGCAGATTTGCCCGTTTCCCTTTCTTTTTGAAGAGGAGCACGGCTGCGGCGGCGGCCGCAGCCCACAAAAGAAGAACCAGAATGCTCAAAACCTTTGTCATAGCAGGCCATTTCCTAGTATTTTTTATTGTAAACACTATAAATTGTAAACACTATAAATTATTAATACTGTGGTTGTCAATAAACTAACATTCAATTATATTCCAATTTACGAAACGTTCATAATATTACATATAATATATAAACAGAAGGCAACGAAAACTAAGCATCCCCCCCTGCATAACGCACTCGGGAAAAAACCAAAATACGCCCATGGGCAAGAATATGGATGCAATCGCGGCGTTGTTCGCCGCCATAACGGATCGTAGGCCGGCGGCCGTCTGCTATGCGCCAGAGGAGGATTACGCGGCGTTTTGGGCGAACCACGCCGCGGATGCGGAAGCGCTTGCGGCGCAGCGGAAAACCGAGCTGCACTTCATGCCGAAGTTCCTCATCAAGCTGTTTTCATCGGAGGATGAGGCGCTTGCGGCGCGCACGCAGGCGTCTCTCCTGGCGCAGAGCTACCCGAACTGGACGTTCGCGGGAGAATTGCGGGTGGAATTCGACTTTGTGATCTTCCTTGGGGAAGGCGACGTGCTCGCGCCGGACGCGCTCTTCCACTTTGCGAAGGCGGTTAACGACGCTCCAAAGGCGGAGCTTTTGTATGCGGACGAGGACGTGCTCCTGCCGGACGGCACGCATGCGGACCCGCTCTGCAAGCCGGAATATTCGGAGCTCACGCAGCTTTCCTACAACCTGCTTGGGCGGCCGCTTGCCGCATCCCGGGCGCTCTATGCGCGCTCAGGCGGCTTGAATGTCCCGGAGGCGGGTGCGAACATCCCGGCATTGGAGTATGATTACGCGCTGCGCTGCGCCGCGCATACACGCAATATCGCACACATCCCGCGCATCCTCTGCGCGCGGGCAAAGCGGCCCGAGCCAGTCCCCTCCGCAGCGGGCGTCGCTGCGGTGGACGCATATCTCGCCGCGACGGGGCAGGTGGGTTCGGCGGCGACGGGCGCGTTCGCGGGGAGTTTCCGCGTGCGCGTCCCGCTTGGCCGGAGCGGGCGCACGGCCATCGTTATCCCCAACCGCAACGGCGTGGACGCGCTGCGGCGGCTCCTTGAAAGCATCGAGGAATACGAAGCCTTCGAGCGCTATGAGCTCATCATCGCCGACGGCGACAGCCGCGACCCGCGCACGCTGCGCTATTATGACATCCTCGAAAAGAACAAGGCGGCGACGGTCGTGCGCGGCAAGCAGGACAGCTACGCCTGCCTCTGCAATCTTGGCGCGGCGGAGGCGCAGAGCGAGGCGATCCTGTTCCTGAGCCGCGACGCGCAGGTGCTCACACCGGATTGGCTGCGCGCGCTGCGGGAGCAGCTTTCCCGGCCGGGCGTAGGCGCGGCGGGCGGAAAGCTCGTCACCACGGGGCGGCGGATCCTCTCCGCCGGGGGCGTGGCGGGGCTGTGCGGCTGGGTGGACAGCGCATACACGGGCGCGCCGGACGATACCACGGAGGTGCGCAAAAACCTGTTCGTCAACGCGCTCCGCCAGGTTACGCTCCTGAGCGGCGCATGCCTGATGACGCTGACGGAAACTTTCCAGAACCTGCGCGGATTCGATGAGACGTTTACTGATGCGGGCGCGGATGTGGATTTTTGCCTTCGGCTGCTCCGGCGCGGCCTCGCGTGCGCGTATACGCCGTTCGCAGCGCTGCTCATGCATGGCAGCCTGCCGCGCATCGCGGATGCTTCCGCCCGCACGCGCATGCGCTGCTATGATACCCTCCGGCCCCTGCTCGCCTCGGGCGACCCGTTTTTCAGCCCCCATTTTGATTATTGTTCCGCGATTCCAGTGGTATGCGCCGATCCAAAGCCTCCGCTACGCTGCCACGAATACGAGGCCTGATTGCAAAAAACGCTTCGAGCAGGTATACTCTTCTTAAACAGAACCCGACTAAGGAGAGGATCAACTTGCGGATCGGCCAGTTTACGGATACATTTTACCCGATTGTGGATGGCGTGGGGCGCGTTGTGTTCAATTACGCGACGCATTTGCCGCGCCTTGGGCATGCGTGCTATGTGATCGCCCCGATGGTGAACACCGGCTACCGCGGCGGGTTTCCATTCGATCTGGTGGACTTTACAGGGACTTCCGTGCCCGGCTCCCCGCAGTACAAGGCAGGCGTTGCCATATTGGACCGGCACTATCACGCGCGCATCGCGGACGTCCCGCTAGATGTGATCCATGCGCATACGCCTTTTTTTGCGGGGATGGAGGCGCTCCGGCTCACGGCCAAGCGGGATATTCCGCTCGTTGCCTCCTTCCATTCCAAGTATTATGACGATTTTTATAAGGCGACCGGACATGAGGCGCTCGCGCACCTCGGTGTAAAGTTCGTCATCGAATTTTACGACCGGTGCGACGAGGTCTGGGCGGTGAGCAAATCCTCCGCCGATGTGCTGCGCGGCTACGGTTACGGCGGAGAGATCGTCGTAATGGAAAACGGGACGGAGATCCTGCCCGCCGCCCCGGAAAACGCGGCGCGCGCGGCGGCGCAGTTCGCCATCCCGGAAGGCAAGCCTGTTCTGCTCTACGTCGGCCAGATGGATTGGAAGAAGAACATCCTGCACATCCTTGAAGCGGCCGCGCTGCTGCGCGCGCAGGGAACCGCCTTCACGCTGGTGCTCGCCGGGCAGGGCGCGGACGCGGAGGCGATCCGCAGCAAGGCGGAGGCGCTTTCCCTCGGCGCAGATACCATCCTTACCGGGCATGTTTCGGATCCGGCGCTCCTGAGCGGGCTTTACCAGCGGGCGGACATTTTCGTGTTCCCCTCGCTGTATGATACGTTTTCACTCGTTTTGCGCGAGGCGGCTGCTGCGGGCACACCTGCTGTTGTTGCGCGCGGCGGCAGCCCTGCGGAGGCGGTTATGGATGGGGAGAACGGCTTCCTGGCGGAAAACACGCCGGAGGATCTCGCCCGCGTAATCCGGCAGGCACTGAGCGATCCCGCCGCGCTCCGCGCCATCGGGGAGCGCGCGAGAGAGAGCATTCCCATCGCCTGGGAGACGGTCATCAAACGCGTTGAGAAGCGTTATGCGGCGCTGATTGAGCGCTCGCAAAAGGGTGAGCTCAAGCGGCGGCACGACATTTTGCGCGGTATCCTCGCACAGCGGATGCGCGAATGGCAAAGGCTGCGCGAATCCTTGCGCGATTCCGCAAAAAAGGGTTGACATTATCCTAAATTTCGGTATAATAGAACCCACGTGAGATTTGTGCTCGGTTCGTCTAGTGGCCTAGGACACCGCCCTCTCACGGCGGGAACAGGGGTTCGACTCCCCTACCGGGTGCCAAATTAATGCACAAAAGGATATAGTGCCGAAAAGCCCAGATGTTGTCTGGGCTTTTCCGTTATTATGTTTAATTGGTTCTTGACAGTATATCCCTTATTGGATAAAATAAACTTAGGCAAATTTTGACAGAAAAGCCTCTATATCCCGTCATTCCGTCCTATGAGATGCATCTATAATGTTAAAATGCAGGAGGCTAACTATGTATTTTGTATTCAAGGATCTGTTTGGAAACAATTTGTATGATGCCATTATAAATGATACAGTTGAGATTAGCGATGCGTTGTATGCTTTGCCCAAACGTGACACATTGCATGAAAATTGCAAATAGCGCAGCTGCTGAGTATAATTCACTGCGAGACAATGGATTCCTATCAAGCGCTGAGATATGTAAAATCAATGATAGTATAGAAGAATTTCCAAGGTTACCCTTCAAGTTACCCAACAATGCAATCTCAGATGCAAATATTGTAGCTATTCGGGAAATGATGGTTCCACTGGACTGCACACATCCAAATCTATGAAGGCAGATACCATGACGCTCTTTATACTCTAGATGACATTGTCTGCACTTTAGCATCTTATTTTAATAATAATCAACAGGTTGAAGAGGTGAATTGAGAATGCGCAAGGAACAAAAAAGCGTTTCCCTGAAGTCCTTCCTCCGCCAGCCGGTGCGCGCGCTTTTGCTGCTGGCATTTATTGCGGTGCTGTCCTTCGCCTGCGTCTCCCGCACGGCGGAGTATCTCATTGTCCGCCAGGAAGTGGAACGCCTGAGCGGTGCATACCGGGCCGTAGGGGAGCTAATCCCGTATGAGGGGATGGACGTTTCCGCGGGCGCGGAGGTGGTGCGCGCCAACGCGCATGTAGCCTTTGAGAACATCCAAAGAAGCTGCCTCGGCTTGCTGACGGAGATGCACAACGCGGACTTGCTCGGTGCCACAGCGCTCAGCAGCGTAGCGCATGACAACCCCGTGCGCAACCTTTCTGCGGACGTATTGCTCACAGGGCGGCTGCAAAGCGCAGCGGGCGAGCTGTTGGACGCTTTCACCCACCGGACTACGCTAGAGGTGCTGGTGGACGCGGTGGAAGCTGGGCATCCGGAATATGCTGCTGTAGGCGACACTGTTACAATCCGCTACGACCTCAAGCGGGGCGAAGGGGAAAGCGCCGGCGCGTTTAAGGAACGGATCGCGGCGGAATCCCTTCCCTCCCAGTTGCGGACGGGAGAGCGTTATCTCGTCAGAGCATGGTATAGTATAGACCTTGCGGCATCCTATAACTTTAAGTTGAACTGGCGGGACGCAGGCAGACTCTTGACGCTCAAGCCGCTGACCGAGCAGGGGGCGCTCTGTTTCCCGTTGGAACAGGGGGCAAGCGTAGATTATAGCGCAGCGGAGCTCGCCGGGCTCGCGGAAGAACGGACGCGGATGGAGGAGGATCAGCGCTCCGTGGAGATCGTGGGGGCGAAGGACGTGAGCGCGCTGCCTTACGCCCAGTTGTCCTCGCCAGTCATCCGCTATCACCTGGACGCGGGCCGTTTCCCCAACCTCGATGACGACCACAACGCGCACTCCGTATGCGCGATCACCAGCTGGCTGGCGGAGCAGCGGGGGCTCGAGCTTGGAGATACGATCAAGGTGACGCTGCGCAACGCCCGGAACGATTATGGGACCTTCGTCTACCGGCAGGAAAGCATGGGCGAGTGGGAAGCTTACCCGACGTATGAAGCGGAATATGAGATCGTGGGAACCTATACCCCGATCGTAACAGGATCCCATGACCTGTCGGCTACGTATTGGTGCAACCTGATCTTCGTGCCGGATTCCTGCCTGCCGCAGGAATTTGGCCTGCAGGAACGGCCCTATATCGACCGGTACGATTACAGCTTTGTGCTGGAGTCCGTAAAGGATCAGGAGGCGTTTTTACAGGAGATGGGCGACGCGCTGGAAGCGTTGGGGATCCAGGCTTCCTTCCTTGAGAACAACGCGGGCAACTTTTTCGCCTCGGCGGATCCGCTGCTGGAAACCGCTGCCTGGAACGTCTCGATCTTCTCCGCGGTGATGCTGCTGACGCTTTGCGGCTCCGCGTTTTTATACCTAAGATGGCGTCGGCGCGAGCTCGCGATCCTGCGGGCCCTAGGCGTACCCAGGAAGGCCTGCCTGCGCCAGCTCCTGCTGCCCACGGGGCTGCTCGTGGTAGCAGGAGCGCTGGCCGGCGTTGCGGGCTGGTATTCTACGCTGGCCAAGCGGGAAGAGCTGCTATCGGCACTCCCGGAGGCTGGGGCAGCCGCGCCTGCACCAGCGCTCCTTGCACTCATCGGGCTGCTCGCGGCCATCGCAGGGATATTCCTGCTGTTTGTGGCGCTGGGTGGGGCCGCACTGTTGCGCCGCCCCGTGCTGGAGCTTTTGCAGGCGAAATCCCGCACAAAGGCGAAAGGGCCGGAAGGCGGGCGTACGGGTGGTGTGGCGGAAACTTCCCTTGCGCCCGGCGTGGCGGAGGAAAGCGCGCCGGCGCGCCGGCCTGGCCAAGTCGGCGCCATACAGCCACAGGGGAACCGGCAGAACAGCCTACCCGGCGCATGCCGCTACCTCCGCCGCCAAATCTGCCGGGATGCGGCGAGATCCCTGCTGGCCATCGCGGTGGCTTTGGGCCTGATGCTGGCGCTCGGATACATGCGCCTCACCATCGCGTGCAGCGCCGCGGAGGCGGACTGGCTTTACGCCACCACCATCGTGCCCGGCGAGATCCTGACAGTCTTTACCCTTTCGGACGAACGGGAAGGGACCATCCCCCATACCGTAGTGGCGGAGCTGCAAGAAAGCGGAGACCTCCAGAATATGCTTCTGGAGGGAAAACGCCACTACTCCGCACGAAACGGTGGCCTGGCGGCCGTCGCAGACGCGGAGGACGGCCCGGAGATCGACGAGACGCGCGTATACCACCTTGCCACAACGATGGTCGGCTTCCAGGATATGGAGGCGTTTATGACAGCCGGCGCGGGCCGCGCCTTAGGCGAGATCCAGTATGCGGATGGTTGGAACGCGGAACGCTTCCTGTCCCCTGCCGCCAAGGACGCCGTCCCGGTGCTGCTGGAGGAAAAGGCTGGCTGAAGCACAGTGTAGAAAATGACTGAGCAGTAGGGGGACGCTTCTATGAGGGGTTCAAAAAAGGACGATATGCGAAGCTTTGCCGCCGCGATAAAGTACTGTATAAGTCTATCGTGGGAAACGTCCCCTTTATATACCTTTTTGCGTGGGCTTGTGTATTTGGCAACCGCCTTTCTGCCGTTTGCCAGCATGTACGCGTCAAAACGGTTCATTGATATATTGGCTGCGGCGCAACAGCTCTCGCAGGCTTTTATGAACGCGCTGCTGTTGCTGTAGTGGCGCAAAAGTCATGTCAAAATCAAATCGCAAGGCATGTCAATGATATTTATGCGCGCAAATGAGCACTGGAGCGAACCTTTTCCAGCGTTTTAGGCGGCAAAACGATATGCGAATGCCGCCTTTTTGAGATGCGTAAAACCCCATACCGATATATCGGCCAATATACCAATATATCGGCATTGAAAGACGTGTCGGAATATTTTACGTTGCCTACGTACGGTCATAAACGCATTTTGGGACAGAGGGAATGTCCGGCTTCTGGAAGAGCTGTTGGGATACCACATCCCGGACAAGCCCTATGCAGGGGAATTCATAGATATTTTAGCCGGTTATCTGCGCTCCGCCGGATTCAGCGCAGAGGCATAACCAAAATATCCTCCCGCCGGCCTCCGCCAGCGGGGGGATTTTCATATCGTCAGCTCTTGTTCTTCATGTTCACCGCATCAAACGCACCGTTCGCCGCGAGGTCCACTACCAAGGCGCAGCTGAAAATTCTCGTTGGAATGCGGCAAGGAACTCAACGCCCTTAAAGACCTACATCATAGCTGCGGTGGCCGCCGTGGCCCCGGCATATATAGACAGCATAGCCCGCAAAAGAAGCCCTCAACGGGCTGAGGCGGAGTACCATCCTGTTTGATAAAAAGGAGAACGGCTGCAACCGGCCAGAAAGGATCGCTCGCAACCGTTCTGTAATTTTTACCGCCAAACGGCATAGATCTTATCCGGCCGCGTCCACTTGTATTCCACAAAAGGATTTTCCCGGATGTTTCCTTTTCGTACCCAGAACCGGCGGTCGGTAGCGTCGATAATGAAGCAGGCCAGCGTAGCGCACTGGTCCATCTCACCATCCCGCGGATTGCGCTGATTGAGCACGGATTCCGGTGCGCCAAAGGTGCTGTTGAGCGTGGCGATCATATCCTCGATCCCGATCTTCTCCTTGCCCCTGAGCAAACGTCGCAGCGTGTTGTAGCGGTTTACGCTGCTTCCTTTTCTGCCGTGGAGGAGATGGCCCGGCGAGAGAAAATGGTTGGTGTGATAGAGAAGGCCGTCCTCGGGGTAGAGGATTTGCGCCCCGTCCGCACCGGCTTCAATGCTCATCATGTCCCCTTGAAGGTTGCCGTTGGACACGAGAAAGTTCATGGGCGCCATGTGGTGGATGGAAAAAAGAATATCCAAGCATTCCGCCCAGTTTCCCGTGCTGATGAACTTACGGCGGACAACGGCACTGGGAACGCCGATGGGGACTGTCTCGATCTCGCGGGGCAGGCTGTTGATGGCGAGGCCGATCCCTGCCTGATTCATGCCGTAGCGGGCGAGCTGGCCCGCTTCCGTGAGGCAGAAATAATCCGGGCCGTCATCCTGAAGCACTTCCAGCACGACGCCGTGCTCTTCCGCCCAGTAGTACATATCCCAGTTCTGGGCTGTGATCACATGACCGTTTGCGGTGCGTTCCGGCATGGCGCCGATGATGGAGCATTCGTCCGGCGCATCCCCATCGTGTGCGCCGCCGTCGTGGGAGCCGTCGAAACGGAGGAGCTCTGAGCGGCAGTTTATAGCAAGAATATCGTCAAAGGAAAGGCTGGCTCCTTCTGCGATGCCCTTCATCTCCTCCATAAGATCCGGCGCAAAGGCTGCGATGGCAGGGATGAACTTCTGCGCCATTTCTTTTGCATAACTCCAGGAGAGGTTTTTCTTATTGTCAAAATAGCGTGTGTAATCGCTGACCGTCCGTTCGATCGGTGCGGCGCATTCCCTGCCGTAGGCCACACCCCGCTCGTGCGGCGTGCCGGAAAGCACGACTTTCTTAAACGTATTCATGGTGGTTATGATGCCTCCTAAATGCTTTCTTACTGGTCAAGAAGATGGCACGCGGCAAAATGGCCCGGCTCGATCTCCTTAAGTTCCGGCTGATCCTTGCGGCAAACGTCCATGCAGGAGGCGCAGCGGCCGGCAAACCGACACCCGGGCGCGGGGTTGACGGGGCTCGGCACGTCGCCTTCCAGCAGGATGCGCTCCTTGCGGACGTCAAGCCGTGGGATGGGGACTGCGGACAGCAGCGCGCGGGTATATGGGTGCAGCGGGTTTGCAAACAGCGACCGGCAATCCGAAAACTCCACCATCCGGCCGAGATACATGACGGCGATCCGGTCGGAAATGTGCTTTACCACGCTCAGGTTGTGTGAGATGAACAGGTACGTGAGCCCAAGATCTTTCTGCAACTTCTGCATCAGGTTGAGCACCTGCGCCTGGATGGAAACATCCAGCGCGGAAACCGGCTCATCCAGCACGAGAAAGGAAGGATTCAGCGCCAGCGCCCGCGCGATGCCCACGCGCTGGCGGCGGCCGCCGTCCAGCTCATGGGGGTATGCGTTCACGAGGCGCTCCGCAAGCCCAACGGTTTCCATCAGCTCGTAGACGCGCCTTTCATATTCCTCCTTGTTCTTGCAGACTTTCTGGATGACAAGGGGCTCGCCGATGCTCTCGAACACGCTCTTGCGGCCATCCAGGGAGGAGTAGGGGTCCTGGAACACGATCTGCATCTTGCGGCGCAGTTCTCTGAGCTCCTGCTTGTTGAGCTTCGTCACGTCTGTCCCATCCAGGATCACCTCGCCGGAAGTGGGTTCATGCAGGCGGAGGATCGCACGGCCGATGGTGGATTTTCCGCAGCCGGATTCGCCAACGAGCCCAAGCGTTTCGCCTTTTTCGATGGTAAAGCTCACATCGTCCACCGCGTGCAGCAGGCCGCCTTTGGTGTTAAAATATTTCTTCAGGTGTTTGACTTCCAACAACGTTTCAGACATTTTTATTCCCTCCGTTGCATGCGAGGTGGCACGCGACAAAATGGCCGGGTTCAAGTTCTATGTTTTCGGGATGCTCCTTGGCGCACCGCTCCGAAGCATAAGGGCAACGCGGGTGGAAACGGCAACCTTCGGGAAGCTGCGTGGGGTCGGGCGTCAAGCCATTGATAGGCTCAAGCTCGTTCTGCTCCGTAAAAATATCCGGAATGCAGGCAAACAGGCCGCGGGTGTACGGGTGGCCAGTATGGTTGAAAATGTGTTCCCGGGTGCCGTATTCAACCACTTCGCCTGCGTACATGATGGCGACATAATCGCAGATTTCCGCCACGATGCCAAGGTCGTGTGTGATCATAATCATGGCGGTCCGGTACTGAGCCTTGAGGCGCTTCATCAGTTCCAGCACCTGGGCCTGAATGGTCACATCCAGCGCAGTGGTGGGCTCATCCGCAATGAGGAAGCGGGGGTTACAGGCGAGGGCCATGGCGATGACCACGCGTTGCTTCATGCCGCCGGAGAACTGGTGGGGGAAATCGGAGCCGCGCTCGGGGCGGATACCTACCAATTCCAACATATCGCAAGCCTTTTTGTGCGCGTCCTTCTTGCTGCATTTTTCATGGAGCCGTATGACTTCCGCAATCTGTTCCGCCACGGTCATGACCGGATTGAGGCTCGTCATGGGATCCTGGAAGATCATGGAGATCTGCTTGCCGCGGATCTTGCGCATCTCCTTGCTGGAGAGCTTCAAAAGATCCTGCCCGTCAAAGAGGATCTCGCCGGATACAATCTTGGCCGGTGGGTCCGGAAGAATGCGCATCACGGATTTCACTGTGGTGGTCTTGCCCGCGCCCGTTTCTCCCACGAGGCCCAGCGTTTCGCCGTGCCGGAGGGACAGGTTCAGGTTTTCCACGGCGTGTACCGTGGCGTCAAAGGACTCATAATGCACCGTCAGGTTTTTGATCTCTAAAAGTTTATCGCTGCTCATGGCATCTCTCCTCCTTAGTCCTTCAGCTTCGGGTCAAGGGCGTCGCGCAGGCCGTCCCCCACAAGGTTCATGCTGAACACGGCAGCCATGATGGCAAGGCCTGGGAAAATACATACGTGGGGCGCATCCCGGAGGAAATCGCGGCCCGTGGAAAGCATGCTGCCCCACTCCGGCGTGGGCGGGACGATGCCAAGGCCCAGGAAGCTCATGCTGGCGCAGGAGAGGATTGCGGCGCCGATGCGCAGGGTGGCCTGCACGATCAGCGGGGCCAGGCAGTTGGGCAGGATGTGCCGGGTGATGAGGAAAAAGTCGCTGGCTCCCGCTGCACGGGAGGCTTCCACAAAGTCCTGATCCCGAAGGGAAAGGATGGAAGCCCGCACGATGCGGCAATAACCGGGTATGCTGGAAATGCCGATGGCGATCATGACGTTCTGGAGGCCGGAGCCAAGCGCTGCCACAATGGAGATGTTCAGCAGGATCGTGGGGATGGAAAGGAGCACGTCCATGCAGCGCATGATGACATTATCTACTGTTCCGCCATAATAGCCTGCGATCGCGCCGAGCGCCACGCCGCCGATAAGGGAGATGCAAATGGCGATGAGGCCCACGGACATGGAGATGCGCGCGCCGTAGATGATGCGGGTCAAAATGTCGCGCCCGAGCTCGTCCGTGCCGAACCAGTGCTCCGCAGAGGGGCCTTGAAGGCGGTTGCGGGGATTCTGCTCGTTGGGGCCGTAAGGGGAGATGATGGGAGCCAGGATCGCTGCGAGCAGGAGCACCGCCACGATGCCGAGGCCCACCACCGCGCGGCCGTTTTTCTTGAAACGCCGCCAGGTTTCCTGCAATTTGCTGCGTTTTTTCGCGGCAGCCTTCGGTTCCTTTGTAATTGCGCTCATTGCTGCTCCTCCTTATTTGTACTGGGACCGGATGCGCGGGTCAACATAGGCATAGAGAATATCCACCACCAGGTTGACCAGGCAGAACGCAAGGGCGATGACAAGCACGCCGCCCTGCACGATGGGATAGTTGCGCGCCTTGATGGCGTCCACCATCATTTTGCCTACGCCGGGAATGGAGAAGATGGACTCAATGAGCACCGCGCCGCCGAGAAGAAGGCCGAACTGCATGCCCACCGTGGTGATGACCGGGATGAGGGCATTTTTGAGGGCGTGGTCCATGATGACCCTGAACTCGCTCTGGCCCTTTGCACGGGCCGTGCTGATATAATCCTGCCGGATGACCTCGAGCATGCTGGAACGGGTCATGCGGGCGATGGACGCCGCGGAGTTCAGGCCCAGGGAAACGCCGGGCAGAATCACACAGGCGAAGGAATCAAAGCCAGAGGCGGGCAGCCAGTTTAACTGCACGCAGAAGAGCAGCATCAGCAGCAGGCCGCACCAGAAAGAGGGCATGGAAACGCCGATCATGGAAATGCTCATGACGATGTTATCTATAAAGGAATACTGCTTGATCGCAGAGATCACGCCGAAAGTGAGGCCAAGGATCACAGCGAACACCACAGCGAAGGTTGCAAGCTTTACGGTGTTGGGGAAGGTCTGCGCGATGCGGGTGGCCACATTCAGGTTCGTGGCGTAGCAGATGCCCATATCGCCCCGGAGAAGCCGCGTAATATAATTATAAAAGCGTTGAAAATAGCCGCCGTTGAGTCCCAGCTCCACGCGCAGAGCCTCGCGGGCCTCGGGCGTGGCGTTGTCGCCCAAGATAGAATCGACAGGATCGCCAGGTGTGATGTACATCAGCGAAAAAACGACCAGTATAACGCCAAGGAGCACAGGGATCAGCATGAGCAGACGCCTTGCAATGTATTTGAGCATGGGTTGCCTCCTTTTGGTTTTGTCGCAGGAACGGCGGGCATTTCACCCGCCGTTCCTGCCGGTCTTTACAAGAGGAATCGGTTAGTCTTCGTTGACGAAATAGAGGTTGGAGTAGTTCTCCATGTCATAGGGGAGCACGGTGAGACCGCGCACATCGGAACGCACGCCATATACGCGCCAGGGATGGCAGATGTAAATCATCGGGCAGAGGTCATGGATGATGGCCTGAGCCTCATATACCAGTTCGTTGCGCTTTTCCACATCAAGGGTGGTGGCGATCTCATCAAGGATGGCGTCCACTTCGGGGTCGTTGAGCCAGGTGCGGTCAGTGCTGCTCCCGCGGCTGCTGCTGTGGAAGAAGGAGTAGAGTCCTTCGCCCGCATCGCACATCTTCATGTCGGTAGCGGCAGTACCCACCTGATAATCACCGGCGTTGAGCATGGTGGAGAGGGTACCGCTTTCGGTAGGCTCAAGGACCAGGGTCACGCCCACTTCCGCCCACATGGCCTGGAGCATTTCGGCAAACATGTTGTTGGTGGTGTTGGCGAGGTAGATGAAGGAGACTTCAAAACCGTCGGCATAGCCTGCGGAAGCAAGGAGCTCCTTAGCCTTTTCAGGGTCGTAGGCATACTGGATCAGGTCGTTGTTCTTGCCCTGGAAAGTGGGCGGCACAGGGCCGGTAGCGGGCTCGGAACTCTTGACGCCATAGATGGTCTCACGGATGAGTTCCGTATCGGTGGCATAGTGAAGCGCCTTGCGCACATCCACGTTGTTGAGGGGCTCCACAGAGGTGTTGAAGCAGATGTAGCGGAGCGTGTTCTGAGGGCCTGCAAGGACGTACATGTCTTCACTCTCGTCCACACGGTCGATGTCGGTGACTTGCAGACGGCAGTTGAGGTCGATGTCACCGGTTTCAAGGTTCATGGTGCGGGAAGTGCCTTCGGTCATGATCTTCAGCACGACGGTTTTCAGGGGGACTTCTTCGCCCCAGTAGTTTTCGTTGCGGGTGAGGGTGATGCTTTCGCCGGCAACCCAGTTGGAAACGGTATAGGCGCCCGTGCCCACCGGCGCGCGGCCATGGGCGTCCTCGCCCATCTCGGTGATGGCCTTTTCGTTCACAATGCACATCACGGCCTGACAGAGCTGGGCCTCAAGGAAAGCATAGGGCTCGGTGGTCTTGATGTTGACGGTGTATTCATCCACTGCTTCAACGCCGGAAAGGTCGATGTGGGTAAGAGCGCTCGGGCCGGTGGTGGTCGTCGCAAGGCGGTTGATGGAGTATACGACATCCTTTGCAGTGAGGTGCTCACCATTGGTGAAGTACACATCCTCGCGGAGCTTAAACTGCCAGGTCAGGTCGTCGATGGCCTTCCACTCGGTTGCAAGGTTCGGCTGCGGGGTGGCGCTCTCGTCGAACTTGAGCAGGGTATCCATGGTGTTCATCATAACGATCTCGGAAACGTTGCTCATAACGCCGCCGGGATTCAGGGTCGCAGGCTCGCGGTCTACGGCGATGTTGATGGTATCCTTATCGGAGACGGTTTCATTCCCGGTGGGGGTCAGTTCCGTCTGTGCGACAGGGGTTTCCTGCGGAGCTGCAGGGTCGGGAGCCTGAGGCGCGTTCGTGGGGCTGGCGTTGCCCGGTTGGTTCGTGTCAGTGCATCCGGCAGCTATCGCAAGCGCCATTGCGAGCACAAGGATCATTGCGAGATACTTTTTCATGTCGTTTCTCCTTTAAAGATTTGTGGGATTTAGGCCAGTATACAACGAATAAAATAATTTGTAAAATAACTCTTTTCAATTTATATAATTTATAATTTAAAACATTTTTGTTTTTTCAAGAGATTTAGGGCTTTTTGCGCTCTGCCCCTCGCATGATTTCCAGGAAAATCCTGCAGCGCCCGTTTGCAACAGGGAACTATGAGTTCACATGAATGCCTGTGCGGAAGCAAGGCTTAGCATTTTTTGCTCCAGCCCGGCGGCATCGCACTTCCTAAATATTTCTTGACGAATGCTGAAAGGGTGCAGTATAGTTAATCTATAAATAAATCATATAAAAACTTAATAATAAATTTGTATAAATACATGGAGCAGAGCGATATGAACTTGCGGGAACAACAATATGTATGCACCATCGCAAAAACGGGGAGTTTAACGGCCGCCGCCAAGATCCTGCGCACGTCCCAGCCCAATTTGAGCCTTTTCGTCAGCAATCTGGAACGTGCGCTCAACGTGCAGCTTTTCGACCGCATCGGAAAACAATTCCGCCTTACCTATGCGGGGGAGCTGTATGTTGCGAAGGCCCAGGCAATGCTCAGCCTGAAGGATGAATTTGATGCCGAGCTTGCCAACATCTCCGAAAACGGCAGCGGCAGGCTGCGCTTGGGATTTCAGTATTTCCGATCTTCCCGGCTCATCCCATCCCTGCTGGCAGAGCTTTCCGCGGAATACCCACGGGTGGAATTCAGCTTTGAGGAAGAAACCCTCTCAAAACTCGAAGCCATGCTTTCAGACAATACCATAGACCTTTTCTTTTGCAACTGCCCATCTAAACGACCGGAGTTTGAGTATCACCCGCTCTACCATGACTCCGTGCTGTTTATGACGAGCGTCGACCATCCCCTTACGGCAAACCTGCTTGGGCAGAGCAATGGGGCATATCCTTGGGTGAGCCTCAAGTTGTTTGAAGATGAGCAGTTTTTCCTAAGCCGGCACGGCGGCAGCTTGCGTGCGTTTATCGATCAGGTTCTGGAAGCCACTCATGTGAATCCGCACCATGTGATGACGTTCGATAAGATCGAGACCATCATGGAACTGGTAGCCCAAGGGCAGGGCGTTGGGTTCTGCGCCAACAGCTATCAGAGCTTCGTTGGCCTGTCCCGCCCGCTGCGCCTGTTTTCTGTGGGGAACAGAGAAAACCGCATCGAATTCTGCGCGGTAAACCTGAAAGGAAAAGTGCTGCCGCCGTACGCGAAGCGGGCGATCGAGCTTGTGCGCGCGCTGATGGAAGGCAGCGGCATTGTGCCTTAAGATTTCCCAGCATTCCCGGCTCAATGAAAAAACCGGGTAAAACCTAGCTTTTTCCGTGGTAGCGGCGATATGACTCGAACACATGACACTCCGGGTATGAATGCATTTGTGGATGCCTTTCGGGCAGACATATTGGATTTTGAAAAACACTTGACGGCGTTAAATATAATGATATAAATGAATACTCTTTGAAAACTGAAAACAATACCGGATGAATGATCCGGGAGAGATTGTGCATCGCACAACGCCGAAGGGGACAAAAACTCTCAGGCAAAAGGGCCGGATCAGGACGAAGCTCCGGAAAAATATGGCGTTGCCATATGCCGAAGGTGCAACCTGCTTGTCGCAGGCGGTGGGGAATCTCTCAGGAATAAACGGAGACACAAAAATTCCAAAAGGAATCTTTGTGCCTTTTTTGTTTCACCACGCTGACTAACAAGACCAATCAATAAGGAACTTCTCAGCATCCTTTCCGGCGGGGAAGCGCTCACCGAACCAATGAAAAATGCCCTGAATACCTTGCAGTTTGAAGCGCGCACCGTGCAGATCGCAAAAACCGGGTATACCGGAGAACCTCTCGGGTATGAGGTGTATATCAAGAGGAGAAAAACATTGAAACCGGCGGTGAACGGCCCGCGAAAGCGTTAACGCTAATCAAAAAGGCGGCAGAAAACCATCTTAAATGCACAAAAGGATATAGTGCCGAAAAGCCCAGATGTTATCTGGGCGTTTTCGTTATTATGTTTAATTGGTTCTTGACAGTATATCCATTATTGGATAAAATAAAATTAAATAAATTTTTCGCAATAAAAACAAAAGCCTCTATATTTTGTTCTATGAGATGAATCTATTAAAATGCAGGAGGCTAACTATGTATTTTGTATTCAAGGATCTGTTTGGAAACAATTTGTATGATGCCATTATAAATGATACAGTTGAGATTAGCGATGCGTTGTATGCTTTGCCCAAACGTGACACATTGCATGAAAATTGCAAATAGCGCAGCTGCTGAGTATAATTCACTGCGAGACAATGGATTCCTATCAAGCGCTGAGATATGTAAAATCAATGATAGTATAGAAGAATTTCCAAGGTTACCCTTCAAGTTACCCAACAATGCAATCTCAGATGCAAATATTGTAGCTATTCGGGAAATGATGGTTCCACTGGACTGCACACATCCAAATCTATGAAGGCAGATACCATGACGCTCTTTATACTCTAGATGACATTGTCTGCACTTTAGCATCTTATTTTAATAATAATCAACAGGTTGAAGAGGTGAATTGAGAATGCGCAAGGAACAAAAAAGCGTTTCCCTGAAGTCCTTCCTCCGCCAGCCGGTGCGCGCGCTTTTGCTGCTGGCATTTATTGCGGTGCTGTCCTTCGCCTGCGTCTCCCGCACGGCGGAGTATCTCATTGTCCGCCAGGAAGTGGAACGCCTGAGCGGTGCATACCGGGCCGTAGGGGAGCTAATCCCGTATGAGGGGATGGACGTTTCCGCGGGCGCGGAGGTGGTGCGCGCCAACGCGCATGTAGCCTTTGAGAACATCCAAAGAAGCTGCCTCGGCTTGCTGACGGAGATGCACAACGCGGACTTGCTCGGTGCCACAGCGCTCAGCAGCGTAGCGCATGACAACCCCGTGCGCAACCTTTCTGCGGACGTATTGCTCACAGGGCGGCTGCAAAGCGCAGCGGGCGAGCTGTTGGACGCTTTCACCCACCGGACTACGCTAGAGGTGCTGGTGGACGCGGTGGAAGCTGGGCATCCGGAATATGCTGCTGTAGGCGACACTGTTACAATCCGCTACGACCTCAAGCGGGGCGAAGGGGAAAGCGCCGGCGCGTTTAAGGAACGGATCGCGGCGGAATCCCTTCCCTCCCAGTTGCGGACGGGAGAGCGTTATCTCGTCAGAGCATGGTATAGTATAGACCTTGCGGCATCCTATAACTTTAAGTTGAACTGGCGGGACGCAGGCAGACTCTTGACGCTCAAGCCGCTGACCGAGCAGGGGGCGCTCTGTTTCCCGTTGGAACAGGGGGCAAGCGTAGATTATAGCGCAGCGGAGCTCGCCGGGCTCGCGGAAGAACGGACGCGGATGGAGGAGGATCAGCGCTCCGTGGAGATCGTGGGGGCGAAGGACGTGAGCGCGCTGCCTTACGCCCAGTTGTCCTCGCCAGTCATCCGCTATCACCTGGACGCGGGCCGTTTCCCCAACCTCGATGACGACCACAACGCGCACTCCGTATGCGCGATCACCAGCTGGCTGGCGGAGCAGCGGGGGCTCGAGCTTGGAGATACGATCAAGGTGACGCTGCGCAACGCCCGGAACGATTATGGGACCTTCGTCTACCGGCAGGAAAGCATGGGCGAGTGGGAAGCTTACCCGACGTATGAAGCGGAATATGAGATCGTGGGAACCTATACCCCGATCGTAACAGGATCCCATGACCTGTCGGCTACGTATTGGTGCAACCTGATCTTCGTGCCGGATTCCTGCCTGCCGCAGGAATTTGGCCTGCAGGAACGGCCCTATATCGACCGGTACGATTACAGCTTTGTGCTGGAGTCCGTAAAGGATCAGGAGGCGTTTTTACAGGAGATGGGCGACGCGCTGGAAGCGTTGGGGATCCAGGCTTCCTTCCTTGAGAACAACGCGGGCAACTTTTTCGCCTCGGCGGATCCGCTGCTGGAAACCGCTGCCTGGAACGTCTCGATCTTCTCCGCGGTGATGCTGCTGACGCTTTGCGGCTCCGCGTTTTTATACCTAAGATGGCGTCGGCGCGAGCTCGCGATCCTGCGGGCCCTAGGCGTACCCAGGAAGGCCTGCCTGCGCCAGCTCCTGCTGCCCACGGGGCTGCTCGTGGTAGCAGGAGCGCTGGCCGGCGTTGCGGGCTGGTATTCTACGCTGGCCAAGCGGGAAGAGCTGCTATCGGCACTCCCGGAGGCTGGGGCAGCCGCGCCTGCACCAGCGCTCCTTGCACTCATCGGGCTGCTCGCGGCCATCGCAGGGATATTCCTGCTGTTTGTGGCGCTGGGTGGGGCCGCACTGTTGCGCCGCCCCGTGCTGGAGCTTTTGCAGGCGAAATCCCGCACAAAGGCGAAAGGGCCGGAAGGCGGGCGTACGGGTGGTGTGGCGGAAACTTCCCTTGCGCCCGGCGTGGCGGAGGAAAGCGCGCCGGCGCGCCGGCCTGGCCAAGTCGGCGCCATACAGCCACAGGGGAACCGGCAGAACAGCCTACCCGGCGCATGCCGCTACCTCCGCCGCCAAATCTGCCGGGATGCGGCGAGATCCCTGCTGGCCATCGCGGTGGCTTTGGGCCTGATGCTGGCGCTCGGATACATGCGCCTCACCATCGCGTGCAGCGCCGCGGAGGCGGACTGGCTTTACGCCACCACCATCGTGCCCGGCGAGATCCTGACAGTCTTTACCCTTTCGGACGAACGGGAAGGGACCATCCCCCATACCGTAGTGGCGGAGCTGCAAGAAAGCGGAGACCTCCAGAATATGCTTCTGGAGGGAAAACGCCACTACTCCGCACGAAACGGTGGCCTGGCGGCCGTCGCAGACGCGGAGGACGGCCCGGAGATCGACGAGACGCGCGTATACCACCTTGCCACAACGATGGTCGGCTTCCAGGATATGGAGGCGTTTATGACAGCCGGCGCGGGCCGCGCCTTAGGCGAGATCCAGTATGCGGATGGTTGGAACGCGGAACGCTTCCTGTCCCCTGCCGCCAAGGACGCCGTCCCGGTGCTGCTGGAGGAAAAGGCTGGCTGAAGCACAGTGTAGAAAATGACTGAGCAGTAGGGGGACGCTTCTATGAGGGGTTCAAAAAAGGACGATATGCGAAGCTTTGCCGCCGCGATAAAGTACTGTATAAGTCTATCGTGGGAAACGTCCCCTTTATATACCTTTTTGCGTGGGCTTGTGTATTTGGCAACCGCCTTTCTGCCGTTTGCCAGCATGTACGCGTCAAAACGGTTCATTGATATATTGGCTGCGGCGCAACAGCTCTCGCAGGCTTTTATGAACGCGCTGCTGTTGCTGTAGTGGCGCAAAAGTCATGTCAAAATCAAATCGCAAGGCATGTCAATGATATTTATGCGCGCAAATGAGCACTGGAGCGAACCTTTTCCAGCGTTTTAGGCGGCAAAACGATATGCGAATGCCGCCTTTTTGAGATGCGTAAAACCCCATACCGATATATCGGCCAATATACCAATATATCGGCATTGAAAGACGTGTCGGAATATTTTACGTTGCCTACGTACGGTCATAAACGCATTTTGGGACAGAGGGAATGTCCGGCTTCTGGAAGAGCTGTTGGGATACCACATCCCGGACAAGCCCTATGCAGGGGAATTCATAGATATTTTAGCCGGTTATCTGCGCTCCGCCGGATTCAGCGCAGAGGCATAACCAAAATATCCTCCCGCCGGCCTCCGCCAGCGGGGGGATTTTCATATCGTCAGCTCTTGTTCTTCATGTTCACCGCATCAAACGCACCGTTCGCCGCGAGGTCCACTACCAAGGCGCAGCTGAAAATTCTCGTTGGAATGCGGCAAGGAATTCAACGCCCTTAAAGACCTACATCATGGCTGCGGTGGCCGCCGTGGCCCCGGCATATATAGACAGCATCATCCGCGAAAAAAGGAAGCGTCCAAATAGCGTGCAACATGGTACAATAAGGACATGAAAGCGACATAGAAAACAGGATAAGAGAGAAAAGTGAATCTGCGTAAAATGTGGAAGCACAACAGGCCAGATGAGGAAAGGATAAACAGGTCGGGAACACAACGCTGTCTGTGTGAGAAATGCGGGCAACATATACCATAAACTCAAAACAGAGATTCTATTCGGAAGAAACGCGAGAACTGGCGCCGAAGATGTATTATTCCGGTGTAAGCGGCCGGGGCGTGGGAAAAGCTTTGGGCATGAATAAAGCCAACGTATATAACTAGATTAAAAACGGATGAAGTTATGGATAACTCGGCTAGGATTTTTGAGCTGGATGGGCTAGCTCCTGATCTGGAACTTCGGCAGCGTGGCGGAAACCCGGGCAGAGCTACAGACTTATGAGGCCAAGCTGGAACGGGTGATGGAGCGGCTAGGGGTAGAAAAATTTGATTATGATTGGACACGGCGCGAGTGCTGGATCGAGTTCTGGTACAGAGGACAACTATACAAATTTGTGCATAGCGTGGCAAATGCGCAAGCGCATGGAATCGATATATCCAGTATGGTTCCGATGTATTTGCGCAGGTGGTTCTATCCCTGGAGGACCTCGCGCGCATGGTGGAGCGTGGCATCTATGACCTTGTCTGTATGGGTGGCAGGAATGAAATATCTACCGGAAGCGCAGAACATACCATCGTGCTTTGTAGCCATGCAATTTCAGGTCATACCGGAAAATGCAAATACCGTGCAGGAGCGATACAGGAAGCTTGCAAAGGTTGCCCATCCGGATACCGGAGGGAGTGCGGAACAATTTGAAGCGTTGCAGAAAGCATATCGACAGGCGATGGAATATTTCGTCGAGCGAGGTGACCAAACTTGACCATTGACGATCTGAACCGGCTGCGCTTCCTGCG